>CZCB01000722.1_pt1 | contig 46900 bp, 42 predicted proteins | sample 591991 | NCBI WGS metagenome assembly CZCB01 (sample SAMEA3556809, study PRJEB10932) | anaerobic digester metagenome
TTAGCTAAGGAGCCTATACTGTAGAAACTCACTATTTTTTATGAGTAAATATATGATATTATTGCACGAAGATGACGGTCTACTAAAGTACAATTTTTTCTTCCTCTTTTATTGTCTTTAATTTAGAGAAAATATAACGTACTTTCATATTGTCAGATTGAGTTAAAGTTTCAAAATCACCGATGAGTATTAGCCTTTCTTTGGCACGAGATAGGGCAACATTTACCCTTCTAAAATCTCTTAAAAAACCTGTTTTAGTAGGTGTTCCAGGAAGACCATAGTTACTTCGTACCCAATTTATAATTACAATGTCTTGTTCCCTGCCCTGAAATGAATCTATGGTGTATATATTTTTATCTATAAATTGCCCTAGTCCTTGATTATGTTTTTCAAAGTACTTGGAGTGGGTCAAAAAGAGCTCTTTTATCTTTTCGGCATGGGCCTTATAAGGTGTTATTATACATATATTAGTTAATTCTTTTCCTTCATTTAAGAGATCCAACACTTTCTTTATAGACAACATTGCCTCTGTTAAATTATAGTAAGTAGAGTTAATTTCTGTTTCTTTTCGTGTCTGAGGATCGGTTAATTCTGAAGTATCTATTATCTCTATAGAATTTTCAGGGAATAGTTTTTTTCTTAATCGTCTTGGAACTTTATAGTATGCGGATTCTAAGTTAGGGCACAATTTACCATCATATATTAAATCAGATATAAGTGATACCATTTCAGGATTTTCTGTTCTATAGTTTATATCTAAAAACACACTATTATATCTATGAACGTCAGTTATTAACATTTCAAATAGACTTCTTTGTAATTTCTCTCTAGTTTGCAAATCCATATATGGGTCATATTCCATAAGCACTTCATTTTGAATGGGAAAAGGAGGTATCTGCAAGTGATCTCCTATCATAACACACCTATCTGCAAACTGGAGAGAAAATAGTGTTTCAGGTATATCCATTTGAGAAGCTTCGTCTATTATTATTATATCATATTTACCTGTATCCATATTTTTATCAAGAAAAAACCCCATGGGTGTTCCAAGAACAATCTTATTCTTATTTCCTAGTAAGGCCATATATTCAGGATTAGATGTAGAAACAGTTTGTGCATAGGGCAAAGAAGATTTTAGTTCTATATTATTGCCAGTTCGCAGCACTCTAATCTTGTCTTTTACTAATTTTTCCAATATATTGTCCACTGCAATATTTGTCTTTGCCATTATTAGGACATCTTTCCCCCTATTATAATATTGAAGGGCAATTTCTTCGATGAGGGTAGTTTTGCCAGTGCCAGGGGGACCTTGGATTATAGCAAGGACATTATCTTTTCCATCTAGTGAACATGCCAATTTAACTCCTTGTTTTTGTGCTGGATTTTTTAATATTGCGCTATTTAAAAACTCATCGTCATTTAGGACCTTAAGCGCATCTTCATTTATGCTTCTTTCTTTCTCTAATCCTAGAACTATCGATATAAGCCTATCTAATGTATTTGTTTCGATACTTTCTATTATATTTTCAATATATTCAAGTAGAATACTATCATTAGAGTCCCTTGTAAATGTGTTTATGTTGGCAAGTTGTTCCTCAGATAAATTATCTAAAGGTTTGAGTTCTATTATATAGCCATCATTTATCTTTCTTTCTCGACATTCTAACACTTCAAATTCATAGGTACCTTCTGTGTTGAGTATATCACCAGGGAATAGTTCAACGGGTACCTTATATATAACCGAATTTTCCAGTGTCACTAAAAAGGTACAACTCATATCATGAAATTTCTGAATTTTTAGATTCAGCATTTCCCTATATATTTGGAGAAATTCTATGACATCTTGCCGGTCTCTCACAGATACCTTATGGGGCATTGCAAAGGAAATTTTATTTATTGTCTTTCTAGGAGGTTTTTTTATATTAGCTATTTTATATAGGTCAGATCTAAGGATGCGATAATCACCATTTCGTGGTTTTCTGAGCCCCAATCTATCCCTTGGTACATTTTTTAGAAGTTCATATAGCAGATCTAGATACTCCTCTTTAGTCAAGGGAGATAGTATCGTAACTAACCCTTTTTTATAGATACCTGCTTTTTTAGCATTATTTATAGCAGTGTATTTTCGACATAGAGTTTCTAATGGAAAATGTTGTAGATAACTGTTTATAAAGGCTTTCATGTTTGCAGTGCTGTCAAAATATTTTTTATGCCTTTCATTATCAATAGTATTTATACGGCCAGTATTAGGATGAAGATCTAGTTTAGGTATATTGAGTATATTGAAGATGTACTCATTTATCTGTATGTCTTTATCAGGTAGTTTTGCAGCATAATGATAGTAAAGTCCACACAATGTCTTATTGTTTAAAAAAGCCAATTCTACCGAATCAAATTCTCTAGTCCCCATAAGTCTAGGATGCTCAAGCCCCATTTCAGCGGCGGCTCTAATTATGATTTCGCGTTGTACATTTAAGGGAATACTCTCCCATCTGCACATATTGCATTGGCCAATTGCAATTATCCAATCATTTATAGATAGTGTTTCTATATTGAGATCGTCATACATGTACTGAAGTACAGGGGTATCTTCAAGATTCATCTTATGACTATAATAATAATAGAGTCCGGATAGGGTTTTACCATTCAAAAAATTAAATTTAGTATTGCATATATCTTTGTAATCCATGAATCTAGGATTTTTAAAACCTAACTCATGGGCTGCCCTATATAAGATATCTGTCTTTACATGTTTAGGTATAGATTCCCAACTTACCTTTGAACGTTCTTCTTTGATGACTTTTATCCATTGGTTGGTGTTAAGCTTAGGTATGTGAAGTTTGTCACACATATACTCTATTACATCTTGCTCAGGTATACTTCCTGCTATTTCTAATCCTTGTAGACTGCTAAAGTAAGTATATAGACTAGTCAATGTCTTACCTTTAAGGGTTCTAGTTGGTTTACAAAGATCTTCATATTTGAGCATTCGTGGATTATCTTTGCCATGTTCCCTTGCTTTTAAAAACAATAATCCTCTAATATGTTCATCAGAGGCAATATCCCAATTATAATTTTTGTTGCGGGAGATAGTGTCTACCCATTCTCTAAATTTTAAGGGTGGAATATTATACATATTGCATATATAGTCAATGCTAGAGACCCCATCTTTTTCAACGCCAAAAAATCTTGATACAAAACTATATAGACTGATTCCCCTAAGACAATCTAATTTTATTTTTATGTCATCAGTAGATAACATACGCGGATTTGTATAACCTAGCTCATATGCAGCATTATATAGTAGTTGAGCCATAATATTTTGGGGTATAATATCCCAAAAAACAGTAGTAGAATCACTGGTTATATATGTGATCCACTGGTTATAGGTTATATCTATATGGAGGGAATCACACATATATTTTATTACACTGCCCCTTCCCCCTTTTGTCTTGTTTTTATAATATGTGTAAAAGCCAGTAAGACTTTTGTCGTTTAAAAACTTAAATTTTTTAGAAAAGTCTTCATTTTTAAAAAAAATAGGATGGGGATACCCCTGTTCATCTGCAGCCCTTATGAGTATTTCTCGCCGAACTTCAATAGGAATATTTTTCCATGAAAATATATTGTTATTGGATATATAATGTATCCACTCATCTTCATTTGCTTGTGGAATGTCCAGTATATCACATACATTTTTTATAACATGTACCCCTTTTTTCCGAGGTACATTGTTTTTATAATATGAATATAACCCATTGAGTGGTGAATAGCCTAAAAACTTAAATCTATGTTTTTCTAAATTGTTAGATGGTATAAATCTTGGATTAGAAAGATTTAATTCTTCAGCCACTCTATATAAAATTTCCCGATGTACATTGGGGGCAACTTGTCCCCAAGTAAATACAGGGGGTCTTTTTGACTTGTCTTTTCTATTTAGTATTTCTATAACATCTTCTATAGATGTATATTGCCAATTTTCTCTTTCAACTGATGCAATCATTGTTGTTAACTCCTTTTTTCCATCTAAGATTGTATGTTCGTATAATGATAAAATACACTATGAACATCATCCTGTATAATTGTATTATACTCTATTTAAAGACATTTAATAATGGGAAGAATAGCAGATTTTGAGGCATTAGTTTTTGTGAAATATGATTAAAAATCTGTTTGACAACTTATAATATATAATATAAAATAAATGGCAAATGCAAACGATATGCAATTAGAGGAGTGAAACATATGAGCCATATACATATACCAGATGGGGTTGTACAAGATGTTTGGTGGATTTTAGTAATTGGGTATATAATAACCTTTTTATTACTCTTTTATATTTTGAAGAGACTAGATAGAGAAGAAATAGGTAGACAAATACCATTGGTAGGGATTATGTCTGCATTAATGTTGATAACCATGTCGGTTCCATTGGGCTTTATACCATTTCACATAAATCTTGCCTCTCTATGTGGAATAATTGTAGGTCCAAGATTGGGTTTTGTAGCAATATTTATAGTAAATTTAATACTAGCATTTATGGGACATGGTGGTATAACTGTAGTAGGTCTCAATACTTTAATAATAGGAATTGAAGTATTTGTGGGAAGTAAGCTCTATAGTATATTCAAAAAGCGCTTTAAAGAGCCTTTATCATCTGCATTTGCTACTTTTATTGCACTATTTCTTTCTACAGTTATAACTTTCGGTATAATATTCCTTATAACCGGTAGTGGTGATGCATTTATTCATGGACATCATGATGGTGATTCTATTCATTTTTGGGGATATAGTGGTTGGATAGCTATTTTTATAATAATGTTTATCGGTATAATACTGGAGAGCATAGTAACTTCTTTAATAGTATCTTTTATATCAAAAACAAAGCCAGAACTCATAGATAGATAAAACTAACTGTATAGAAAAGTGGTGATAAAATTGTATTTAGCCCTCTTAGACAATATATCTAATAATGGAACTAGCTTAGTACATGGTATGAATTCAATAGTTAAGATACTGGCAATAGGGTTACTATTTATAGCAATTTTATTAGCTAATCAATGGATAGAGATTGTCTTGTTATTTGCCATACTCCTATCATTTTTTTTAATAGGCGAAGTACCATTGGGTACTATAGGACATTTGGCTTTATACCCTGCTTTTTTTAGTTTGTTATTCGCCATAATAAAAATATTTAATTCATGGTGGGAAGGTATACTTATAGTAGCACGTTCAGTACTTGCCGCCTTATCTATGTTACTTTTAATAAGTACTACTCCTTATAATGAGATAATGGCTATTTTTTCTAGGTTTATGCCTCCCCTTTTAGTAGATATATTTATATTTACCTATAGAGCATTTTTTATATTGGTAGATCAAATTGGTAATATGTTGAGGAGTGTAAAACTAAGGGGAGGTTATCATAGGAAAAATCTAGTTTTAAACATAAAAAATATGGCAGCTACTTTAGGAGAGCTTATAATTCATTCAATTGAGATGAGTGAAAGGATGTATATGATATACACATTGAGAGGATATGATGGTAAGCTAAATATAATGCGAAATAAAAGAGGCATTTCTATTACAGACATTTTATTTCTCATATTTTGTTCAATGATTCTAATAGGGGTGATAATTCTATGAAACCAATAGTGAGGGTTAAATGTATAAAGCATATATACCCCGACAGAACAGAAGTCAGCGTGTGTGGTCTGGATTTTTCTGTAATTCGAGGAGAGCGTGTTGTAATACTTGGCCCCAATGGTGCAGGTAAGACGACATTATTATTTCATATATTGGGACTTTTATCTCCCACTGAAGGCGAGATAGAAGTAATGGGTATGGTTCCTCATAGAGATTTTAAGAAACTACGGCGTCAAATAGGTGTGGTATTTCAAAATGTAGATGAACAGATAATAGGTCCTAGAGTTTATGACGATATTGCATTTACTCCCTTGAATGATGGGAAGAGCAGGGAAGAAATTGATAGATTAGTTAGAGATATTTCAGAGGAATTGGGAATAGAAGAATTGCTAGACAAGATCCCCCATTACCTAAGTGGAGGACAAAAGAAAAAAGTAGCCCTCGCAGGAGCACTAATCAATAGGCCTGAGATCCTTATAATGGATGAACCTTTTGATGGGCTAGATCCTAAATCAAAGCAGGAGCTAATAGAGTATTTAAACCAACTAAATAGAAAGAAGGGCATGACCTTGATAACTACTACCCATGATATAGATTTGGTACCTCAAATAGCTGATACAGTTTATGTGTTGACAGATGGAAATATAGTTTCAAAGGGTAGTCCATTAGAAGTATTTTCAAAGATAGATGTTCTTAAACGTGCCAATTTAGAGCCTCCCATATTAATGGAGCTCTTTAGACGGCTTTCAAAAAGAGGATATGATATGGGTATACCAATTAATATTGATGAGGCAGAGAAAAAAATCGTGCAAATTATAGAGGGTAGTGATTGATAGTTTTGATATTCATGTCCTATCTATAAAAGTATGATAAGCTGAGTTCCATACTATTTTAATATGAGAAAGTTTAACCATATTGGTAACATTAAAACAAAATTATTAGTCCCTGTAATTATAATACCAAATTATTAAATTACATCCTTGTATTTTCGGTGATTATCTAGTAAAATCTGATAGGTAATAGTTAAAATTCGAAGTTGAAATACTATATTAAATATTTTCTTGCAGGGAAATATAGATATGGTAAGAAAATGATATATCAATCGAAAATATTTAAGGAGGACGAGGAATGTACATAGTTTTATTGGGTGCTCCTGGTTCAGGTAAGGGGACACAGGCAAAATTATTAGAGAGAGAATTTAATATAGGACATCTTTCCACAGGTGATCTTTTTAGAACAATACTTGCGGATGAGGGTCATCCTTTGTATGAAGATGTCCGAGTGATCAAGGAGGGTAAGTTTGTATCTGATGATATAGTCAATAAGGTAGTGGCAGAGGGATTGACTAGTGATAGATTTAAATCTGGTGCTATATTAGATGGGTATCCTCGTACGGTATCACAGGCTGAGGTACTCGATGAGATTTTGGCTGATCTAGACGGAGCTGTTGATGTAGTGATAGATTTGGATGTGTCAAAAGATGTTTTATTTAAAAGACTTCTTGGAAGGCGAGTTTGTCCTAAATGTAAGAGAGTATTTAACGTAAAGGAAGGGATAGAGGTTTGTCCGGATTGCAATATACCTTTGATAATTCGTGATGATGACAATGAACAGGTAATAGAAGCACGTTTTAAAGAATATAGGGAGAAGACAGCTCCTCTGCAGGATTATTACATATCTAGTGGAGCTCCATATATTAAAGTAAAAATATGTGACGTGGATAAGACGCCATATGAAGTTCAGGAATTTATATTGGATCAATTGAAAAAAATAGATATAATATAGATACAGACATAAAAACCGTGATGCTTAAGTGGCCCACGGTTTTTCATAAGGAGTTTTACATATGAAGATATTTGCAATAAGTGATCTACATCTATCTGGAAATACGCCTAAGCCTATGAGTGTGTTTGGAGACCACTGGGAAGGGCATTGGGATAAGATAAGAAACAATTGGAAAAGACATGTAGGTGAAGATGATGTGGTATTAATACCTGGAGATATAAGTTGGGCAATGACATTAGATGAGGCCATTATAGATCTCAAGGAGATAGGCGAACTACCTGGAAAGAAGATAATGATAAGAGGAAATCATGATTATTGGTGGTCTTCTATATCACGGGTAAGGAAAGCAGTTGACCCAAGTATATTTCCCATACAGAATGATAGCATAAAATATGGTGATGTATGGTTTTGTGGCACTAGAGGTTGGGTATCGCCAGGTTCGAGAGATTATAGTGAACATGATGAGAAGATATACAATAGAGAGCTTATTAGGTTAGAGCTCTCTTTAAATTCTGTAGAAGATGAAAGTCCTATAGTGGTGTTATTACATTATCCCCCATTTGATGATAGGGGAGAAAATACACAATTTATAGATATATTAAAGAATTATAGAGTAAAACATGTAGTGTTTGGACATCTACATGGTGATAGTCTGAAAAACGTCAAAGAGGGATGTGTTGATGGAATTAATTTTCATCTTGTATCTTGTGACTATTTAAATTTTGAATTAAAGGAGATATGGGAAGTCGTGTAGAGGGGGATTGTCATGGAGAATTTATCTTTAGAAGGGAAAACACTCATATTAGGGCCTGTAGGTTCGGGGAAGACTACTCTTCTAAAGCAGAGATACTTAGATTATATAAATGCAGGCTGGGATAGTTCTAATATATTGGTACTTGTAATGAACAGATCCCAATCACTTATCTGGCGCAGTGAAGTTGATAAAAAAGTGCCAGGGGGAATTGTACGAACATCGTTCTTTGGATTTATTCAGCAGCAACTTAGAAAATATTGGCCTTTAATTTTGGAACTTTATCCCAAGATAGGTAAAAAAACTTTAGAACCCAATTTTTTATCATTTGAGGCCTCCCAATATCTTATGAGGGAATGTATAGATAATAGGCGAAAGGGTATGGATTTCTTCAGAAATATATCTATACCTTCTGATCGCATAGCTATTGAACTTACGGCTACTTTATCTCGGGCATCCCTTGCTGGTATACCCTATACACAAATAGGGAGTAGATTGAAACAGGGTAATATTCTAGAAAACTTGATTGACCACAGTGTATATGATGAAATGGATATAGTACTCGGGGAATACGTGTCAATGTGCCTTGAAAATGGATGCCTAGACTATGGTATTGCTACAATGCTATACTGTGAAGGACTTCTCAAAGAAAATTATTATATAAAGGCACTTAGGGGTGAGTATCCCATATTATTAGTAGATAATTTAGAAGAGATGGCGCCGGCAGCCGTAGATCTTGTAGAGATATTACTTAAAGGTGCCAAGGGTGCTCTTTTGTGCTTTTGCACTGATGGTGGATATAGCAGGTTCTATGGTGCAGATCCTGAGTATGCACTCTCAAAGATAGAGCCCTATTCTACCAAGATAGAACTTTCCCATAGCTATACATGTAGCGAATATATGGATAGGTTTGCCAATGATTTCAGTGCCTATATAATAAATGAAGACGCTAGTAGCATTTCTGCTCCTTCCATCCCAGCTGGTCTGGATATTGAATGGAATATAGATGTTCCCCTTAGAAGTCAAATGATAGATGAATTAAATAAGAGGATACAGTCCCTTATAGAAGATGAGGGTATGCTTCCAGAAGATATTGCCATAATTGCTCCTTTTATAGATACAGTATTGGAATGTAGTCTTACAGGTTATTTCAATGATATGGGCATAGAGGTAGTAAATACTTCAAGAAAAAGACGAGCCATGGATAATCCATATACAAATGCAATGATTGTTCTAGCTTGTCTTTCCCATCCTTCTTATGAAATTTTACCAAGCCAAAAAGATATTGCAGACACTATATCTTTAATATTAGATATGGATCCTGTTCGTAGTAGTTTAATTGCAAGGCAGGTTGTTGCTCAAAAACCTTTTATGTTCCCCGAAATAAAAGATGTACACTGGCGAGAGCGTATAGGTTTTAGTAATTCTGAGAGATATGAATATATAAGGGCTTGGTTACTTGATTATATAGATGGTACTCCTATGCCAATAGATCATTTTTTTAGAAGGGTATTTCTTGAAATACTTATAACGCTTCCTACAGTGGATGAGAATCTTGTTGCCTGTAATCAGCTTATTGATACAGCAGAGGCATTTATAAAGAGTCTAAGTCCGTTTGGTAATCATATGGATATGGGAAGGGAATTTGTGCTCATGTTTATGGAAGGAGCAAAACAGTCAGAGACTATGATAGATGTGGAATCTGCACTACATGATAATGGTATATTACTTACTACGCCTATGCAATATCTATCTACATCTAGGCATAAGAAGGTGCAGGTATGGTGTGACATTAGAAGTACTAATTGGACACCTAGAGATATAAAAGTATTTACAAATCCCTATATTCTTTCAAATTTATGGGACGGGGTCAGTCCTATGACAGAAACTGATGAGGAGAGATTTATGAGGGATAAGTTGTCTACACTAGTAAGTTGTCTATTAAAACGCTGTAATGGCAAAGTAATACTTACATCTAGTCAATATAGTAGTCAAGGGTATGAAGATGATGGGATACTAGCTAATTTTTGGGGAAGTGTATTGGAGGGTAAGAGTGATGAACGAGAAGATAGTGTTTCGTAAGGGACAAGATAAAGTCATGGAATATGATGGTGGCTATATGGCAGTACCTAGTGTACCGGGTGCTGGCAAGACATTTGTACTCACCCAATTAGCAGCAAAACTTATAGAAGAAGGTAGACAAAGGCCTGGGAAAATACTCATAGTAACATATATGAATAGTGCAGTTGCAAACTTTAAACAGAGATTGTATAAAATTCTCAACGATAGGGGACTAGATCCTCTGGAAGGCTATGAGGTAATGACGTTACATACATTGGCTATGAAGATAATAAGGGAAAAACCAGATAAGATCTTAGTCAGTGATGAATTTGTAATACTTGATGACACGAAGCGGACAGAGTTATTTAGACAGATATTTTCAAAGTGGCTATCTAGGAATCGGGATCAGCTCAATTCTCTTATAGATACGAAGAGATACTATCATCAGCAATTAGTTAGTATGGGAGATAGATGGGAAAAAGACTTTTTAAATATTGCGATGAGGAGTTTTTCTTATTTTAAAGTTCAAGGTTATGATTATAGGAATTTGTCAGAAAAAATAGATTCAAATTCCGATATGATACCTTTGAAGTGGCTTATAGAATTATATGGAGAATATGAGTCAGCACTTAAAATACGGGGACTTATAGATTTTGATGATATATTGGTAGGAGCCCTTGAACTCATTAGAGAAGATCAGGAATTGTTAGAGAGATATCAAAATATATATACGTTTATATTTGAAGATGAGGCACAGGATAGTAATATTATACAGCAGGAGATACTTACAATGCTATCAGAGAAGTCAGGTAATCTTTTGAGGGTAGGTGATAGCAATCAAGCTATAATGTCTACATTTACAGTTTCTGATCCTAAATTATTTAGAGAGTTTTGCCAAAATCCCTTCACTGAAGTCCAATCTATAAACGTAGCCAGTAGGAGCTGTAGTCATATAATAGACATATCCAATTTCTTTGTAGACTGGGTGAGGAAGTTTCATCCTTGTATAGATTGTAGAGAGAGTTTAGAACCTCAATATATAGAGGAAGTGGACGGAGATGATCCACATCCAAATCCCGTCGTAGATGAATGTTCGGTGTATTTTAAGCAATTTAAGACTAAAAATGAAGAACTTATATTCATAGCTGATAGATGTAAGGGACATATAGAAAGTTATCCTGATAAGACAATTGCCGTGCTTGTACCTACCAATTGGGTAGCAAATGAGTTTATAGATGAATTAGAAAAGAGGGATATCCCCTATAAAGAGATAACAAAATTTCCACGAGAGAGGACATATGCTGCAAATATAATAGGTGCAGTTCTAGATTTTATTGTGTTTCCATATAAGAATAAATGTCTTATAGAAGTTGTAAAGTATATGTTAAATGATGAAGAGAAGGATAATCTAGAGGAGCTCTGCAGCTATCTGGAAAAGATACATGTTGAAGAATTATTATATCCATTATATGGACGAATTGACAGAGATAATATACCCGATGAGCTAATAGAGATAGGTGTTTGGAATAGATTTGAAGAATTAATTCCCATATTGAAGGAGTTTTTAGAGCTGTCAAGTGAAATGCCAGAGTATTTAGTACTCCATATAGCTGAAAGATTAAATTTTGATTCCAATAAAATGGCCATAGCTCAGAAGATAGCAAGTGACATCCGCTATTTAGTGTCATTAAATCCACGATGGTCTTTAATGGACCTTGCACAGGAACTCAAGAGTATTGAAAACTCCTACAATTATTTTGCTAATATAGTATATGATATGCAGGGATTTGAACCGAAGTCGGGGGAGGTAACAGTTTCTACATATCACAAGGCTAAAGGTCTTGAGTGGGATACAGTATTTCTTGCAGCTATGACATCATATAATTTCCCTGCTACATTAGATGATAAATTTAGAGGAGATTGCTACTACCTAATAGAGGAATATCAAAATCCAGATGCCCTTGCAAAGGCACAATTCGATGAACTTATAGGCAATAGAGATGGTGGGGATTATGTAGAGCAATCAAAAATAGATATTATAAGTGAGAAGGTTAGGTTATTGTATGTGGGTATGACAAGGGCAAAGCAATATTTAATACTTTCAACCCATGATGATCCTTCTACCTATTTTAATGTATGTAAACAATATTTACTACGTACCAAGAATGGAGTAGAGGTGGGATGGTAAAATGTATTTAGATGACAATTTCTTTTTTAGTCAATATTCCCTCAATATATTTAGAAGATGTCCAGTGCGTTTTAAAAAACGGTATATAGAAGGGCTTTATTGGCGTGGCGTTCAGCCTAATGGAACTAATTTAGAGCGTGGGAGACACTTTCATATATTAGCAGATAGATATTTTTCTAATATCCCGCTAAATATGAAGTTTTTTGAAGAGTATGGTACACTCAATGATTGGATGGATGCACTTAAGGAATATATACCTAAGACTGGCAAAGGGAAATATTATCCAGAATATAGTATTAGGATAGACGATGGAGATATGAAGCTTCAGGCTAAATATGATCTTGTATATGTAGATTTAGATGGCAATATAACCATATATGACTGGAAAACTGAAGAATATCCTCTGTCATATAAAGTACTTGCTACTTCCATGCAGACTATAGTATATAGATATGTGATGGCAGTAGGAGGAAGCAGACTTAAAGGAGCTGCTATAGCACCTGAGGATATTACTATGATATATTGGCAACCCAAATTTCCAGATCGTCCTATAGAGCTTTTTTATAATAGAAGACAATTTGAAAAAGATAGGGAATTTCTAAAGTCTCTCATAGGTATGATTCAAGATTTTGACTATGAAAGTTATGACAAATCGAGGAGTGCAAAGTACTGTCAATCATGTGAGTTTAACTATTTTTGTAATACAGATAAAGTGGAATATAATTCTATATTTTCAGAAGAAGAGATTGAATTAGATGATTGGGATGATATAGAGGATATTTACTTTTAAGTGGAGGTTTTATAAGTGGATGTTAAAGTGTTACTTCCAGATGAAGTTGCAATATCTAAGGAATGTATAGAGGCCGCAGATGGTGATGAACTGCTTGCTGGCATATTATATAGACGGGGTATTGATACTCCAGATAAAATAAAGATTTTTTTAAATGAAGATGAATATGAGCCATTTGAGCCATCTACGTTTAGTGGCATGGAAGAAACGCTCAAAATAATCTTAAAAAAGTCGGATGAGAATGCTAAAGTATGTATATATGGGGATTACGATGTAGATGGTATAACATCTACAGTCCTACTTAAAGAGGGCCTTGATCCTTTTTTCAGTCATGTAGTATATCACATACCTCATAGATTTACTGAGGGATATGGAATGAATAGTGATGTTATAGAGAGCCTCAAAGCTGAGGGCATAGACCTTATAATAACTTGTGACTGTGGGATTTCAAATTTTGAGGAAATAGATTTAGCACGATGTTTAGGTATGGATGTAATAATAACGGATCATCATACTCCACCTGATATTCTTCCACCAGCAAATACTATATTAAATCCGAAGCTTTGTGGTGAGAAAAATCCACTATATCCTCTACCAGGTGTAGGGGTTGCTTATATGTTGGTAAAGGCTCTATATGAAAAGGTTGGATATGATATACCCCAAGGACAGTGGTTAGATCTAGTTGCCCTTGGGATTATTGCAGATGTGGTACCTGTCTTAGATGAGTGTAGATATTTACTTAAAAAAGGCCTCCCTTACCTTATATCTCCAGATAGGATAGGACTTAAGGCGCTCTATAATGTAATTGGAAACAATTGTATTATAGAAGATGAAGAGGATATTGCCTTTCAAATAGCACCTCGTATAAATGCAGCAGGTCGGATGGATAATCCATATCTTCCAGTGTCGCTGTTACTTGAGTCAAACTGGGATAAGGCAATTAAAAAAGCTATTGAATTAGATAGTTTAAATAGTAGGCGTAAGGTGCTACAAAATGAGATATTTGAACAAGCAATCACTTTAATAGAAGAAAAGCAGAAAGATAAAAGCATATTGGTATTATACCATCCAGATTGGCATGAGGGAGTGTTGGGTATAGTGGCTGGGAAGGTAGCAGAGCAGTATAAAAGGCCATGTATCTGTCTTACGTTAAAGGATGATGGGATTACTGCAACGGGTTCTGCTAGATCTGTTGGTGATATTTCTATATATGATATATTAGCAGACAGTAGAGAATACCTTGAAAAATTTGGTGGACACAATCAGGCTGCAGGTATGTCATTAAATATAGGTAATATAGAATCTTTTACCCAGTATATTCAAGGATTGGTTCCTTTAGAGAAAGTGGTACAAGATGATATTGTAGACATTGATGTAGAAGCTGCCATATCGGCAATAGATGATATAATGCTTCGGCGAATAGAGAGTCTTGCCCCCTTTGGACATAAATTTGCAAAACCAGTTTTTCTTTCAAAAAATGTGGAAATACTTTCCCATAGGCCTATAGGGAAAAACCACAGGCGATTTATATTTTCACGTAATGGTGAACAATTAGATGGAATATGGTGGTGGGCTTCTCCCATATTTGATGAGGACGAGCTTGATAATGTAGATGTGGTCTATACACTAGGAAGAAATAGGGGAAAGATATCCCTTACAATACTCAATATGAAGAAGAGTAATGCGGCGAAAAGAAAAATTTCTAAATCTCTCCTCCATGATATAAATTGGCATGACTGTAGGAAACAGCCTATAGCCAGTATATTGGAAAAATATGATGGGGCATCAGTATATTATGAAGGCTTACGGAGTGGTTTAAAATATGGAGTGGATCGCTATGGTGTAGAGAAATGCGAGACATTGGTGCTTCTATCTGTGCCGCCGGCGCCGGCGATATTTAGAGAGATAGTTATATTGAGTCAAGCAAAAGATATAATCCTAGCTTTTACAGATGAGGATATAATGGATATAAAACAATTCATGAATCAATTACAGAAGATATTGAAATATATAATAGAGGGGAAGAATGGCGCTACTACCATACAAGATTTATCGGTTCTCATGTGTGCACCGGAAGAATTGATGGAAATAGCCCTTGAATATTTGAAAGAAGTAGGTTTTATCGATTATATATTGGAAGATATGGATCAAATTACAATCTATAGAGGCAAAAAGAGAACAAAAACCAATAAAAGTAGGCGTTTAGGGCGACTACTTCATAATGGTTTTCATGAGATGATAGCTTTTAAAAGATACATGCTTTCCCGTGAAGTTGGGGATATGAAGAATATATGTAACTAAAATGTAACAATATTGTAATAGATGAAAAAAACATGAGTTTATGAGGGAATTTGGCCCATTATGGGGTTTGGCTAGTGGGTGAACAAAGGGTATACTTTTATGTAAAGGTGCGAATATTGAGGAGGGGACTGTTTTGGATAATTTAAAGAAGGTCGTTACATGGGGATTAATTATAGCTTTTGCTGTGATAGTTTTTCCACTGAATTCTATAGCATATGCTAGTTCGGTGTTAAAAATAGGTAGTACGGGCGAGGAAGTCAAACAAGTACAATCGCTCTTGTCAGATAGGGGGCTTATAAAGAGTTCTCATATCACAGGATATTATGGGCCAATAACTTACAATGCAGTAAAAACATTTCAGATTCAAAATGCCCTTCAAGTAGATGGAATAGTAGGTCCAGCGACCATGGGAAAACTAAAACAGTCAAGTGGTGAACCTGAAACATCGAGTAGTGTATTAAAATTATCTAAAAACATATATAAGTTAGAAGATAGAGGTCCGGATATTTCGGTTATTCAAGGTAGGTTAAAGGAATTGGGTTTTTATAATCATTATCGTATAACCCAATACTATGGCCCCATTACAGAAGAAGCGGTGAAAGATTTTCAAAAGGCCAATGCTCTTAAAGTAGATGGTATTGTAGGTCCTGCTACTATACGTAAGCTAGAAAAATCTGATATATCAAAGAGTAGCTCTGTATCTTCAAATAATATGTCTGAAGGTCTATCAAATAAGGTGTTTAAATTGGGAGATAGTGACTTAGAGGTATCTACTATTCAAAGACGTCTAAAGGAATTAGGATTTTATACATATCACAGTATAACCCAATATTATGGTCCTATTACAGGAGAGGCAGTTCGAGATTTTCAGAGGGCAAATGGACTTAGAGTAGATGGGATAACAGGAAGTGCTACAAAGAGCAAGCTATTTAGTGCTGATGCTATAAGTAAAAATGATAAGGCTGCTTCTATCACTAGTAATGGAGAGACGAGTAGAGGAATATCTACATCTCCACCTATAGATGCAAATGATATAATTAATTTTGCAAAGCGCTATCTAGGAGTACCATATGTATATGGAGGGAATGGCCCATCAGCATTTGACTGTTCTGGATTGACAACATTTGTGTTTAAAAACTTTGGAATATTTTTACCGCGCAGAGCTGTTGAACAGGCAAATGCATCAATAGGGACTAAGATTGCAACCATAGATGCTTTGAAACCTGCTGATCTAGTGTTTTTTAGCAATTTGCGGGGAGATGAAAGACCTGTACAACATGTAGGGATATATATAGGTGGAGGCAATTTTATACATGCAACTTCAGCTAAAAATAGTAGGAAAGTAGTAATAAGTACATTAAGTTCAGGATATTATAGAGAAGGTTTTTGTTGGGGGCGTAGAGTTTTGAAGTAAAATAGATTTTTAATTATGAAATATATTAAAATAGAAAAAGTATACGTAATAGAAAAATGCACGATGTTTTTAAAAACATCGTGCATTTTTCTATTTATAGGACTTATGAGCTATTTTTTAAAAAGAAAGATTTTCCAACGTAAAAATGCAGGAAATTAAAAATCTATGTAGAATTTATACTATAAAGTGGTTGAAAGTGGAGCGAAGTGGTGTCATAATATATAGGGGTGGGATATATGTTTATTGGCGAACACCAACATACTATAGATTCCAAGGGACGGATAATAATGCCTTCTAAGTTTAGGGAGGCATTGGGTGAGAGCTTTGTGATTACAAAAGGTCTCGATAATTGCCTGTTCGTATATCCTAGCCATGAGTGGGAAAATCTTGAGGACAAACTTCGTACCCTACCGCTTACTAGCAAAGATGCCCGTGCATTTACTAGATTCTTTTTTGCTGGGGCATCTGAATGTCAATTAGACAAACAGGGCAGAACGCTTATCCCTTCTAATCTTCGTGAATATGCGAAATTGGATAAGGAGATTGTAATCATAGGAGTATTATCTAGAGTAGAGATATGGAGTAAGGAAGTTTGGGAGAAATATAATGATTTAGCTGATATGGATCATGAGGCTATATTTGAGCGGATGGCTGAATTAGGAATTTAAATAATGGAGAGATATATAAAGATATGAAATTTTCACATAGACCGGTATTATACAAAGAGATTTTAAGCTTATTAGATTGTAAGCCAGGGGATATTATAGTGGATGGAACACTGGGTGGTGGAGGTCATGCATATGGAATATTAGAAAAGATAACTCCTGGTGGAATTTTAATAGGAATAGATAGGGATCCAGAAGCATTGGGATATTCCACCAAAAGACTATCTAAATTTGGAGATTCATTTATCTCAATACAGGGAAATTTTTCCAATATAGATAGCATATTAGAAGGTTTAAATATATCTTCTATAGATGGCATGGTATTAGATATAGGGATCTCTTCTCCCCAGGTTGATAATCCGAATAGAGGTTTTTCATATATGCACAATGCTCCTCTTGATATGCGTATGAATCCAGATCAAGAATTTTCTGCATATGATGTGGTGAACACTTATTCAAGGAGTGAACTTAGCCGCATACTATGGGAATATGGTGAGGAGCGTTGGTCGAGTCGAATAGCAAAGTTTATAGTTGACAATAGACCTATTGAGACTACAGGTGAGCTTGTGGAAGTAATAAAAGCAGCAATACCTGCTGGAGCAAGGAGAAAGGGACCACACCCTGCCAAGAGAACATTTCAAGCTATACGTATCGAAGTCAATAGAGAATTGGAGTCATTAAAGATAGGATTAGAGAAGGGTATAGAAGTTTTGAAATCTGGAGGTAGATTATGTGTAATAAGCTTTCATTCATTGGAAGATACCATTGTAAAGAGGACTTTCAAAAATTATGAAAATCCATGTATTTGTCCTAATGATGCTCCAATTTGTATATGTGGTCGTAAACCTAAAATTAAAATAATTACACGTAAACCATTGACAGCGAAAGGTGAAGAATTAAAAATTAACCCCCGAGCTAGAAGTGCAAAGCTTAGAGTCTGTCAAAAATTATAATAGTATATCTAGATACGTATAATAATGTAGGAGGCTGAATAAATTGTTAGTAGCGGAAAAACAACATAGTTATTATCCACAATATGAGAGGAAGGAACAAGATCCTACTCGCAAATCCCAACTACCGAAAAGGCAGAATAGGGGAAAAACACGAGTTCAACCATTGCCAAAGGCGAAGGGAAAAGTTATGCCTATAGTTATGCTAATTGTAATATTTATATTTTCATGCCTCACTGTAGGACGATATGCTATCATAAATCAGAACCACCAGCACATATTAGAATTAGAAAAAGCTTTGCAAGAAGAACAAAATAGACAACAAAGCTTGCGTATAGAATTGGCATCATGTAGTGATTTAAATCGTATAGAAGAGGTAGCAAAAGAAGAATTGGGTATGGATTATCCTACAAAAGGTCAGGTTCAAGTGATAAGTTTGCCTAGTGATATCTCTGGTAGGACAGAGGAGAATGGAGATATTCAAATTGCTAAAAAGACGATAATTGAAAGGATAAAAGAATTTATAGATTGATTTTAATATAGAGTTTTCTCTAACTATATTTAACCCTATAATGCGTGGGACATTATATCTTCCTTGTTTTTCACATTTAGAGTTGGCTATAAAAAATATATCTATAAAGGGGGAGTATGGGGTGACATCACCGGGGGTTACCAACCGTAAAAGGTTACTGACGGCGCTTATAGTGGTAACCTTGATTTTTTTTATATTGATTGGTCGCTTGGCTTATATACAGCTTCTCAAAGGAGAAGAACTTCAAAGCAAAGCACTAGATCAATGGACACGAAATTTACCCGTTGCACCGAAGCGGGGTGTAATATACGATAGAAATGATAATATACTTGCACAGAGTGCAAGTGCTGAAACCATAGCTGCACGACCAGCTGAGATAAAAAATCCCAAAGAGGTTGCAGAATTATTGGCACCTATAATAGATATTTCGGTAGAAGATATATATAATAAGATATCTGATAAAAGTAAATCTGAAGTTTGGCTAAAGAGAAAAGTAGCTAAAGAAGTAGCAAATGAGGTAAGAAATCTTGAGATAAAGGGTATAGTATTTACGGAAGAGAGTAAGCGATATTATCCGAATAAAAATCTGGCTTCCCATATATTAGGTTTTACAGGAATAGATGGTGAAGGTCAGGAGGGTATAGAATTATATTATGATAAGCAACTAAAAGGTACGCCAGGCAAGATCATAACTGAGACAGATGTAGAAGGTAGAGAACTTCCTTATAATGTGGATCAATATATACCTCCTAATGATGGTTGGAATTTAGTACTTACTATAGATCAAACTATACAGTATTTTACTGAAAAAGCTGCATCAGATGCTATGGAAAAATATAACGCAAAAAAGGTATATGCTATTGTAATGGAGCCAAATACAGGTGAGGTATTAGCCATGACAAGTAGGCCAGATTTTGACCCTAATAATCCACCTAGAGACTTAGGCTTTGAGGGTATGCAAGAATATATAAAAAACATAAACTGTAAGGACAATCTAGATCCGGGTTCTACTTTTAAGATAATAACATCAGCAGCAGGTTTGGAGGAGGGTGTAATTACTCCTGATAGTACATTTGACTGTCCTGGTTTTAAGATGGTAGATGGGGTTAAGATAAAATGTTGGAGGAGTTGGGGACATGGTCATCAGACATTTGTAGAAGGTGTAAAAAACTCTTGTAATCCCATATTTATGGAAACAGCTTTGAGATTAGGCAAGGATAGATTCTATCAATATGTTGATGCATTTGGTTTTGGGAAAAATACTGGAATAGATGTATCAGGGGAAGAAAAGGGCGTTATAATGAATAAGGAGATAGTTAGAAATGTAGATCTTGCCCGAATGGGATTTGGTCAGGCCATATCAGTTACTCCCATACAGCTTATAACGGCAGTATCTGCAGTTATAAACGGGGGTAATCTTATGGAACCTCATATAGCCAAAGAATTTCGAGATACTGAAGGGAATATTATAGAGGAAATAGAAGCGAAAAAGATAAGGCAAGTCATATCTCCTCAAACTTCTGAGACAATGTGTTCCATATTGGAGAAGGCTGTCATGGAAGGCAGTGGCAAAAATGCCTATATACCAGGATATAGGGTAGGAGGGAAGACAGGGACTGCACAAAAATATGGTTCAGATGGGAAAATTGTACAAGGAAAACATATTGCATCATTTATAGGTTTTGCACCAGCTGATGATCCTCAAGTTATCGTGCTTTTTATGGTAGATGAGCCAGAGGCAGAGGTTGATTTTGGTAGTCAGATAGCTGCCCCCTATGTAAAGATGATATTGGAGGATACTTTAAAATATCTAGAAGTAGAACCTAGATATGATGAAGATCCAAATCTCAGTGATATTCCAGATGTGGAAGTTCCTGACGTTATAGGAAGATCTTTAGATGAAGCTACTAAAGAACTAAAAGCTCTAGGACTTACGTATTCAACCCAATTGTCAGGAACTATGGTAGGGGATCAGTTGCCCAAACCTGGGGCAGCGGTCAAAGAAGGTACAAAGGTATTATTATATTTGGAATCAGCTGAGGAGGAAGATAATTTTAATATACAGGAGCAAACAGATGAACAAGATACCGAGAATACAAGTGATACGGTGGTTGTACCTGATGTAAAGGGAAAATCTCTCATAGAGACCAATAAGATTTTAACGTCTGTAGGCCTTAAGCTCATAGTGGAAGGCAGCGGTATTGCAACAAATCAAAATCCTAAAGCAGGAGAAGAAGTACTGCGTGGTAGCGAAGTGGTCGTGACATTTGAAAAACAATAGATGGTGTAACTTAATCATAGTGTTGATTTTAAAATAATGTATAATACAATTTTTATATTGTAAATTTTGTGATGTAGTGATATATATATTATAAAATATTGTTGTGAACCTAAGGAGGACAAAATGTTATTATGCGAGATTTTGGAAGATGTTCCTTACATGGATATAAAGGGTAATATTGAGATTGATATAGATGAAATATATTATGACTCAAGACAGGTTACTCCTAATTCACTATTTTTCTGTATTGAGGGTTTTCAGTTTGATGGTCATGATTTTGCTGCAGAGGCAGTAAACAGAGGTGCAACTGTGTTGGTAGTGGAGAAGGATGTTCCAGTTTCGGATGATGTGACAAAGATATTTGTAGAAGATACTAGGCTTGCTATGGCCCTTATGTCAGCTAATTTTTTTGGAAAACCTGCTGATGCATTATATATGATTGGTGTTACAGGAACCAATGGAAAGACGAGTATAACCTATCTTGTGAAATCTATTTTGGAAAGATCTGGATTAAAGGTAGGACTTATAGGAACCATAACAAATATGATAGGAAATAGAGTAATAGTTAGTGAAAGAACTACTCCAGAGTCCTTGGATCTCCAGCGATTGCTTGCTCATATGAAAGCAGAAGGTGTGGATGTGGTTGTAATGGAGGTGTCTTCACATTCTCTAAGTTTAAAGAGGGTGGCTGGATGTATATTTGATATAGGCATATTCACTAATCTCTCACAAGATCATTTAGATTTTCATGGGACAATGGAAAATTATATGGCAGCCAAAACTGAGTTATTTAAACATAGTCACATCTCTGTAATAAACATGGACGATGAATATGGCAGGACAATAGCAAAAAATATAGATGGAGAAATTATATATTATGGCATAAGTAGTGGAAATTGTCAGATATATGCGAGGGATATAGATATAACACATAGGGGTGTATCCTTTACCATGTTTTTACCTGATGACAAGTTGAGGGTAGATTTAAATATTCCTGGTATATTTAGTGTGTATAATGCTTTAGCTGCAGGAGCAGCTGCATATATCTTAAACATTAAGAAAGATTTGATAAAGACGGGGCTAGAAGAAGTACACGGCATACCTGGGAGATGTGAACTTTTAAGCACAGATACAGATTATTCTATTATAATAGATTATGCGCATACGCCTGATGGGCTTGAAAATATATTAAAAACGGCTAGGAGTATTACAGAAAATAGACTCATCACTCTATTTGGATGTGGTGGTGATAGGGATAAGGATAAGCGTCCTATTATGGGAGAGGTGGCAGGTAAATACTCAGATATATGTATTATAACTTCAGATAACCCTCGATCTGAGGATCCCATATCTATAATTGAAGATATAGTACCAGGGATAAAAAAGACAAAATGTCCATATGTGATAATTGAAGATAGACGTAAGGCAATAGAATATGCACTTAAAATAGCCCAAAAAGGTGATGTAGTAATATTAGCAGGAAAAGGTCATGAAAATTATCAGATACTAAAGGATAAAACCATTCACTTTGATGAGCGAGAAGTAGTGGCTGAGTTACTTCAAAAGGAGAGGATATGATATGGGTCCTGTAACAGTAGGTGAAATTGCTTGCATTACAGGAGGCACCTTAATATGTGGGGATGCTGATTTTAAAATAGATACTGTGAGCACAGACAGTAGAACCGCAAGCGAGGGGAGCCTCTTTATTCCTTTAAAAGGTGATAAATTTGACGGGCATGATTTCATACATGATGCCGTGACAAATAGACGGATAGGGGCATTTTTGACAGAGAAGGATATAGATAGTATTAATGAATCTAAGGTAGCAATAATAAAAGTTTCTGATACGTTGAAGGCATTACAGGATATGGCTTTATACAATAGAAAGAAATTGAATATTCCTGTTATAGCTATTACAGGTAGCACAGGAAAAACAACTACTAAAGATATGATCTCTAGTGTATTATCTACAAAATATAAGACACTTGCAACAGAGGGGAATTTAAATAATGAAATAGGTCTTCCCCTCACGTTACTACGTCTTAATAGTAGTCATGAGATGGCTGTTGTAGAGCTTGGGATGAATCAATTGGGAGAGATACATAGATTAGCGAGTATATCCATTCCCGATGTGGCAATTATAACTAATATTGGTTTATCTCATATAGGAATGTTAAAGAGCCAAAAAAATATATTTAAAGCAAAGATGGAGATATTTGACTACTTTCATGATGGTTGTATGGCCATATTAAACGGTGATGATCCATATTTAAGGAGTATAGAGGATAGTTTTGAATTTCCCATATTATATATTGGTATAGAGGATGGAAATTCGTATTTAAAGGCGTATGATATAGAAGTAAGTGAGGATGGTATATCTTATTATATAGATATAGGAGATAAAAACCATAGGATAGAACTTTCTATACCTGGAATTCACAATGTATACAATAGTATGTTTGCTATTGCGGTTGGACTTTTATATGAGGTAGATATGGAGAATATAAAGCGGACACTATATAATTTTAAACCAGGAGAAGCGCGACTTAATATCTTTACTATTAAAAACGATATAAAGGTAATTGACGATGTGTATAATGCAAATCCTGCATCTATGAGAGCTAGTCTTTCAGTGTTGGGAACTATGATTGGTAGGCGAAAAATTGCAATTCTAGGAGATATGCTAGAATTAGGTTCTTACTCTAAAGAGGCACATATGGAGATAGGTAGAGTAGCGGTTCAGGAAGGAGTAGATATATTAATTACTGTAGGTGATGATAGTAAATATATAGCTTTTGGAGCAAAAGAAGCAGGATTAGACGACAGTAAAATAAAGAGCTTTAGTTGTAATAAAGATGTAATACAATATTTAGACACTATAATAACTGCAGGTGATACAATATTAATAAAAGGATCTCGTGGTATGAAAATGGAGTATATTACAAACTATCTACGAGAGAGGAGTTGAAATAATGGAATTCATAATATATTCATTAATTCTGTCCCTTATATTGACTCTTATATTTGGAAAGATATTTATCCCATTGTTACGTAGATTGAGATTTGGTCAATATATAAGAGATGATGGTCCTAGTTCTCATCTTAAAAAAGAAGGAACTCCTACAATGGGAGGTATAATTTTTTTGATTCCATTATGTATTACCACTCTCTTGCTGGCCAAAAAGAGCTTGGATTTTGTTATAGTAGCTGTATTAGTGACAATGGGATTTGCTTTCATAGGCTTTTTAGATGACTATATAAAGATTGCCATGAGGCGTTCTCTAGGGTTAAGAGCTTATCAAAAGATAATAGGCCAAATTATAGTTGCTGTAATATTTGCTATATTTGCATATAGGCATGCATATGTAGGTAGCAGCATATATATTCCATTTACTACAAGAGAATGGGATTTAGGTATATGGTATATACCCTTTATAGTGTTTGTAATTATAGGGACGGTAAATAGCACAAATTTGACTGATGGTTTAGATGGTTTGGCATCAGGGGTGACTTTGATAGTTGCAATTACTTTTTGTATAATATCCTTATTTCTTTCAAAAAATATGGCTGAAGAAGGCCTTGCATATATATCGGCGAATTATCATAATTTAGCTATATTTGCAGGGGCGCTGGCAGGTTCTTGCCTCGGGTTTTTAAGATATAATGCATATCCTGCCAAGGTATTTATGGGAGATACCGGTTCACTTGGTATAGGTGGTGCAATAGCTGCTCTAGCCATACTTCTTAGGATGCCATTATTTTTGCCTATAATAGGAGGTATATATATGATCGAATCTATATCAGTTATACTGCAAGTGGCATCTTTTAAATTGACAGGTAGGCGAATATTTAAAATGAGTCCCCTTCATCATCATTTTGAGCTCAAAGGCATGGAAGAGGCGAAGATTGTCACAATGTTTATGATAATTACTGTTGTCCTTTGTCTCATAGGATTGTTAGGAGTATAGGAGGGTTGTTGTTGGAAGATTATAGAGATAAAAATATTTTAATAGTAGGCATGGCTAGAAGTGGTATAGCTAGTGCTAAGACTCTGCAAAAACTTGGGGCGCGTGTATATATAAATGACTTGAAACCCGCGGATAAGTTAAAAAGTGAAATAGAGGAACTTAGAACATATGGGATTAATTTTCATTTAGGCAAATCTCCAGACGACTTGTTATATAATATGGATATGGTAGTTGTAAGTCCTGGAGTGCCTTTAGATGCCCCTTTTGTAGCAAAAGCAAGGAATTTAGGTTTAGAAGTTATAGGTGAGATGGAATTGGCATATAGGTTATGCAGTGCTCCAATAATAGCTATAACAGGTACTAATGGTAAGACCACTACCACTACTTTAGTGGGTAAGATTATAGAAGCTGCAGGATATACTACCCATGTAGTAGGGAATATTGGTGTTCCTTTTTCTGGTAAGGTATTGGATATAAAGAAGGACGATATAGTTGTGGTAGAGGCAAGTAGTTTTCAATTAGAGAGCATAGATAGATTTAAACCGTATATTGGAGCAATACTTAATATAACTGAGGATCATCTTGACAGGCACAAGACTATGGAAAATTATTTATATATAAAAGGAAGAATATTCAAAAATCAAGATGAAACAGATTATATGGTAATAAATGCTGACAACCATATACTTAGAGAATTTATCCCCCAGATAAAGGGAAAGGTTGTACTGTTTAGCAAGGGTATACTAAAAGCTCCAGGTGCATGGATAGAAGATGGAGCTATAGTGATAGACATGGGAAAAGGTAAGAAAAGAATCTGTTATGTTGAGGATGTACTAATTCCAGGTGATCATAATCTTGAAAATGCACTGGCAGCTACGGCTATAGCTGGAATTATGGATATAGAGCCAAAAATAATAGAAGAAACTTTAAGAACATTTAAAGGTGTACCTCATCGCATTGAATTTGTAGCTAATATAGATGGAGTAAATTTTTATAATGATTCAAAGGGAACAAATCCTGATGCTGCTATAAGGGCTATAAAGGCTATGAAGGGTCCTACTATCATAATAGCAGGTGGTATGGATAAAGGTACTTCATTTGATTCTTTTATAGAGTCATTTGAAGGAAAGATTGTTCACATGGTAGTATTAGGAGAAGCCGCAGATAAATTGATACATACTGCTCAGAAGATGGGATTTTCAAATATTCATAAGGTAGACGGTATAGAAAAAGCAGTGTCAAGGGCATTCTCCCTTGCAAAACAGGGAGATAATATATTATTATCTCCTGCATGTGCTAGTTGGGATATGTTTACTAGCTATGAGGAGAGGGGAGAGATTTTTAAAGAAGCAGTGAGAGCCCTTAGGAGGTAATTGTATGAATAAAAAGGGCATAGATTATCCAATAATGTTTATCACTTTACTTTTAGTATGCATAGGAATTGTAATGGTGTTTAGTGCTAGTTTTTATTACGCCCAACAGAAGTTTGATGATAGTTATTATTTTTTTAAAAGGCAGAGTCTATGGGCTATTGTGGGACTGTTTGGAATGTTATTTATGTCAAATTTTGACTATAAAAAGCTAAAGAAGTTTTCTAAACTCCTTTTATTTCTAAGTTTTCTGTTGTTGGTGGCCGTATTATTATTTGGAACAGAACGGAATAATGCTAAGAGATGGTTATATATAGGGCCTATAAGTATTCAGCCATCGGAGATAGCTAAGTTAGCTATAATAGTATATCTGGCAGATATATTATCTGTAGACAGAAAGAGGGCAAAGTCATTTTGGAAAGGAATAATACCATCAATTTTAGTGATGGGTATATTCTTTTTTCTCATAATGAAACAACCAAACATGAGTACAGCTGTAATACTAGCAATGTTAACTTTTGTAATGTTATTTTTAGCAGGTGCTAGAATATGGCATCTTGTAATACTGGTGAGTACAGGTGCCATAGGAGGAGTAGCACTCATAAAGGATGCTACGTATAGATTAAAAAGAATTTTAGCTTTTAGAGATCCTTGGTCAGATCCTAAAGATACAGGATATCAGACAATACAATCGCTTTATTCGCTTGGCTCTGGAGGTTGGTTTGGAATGGGATTAGGGGCGAGCAGACAGAAATTCCTATATTTACCCTATAGTGAAACGGACTTTATATTTTCAATCATAGGTGAAGAATTAGGATTTGTAGGAGCTACTTTGATAATACTTTTATTTCTTGGGCTCATATGGCGAGGTGTAAGGATAGCTATAACAGCTCCTGATCTATTTGGGACTTTACTTGCGTCGGGTATAATAGCTATGATAGGAATACAGGTGATGCTAAATATAGCTGTTGTTACCAATACAATACCTCCAACAGGAGTGCCATTACCATTTATAAGTTATGGTGGTTCATCATTATTCTTATTTATGTCAAGTATAGGAGTGCTTTTAAATATATCAAAGTATTCTGAAGCAACTTGATTATACCCCCTTTTACTTATGTAGAATAGACATGTAACAATTAAAATGTAGTATGCATACTATAATAGTGCGCTATGTGATGGGCTTTTAGAAAAGGGGTGTTGCTATTGGGTAAGTTTGTTGTAAATGGTGGCAAAAAGGTTGAAGGTAAAATAAGGAATAGTGGTGCCAAGAATGCAGTGCTTCCCATACTGGCAGCAGCAGTGTTGTCTGATGATGAAGTTATACTCCATGACTGTCCCCAGATTGTAGATGTCCAAAATATGTTACTTATATTAGAATCTATAGGTACTAGCATTATAACTGAAACTATATTTGAAAATAGATATAAGCATATGCCAGAATTAATAAGGATGGGGGCCAAGATCTATATAGATGGAATGACTGCAGTAGTGCAAGGAGTAAACAGGCTCCAAGGCGTTGAAGTTTGCGCCACTGATTTAAGAGGAGGAGCGGCTCTCCTCGTCGCTGCATTGGGTGCAGAGGCCACAACAGTAGTAGATAATATAGAACATATTGATAGAGGATATGAGAACATAGAAGAGAAATTTAACTGTATTGGAGCAGATATTACTAGGGTTGAATAGATAGATATAGGTGGTATTATGGGGAAAAAAAGACGATGGATAGGGAAAATAATAATATTGTTTTTTATACTATTATTGTCCATGGCATGTGTAGCGATAGTAGGTACTGATTATTTTCAGATACAATATATTGAGGTACACGGTAACAATGAGATATCTGAAGAGGAAATAGTAAAGTTGTCAGGAATACTAAAGGGTGATAATATATTAAAGTTGAATAAAAATTTGGTGAAGAAACGTTTAGAAAACAATCCATATATAGAAGTGAAGAAGATAGAACGTAGTTATCCCAATACAGTACATATATACATATTAGAGCGGAAAAAGGGGGCTGTAATTCCCTATCTAGCTAGTAATATACTTATTGATACTAAGGGGATAGTATTATCTATTGAAAGTGAAGGAAGTATAGATGATTATCCTGTTATAACAGACTTATATGTAAAGAGCTTTGTAAAAGGTAAGCAAATTATTGCAGGGGATGACTATCAATTTAGGGCACTTCTTCGGGTACTACAATCTATATATGATTTAGACTTGGAAAATATAGTAAGAGAGATACAGATGAAAAATCCTGATGATATATATATAATATCAAATAAGAATATAAGAATAAAGCTAGGACAGGCTATTGATGTGGATAATAAGTTGAAATGGCTTAAGACTGAGCAGTTTAAGGAAATAGAACCAGATTTAAATTCAGAATGGATATTTGATATAAGCATTCCAGGGAAAGCTATATTTAGTCCAACATTAGATTGAGGTGAGAGAATGGATAAGCGATTTTCTGGACAATTGACAGTAGCTTTTGTATGCATGATATTGGGTCTTATGCTTGCTACTCAGTTTAAAAATGTACAAAAGGTGGGAGGCAATGTATCGATGCAGAGAACCCAAGAGCTTACAGGGGAAGTTCAAAGACTTAAAGAAGAGAACGAAAAGATGAAAAGTCAGATACAAGATTACGACCAAAAGATATGGGAATATGAAAATGCTGCAAAGGGAGAGGGAAAATTAAGTCAAGCTATATATGATGAACTTGATAGAATGAGAATGTTAGCTGGAGTGGTTGATTTGGAAGGACCAGGTGTTATAGTGACAGTAAATACATTTTTGACAAATCCCCAAGGTCAATTAATATCTAATGTTAATTATGAGGATCTTTTGAAATTGATAAACGAATTGAATGCAGCAGGAGCAGAGGCGATAGCAATAAATGATGAGAGGTTAATAGCGACAACGGAGATACGTAATGCAGGAGACTATATAGTAATAAATACAAACAGGCATTCGGTGCCATTTGAAATAAAGGCGATTGGTAATCCCGATACATTAGAGGCAGCTTTAAAACTTCTAGGTGGAGTTGCAGACGAACTATCTCAGGTGTTAGATATTAAAATAAAACGGGAAGACAAGATTCATATTCCAAAGTATGAAGGTACTATAGAGTTTAATTATGCTAAGCCGGTGGAAGAAAATAAATGATTAGGGTGAGTGCAGTATGGATGAAAAAGCTTTTAAGGTAATAACTGTAATATGTGTCTTTTTGGGTTTTTTTACTGCGCTTGCAGTTCAGTCAAATGGTCCGGCTATAGAGATAGAAAACATAGGTAGTATAAAGACGGTAGAGGGACTTCTGAAGGAAAAAGAAAGCTATGAGAAAAAGAGGGAAGAATTACTGGAAGAACTAAAGGAAAGGGAAAAAAGGCTATCCCAACTTGAAGGACAGGCAGTTAGATTGTCTGATAATGTAGAAGACATAGAAAAGCAACTATTAGATCTTAGAATGATGGCAGGCCTTGTAGATGTGGAAGGTCCTGGTATAGAAATAACTTTAAATGATAGAAAAAGGGAAGATATAATATATAGTAATCCTGGCCTTATTGAAAACTACATTGTGCATGATAGTGATCTTCTTAACGTGGTGAATGAGCTTAGGGCTGCTGGTGCAGAGGCCATATCAATAAATGACACGAGGATTATTGAGACATCTAGGATAAGTTGTGGGGGACCTACTATTAACATTGGAAAAGGTCAGCGTTTTGCGCCACCTTTTATAATAAGGGCAATTGGTAATCCAGATGAACTTGCTAATTTTTTTAAGAGAGAAGATAGTATATACCATGTATTAGATGCTTGGGGATTGGAGTTTACTATAAAGAAATCTGATAATATATATATACCTAGGTATATATATGGTGATTTAGATTATAAATATGCAAAAATAGTAAAAGAAGGTGATTAAATATGTGGCTACCTATTTTGGGAATGTTAATTGGAATTTTATTGGGAATGTTACTTCCTATAAGAGTACCTATAGCATATTCGTCATACATGTCAATTGCAGTATTGGCAGCTCTTGACTCAGTTTTTGGAGCTATAAGGGCCCAGTTAGAAGGAAATTTTGAAACAGATGTATTTATATCAGGTTTTTTCGGCAATTCTTTCTTGGCTGCTGGTCTTGCTTATTTAGGGGATAGGTTAGATGTACCCATATATTTAGCTGCAATATTTGCATTTGGTAATAGGATGTTTAATAATTTTGCAGTAATTCGCCGTTATTTTTTAGGATATCTCAGAAATAGATCTTACTTAGAAGATGATAAAAATAAGTAAATAAAACCATTTAAATTTCAGTCTTTTTATGATATTATAAATTAGTACTATATTTTTATAGAGCATGATATGCTATATATTGCTTCTACTGAAAAGGGGTAGAATATATTGAATGAATATCTGATGGCAATAGATTTAGGAACTACTAAGTTAGCAATAATTATAGCACGAGAAACAAAGAAATATATTAGCATAGAGGCAATTCAGTCTTTTCCCTATACTTCAGACATACAAATGGATGACTGGAACAACATGGACATTGTTTCTATACTCAGTGAAGCAGTAATTTGGCTTAAGGATATAATAGGGGTAGAATCAGTTCGAACCATTCTAGGTATACCAGGATATCATACTGGTATCTTGGAGAATAGCTATAGTATAGATATTGATGGAGAAACTATAACATCATATCATATCTCTAAGGCAGTTGAAGGTTGTGGAAAATATCCATTACCTGATGAATGGCATATATTACAGACAATACCCAAGTTATATACTATAGATGAACAAAGAAGTCAAGTAGATGTTCCCATAGATATGCAGGGAAGGACGTTGACAGTGAATAGCTCTCTTGTGTGCATAAATCAGGAGTTTGTTTCAAAGCTTACGGGAGAGTTGGGAAAGTTAGGTATTCATGTCGATTATGTAAGGCCTACACTTTTATCATCTGGGAATGTATTTTTAACAGAGACAGAGAGGCAAAATGGTGGTATACTTATTGATATAGGAGGCAGGTCGACTGATATAATAATATATAGAGGTGGAGTACCTGTATATACAGACTGGATTCCAGTTGGTGGTTTCAATATAACAAGTGACTTGTCAATAGGAATGGATATACCATTTAAACAAGCAGAAGAGTTAAAGGGGCAATGTATACTTGGAATTAATTCATCGAATACTGGAAAACGAGAACAGTTATATATGCCTTTAAAGATTGGAGAAAAAATTAAAGATATACCACTTAACTATATACAAGAAATAGCCGAATTAAGAGTAGAAGAGATTTTTGAGCTTATAGTAGAGAGTATAGATAGTTCAAATGTGATTGATAGAAAAAAGTGTAGTGCAGTCCTTATAGGTGGAGGAGTTGCTCCAATAAAAGGAGCAAAGGATTTTGCCAGTGTTCATCTTGGTTGTAGCAATTTACGAATAGGACAACCTCATTTAATTGATATATCTAATGTAGAGGCCCTTGCTAGTACATATGCATTGATAGGTGAACAGGCAATGGAAATTTCATCTGAGGGTGTAGAAACTGAGGATGTGAGAAATAGGCATATAGATGATGAGCGTATAAGTATTAAAGATAGAATAATAGGATGGCTTTCAGCATTCTTTAACAAGTAGAAGGGGGTTTTTTTGTGCTTGAGTTTGATGTTGATACAGGACATTTTGCACAAATCAAGGTAGTAGGCGTTGGTGGAGGAGGGAATAATGCTGTAAATCGTATGATAGAATTTGGCTTACAGGGAGTTGAATTTATAGCTATAAATACAGATAAACAAGCATTATTTCTCTCGAAGGCAGATCAAAAAATTCAAATAGGAGAAAAACTCACCAAGGGTTTAGGTGCAGGTGCTGATCCTGAAATAGGACAGAAAGCAGCAGAGGAGAGTTATGAAGAAATATATCAAGCATTAAAAGGTACTGATATGTTATTTATAACAGCTGGAATGGGTGGTGGTACGGGTACTGGTGCGGCACCGGTTGTAGCTGATGTAAGCAAAGAGATGGGTATACTTACTGTAGGAGTAGTTACCAAACCTTTTATGTTTGAGGGAAGACGACGTATGCTAAATGCTGAAAAAGGAATAGATGCATTGAAAGGAAGGGTAGATACCCTAGTGACAATACCTAATGACCGACTGCTTCAGGTAGTAGAAAAACGTACGTCTATGCTAGAGGCCTTTAAGGTGGCAGATGATATATTGAGACAAGGTGTGCAAGGCATATCTGATCTTATTGCTGTGCCTGGTCTTGTAAATCTTGATTTTGCTGATGTTAGAACCATTATGCAGGAAAAAGGTCTAGCTCATATGGGCATAGGAAGGGCAGCAGGAGATAATAGGGCAATAGAAGCCACAAAGCAGGCTATACAGAGCCCCCTCTTGGAGACAACCATAGAAGGTGCTAAAGGGGTACTGTTAAACATAACAGGTAGTGAAGATCTCGGTTTACATGAAGTAAATGAAGCTGCCGAGTTAGTGGCTGAAGCAGCTCATCCAGATGCTAATATAATCTTTGGTGCAGTTATAGATGAAAATTTACAAGATGAAGTGAGTATTACCGTTATTGCTACTGGATTTGAGCAGAAAGATAAGGAAAGGCAAAAGGATAAAAAAATGGGCCAGACGTTAGACCAGACCAAGGGAAGTCAGGATATGGAAGATGATCTTGATATTCCAACCTTCTTACGAAGAGGAAGATATGGAAAATAAATAAATTTTTCAAGAAACGACAATAAAAAATATTATTGTCGTTTCTTTTTTTTGTTTCATATACATGGTTCTACAATATTTTGATATGTATAGATATATAATAGTATATGAGAAGTATAGAGGAATAGGGGTGATGGGAGTGGGATAGAGTATAGGTATATAGATATAATATGGCTAGATAATTTAATAATGAATTTTCTCCTACTTTATACAACTCTCAACTTATCAAAAGGGCGAAGTACAGTATGGCGAATGTTTTTATCTGCTGCAGTTGGAGGTATATATGCCGTATTAATATTCATACCTGGCTATGAATTTTTACAGCGATTTTCTTTGAAACTTTTTCTCTCATTAATTATGATATTGATTTCATACGATCTGATGAATTTTAAGGAGTTCTTAAAAATATTTACATTCTTCTATATGGTGACTTTTGCTTTTGGTGGTGCAGCATTAGGTATTTATTATTTTTTTGAGGACAGAATTTTAATTGAAAATGGTGTTTTTTATATAAGCGATTATCCCACAAAGTTACTTTTAATGGTATGTGTATTTTTACCAATAAGTTTCAAAAGATTGTGTACATATATAAGGTGTAAATTTTCTAAAGGAGACCTTATATATAGTATATGTATATCCTTTGATAGGGATGTGGTTTCAACACAAGCTTTACTAGATACAGGTAATTTACTTTATGATCCAGTGAGTAATCATCCCGTAGTTGTAATAGAGTATAAAGAGGTAAGAGAGATCCTTCCTTCAGAAATAAAAAAAATATTTGAAAATTCACTTGAAGATGATTTGGCATGTGTCACTAAGCATATGTCAAACTCACGATGGATAGGGAGATTTAGACTCATACCTTTTACTGCCCTTGGAAAAGCTAATGGTATGTTAATAGGCTTTAAACCTGATGGATTAGGTGTACTAATTGATGAAAACTGGATAAATACAGATAGTGTTGTGGTCGGGATATACAATAATAGATTATCAAAAGCAGAGAATTATCATGCACTCATAAATCCTGAGATAATTCATTAGGAGGTGTATATGGTATGTCATTAAATGAAAAGATTGTATTCAATTACAATAGGTTAGTATTTAAGATACTAAAGAGTCTTAATTTACTTGAGCAATATCCTATATTCTATATAGGAGGTAGTGAGGCATTACCTCCACCACTTACAAATGAAGAGGAAGGTCTGCTTGTAGATCTATTAAAAGATGGGGATAACTCAGTTAGAAGTACTCTTATAGAACGAAATTTAAGATTGGTTGTATACATAGCAAGAAAATTTGAAAATACGGGAGTAGGTATTGAGGATCTAATATCTATTGGAACCATTGGACTTATAAAGGCTGTAAACACATTTGATCCTATGCGAAAGATAAAACTTGCAACCTACGCTTCTCGATGTATAGAGAATGAGATACTTATGTATCTTAGAAGGAACGGCAAGACAAAATCTGAGATTTCTTTTGATGAACCCTTAAATATAGATTGGGATGGGAATGAACTGCTTTTGTCTGATATATTGGGGACAGAAAATGATCTTGTATATAAATTTGTTGAAGAACAAGTGGACAGGGAACTTTTAAGAATTGCAATGAGTAAACTTACAGATAGGGAACAGAGAATAGTGGAACTTAGATTTGGACTTGACGATGGTGATGAAAAGACCCAGAAAGAAGTAGCAGATATTTTAGGGATATCCCAATCATATATATCTAGACTGGAGAAAAAAATAATAAAGAGGTTAAAAAAGGAAATTAATAGGATGCTGTGAAAGAGAATAAAAATCTCCATCCAAGGTAATAATCTTTTTATGAAAGGATAATTTGGGATGGAGGAAATGTGGCATGTTTTCAAATAAGGTAGAAATCTGCGGTGTAAATACTTCTAAGTTGCCTGTGCTCACAAATGAGGAGATGATGGTGCTGTTTGAGCGTATCGATGCAGGAGATACTAAAGCACGGGAGGAATTTATAAAGGGGAATCTTCGGTTAGTTTTAAGTGTTATACAGAGATTTAATAATCGAGGTGAAAATTTAGACGATCTCTTTCAAGTGGGGTGTATAGGACTTATTAAAGCTATTGATAATTTTGATACTTCGCATAATGTAAGATTCTCAACTTATGCAGTACCTATGATAATTGGAGAAATAAGACGATACTTAAGGGATAATAACCCCATAAGAGTTAGCCGATCACTTAGAGATATTGCATATAAAGCAATGCAGGTAAGGGAACAGATGATAAACAAAAATTCAAAGGAGCCTACTATTTCGGAAATTGCAAAAGCATTGGATCTTCCTAGAGAAGAAGTGGTATTTGCCTTAGACGCTATACAAGATCCTATATCCTTATTTGAACCTATATACCATGATGGAGGAGATGCAATTTACGTGATGGATCAAGTAAAAGATGAAAATCATCAAGATGATGATTGGCTCCAGAGTATTGCATTGAAAGAAGCGATGGAAAATTTAAATGATAGGGAAAGATTAATACTTACTTTGAGATTCTTTGAAGGTAGAACGCAGATGGAGGTTGCAGAGGAGATAGGAATATCACAGGCTCAAGTATCAAGGTTGGAAAAATCAGCTCTTATTCACATGAGGAAATATGTGTAAAGATAATAGAAGACTTTTAGTTTACTAAAACAGCTAAAGGTCTTTTTTTATATGGTTGGTTGAGATACTATAGCTCTCGTTTTAAAAGAGGGCTATAATTTTTTATATACAGTTATTTGAATTTTAAACTTAAATGATTATATCCTATAGTTTTTTATTTGATAAATAAATTTTGTTCGCCATATTGGGAGCATTTTTTATTTTAATAGGAATATATTTTTAGATAGGAAGTACAAAGGTCAAAAGGGGTGGAAGGAATATGACAAAATCATCAGATTTTAGACAAAAAGAGGTAATAAATATAAACAACGGTAAGAGATTGGGGTATGTAATTGATATGGAATTTAATTTGTATGAAGGACGAATTACCGCTATAGTTGTACCAGGCGGAAATAAAATTCTAGGTTTTTTAAAGGGAGATGGCGATATAGTGATTCCATGGGAAAAAATAAAGAGAATAGGTGATGATGTAATATTAGTAGACTTTGATACCCAAAAGGATTAAATCCTTCAAATAATATTTATCTGCTTTTAATATTCTAGGAAATGTTTTATAATGTAAATTGTAGCTGCCAATATTGTTGTATCAAGTGAGATTCTATACTAGATACTTAAATTATGGCTTTATTGAGTAGTAGATATTCTCATAGAGGGAATATAATTGAAGGGAATGATATAGGAGATGAAATGTCCATTTTGTAGTTATCAAGAGAGTAAAGTAGTAGATTCAAGACCTACAGATGATGGTACGGTTATACGCCGGCGTAGAGAGTGTATAAACTGTGGTAAACGTTTTACAACCTATGAAAAGATAGAACATATGCCCATATTTGTAATAAAAAAAGATGGCCGACGTGAGGCTTTTGACAGTAGTAAAATAATGAATGGACTTTTAAAGGCATGTGAAAAGCGGCCAGTTGCCATAAAAGATATGGAACTTCTAGTGGAGGATGTAGAAAAGACCATTTATAATTCTTTGGAACAGGAAATAACAAGCCAGGAGATAGGAGAGATGGTGATGGAGCGGCTTAAAGAATTAGACGAAGTGGCATATGTACGTTTTGCCTCTGTCTATAGACAGTTTAAGGATATAAATACTTTTATGGAAGAGTTAAAAAAATTATTAAATGAATAATCGTTTTAAATTTAATAAAACGGTATGCGACATAAAATTACCAGATATAATTATATCTGGTAATTTTATGTCCATTTTAAAACAGCTAAAATTATAAGAATTACTCCGGCTAACCAAGATATATTTATCGTTGACTTTTCCGCAAACTTTCTTCCTATAAATACCCCTGTAGATACTGCAATCATATCGAAGATTAGTGATAGTAGAATTACCCTAAGATAGTTTATATTTCCTAAACTACTTCCAAAACCTATTGCAAGGGAATCCAAAGAGAGAGCTGTTGCAAGATATAAAGCTTCTTTTGAATTTAAATACTTAGAATTGTCAAAATCGGCTTTTGTTTCGTCCACATAGATATTTATTATGAGTTCGAAATCAAATAGATTTAAATTTATTTTTTTGTTTGAATTGAGATGTTTGCCTATATATGATTTGATTATACTTTCAAACAAGTAATAGACTCCTAGGCACATTAAAATAATAGAACTTATTATTATAGTCATATCTTCTGGTATGATCCTTTTTATTACAGAGCCTAGGAAAAGAGATATCGCAAGGAAGGATGCACATATTATGTTGATAATAGATATTGAAGTCAGGGGAATTTTTATTTTATTGGTTCCATAGGCTATACTAGCTATGAAGGCATCTAATGATAGTACTACTACTAACAATATGGACTCTAACATCGTATCACTCCTTTTTATTGTTCCGACTATTAGCATGTTATTCATAGTTCAACAAATGGTTACAATAAGATCTAGTATTACTTTAATAGAGGTTTTATTTTTTATTTTTAAGAGAATACATATGTAAAACTTAGGGAAAGCTAAAATAGCAAAAGATATAGTATATCGTTTAAGGAGTGAATGTAATGCCTTTTGGATTGACGATGCTTGTATTTATATCTATTCTTATATTATTTGGTGTGGGACAAAATATTTTGGATAGAATGAGACTTAGTGACAAAAGTGCCATTCTCTTTATGTTGGCTATATTTATAGGAGGAATATTACCTGACATACCTATTGGCAATCGATTTTCTATAAATATAGGAGGTGCTATTGTACCTTTTATATTGGTGGTATACCTATACGTAAAGGCGGGGACCAAAAAAGAGAAGGTAAGATCCATATTAGCTTCTGTATTGGCAGGTATAGCAGTATTTTTAGTGGGTAGATTAATGCCATCAGAGCCTGAGAATATTGTTGTGGATCCAAACTATATATATGGTATTGTGTCAGGTTTAGTGGGTTATCTCATAGCAAGATCACGAAGGGCATCTTTTATTGCTGGTGTAATGGGGATCATTTTAGCAGATATTGGTCAGGGAGTTGAAAATGTAATAATGAATATACCAAGCCCAGTAAGACTAGGTGGTGGAGGAGCCTTAGATGCCATTGTGATATCGGGACTTTTAGCTGTAATACTTTCTGAGTTTATAGGGGAATTTAGAGAAAGGCTTCAGGGAGGTACAGAGAAGAAACGATTGAGATTTAATCATGGTGAGTTTGCAGAAGAATTACAACCTAATTTAGATTCGGAAGAAAGAAATGAGGAGGCAGATGATGAGGATGAAGAGTAAAGGATGGTTTATGGGAATTATCATTTTATTGCTGACTGTTTTTATTATGTCTAATTATGCTATAGCTGATGACTGGTATGAAGATGAACTTGGATATTATACTATAAAGGGAGAAGAAGGCGATATACTCGGACTCATGGGAAGGGAAATTTTTGTGGATGATGAATATATAACAGAAAATAATCGGTACTATAGAATATCTTCTATAGATAAAGATAATCGTATAGCGATTGCAACTTATATAGACGATATAGAATTACCGGAAATTGAAGAAGTGGCCATTAATGGGTCTACTTGTGCTGTTGATACCTTGTCAGTAGTAGCTCCAAATGAGGATGCACATGTACTCATATACTGTACACATAGTGATGAATCGTATGTTCCAAGTGACGGTACTCCAAGTATAGTAGGCTCAGGTGGTATATTAGATGTGGCTCAGTCTTTTAATGATGCCTTGAAATCTCAGGGGGTTAATGTCCAAATAGACAAGACTTGTCATGCTCCCCACGATGCAGGTGCATATAGGCGTTCAAGGAATACTGCTATAAGACTTATAAAGACAAAGCAGCCAGTTGCTGCACTGTTTGATGTTCATAGAGATGCAGTACCTAAAGAACAATATGATATAAATTTGGCTGGGCAACCTGCTACAAGAGTAAGAATAGTCATAGGTAGACGTAATCAAAATAGACAGGCTAATCAGGAATTGGCATATAAGATAAAGGCAGTAGCTGACAAAACCTATCCAGGACTCATAAAAGATATATATATAGGTAAGGGGATGTATAACCAAGAATTATCTCCTCGTTCTCTATTATTTGAAATAGGGACCTATGAAAATAATAAAGAAGCGGCCCAGACTTCTGCGAAATTCTTAGCTGATGTAGTCTCTAAGAGCTTATTTGGTGGTACTATAAAATCTGTGGAAAAACCTACAAAAGAGTATAAGACAACCCCTATTACCTATGAAAAGAGCAAAGGTCAAAGTAAAGGTATTTTGTGGTTAGTGGTGATATTGGCAATAGGTATAGTAGGCTATATGTTTATAAGTTCTGGAGGTAGGGAACTTAAGGCAAAAATATTAGGGTCAAGGAAGGATGGAGATAATAATAAGTAGTATTATAAGGGGAAAAAGTTTGGAGAAAAATAAATGGATATAATATATTGTGGTTATTTTGCAACGTATGAGGCCTATCTGTGTGCACTTATCCATATAGGTATGGAATTTGACTGTTATAGTATGTATTCATATTTTGAATTATGTAGAAAATATTCAAAACAATTTGGGAACTTAATATTTGTTGGTTTAGACCATGAATTAAACAGAGTATATGCAATGGGTTGTAAGGAATTTACTGATGTGATCATAAATAGCCAAAGTAGCTTTCGAGAAATATATGATATAGGGAATGATATAAAACATATAGATACAACTAAAATTTCCACATCTCTTCCACATATAATAGAGAAGATAGGAGATAATGCCCATCTATACAGTGCAGCCAAATGGCTGTTTTATTATTGGTGTCGTAGGATGTATCCTAGAGCTAGATATTTTGTAAAAAATGAAACAGGACTATTTAATAGCGAATAGTCATTAAAAGGGAGTAATGAGTCTTGAAGATTTTTTATCACTGTTATGGTGGAGCACATACATCTATTGTATGTGCAGCTATACATTTGAATTATCTTCCTAAAGATAATATACCTGCAGCTTTTGCTTTTAAAGAGATTCCTTTCTATGATAAGATGAAAAACAATGATATTGGTTCGACTGTATTTGTGGGTACTGATGAATATGGATGTGATATATATATAATGGGTATGAGAAATGGCAGGGAAGTTGTGATTCCTGCTATAAAAGGCTATCTGAATGAACATTATATTACAAATAATGATATTTTATTTGTAAATGCCCTAGTAGAACTCCACCCAGTTACGGCCTTAGGTGGAATGTTATCTAGGAGATTAGGGCTTGTGTCAATAGGTCAACCTTTGACAATATGGGGCATCCGAAGATATTATAAAATTTTTGTAGAATTAGTTGGAAAGGTGCAGCAAAAGGAACGTGATATTATAAGTAGTTCTTGACATGGTGGTAATTTTTAAAGATAATGAATATGTGATAATATATGAAAGAATATTAGAAGGTTAAAGTTGTAGGGGGAGGAAATGATTGGACTTTAGAAGACATGTTATAGACGATGTAAGCATAGGCAGTATTACACATGAAATAGGCCTAGAAAAAGGCGATAAACTTATCAGTATAAATGGAGAGCAGGTTATAGATCTAATTGATTATATGGAATTTATGGCTCTTGAGTATTTAGAAGTTTTAATAGAGAGAAAAAATGGGGAGGAGCTAATACTTGAGATAGAAAAAGATGCATATGAAGATATAGGACTAATTTTTCGTCCATGGCTTATGGATGAGAATAGGCGTTGTAGAAACAAATGTATATTCTGTTTTGTTGACCAATTACCACCTAATATGCGTTCTACCCTATATTTTAAAGATGATGATTGGCGTCTATCGTTTTTGATGGGGAATTATATAACACTTACAAACTTGTCTGATCAAGATGTAGATAGAATAGTTAGTATGGGTATAAGTCCCTTATATGTATCTATCCATACGACAAATCCACAATTGAGAAGGAGTATGATGAACAATAAGAGAGCAGGTGAGGTACTAAAATATCTTGATATTTTTCATAAAGGTGGTATAAAACTCAACTGTCAATTAGTTCTGTGTCCTGGTTGGAATGATGCTTTAGAGCTAGATAGAACTTTGTCAGATTTGTGGCAATATAGAGATATTATAGAATCTATTGCCCTTGTACCTGTTGGACTTACAAAATATAGGAAGGGATTAGAGAATATAGAGCCATTTGATAGCAAGTCGGCAAATAATGTGTTGTCACAATTAGACATATGGCAACATAGGGCACTTGAAAATCTAGGTAGGCGATTTATATATGCTTCAGACGAGTTTTATATATTAGCGGGTAGTGATTTTCCTTCATATGAAGATTATGATGGATTTCCTCAACTTGACAATGGTGTGGGACTAATTGTAAGATTTCAAGATGAGCTATATAATACATTAGATAATATGCCTAGTTTAGATGGAGTAAAGGGACATATTTCCCTGGCAACGGGAATATCGGCTGCTAATTTCATGTTAAAATGGGCACGTGCTATAGAGGATAAGAGTGGGATAAAAATTGATGTATATCCAATAAAAAATGATTTTTTTGGACATAGTGTGACAGTAGCAGGTCTTATAACAGGTGTTGACATTGTGAAAAATTTAAAGGGCAAAGACCTAGGTGATGCTCTACTGCTTCCAGATGTAATGCTTAGAAGAGGGGAAGATGTATTTTTAGATGATATGCCGCTTATAGAACTCAAAGACAAACTAGGGGTGGAGATAATTTCAGTGCCTGTCGATGGCAATGCATTAGTAGAGGCTATTATAGATATATATGGCATGAGAATGGGGTGATTGATATGGCTAAACCAATAGTGGCAATTGTAGGACGACCTAATGTAGGAAAATCTACTTTTTTTAATCAGATTGTGGGCAAACGGATATCTATAGTACATGATGAGCCAGGTGTAACTAGAGATAGGATATATGCAGATACAGAGTGGTTAGGTAGACAATTTACCTTAGTGGATACAGGTGGATTGGATCCCCAAAGTGACGATGAGTTTTTATTTCATATAAGACAGCAAGTAGAAGTTGCTATTGAAACAGCAGATGTCATTGTTTTTCTTGTAGATGGTATTCAAGGAGTAACGCATGCTGATTATGAGATAGCAAATATATTGAGGAAGGCAAATAAAGAGATTGTACTTGCTGTCAATAAAATTGATGCCCTGCATATGGAGGATAATATATATGAATTTTATAATCTGGGGTTAGGAACACCTATTTCAGTATCTGCAACACATAAGAGGGGCATAGGGGATTTTTTAGATGAGCTCATATCTCATTTTCCAGATGATGTCCAAGAAGACGAGAATGATGGTATAATAAAGATAGCCGTTGTGGGAAAACCCAATGTGGGGAAATCATCGTTGGTAAATAAGATATTAGGAGAGGATAGGGTAATTGTATCAGATATACCAGGTACCACGCGGGATGCAGTAGACACACATTTTAAGTACGATGAAAAAAGGTATACAATAATTGATACAGCAGGTATAAGGAGGAAAAGTCGTATAGACGAGTCGCTGGAGCGCTATAGCGTCATGCGGGCTTTATCAGCTATAAGGCGGTGTGATGTGGCAATTATAGTTATGGATGCGACTGCTGAGATAAGTGCACAAGATGTCAGAATTGCGGGGCTAGTTCATGAAGAAGGAAAAGCCTCAATTTTGGTGATGAATAAGTGGGATTTGATAGATAAAGATACAAATACAATATATGAATATAAAAAGATGATAGGAAACAATCTTACATTTATGAATTATGCACCAAGTATATTCATATCTGCTAAAACAGGACGAAGAGTAGATAAGATAATGGAGCTTGTGGATAATGTATATGGTAATTCTATTCAGCGAATTAAAACAGGCGTATTAAATGACTGTCTATATGAGGCAACTGCTATGTTCCAGCCACCGTCAGATAAGGGGAGACGTTTAAAATTATACTATTGTACGCAGGTTTCTATAAAGCCTCCTACTTTTGTCATATTTGTAAATGATAAAGAACTTGTGCATTATTCATATGAACGTTATATTGAAAATTTTTTTAGAAAGACTTTTAATTTTGAAGGTACACCCATAAGGATAATATTCCGTCAGAAGTAAAAAGAAAAGGAGAGGTTTAGGATGAGATATATTCTTGCTATTATAATAGGATATTTGATGGGCAATATTGCGCCGTCATATTTTGCAGGGAAATTGCTTGGGAATATAGATATTCGTAATCATGGCAGTGGGAATGCCGGCGCTACAAATGTATGGCGGGTATTAGGAACACGACCAGGTATTATAGTCTTTATATTAGATGTATTGAAGGGTTTCCTCGCCGCAATGATAGGAAATTTATTGGGTGGCCAACTTGGTGCAGCTTTAGCAGGTTGTGCAGTAATAATAGGGCATGACTATCCGATTTTTCTACATTTTAAGGGAGGTAAGGGTATATCCACGTCATTTGGCGTACTATTATATTTGGCACCTTTAGTTCCTCTCACTGCTTTAATAATTGGTATTATTATAATATATAATACTTGCTATGTTTCATTGGCATCAATTGTAGGTGTAATACTTGCACCTATACTGACTGCGTTATATAGATATCCTAAGCAATATGTCTTTGTTGCATTACTTATAATGGTTTTAGGTCTATATAGACATAAGGATAATATAAAACGATTATTAAATGGTACGGAGAATAAGATGCAAATAAAAAAAAGAAACTATTTAAAATGAGAAACTCTTTTAAATAGTTATTTGAACTTGTCATAATTTTGCCATCTCATAAATATATATATAATGTTTAATCGTATATCTTCACTTATAGAGAAATAGTGGATATTCAATTTAACATATATTGGAGGGAATGGGATGGCAATAGAGAAATTTGATCTCTATAATGATATTGCTGAGCGTACTGATGGTGATATATATATCGGTGTTGTTGGGCCAGTTAGAACGGGAAAGTCTACTCTGATAAAACGGTTTATGGAAGTTCTAGTTCTTCCTAATATGGACAATGAAATGAAGCGTCAAAGGGCATTAGATGAATTGCCACAAAGTGGCGCCGGCAAGACAATTATGACTACACAACCTAAATTTGTTCCCAATGAGGCAGTAGAGATTTCCATAAGGGAGAATGCAAATTTAAACATCCGAATGGTAGATTGCGTTGGATATTTAGTTAAAGGGGCAGTAGGACATATGGAAGAAGGGCAACCACGTATGGTTCGAACTCCATGGTTTGAACATGATATACCATTTGAAGAGGCTGCTGAGATAGGTACTAGAAAGGTTATAATAGATCACTCTACTATAGGATTAGTGGTAACTACTGATGGAACTATTACAGATATACCACGTTCAAACTACATAGAAGCGGAAGAACGTGTGATAAGAGAACTTGTTGAAATTTCCAAGCCATTTATTATAATCTTAAATTCAAAGACACCCCATTCCGAAGAGACACAGAGTATGCAAACAGGGCTTGAGGAAAAATATGGCGTACCTGTATTGGCTATGGATGTAATGAATATGACTAATGAAGATATAAATAATATCCTAAGCAATATATTATTTGAATTTCCTTTAACCGAAATAAAAATAAAACTTCCACGATGGGTAGAGAGTCTTGATGAAGATCATTGGCTTATTGAACATATACTAGAGCTATTACATAAGTCAATGGATGATGTATATAGGGTAAGGGATTTAGAGTCTATGGGAATTTTATTTGAAGAGTCAGAATTTATTGAAAGACCAGTGATTGACACAATAGATTTAGGTACGGGCAGAGGAACTGTGAGTATAGAAACAAAACCCAATATGTTCTATAAGATATTAGGTGAGGAATGCGGATTAGAGATTGTAGGAGATTATCAGCTTATAGGGCTTATGAAGGAATTGGCTAACGCTAAGCGGGAATATGATAGAATCTCTACAGCCTTACATGACGTAAGGGAGACAGGATATGGACTTGTGTCTCCAACTATGGAAGAACTTACTTTAGAGCAACCAGAAATTGTAAGGCAAGGGAATGCATTTGGAGTGCGTCTAAAGGCGAGTGCGCCATCTCTACACTTTATAAGGGTTGATATACAGACAGAAGTATCACCTATTGTAGGGACAGAAAAGCAAAGCGAAGAGCTTGTAAGATATCTATTAGATGAGTTTGAGAACGATACCCAGAAGATATGGGAAACTGATATATTTGGTAAATCACTCCATGAACTTGTAAAGGAAGGCCTGTCAAATAAACTCATGCGTATGCCTGAAGATGCTCAGATGAAGATACAAGAGACACTTCAGCGCATCATAAACGATGGCAGCGGAGGACTTATATGCATTATATTATAGAAATTTACTAGAAATATTTATAATATCTCGTAAAAAAGGATACCCTTATTTTTTATTGGGTATCCTTTTTACGAATCTCTACTCTTCTTATTTTTCCACTTATGGTCTTTGGCAGTTCATCAACAAATTCTATTATACGCGGATATTTGTAAGGAGCAGTTACTTTTTTAACATGATCTTGCAGTTCTTTTTTAAGTTCTTCACTAGGTTTGTAGCCCTTGGAAAGAACTATGGTTGCCTTTACTACCTGTCCTCTTATTGGATGGGGTACACCTGTTATAGCACATTCCAAAACTGCTGGATGTTCAAGTAGAGCACTTTCAACCTCAAATGGTCCTATTCTATATCCAGAACTCTTTATTACATCGTCGGCTCTACCTACATACCAATAGTATCCATCTTCGTCCTTCCAAGCCATATCCCCAGTATAATATATGCCATCATGCCATACATTTTTTGTTTTTTTAGTGTCTCTATAATAACCATCGAACATACCTATAGGTTTCTTTTTATTTGTATAGACCACTATTTGTCCTTCTTCACCGACATCACATGGCTCACCGTTTTCATTCAATATATCTATATCATATCCAGGAACAGGTTTACCCATAGATCCAGGTTTAGGCTCCATTCCAGGAAGATTTGCAATTGCAACGGTCAATTCAGTTTGGCCATATCCTTCCATGAGTTTTATGCCTGTGGCATTATAAAATTGGCTATAAACTTCTGGATTTAAGGGTTCACCGGCAACCACACAGTATTCTAGGCTACTTAAATCATATCTTGTAAGATCTTCCTTTATAAGAAAACGATATATGGTGGGTGGTGCACAAAAAGAAGTTATATTGTGATTAGATATGACTTCAAGAAGTTCCTGAGGATTAAAGCGATCAAAGTCATATACAAATACTGCACATTCGCAGATCCACTGCCCATATAATTTACCCCATACTGCCTTTGCCCAACCAGTATCAGCTACAGTTAGATGAAGCCCATCTTTTTTTACATTTTGCCAATACTTAGCAGTTATGATATG
>CZCB01001432.1_pt1 | contig 46750 bp, 40 predicted proteins | sample 591991 | NCBI WGS metagenome assembly CZCB01 (sample SAMEA3556809, study PRJEB10932) | anaerobic digester metagenome
GAAACATGGATGGCGTCGGCGCCTTCTTTTTCCAACATGGCGGCAATCGCCGCGCTTTCGGCGGGTTTTAAGCCGCCGTGCACTCTTTCGTCGGCGCTCAATCTGAAGCATACCGGAAAGTCGGCTCCGCATTTGGCTTTTATGTTTCTGAGAACCTCCACCGCGAACTTTATTCTTCTTTCAAAGGTTCCGCCGAATTCGTCAGCCCTTTTATTGGTGTAGCCCGAAAGGAATTGTCCCACGAGATAGCCGTGCGCGGCGTGAACTTCCACGCCGTCAAACCCCGCTTTTTTGGCGCGATAGGCGCCGTCGCCATATTTTTCTATAAGCTCATAGCATTCTTTTGTGGTAAGCGCGCGGGGCATGGATCTTGTCATGGGACAGGATACCGCCGAAGGCGCTACCGATTGAGCGCCCAGTACCGCTTCCACGGCTTGCCTTCCCGCATGATGCAGCTGCGGAAAAACCTTGGCGCCGTGCGCGTGTATGGAATCGGCAAGCTCTTTGAGCTTGGGGATATATTTGTCGTCGTCAATCATAATTTGTTCGGGTATGGCCTTCCCCAAAGGGTCTATGCCGGTAACCTCAAGAATAATCAGACCGAATCCGCCCTTAGCCCTTTCGGTGTAATAGCTTATAATATTTTCGTTTACAAAACCGTCCAATTCGCCTCTGCCCGTACCCATTGCGGGCACCACAAAACGGTTTCTAATTTCCAATTTGCCTATTTTCCCTTTGCTCAGCATATTTTCAAACATACATAAACCTCCGTAAAAGTAATCTTTTCTCTTAGCTTTAATATTTCCCTTTAATTAAAGAAATAACCGCAAAATATTTTCACGCTTTAGCGATGAGCGCATAATATTTAATCAAAGAAGGCTGCCCGCTTAAGGCAGCCTTCTTTGTTGCGAAAAATCTTTTTTTACATATTTGTTTTTGCCAAAAATCAAACTCTTTTCTTTTACATTCATAACGCCTTTTATTTCTTTGCCCTCAATTTCCCCCTTAAAAAACAACAGCGCTTTCTCTTTCTTGTATACCTTAAACTTGGCGTTCTTTACGGTGCAATTTTTTATGCCGTATTCCGGAAGACTGATATTATTAAAATGCGCGGTGGCCGTTCTTTTGGCTATATTGAAATTGACAAACTCAATGACGCCGCCTTCCTCATTGTCATTAACATACATACCGTAAAAATTGCAAAGCTTGGGCGTAGGCGCGGCGCCGCTTGCGGCAAACATAAGGACAACGCTCAAAATTAAAATTATCAATACAGTTTTTTTGGTCTTCATAAATCCTCCTTTGATAATGTTTATTTTAGCTTTCTTAACCTTAATTATTCCTTTGGATGCGCAAAAAGCAAAACCTGCCCCAATTCTTTTTATGCGCAAAAAACAAATGTACCATAATCGGGACAATATATTAATTGGCATTTATTTTTCCATAATCTTTCATTAACGGGAGAGTATAAAATGCTATAATTATTTTATCAGAGGTTTTATGGATTTGAACGAACGGATAAGAATTCTTACCGAGGGCGCAAAATACGATGTGTCCTGCTCTTCAAGCGGCGCGGGAACAGGCTCCAAAAAAGGCAGCTTGGGCAACACCGCTTATTGCGGCATTTGCCATTCCTTCACTTCGGACGGCAGATGCGTTTCTTTGCTGAAAATACTACTGACAAACTATTGCGAATACGATTGTCTTTATTGCGTAAACAGAAGAAGCAACGACATACCCAGAGCGCGGCTTTCCCCCCGCGAATTATGCGAATTGGTAATAAACTTTTACCGCAGAAATTATATAGAAGGATTGTTTTTGTCGAGCAGCGTGGAGAAATCCCCCAACCATACCATGGAACAGCTTGTTTTAGCGGTAAAAATGCTGAGAGAAGAATATAAATTCAGAGGCTACATTCACCTTAAAGCCATACCGGGAGCGGATTATGGGCTTATCGATTATGCCTCGGCGTACGCGGACAGAATGAGCTTGAACATTGAATTGCCCACCGAACGAAGCCTTAAACTGCTTGCGCCGCAAAAAAAGAAAGACGCCATAATAGAGCCCATGAAGATGCTTTCTCAAAGCTATTTCCTTACAAAAACCGAAAAAAATTCCCAAATCAAAAAAATCCCGGCAGGCCAAACCACGCAAATGATAGTGGGCGCCTCAAACGATACCGACGGACAAATAATAAGATTGACGCAAGCGCTGTATCGGAATTTTAACTTAAAAAGGGTTTATTATTCCGCTTACATGCCCGTAAATTTGTCCTCAAGCTTATTGCCCGCCTTGCCGTGCGACTTAAGAAGAGAACACAGACTGTACGAAGCCGATTGGCTGCTGAGGTTTTACGGCTTTTCCGCCGAGGAATTGCTGCCCGTTGAGCGCAACCTTGCCGCCGACATAGATGTAAAAAGCTTTTGGGCGCTGAATAATTATCAATTCTTTCCCGTTGAAATAAATACCGCAAGCTACGAAGCGCTGCTCAGAGTGCCGGGAATAGGCGTAAAGAACGCTTACAGAATAATTATAGCCAGACGACACGGCAAATTAACCTTTGAAAGCCTTAAAAAAATGCGGGTGGTATTAAAAAGAGCGCAACATTTTATCACCGTAAACGGCAAATTTTACGGCGCATATAACAATCCCGTCAACATCAGAAAAGCGCTTGCCGCGCAACAGGAGCGGCCGCGCTTGGAAACGGCTTGTCTGCAAACAAGTCTTTTTGACGCCGAGCGGCCGCTTACCGATATCATAACGGGGGAATTATAATGAAAATACTTGTCGTCGAAAACAATTTGGCGGCTTTTCTTACCGCCGTCTATCACGCCTATTACGGGCATAAGGACGCCGAAAAGATTACCTCGGACGCCGAAAGCGTAACAATGCTTGACTATGGCATAAGAATTGAAACGGATACCGCGCTGGCCGCAAAGGTCAGAGAAGGCATAATGAAAAAAGCAGGGAAAACGGCGTATAAAGAAATTGCCGACGCGTATTTAAGCGGCGACAAAAATAAAGAGCAAAAGCTCTTTGATTACCTTAAATTGCTTTTTGCTCAAGGCAAAAAAGCACTTACACTTTTTTCCCACTCAACGGTGATAGCCTTCAGGGATATGTTAAACAAAGTGCGCAGGGAAGCTCACAGAATGAAGGGGTTTATTCGTTTCGCCCAAACGGAAAACGGCGTATATTACGCTTTCTTCGGCCCCGACAACGATATTTTGGAATTGCTGCTTCCTCATTTCAGAATAAGGTTCAACGACCAGAAATTTGTATTGCACGACCTGAAAAGAAAAAAGATGGCCTACTATGACGGCGACAAAAGCTATACTTTTACCGCTCCCCCAAGATTCACTGTTGCCTTAAGCGAAGACCAGCTGAAGTTCGCCGAGCTGTGGAGGGAGTATTTCAATAATGTTTCAATAGAAGAAAGGCATAATCCCGTATTGCAAAGACATTACGCCCCCAAAAAGTACAGATGGTTTATGAACGAGTTTTAATTTCGATATCAAGCAACAATTTTTTCTTGTCTGCGCCGCAAGCGAATCCGGTAAGATTTCCGTTTTTGCCCACAACCCTGTGGCAAGGGATAAGTATCAAAACGGGGTTTTTATTGCAAGCCCTTCCCACCGCTCTTGCGGCTTTGGGATTTCCCGCCAGCGACGCTATATCAGAATAACTTGCCGTACTGCCGTAAGGTATTTTTCTTAACTGTTGCCACACTTTTCGGCAAAAAGGAGAGCCTTCCGCTTTTATGGGCAAATCAAAATACTTTCTTTGGCCGTTAAAGTATTCTTTCAATTGACTAAAAGCTTTAAGCGCGATATCGTCCAAAGAGCTTTGCGAAAAATCGCGGGGCATAGAGGCGACGGAGCGCAAGGAAACGATAAAGCCGTTTTCGGTCTCCATTTTTAACAATCCTATCGGAGAGTTGAAATAATACTCGTTTGCCATGGCAACATTATACTATATCGGCGGCTTGATATAAAGCCGTCAAAAATAAAAGCTTTTATTCGTCAAAATCGGTTTTGCTCATCTGCTTAAAGATCTGATCTGTGCCCGTGGCCGCAAGTCCGCTTGCCCCGCCTATCATAAACGCCATAACCACATTTTTGGCGGGCATAAGCTCGGGCGCGGCAAAAAACAGCGTCACGCCCAAAATGGCGCCCAACGGAGCCGCCAATACGGGAATCAACCTTACATATTTTTCCTTATGTTTAACAATATATTTATATAAATTCATTATCCAATATACCGTTACGATAATTAACGGCACAAATACTATATCGAACATATTCTTCATCCTAAAGCAATTTATTTTGTCTCTTGTTATATTCTATGTATGCCGCCCCGCAAAATAAACAACAAAATGGGCTTTTATGCGATATCTTTTGACTAATAAAGGCAAAATAAATTACAATAATAATATGGGGGTTTCGGATTTAATCGCCAATATTTTAATTATGCTGGGCGGCCTGGCCATTTTCATGTACGGCTTGAACGCCATGAGCGGCCACCTCGAAAAGCAAACGGGAAGGCGGCTGAGAAAGGTTTTCAGCAAATCGGCGGACAACAGGATATTAGGCGTGGGAATAGGCGCGGGCGTTACGGCCGTTATACAAAGCTCTTCTGCCACCACCGTAATGGTAATAGGTCTTGTCAACGCGGGAATAATGAATTTGCATCAAGCTACCGCCATTATTATGGGAGCCAACATCGGCACAACGATAACGGCGGTTATTATCTCCCTTCCCATAATGGAATTTGTGGCGGCTTCCGGCCTTATCTCCCTTCCCATAATGGAATTTGTGGCGGCCTCCGGCCTTATCGGCATTATCTTAATGTTTTCCAAAAAACGCAAAGCGCGCGACATGGGGAAAATAATAATTTATTTATCCATGATTTTTACAGGTCTTTTGGTAATGAGCGGGGCTATGGGGAAGTTTGCCCAAATGCAAAGCGTTCGTCATTTCTTTCAGCTTACCGCCAACCCGTTTTTGCTGGTATTGATAGGATTGATTGTTACCGCGATTGTGCAAAGCTCATCGGCTACCACGGGTATATTGATAGCTTTGTCTTTTTCGGGACTGATTGACATAGAAAAAGCCATGTTCGTTATCTTGGGCATAAACGTGGGCACCTGCGTTACCGCCTTATTGGCTTCTATAGGCGCCAATGTCAACGCCAAAAGGGCGGCGCTTATCCATTTGATGTTTAATTTGGCGGGCATGATAATATATTTTGTTTTGCTGTCATTTTCGGTTATTCGCAACGGAGTGGTGAACATGCTGAACGCCGTCGCCTCCATTCTTTCCGCCAAGGGAGCGGCGGCGCAAATAGCCGCTTTCCATGTTCTTTTCAATGTAAGCGTCACATTAATTCTTTTGCCTTTCATTAAACAAATAGTAGCGCTTTCTTTATTGATTATGCCAAAAGGCAAGGAGAAAAAATCCCAATACGAGCTTAAATATATCAATGAAAGGATATTAAAATCTTCCCCCACTTTCGCGGTGGAACAAATCAAAAAAGAGCTTTTGAGGATGGCGGAGATGTCAAAAGCCAATCTTGATATAGCTGTTAAGGCGGTATGCGAAATAAACCTTAAACAGCTGGACGAATTCACAGAACGCGAAGAATATATAGATTGGCTGAACAGGGAAATCCCCTTGAACTTGACAAAGATATCGGCGCTGCCCATATCCTTTGAGGACAAATTGGTTGTGGGCTCTTACTATCATGTGGTCAGCGATATCGAAAGAATAGGCGACTACGCCGAAAACATCATGGAATATGCCGAGCGCTTGGATGTGGAAGGGCTCAAGTTTTCCGAAGAAGCGCTCAGCGAAATAAAAACCGTCATTAATGTCATGGATAAACTGTATTCTTTATCAATAGACGGTTTCAGCCGTTTGGATTTATCCTTGCTTGAAGATGTCAACAAGCTGGAAGACGAAGTGGATACGCTTAAACAGCAGCTCACCGACACCCACATAAAGAGATTGGGCAAAGGCGTTTGCTCGGCTCTATCGGGAGCGATTTTTATCAGCTTGGTAAGCAACCTTGAAAGGATAAGCGACCACATCAGAAATATTTTTTACAGCATACGAAAATATGTATAATTATAAGCCGAGCTTAAAAGCTCGGCTTGATTTTTTGCTTTATTTACCGCCTTAATTCTTTGAGCGGAACCTGCCCACCTCGGTATTGTCTTTTTTGCGGTCCTGCAGTTCTTTTACGGGATGGGGAGAATCTTGATAGCGATAGTCATGCCCCTGCTTGCGGATATAATTGTCGATAACTATATGGCTGGGAACATGGTTTACATTGTTGTTTACAATGTTTTGCCATTTGAAGAACTCATAATCTTCGGGCAGGTTGTTGACATCCTCATAAGCTTCTTTATGCCCGGTCAGATAAACGGTATTTTTTAACACATCCCTTACATAATCTTTTTGAGAGGTAAATTTCAACAGCTGCGGGAATTCCCCTTTGGGTATAACCTGCTGCCATTCCTTATTCTCAAATCTCTTCAAACACTCCGCGGCTTTATGCAAATGCTGCAGCTCTATATTCAAAAACTGTTCCCAAACTTTTTTGGTTTCGGGACAAGTTTCGTCTTGATAACAAGAATAATACAAATAGCATGCGGTATATTCTTGATTAAGCCAGCATTCCAGCATGGTGCTGTTGGGGTCTTTAAGACTGCCGTAATGAGTTACATGCTGTTCTTCTATCATGGCTATTTCGGCGTACAATTGCCTGCCCAAATCGGTATTGTAGAAAGCCGCCTGATTCATATAATAATTCATGGTTTGCTGCTCGGCGGCGGTGATTATCGCGATATTCAGCTTGGTTATGGGGTCGGCGTTTTTATCTACAATAGGGCGCTTAATGTCGTCGTAAGCGTATCTATGTTCGGAAATGGTGGGCCTGCCCGGCATTATTTCCGCGAGATTTCCCACAAGCTTTTCGGCGTGAACGCCGTATTCAAGGTCCATTAAATCAGCATATCTGTATAGGTGGTCAAAGTCCTCAAGCAGAGCGAAATCCAAAGCCATTTTTACATTGGGGTCTTTTTCCCTGCCCGCCAATATCGCCGTTAAATCCACCGCGAGATGCTCATAGCCTATTGTCTGTTCAATGATATTTTCGCTAATGGGCTTCATACAACTTACTTTTTTCTGCTGTTGTTGTTCGATTCTTCTCACCAGCCCCAATTCTCTGCGCAAATCGTTATCTTGACAATGTCTGTGAAAATGATGCCCAAACCAAACTTCCTCATATTCCGCGCCGTTCATAAGAATAATCCTCAGCTTTGTATAAGGGTCGACGGTGTCCTTATCGTAAGACTTCGGATACATGCCTTTCCAATCCATTACGGTTTCGTCGTACTTCATGGGTTTTTCGTTAAACGGATTAAAACTCATAACAACTATTCTCCTTTTTTAAGTTTTACAGTATTATTAGCCTTAGCGTCAAAGTTATTCAATATACCACGAAACAACTTTTGATTTTCGCCATTAAAAATCTGCTCAATACCGTAAAAACAATATGGAAGGTAAAAAACCGAAAAAACAAATAACAAATAACCTATATAAATTATCTTTAATTAATCTCAATATAAAAAATTCTTTTAATTAATTACAAAAAAACTATTCCAAAGCGGCGTTTGCGTCAAAATACAAATCTTCCCCGCCCTTGCCTTCTTTTACGGCGAAATGCGCGGCCACCCCTATCATGGCGGCGTTATCGGTGCATAATTTCTTGGAAGGCAAGAACACTTCTATGCCTTCTCTTTCAGCCGCCGCCTTAAGCCCTTCCCTCAAGGCGGTATTGGCGGCCACGCCCCCCGCCAAAGCGATACAAGGCATATTTTCTCTTTTTGCCGCTCTGATGGCGTTATCAATCAGCGCCCCCACCGCCTCGGTTTGAAAAGAACAAGCCACATCGTAAGGATTAATTGTTTGTCCCCTTGCTTTGGAGTTATGCACATAATTAATAACCGCGGTCTTAAGTCCGCTGTAAGAAAAATTCAAATGGCTTTCGCCTTTATACGCTCTGGGCATAAAGATATTATTCTGCCCTTTTTGGGCGTATTTTTCTATTTCGGGGCCGCCGGGATAAGGCAAACCCAGTACTCTGGCCACTTTGTCGAACGCTTCGCCGGCGGCATCGTCGGTTGTTTTTCCCAAAGCTTGGGTGTCAAAGTATCCGTTTACCTTTAATATTTCGGTATGCCCCCCGCTTGCCAAAAGGCATAAAAAAGGAAATTTCAATTTATCGCTGTCAATAAAGTTGGCGAAGACATGCCCTTTTATATGGTTTACGCCAATCAGCGGCAATTCCAGGGCGTAGCTTAAAGCCTTGGCGTAAGATACTCCCACCAAAAGCGCCCCCAAAAGGCCGGCGCCGTATGTTACCGCCACCGCCGAAATGTCTTTCAATTGAACCCCTGCCGATATTAATGCCTCCTCAATCACATTGTCAATGGCAAGAATGTGGTTTCTGGAAGCGATTTCTGGCACCACTCCACCGAATCTTTTATGGATGTCTATCTGGGAAGATATGATATTCGACAAAACCTTCCTGCCTCTTGTTACTGCCGCCGCCGTTTCGTCGCAGCTTGTCTCAATGGCAAGAATCAAAAAATCCTCTTTGTTTTTTAATTGCTCAATCTTCGTTTTTATCTTTTCGTTATAATCCATATCAGTTTATCTTACGACCTTTTAAGATATTCCAAAATAAAATCCTCAATATCCCCGTCCATCACAGCGTTTACGTCGGTGTTCTCAAACCCCGTGCGGTGGTCCTTAACCAAGGTGTAAGGACAAAACACATACGAGCGGATTTGACTGCCCCATTCAATTTTCTTAAGGTCGCCTTTTATGCTTTGGCTTTCTTCCAGCTTCTCCCTCTCTCTCTTTTCCGCCAATTTGGATATCAACATTTTCATAGCCGTTTCTTTATTCTGCAATTGCGAGCGTTCATTCTGACACTGCACCACTATTCCCGTGGGCAAGTGGGTTATTCTTATGGCGGAATCGGTTTTATTGACATGCTGCCCGCCCGCGCCCCCGCTTCTGTAAGTATCCACTCTGATTTCGTCGGGATTGATTTTGATTTCCTCATTGTCTTCGATTATGGGCATCACTTCAAGGGAAGCAAAGGAGGTATGCCGCCTTTTATTGGCGTCGAAAGGACTTATTCTGACAAGGCGATGCACTCCCTTTTCGGCTTTCAAATAGCCGTATGCGTTTTCGCCGCTGATTTGAAAGGTAACGCTTTTTATGCCCGCCTCGTCGCCGTCGAGAAAATCCAATTCCTTTATCTGATAGCCTTTCCTTTCGGCGTATCTTGTATACATTCTGTAAAGCATATCCGCCCAATCCTGCGCTTCCGTTCCGCCCGCTCCCGCGTGCAGAGTAAGTATGGCGTCGAGATTATCGTATTTGCCTTTCAATAAAGCCTCTATTCTTAAATCGTTGACCTCTTTTTCCAAAACGGTCAGCTCTTTGGACGCTTTTTGAGCCTCTTCCTCATCCTGCATTTCCTCGATAAGCTCCAGAAGCTGATAAAACTCCTTCACCCTGTTGTCGAGGTCCTCAAACCTGTCAATCTTTTTTCTGTGGGCATTGATTTGGCGGTTTACCTTTTGCGCGTTTTCAATATCGTTCCAAAAGCCTTCCTTTTCCTGCAAAGCCTCCAGCTCGGAAAGCTCTTTTTTGCGGCTGTCTATGTCCAGCGCCTCTTTCAAAGTATTGAGCGTGGCCTTTAATCTGTCCAAAGTCTGATATTGATAATAAAAATCAATCACCTATCAACCTCCGCAGCAATGCTTGTATTTTTTCCCCGAGCCGCAAGGACAGGGCGAATTCCTGCCCACCTCGGCGGATTTGTCCCGTCTTACCGTTACTCTGCTGTTAATGGCGGCTTGCTGGGCGATATAAGCGTTTCTTCTCTCCACAACTTGATGCACATCCAATTTGCAAAGTATTATAACCACGCTTTTTTGGATGGACTCTATCATGTCGTCAAACATCTCAAAGCCTTCCCTGCGGTATTCAAGCACGGGATCTTTGTGCCCCAATCCTCTAAGGCCTATCCCTTTGCGCAATACGTCCATGGCGTCTATGTGGTCCATCCAATGCTTATCCACTTGATTGAGCAGCACGTTTCTTTCGGTGGCTCTGAAATCTATGCCGTTTTCTTCGGCATAGGCCATTTTTTCCTCATACTGCCTGATAACTTCCTTTTCCACGGTTTCGGCGACCAATCCGATATTCAAATGCCCGCACAGCTCTCGGGTAACAATATTGGTGCCGGGCTTAAGCAGCCTTTGCTCCAAAGCCCTGTTCACGCCCTCATAATCAATGGAAGTTTCGTCTCCCGACGAAAAATCAAGGTATTCGGCGAGTATGCTTTGAACGACATCGGGAATATACTTAAGCACTTGCTCATGCACGTCGGCGCCTCTCAGCACTTCGTTTCTTTGCGAATAAATCAATTGACGCTGCTTATTCATGACGTCGTCGTAATTGAGCACATATTTTCTTCTTTCAAAGTTGGCGTCCTCGCATCTTTTTTGAGCGGTTTCTATTTGCCTTGAAACAAAGGGAATTTGTATTACCGCGTCTTCTTCTTTCATAAAGCCGTCCATCATGGACTTCATTCTGTCCCCGCCGAATCGTCTCATCAATTCGTCTTCAAAAGACAGATAAAAACACGAACTGCCTTCGTCTCCCTGCCTGCCCGCTCTGCCTCGAAGCTGATTGTCTATTCTTCTGGACTCATGCCTTTCGGTGCCTATCACCCTAAGCCCGCCCAGCTTTTTTACTTCCTCTTTTTCCTTGTCGGTGTGCTTCTTAAATTCTTGTTTTAACTCATTAAACCTTTGACGCGCCTTTATATGCTCTTCGTCCTCAAGCGCGTTATAAGCGGTGGCGATATTTATAAGCTCTTCGCTGAAGCCTTCTTTGACCATTTTTTGCCTTGCCATATATTCGGGGTTGCCGCCAAGCAGAATATCCGTGCCTCTGCCCGCCATGTTGGTGGCAATGGTAACGGCTTTAAGCCTGCCCGCCTGAGCTATTATCTCGGCTTCCTCTTTATCCCTTTTGGCGTTAAGCACATTGTGCGGAATCCTTTCTTTTGTCAACATCTTGGACAACAGCTCGGACACATCCACGTCTATTGTGCCCACAAGAACGGGCTGGCCTTTTTCGTAGCATGATTTGATGTCTTGCACTACCGCCTTAAATTTTCTGTCCATGGTAAGGTATATCTTATCGGGCTCGTCTATCCTTATCATTTCTTCGTTGGTGGGGATTTCCACCACATCAAGATTATATATGCCCTTAAATTCGGCTTCCTCGGTCATGGCCGTGCCCGTCATGCCGGACAGTTTATGGTAAAGCCTGAATAAATTCTGGAAAGTTATGGTGGCGATTGTCTTGTTTTCCTTCTTAATCCTCACATTCTCTTTGGCTTCTATGGCTTGGTGCAAGCCTTCCGAAAACCTTCTGCCTTTCATTTTTCGCCCAGTGAATTCATCGATAATGATTACTTCGTCGCCTTCCACGATATAATCTTTATCCCGCGTCATTATGAAATTGGCTCTCAAGGCGGAATTAATGCGGGTATTGAGCTCGGCGTTTTCGGCGTCGCCGAGGTTGGCGATTTGGAAAAACTTTTCGGCCTTGGCAACTCCTTGCTCGGACAAATAAATGTGTTTGTCCTTTTCGTCCAGAATATAATCGTCTTCTCTCAGCGTTCTGATAAATTTTTGGGCGTCGGCGTAAATCTGGGAAGACTTTTCGGAGGGAGCGGAAATTATGAGCGGCGTGCGCGCCTCGTCAATAAGAATGGAGTCCACCTCGTCAATTATGGCGAAATAATGTTCTCTTTGCATGACATTCTCAAGTTTTGTGGCCATATTGTCCCTAAGATAGTCAAATCCCAATTCGTTATTTGTGGCGTAGGTTATGTCGCAGGCGTACGCTTCTTTTTTTGCGTCTATATCCATGCCGTGCAAAATACAGCCCACGCTCATTCCTAAAAATCTGAACACCTTGCCCATCCAATCGGCGTCGCGTTTGGCAAGATAATCGTTGACGGTAACGATATGCACGCCCTTGTCCGTCAAAGCGTTCAAATAAGCGGGAAGGGTAGCCACAAGCGTTTTGCCTTCGCCGGTTTTCATTTCGGCTATTCTGCCTTGGTGCAATACGATTCCGCCGATAAGCTGCACATAAAAATGCCGCATATCCAGCACCCTTTTGCTGGCTTCCCGAACTACGGCGTAGGCTTCGGGCAACAAATCGTCCAAACTTTCCCCGTTTTTATACCTTTCCTTGAAAATCTGAGTTTGAGCTGCAAGCTCTTTGTCGCTCATGGCTTGGTAGCGCTCTTCAAGCTCTTCTATTTGATCGGCTATCAAAGACAATTTTTTAAGTTGTCTTTCTTTTTCTCTTTTGAACAGTCTGGCAAAAAATCCCATAAACAGACCTCATTTTTTTATTTGATAAAATGAATTTATCAGTAACTTATATGCTATCACTTGGTTTGGCTTTAAGTCAAGTATTATAAAGAACGCAAAAATTATAAAAATATTATTTATTTTGCTGTTTGACGCTTCTTTTTGCGTTTTAACGCTTAACGGCGCAGTCCGATATATATATGTTTTTGCGAAGGCAAGCGCAAAGGGCATTATTTGATATTTATAACCGCAAAAACTTGCTAATAAACGGTTTAAGTTATATAATAAATGAAAATCGGAGGTAAATATGGAATACCGTTTCAGCGACAGAATGAAAAATCTCTCGGCAAACGCGATAAGAGAAATCTTCAAGCTTTTATCAAAGCCCGAGATAATATCGTTCGCGGGCGGACTGCCTTCCAACGAAGGATTGCCGCTTGACAAAATCAAAGAAATCACTCAAGAAATTTTGTCTTCGGATAAGGCCTTAAGTATTTTGCAATACGGCGCAACGGAAGGGTATTCCCCTTTCCTTATGCAAGGCTTGGAATATATAAAAAGAGCGGGCATTTACAATCAAAGCAAGGAAAATATACTCGCCGTAAGCGGAGGACAGCAAGGTATCGATCTTATGTTCAAAGCGTTTTTGAACAAAGGCGACTATGCGCTTGTGGAAGAACCCACTTATCTTGCGGCGCTGCATATACTTAAAACATACCAAGCCGTTCCCGTGGGCGTAAAGAGCGGCGACGACGGCATAGATTTGGACGACCTTGAACAAAAAATGAAGCAATATAATCCAAAAATACTTTATCTTGTGCCCACATTCGGCAACCCCACGGGCAAGACAATAAGCGAAGCAAAGCGCGAAAAAATAGCGCAATTGTGCGCGCGGTATTCGGTTATAGCGATTGAAGACGACCCTTATTGCGAATTGAGATACGAGGGAAAGCGCCTTAGGTCAATCAAATCATTTGACAAAACGGGAAATGTGGTTTACATCATTTCTTTCTCAAAAACGATAAGCCCGGGATTGAGAACGGCGTTTGCGGTGGGCAGCAAAGAGATTATACGCAAAATGGCTTTAGGGAAGCAAGCCACCGACGTGCACACCTCCTCATTGTCCCAAGCAATCGTGGAAGCCTATCTTCGCAAAGGATACATGGACCCTCACCTTAAAAAGGTAATTCCCATATACAAAAGCAAAAAAGATTTGATGCTGCAGAAAATGCAGGAATATTTCCCCGAGGGCATAGAGTATACCAAACCCGAAGGCGGACTTTTCATTTGGGTAACGCTGCCTTCCCACATGGACGCCAATGAGCTGTTTATGGACGCCGTAGCCGAAAATGTGGCGTTTGTGTGCGGCGATTCATTTTATCCCCAAGCCAATGTGCGCAACAATTTCAGGCTTAATTTTTCCAACGCCACGCCCGAGCAGATAGATGAGGGAATAAAAAGAATAGCCAAGGTAATAAAAAAACATATTTAAGGAGAAACAATGGCAAAGAACGCGTTAGACACATTAAAGGAAAGAGGCTACATTCGCCAAACGGTATTTGAAGAAGATTTATATAAATTGCTTGGAAGCGAAAGCGTAACTTTTTATGTGGGCTTTGATCCCACGGCGGACAGCTTGCATGTGGGGCACTTTTTGGCGCTTATGGCCATGAGCCGCCTGCAAAAAGCGGGGCACAAGCCCATTGTGCTTATAGGCGGCGGCACCGCCATGATAGGCGACCCTTCGGGGCGTAGCGATTTAAGAACAATGATGACAAAAGAAACCATAGACCATAATTGCGAATGCTTCAAAAAACAAATGTCAAAGTTTTTCAGCTTCGAAGGCCCCAACGCCGCGATTATGGTAAACAACGCCGACTGGCTGCTGGAATTGAATTATGTGGATTTCTTAAGGGAAATAGGCGTCCACTTCAGCGTAAACAAAATGCTTACCGCCGAGTGCTTCAAAATCAGAATGGAGAAAGGGCTTACTTTTTTGGAATTCAATTACATGCTTATGCAGGCTTACGACTTTCTCGTTCTCAATCGTAAATACGGCTGCAAGCTGCAATGCGGAGGAGACGACCAATGGTCCAACATCCTTGCGGGCGCGGACTTGATAAGGCGTAAAGAAGGCCAAGCCGCCTACGCCCTCACCTTCGAGCTGTTGACCACTTCGGAGGGCAAGAAAATGGGCAAGACCCAAAAAGGCGCGATTTGGCTGGACGAGAATAAGACTTCGCCGTATGATTTTTATCAATATTTCCGCAATGTGGACGACGCCGATGTAAACAAGTGCCTCAGATTCCTCACTTATTTGGATTTGGACACAATAAACGAACTTACGAAGTATCAAGACGAAAGAATAAACAAAGCCAAGGAAATATTGGCGTATGAGGTAACAAAAATAGTGCACGGGGAAGAGAAAGCTCTTCAAGCCCGACAACAAGCGAGAGCGGCTTTTTCGGGCGACGAGGACAATATGCCCAAAATGAAGCTGACAACCGACAGCAATTTAATAATTGATATTTTGGTAAGCTTGAATTTAACCAAATCCAAAAGCGAAGCCAAGAGACTAATCGAAGGCGGGGGCGTAACCATTGACGGACAGAGAGTTAAAACAATAGACGACGAAATCACCCCCGAGCAAAGACAAAACGGCTTTACCCTGCATAAAGGCAAAAAAACGCGTATAAAAGTAATAAGCTGATGCTCAGTTATTATACGGTTAAAGGAGAAAGCCAAAGCAAACTTGAAATAAGCCGCTCCCTTTTCATATGCCGAGCCAAAGGCGTGGAAAGCTTTGAAGAAGGCATGGAGTATATAAAAGAAATTTCCTCAAAGCATTCCGACGCCACCCATAACTGTTACGCAATAAGAACGATTGACAACAGACAAAAATTCTCCGACGACGGCGAGCCGCAGGGCACTGCGGGACAACCCATACTGCAAGCGCTGAAGAATAAAAATCTTCATAACACCGCGGTTATTGTAACAAGGTATTTCGGGGGCATAAAATTGGGAGCGTCGGGACTGGCTAGCGCTTACGCCCAATCGGCGGCAAATGCCTTGAATCAAGCTCAAATAGCGGAAATGAGATTGTGCTTCAAGGCCCGAATCGATATGGAATACGCTCAGCTCCCCAAACTGTTGCAGCGCTTTAGGGATGACAAAATCATACTTTTGGATACCCAATATACCGATAGCGTAACCATTGAGTTTGCCTGTCCCGTTGAAGACCGAGAGAAGATTGAAAGCTTTTTGCTATCGTTGACGGCAGGCAAAAGCCAAATCGAATGGAAACAAAAACAGTATTATTTATATAACAGCCTAAACGACTGAAAGGAGATGCAAAATGAAAATAACATTGACCACCGAGAAAAAAGCCAAACCCGATTTTACCAAGTTAGGTTTTGGCAAGTACTTTACCGATCATATGCTGGTTATGGATTATACCCACGGCAAATGGCAAGAAATGCAGATTGCGCCCTATCAATCGTTCATGATTGATCCCAGCTGCAATGTTTTGCATTACGGACAGGGCATCTTTGAAGGCATGAAAGCCTACAAAGACAAACAAGGCAAAATCACCATGTTCCGTTCCTATGACAACATTAAGAGAATGAACAATTCGGCCAAAAGAATGTGCATGCCTACCCTTGATGTGGAAGAAGTCATTGAAGGCATAAAAGAGCTTATAAAAATCGACGCCGACTGGATCCCCACCCAAGAAGGCGCTTCCCTTTACATTCGCCCCACCATGATAGCGCACGACAATATGCTGGGCGTTCATCCCGCTCACAATTACAAATTTTTCGTAATCCTCTCCCCCGTGGGCTCTTATTACGCCAACGGCCTTCAACCCACTAAGATTATGATAGAAGAAAATTATGTAAGGTGTCCTTTGGGCGGAACGGGCGAAGCTAAATGCATGGGCAATTACGCCGCCAGCTTGCTTGCGGGCGAGTTGGCCGCGCAAAAGGGTTACGACCAAGTATTGTGGTTGGACGCCAAAGAGCGCAAATACATCGAGGAAGTGGGCGCCATGAACATTTTCTTTGTGATTGACGGCGTAGTGAAGACGCCCGCGCTTGTGGGCTCCATTCTGCCTGGAATTACGCGAGACAGCGCAATAAAGGTATTGAAGAAAGAAGGCCTACCCGTAGAAGAATGCAGAATAACCGTGGACGAAGTTATGCAGGCTTACGAAGAAGGCAAGCTTGACGAGGTTTTCGGCTGCGGAACGGCGGCGGTCATATCCCCCGTGGGAACGCTGGGATACCGCGGCAAAGACATAATAATCAACAACAATGAAATGGGCAAGATTTCCTCTTTCCTTTATGACACCATTACGGGCATTCAATACGGAAAGCTGGAAGACTCCTTCGGCTGGGTAATCAAAGTAAACTAAAGATTAACAAAAAAGCCGCCCGATATCGGGCGGCTTTTTAATTGTCAACAAACGGCCTTTTGCTCTTCCAGGAACAAAGCCTCGTCAATCTTAATTATGCCGTCTTCATTCACAAAGCCTATCTGATATTTTTCCATAAGCTCGATAAGCTTTTTTTGGTCTATCAATATAAGGTTTTTGACCTTGGACGCGAACTTTTCGGTTTCTTTATGATAATTGCTGTTGGATATCATAAGTCCTTTGGTGGCGTTTTCCGAAGTCATTACGCCCAAAAATTCTCTTATTTCGCTGAGCGGAATGAAGCCTCTTTTCCTTTTGGTCTTTGCCTGAATCAAAATCTTTTCCTTAAAGCCTATTTCGTCACATACAATGATAATGCCGTCAATGCCCTTGTCCCCGGGCCCCGCCGTCAATTCGTCCTTAATGACCTTGTCGCCGTAGCAGGCCTTGATTAGACTCATGCAAAACCGCTCAAAGAATTCGCCGCCCGCCAAGCTGATGCATTCCATAGCCGTTTTATGAGCTTCTTTGCGGTATATTTCCTTTTTAAGCGCGCCTTTTTTGCAGTCGTTGAACCTTTTATTAATGAGCTTAAGCTTATTGCCCAGCGGCGTTTGCGGATAGCATTTTTCTTTTTGCTTGATTATGTTATTGTATACGGTTTCGTTTTTGCGCAATTCCTCGTCAAGATAGGCGACGACGTCTATGGCCTTCGCTATCTCGCTGCGCTTGCGCCTAATGAGGTCGCCCAGCACAGCTTTGATGATATTTTTCTTGCCGCTGGGGGAATTGTCCTTCAGTTCGTCTTCGGTAAGATATTTTTTTAAGAATATTTCCAAGATTTCTTTTTTGTCGGGCAAGCTTTCGGCGGACACGATTTTGAAATCGTCGGTCATAAGAAGCGCCTTTTCTTCCAAAAGCTCGTTAATGACTATGCCCGTAAAGCTCTTGAGTCTTGTGGACAGACTGTCGCTTCCGGTGTCTTTAAGCTCTTCTTTGCCGTATCCGCATTTGTTTATGACATCCATTATCAATTGCTTTCTTTTTTTCGCCTTCTGCCCTATCGTTTGCAAGACCAGTTTTCTTAAAGCCAATCTTGTGGGGTAGGTTGCGTTATTCTTCATTATCCCTCCTTAATGTTATCAAATTATCGGGTACGGATTTATTAAGCAGCTTTTCCAGCTTATACAGCTTAATAAATATCTCGTTGATTCTTTCTTCATTGGCTTTCATTTTGCCGAAATCATTTTTATGGCTTTTATTATACCAATCTCTTTGCGCGATATCAATATTCTCTTTTACAAGCGCTTCTATCTCGGTTTGGCTTTTCTCGTCGGGAACGAGAAAAGGCAAGTTTTTTATGTCTCCCACTTGGGCGTTGAGGGTGGGATTTAAGGCGTTAAGATACAAGTTTGCGGTGTTGCTGCACAAAAACCCCAAAAAAACATAAATGCTTACAGGACTGCCGAGCTTGACAAAAGCGCAGGAGCCCCCTACATCAAAAACGCTGTTTTTGCTGTATCGTGCCCCAAAGTGGCCTTTACTGGATACCAAAGTCCAAGTTATGCACTCTTTGAAATAATATTGCCTTGACGGCATTCTATTGCCTTGAGATTGAAGCTGTTTTCGGCTTTTTTTATCAAAAGCTATGACATATTCCACATTGCCGTACCATTTGCGGTATTTCCCGCCCTTATTGTAAAGCGCGTATTTTTTGCCCAAAGAGTCAAAATGTTCAATGCTTTCGGCCTCAAAGGCTATATCGTTTGGGTTTATGTCCTCTATTTTTCTCAAGAATTTTTTGTTGTCTCCCGTGGCCATGCCCTGCCTTATTTCCAAAAACTCGCCCAATTTGCGGTGTGAGAAGTTGGCGATAAAATTATCGTTCGTCCAATATATTAAATTATAAAGGGGCGTTTTTTTGAAGATATTTTGACTTATATTGTATTTATACCGCTTAGGAAGCTTAACAGCCTCCAGCGCCCTCTGTTCCTGTTCCTTGCCTTTGAAGGAAGTAAGCCTTATATAGCTGCCTTTTTCGGGTATAATATCGGAGAGCACAAAAGCGGAAAGATAGACCACGGCGCGGTTGTAGGCGGCGTTTGACAGCTGTAGCACATTGAATATGCCCTTTTTGTCCACGATAAATTTGCGAAGATTATAAAAGCTTTTTATGAACATCCAGTTATACGGGCACACCACGCCCATAAAGCCGCCTTTTTCAAGCATGCTCAAGCTTTTGACAATAAAAACGGCAAATAAATCGTATTTATACTTTTCGTAATGAGCGTAAATATAACTCTTCAGAACTTCGTTATAATCCGACGAAGACAAATAAGGAGGGTTGAGCAGGATAACATGGTATTTTTTTGTGAGCAGCGCAAGGGCTTTCAATATATTTTTTTCTTTTTCTTGCACACGGCTCATAAAAAGCTCTATGTCATCAGCCAATTCCTCATAAACTTTTATTATACTGCCAAGCTGCTTAAGATTTCTATGCTTGGACAAAAATTCCGATAAACGGACAAAACCTTCTTTTTCGGCTTTTTCGATAAGGTCATTGTCTATATCTTCAAAAGAATAAATATGGAAATCAAAGTTTTTCAATCCCGATTTTTTCAAAAGCAACTTTTTCGCAACGCTTACCGCCCTGTCGTCGATATCCAGACCGTATAAATTATCCAAAATCAAGGGCGGAATATCCTCAGCCTTAAACCCTTTCGCCAAATAATGCTTTTGCAGCAAATCATAGGCATAAACCAGCATGTTGCCTGTTCCCACGGCGGGATCGAAAACGGTAACAACTTCTTTGGAACAAACAAAATGCTCCCCGTCAAGGAAGCGTTTGGATATATCGGGCAAAAACCTGCCCAAAGAATTGTCGGTTATATATTCCACCAGCCATTTGGGGGTAAAAAACTGCGTGGCGATGTGCAGGTCATGGCTCTTCACTCTTTGGCGCTGCCGTTTGTCTTTATTGATTTTCCGCCTTTCCTCATCGTAATAAAAATAAAAAGCCTCCGAGATTTGCCATATGTCGTCGTATTTTTCAAAAACCTCTTTCATATAGCTTTCAAACGCAAGGCTTTCGTCGCCATATTTTAACAAAAGGGCTTTTTTTAACTCGGTTAAGGCTTTTTTCATTTTGTGCTAAAACGACGACATCGCCATCATTGATGGCGATGTCTCGATAAGGTTTAATAAATTATTCTTCGCTGATAGCTTCCTGCGGACATATTTCCGCGCAGCTGCCGCAACTTATGCAGGTGTCGGCATCTATTACATATTGAGTTTCTCCTGCCGAAATGGCTTCGGTGGGACAAGCGGATTCGCAGGCTCCGCAAGAAATGCAAGCATCGCTGATTACATATGCCATATGTATAAATTCTCCTTTTTGTTTTTATTTAGTATAACACCCAAAAACCGCAATGTCAACATGCCCCTTTCATAATTTTATTTTCTTATAAAAGGAAATATTACGACAATTTCAAGGAGAATGTTTTGAAAAACATATCGATTTGCAGCAAATACGCATAAACTTGAGGAAGCTTCATAAGCTGTCCAAACCACGGCTCTCTTAAATCGGCGTCGCACTCCAAAAGCTGGCGCAGATATTCTCCATTTACAATGGCGTTGAGCGCGCTTGAACTGTCCGCCAAGGCCTCTTTTAATTTTTGCTTAATCAGCCGGGCGTATAAAGGATTAAAGGTTTTGGGAAAGGGGCTTTTTTTGCGCTCGATAATTTCTTGGGGCAAAGAATTCTTAAACGCTTCCCTCAATATGCCCTTTTCTCTGCCCTTGAAGAATTTCAATCGATAAGGCATATTGTATGCGTACTCCACCAGCCTGTAATCGCAAAAAGGCGTTCTTGATTCCACGCCGCAGAACATGCTCATTCTATCGTTTCTTTCCAGCAGCGTCTGCATAAACCAATAAAAATTGAGCGTAAACATTTCCCGAATACGCTTTTCTCTGTCGTCGTCTTCATCCAAATAATCGGTTAACGCCAAGGCGCTTTCGTATTGGGCTTTCACAAATTCATCGGCGTCTTGGCCGATAAATTCTTTTTTGAACAAGGCTTTTCTGAATTCCAAGGAATTTGACCAAGGGAAGGTGTCGCGAAAAAGCATATCGTCTTTGTAATACCAAGGATATCCCCCAAAAAGCTCGTCGGCGCACTCTCCCGATAAAATCACACAGTGGGCGCTTTTGATTTTTTGACAGCTCAAAAGCAGCGCCGAATCTATATCCCCCATACCCGGCAAATCCCTTGCCAAAGCCGCCGTCAACACAGCGTCTGCAACTTCCTTGTCCTCAAGCTCCACATTGTAGTGGGCGCTTCCTATATAAGCGCTCATTATTTTTATGAAATAATCGTCGGAAGAAGGCTGATAAGCGTTTTGCCGAAAATATTTGTCGCTATCTTTGTAGCTTATAGAATATGTGGAAAGCATCTTTCCCAAAGCGCTTGATTTTTTGGCGGCGATATAAGATATTATGCTGGAATCCAATCCCCCCGACAGAAAGCAAGCGATTGCACAATCGCCCGTCAATTGCCTTTCCACGGCGTCGGTAACCAAATACTTCACCTTCTCCAACGTTTGCTCTTTATCGTCGGAGTGGCGGCAGGCTTGAACGCGCCAATAATTGACAATATAGAGGTTTTCCTTGTCGCAATAAAGGTATTCCCCGCCTTTAAGCTCCCTCACATCTTTTATGATTCCGCTTCCGGGTATTCTGGCGGGGCCGAGCAGCATTATTTGCTTAAGTCCAGTTTGGTCTATTTCAGCTTTCACCAACGGGTTTTTCATTAAAACCTTAATTCCCGAAGCAAAGACAATCCCCTCTCTGTATCTGTAAAAAAACAGCGGTTTTACCCCTATTCTGTCCCGACAAAGAAACAGCTTTTTCTTTTTGTGTTGCCATACGGCGAAAGCAAAAACGCCGTTAAGCTTTTGAAGACATTCCTCCCCCCATTCGATAAACGCCCTGAGCGCCACTTCGGCGTCCGAATATCCGCTGAAAGCGTGCCCCAACTCTTCAAGGCGGTTTTTAATTTCTTGAGCGTTAAACAGCCGACCGTCGCACGCTATGGTATAGGTTTCTCTGTGTGTTTGAACGGTCATGGGCTGTTTGCCCCCCTCGGCATCCTTTATTACCAGCCTGCTTTGCATAAGGGTGATTATTTTATCCTCAAAAACGCCCTCTTGGTCGCGCCCTCTATGCCTTAACGCCGACAGCATACCGTTTAAGACGCTCTCCTTCCTTTCGTTGCCGCCAAAATCAGCCCAACCAGCTATCCCGCTCATAAACTTCACACTCCTTTAAGCACGGGCTGAAGCTGTTTGCCTTGCAAAGCCGCCTCCGCGGCGTCCACAAGCAAATCAAAATCAGCCACCAGCGAGAATTTTTTATTTATATAATTATCCTGCGCAAAAGGCGCGAAATAAATATTCTTTCTGGCAATAAGCTCGCCGATATTTTTGGCGTTGGCGGAAAGGCCGTCGTTTGTAGACAAGGCTATCAAAACAGGACTATCGTTCCTCAAATGCGCCTTGGCCGCCATAAGCACGGGGGTGTCGGTAACTCCGTTGCAAAGCTTTGCCAGCGTATTGCCGGTGCAGGGAGCTATGATAAGCAGGTCCAACAGCTTTTGAGGCCCGATAGGCTCGGCGTCCACAATGGAAGCTATGGGAATATTCCCCGTAATTTTGACCATATCGTTCCAAAAATCTTTGGCTTTATAGAATCGGGTATCGGTGGAACTGACCGCATAAGAGAAAATGGGACGGATATTTTTATATTTTTGTTTCAACTTTTCCACTTGGGGCAGTAATTTTTGAAATGTGCAAAAAGAGCCCGTTACGGCAAGACCAATATTTTTCGTATCCATAATCTATAATGTCTTAAGCCTTTTGACAACGTATTCTTTAATATACAACCCCGCGGTTTTGGGCGCTACCTTGCCGGGCACGCCCAAAGCGTGCATATGCTTGACGCCGTAATTAATGGCGTCGTTATAATCTATGCCGCCGGGCTTGGAAGCAAGGTCGAGCACAAAGCATTCGGGATGCAAAAGCTTAAGCTTCTCTCCTTTCAAAATTTTCACGGGTATGGTATTGATTATGGCCTCATATTCCCCCAGACTGTGATAATATTCGCTTAGGGTATACACTCTGTCCGCGAATATGGAAGCCAAGGCGTACTCTTCGGTATCGTCGGTGGCCACCGTAACAACGGCCTGATTGTCTTTTAAGATTTTGGTAAGCGATTTGCCCAGCCTGCCGTAGCCCAGCACAAGAATGGGCATTTTTTTAATTGTGCAAAGCGTGTTCAATATTATATACGCCAAAGCGCCCTCGGCGGTAAGATAAGCGTTTTTGACTACAAAAGCTTCGTCGTCATAAATGCTGAAGAATTTCATTTGCTTTTCGGACATAACCTTCATTGCCGCTTCGGTATGCAATCGGGCGAAAATTATGCTGCAATCGGCAAGCTTTTTGACATCCTCGGTGTCCACCACCTTAAAAAGGGAATAAATATACACCGCCGTTTTGTCGACGGTGTCGAAAGAGTCTTCAAACGAAAGCACCTCAAAATTGTCCTCTTTCAAGTATTCCCTTATGTACAAGCCTCTGGGGTCGGATATATCGACCACAAAAAGAAATTTTTTCATCATACCTCTTATTGCCATAATATGATGAAAAAAATCGGAAAGTGAGATTATCTTTTATTGAAAAGGTATAAAGGCTATTCCCCTATTATTTTAATCAATATCCTTTTATCGCGCTTGCCATCAAATTCCCCGTAAAAAATTTGTTCCCACGGCCCAAAATCCAAAGCGCCGTCAGTTACCGCGCAAACGACTTCCCTGCCCATTATCGTTCTTTTCAAATGGGCGTCGGCGTTGTCCTCAAAGCCGTTATGGTCATATTGCTCATAAGGCTTTTCGGGAGCGAGTTTTTCAAGAAAACGCTCAAAATCCCTGTGCAAACCGCTTTCGTTATCGTTAATGAACACGCTTGCGGTTATGTGCATGGCGTTGCAAAGCAAAAGCCCTTCTTTAATGCCGCTTTCCCTGAGCGCCGCCTCAACCTGCGAAGTTATGTTAATAAAAGCCCTTCTGGTATTGGTGCGAATGGTCAAAACCTTTCTGTAACTTTTCATTCAATTAGCCTCCGACATTTTTTATTTATTATACCAAAAATATTCATCTTGATTAAGTATAATCCACTTTTTGACATCATTAATATTATTTAAGGCAACATAAGAGCGCCACAAAAAAATATTTTTGAAGCCGCCCTAAAAACTTATCAAAATCGTTTGACTAAAAGCAACGGCTGGTATATATTAGATATAGTTAGCATATGCTAACTTGATGGAGGCTACAATGAAGACCTTATTGGATTTAGAATATAACAAAGCCGCCGTAATAAAAGATGTGGGCGTAAAAGACGCCACGAAAAGAAGATTGTTGGATTTGGGCCTGACAAAGGGCGCTAGCGTGGTATTGAAAGGCAAAGCTCCTTTGGGCGATCCCATACTGATAGGCTTAAGAGGCTTTGATTTGGCGCTTAGAAAATCCGACGCCGCCAAGATATTGGTGGAAGGTTAGAGATAATGAAAAACGAAAAAGCCGACAAAATAACGGTAGCGCTTGCGGGCAACCCCAATTCGGGCAAAACCACATTATTCAACGCTTTGACCAAGATGCGTCAAACAGTGGGCAATTGGCCGGGCGTAACCATTGAAAAAAAAGAAGGGATATATCACAAAAACAAGAACGTAACCATAGTGGACTTGCCGGGCATTTATTCTCTTACTCCTTATTCGTTGGAAGAGAAAATAGCCCGCGATTTTTTAATGCAAAACAAGTGCGATGTCATCATAAACATCATAGACTCCACAAACCTTGAACGCAGCCTTTATCTTACCACCCAATTAATGGAAACGGGCATAAAAACGGTTATCGCCTTGAATATGAGCGACGAAACCGAAGCCAAAGGCATAAAGATAGACAAAAAGCGCGTCGAGGCGCTGACGGGCTGTAAAGCCGTTCAGATATCGGCGCTGAAGAACAAAAACATAGACTTGCTTTTGGACACCGCCGTAAAAGAAGCCCAAGCCCAAAGCCAAAAGGACAATAAGCGCATATCCTTTGACAATAAGGTTGAAGACGCCGTGCAAAAGATAATGTCCATGCTCAATGCGGACAGGTTTAAGGCAATCAAGGTTTTTGAACGCGATTTTATATATTGGGAAACCATTCCGCAAGCCAAAACGGGGGCGATAAATAATTTAATCGCTTCTCTTGAAAAAGAATACAACGAAAACAGCAACGAAATTATAGTAAATCAAAGATATAAATTTCTGGAAAGCAACCTCCCCTCTTTGCTTATAAAGAAGAATACCGCCACAAAGACGCTGAGCGAAAAAATCGACAAAATAGTAACCAATAAATATCTTGCCTTTCCCATTTTCGCCGTCGTGATATGGCTTATGTATTTTATTTCCATTCAAACGCTGGGCGGACTGGCGCAAAAGGGCATGGAAACGTTGCTTGAAAGGCTGGTGGAAGCCGCGCGGGCGGCATTAATCAAAAACAATGTGGCGGATTGGCTGACGGGCTTGACGGTGGACGGCATAATTACGGGCGTGGGCGCGGTGCTTACCTTTTTGCCGCAAATAATACTGCTGTTTTTCTTTATATCTTTTCTCGAAGGCTGCGGATACATGGCCAGAGTAGCGTATATTATGGACCGCTTATTAAGAAGGATAGGGCTGTCGGGCAAGTCTTTCATACCCATGATTGTGGGTTGCGGCTGCAGCGTGCCCGCCATAATGAGCGCAAGGACGGTGGAAAACAACGACGAACGGCGGCTGACCATAATGCTTACGCCTTTTATTCCTTGTTCGGCGAAATTGCCGGTATTCGCGCTGATGGTGGGAGCTTTCTTCCCAGACAATCCGTTTGTGGCGCCCTCGATGTATCTTTTGGGGATTATAATGGTCATCATAGGCGGACTGATACTGAAAAAACTAAAAATCTTCAAAACCCATTCGGACACCTTTATGCTTGAATTGCCTCAATACAGATTGCCCACGGCAAAAAACATACTGCTTGATTTGTGGGAAAAGAGCAAAGCGTTTTTAATCAAGGCGGGCACTATTATCTTCCTTGCCTCAATCATATTGTGGGCGCTGCAGAATTTCAATTGGCGCTTCCAAATGGTGGAGGCGGAATACAGCTTAATAGCCACCATAGGCAAGCTGCTTGAACCCATATTCATACCCTTGGGCTTTGGGGATTGGAGAGCGGCGGTGGCGCTTATTTCGGGAATAGCCGCCAAAGAAACGGTGGTTTCCTCGCTGTCCATACTGCTTGCGTCGCAAGGAAACTTAAACGCGGCGCTGGGAACAATATTCAACGGACCTTCGGCCTATGCGTTCATGGCCTTCGTGCTTTTGTCCTCGCCCTGCATAGCCGCTTTGAGCGTTACCCGAAAAGAAATGGGCTCGGTAAAATGGCTGCTTATAACCATAGCTTTTCAAATGCTGACGGCGTATTTGGTTTCTTTTATTCTTTATACCCTCGGAAGTTTGTTTTTATTCAACAAATGGATTATACTTATACCAATGATATCAGCGGCTGTCGGTATTATCGTTTACGCGATAATAAAAAACCAAGGCCGCCCAAAAGGAGAAAAATAATAAATGCTGTCCGATATGGAAATCGCGCGCGCGGCGCGTCTCAAACCTATTCAAGAAATCGCCGCCAAGCTTGGTTTAACCGAAGACGACTACGAGTGTTACGGCAAATATAAGGCAAAAATAAACAATATCAACAAAGACAACCCCAAAGCCAAACTGATTCTGGTTACCGCCATGAATCCCACCAAATACGGAGAGGGCAAGACCACCGTAAGCATCGGACTGGCAGACGCCATATCCCGTTTGGGCAAAAAAAGCTGTCTGGCGTTAAGAGAGCCTTCTTTGGGCCCCGTGTTCGGCATAAAAGGAGGCGCTTGCGGAGGCGGATACTCGCAAGTAGTTCCCATGGAAGACATAAACCTGCATTTTACCGGCGATTTTCACGCCGTAACCGCAGCCAACAACCTGCTTTCGGCGCTTATCGACAACCATATCAAGCAAGGCAACGGATTAGGCATAGCCAATGTCGTTTGGAAAAGATGTTTAGACCTTAACGACAGGGCGCTGCGCGAAGTCAGAGTGGCGCTGGGCGGAGATATCAACGGCACGCCCAGAAGCGACGGCTTCGTCATTACGGCGGCTTCGGAAATTATGGCCATCCTGTGCTTGGCCACTTCCATAGACGATCTGAAAAGAAGATTGGGCGACATCGTGATAGGCTACGACCTCAGCGGAGAGGAAATAACCGCCAGAGATCTGAAAGCCGAAGAGGCCATGTGCATTTTGCTGAAAGAAGCCTTAAAGCCCAACTTAGCTCAAACTCTGGAAGGCGCCCCCGCGCTTATACACGGCGGCCCGTTCGCCAACATAGCGCACGGCTGCAACAGCCTGCTTGCCACCTTGACGGCCATGGCCACAAGCGATTACACGGTAACCGAAGCGGGCTTCGGAGCCGAGCTGGGCGGCGAAAAGTTTATAGACATAAAATGCCGTCTGGGAAATATAGCTCCTTCCTGCGCGGTATTGGTAACCACCATGCGCTCAATAAAATACAACGCAGGCATTCCCGACGCGCAATTAATGGACGAGAATGCCGAGGCGATAAAGAAAGGATTCGAAAATGTCAAAACGCATATTCTCAATCTTACGCAAAAGTTTAAGGTAAATACCGTGGTTGCCATCAACCGTTTCCCCTACGACAACGAAAAAGAACTTTCCTTGCTCAAAAGGCTTTGCACATCTTACGGCGTAAAAGCCGTTGAGACCACTTGCTTTGCCGAGGGCGGCAAGGGAGCGGAAAAGCTTGCTCAAGAAGTAATCTCAATTTGCGACCAAAGCGAAAAAAGCTACGCGGAATACGCCTATGACTTGGACGACGGCTTGAAGAAAAAAATCGAAAAGATAGCCAAGAACATATACGGAGCGGGCAGCGTGGTTTATTCCGAAGAAGCCGAGCAACAAATAGCCAAAATCAGCGAAAACCCCAAATACCGCCGTTTCCCCGTATGCATAGCAAAAACGCAATACTCATTGTCTTGCGACAGCAAGGCTTTGGGCGCTCCCAAGAACTTTGAGTTTTTGGTAAAAGATGTGTTTATAAGAGCGGGAGCGGGATTTATACTTGTCCAAAGCGGCGACATACTGCTTATGCCGGGACTTCCCTACGCTCCCAACGCCACGAAAATGAGCATAAACTCAAAAGGCGAAATATTCGGGCTGTCTTAATATCCTCCGTCTATTCCTATCACCTGACCGGTTATGTAGTCGGCTTGGGAGGAGCACAAAAACTTAACCAAGTGCGCCACATCCTGAGGCGTTCCCGATTTCATTAAAGAAACATTTTCCAAAAAGGCTTTCTTATCTTCTTCGGCAATACAGCCGTTCATTTTGGTATCTATAAAGCCGGGCGCTATGCAGTTTACGGTGATGTTGCTGGGCCCGACTTCTCTGCTTAAAGCTTTGGTAAAGCCGATAATGCCCGCTTTGCTTGCCGAATAAGGCGCTTCGCAGGAGCCGCCGTAAACGCCCCAAATTGAACCTATATTAATTATCTTCCCGCTTTTTTGACTTATCATATAAGGCAGAACGGCTTTTGTCAAAAACATAGTTCCTTTCAAATTAATATCGATAATAGCCGATATTTCCCCGCAACTGTAATCGGTAAAAGGTTTGATTTCGCTTATCCCGGCGTTGTTTACAAGGATATCGATTTTATGGTATTTGGCGATTATTTTGTCCGCGCACTTAACGATATCTTCATATTTGGTTATGTCGGCCTGCAAAATATCGGCGTTGTATTTTTCGCTAAGCGCCTGCGCCTGTTCTTTATTTTTGCAATACAGCCCCGCCACCAAATAATCGCCTTGGTATGCCAGCTCATTCAAAATGGCCTGTCCTATTCCCCCCGTTATACCCGACACCAGCACAACTTTTTGCATAAATCGTTCCTTTTTTGCTTTATTATACATAATCGCAAAAAATTTTACAATTAATTTCCGTCCTTGTCCATTTCTTTTTTGTTATGCAAAGCTTTCATGGTTTCGGCCTCATCTTTCAAGCTCATAAGCATATTTCTTTTGTCCAGCGGCCGCATTTTGACATCTTTGAACTTGGTATCTTTTTTTGCCATAGACTCCTCCCTTTATATTTTGTCCCTAAGGATTTTTAATTATAATTTTTTATTCGGCAAGCATATAGTTAAAAATTTACATTATGTTATAATAGATATAACTTACAAAGACATAAAAAGGAAGGGTTTATGAACATAGACATAATACTTACGGGAGGCACGATAGGCACCGTAGTCAAAAAAAACCAAGCGGCGCTGGACAATTCATTGATTTTTCAAGAGCTGCTCAAAGGCAGCCGCCATAATTTCAAAATCCATAATCCTTTTACCATACACAGCGAAAACCTTATACCCGACCATTGGCAAGCGCTTTACCGCGAAATCAATTCCATTGAGGACACCGACGGGATAATAATAACGCACGGCACGGACACGCTGGTTTACACCGCCGCTTTTTTGTCTTTAGCGTACGCCAAGCGCAATGTTCCCATAATACTTGTTTCTTCCTCTCAGCCTATGCATCATCCCCAATCCAACGCCAAGGATAATTTCCACATGGCGCTGAAAGCCATAGAAAAGGGAGTCAAAGGGGTATTCGTAAGCTACCGCAACGAGGGCGCCCCCGCTACGCTTTACCTTGCCAATAAGCTGTTGGGGTTTGCGCCCTACAGCCACAGACTGCTGTCCGCCGAAAAAGAGCCTTACGCCGTAATCAAGGATGGAGAGTTTATACGCTTTGGCGGCGATTTTCTTGAAAACAACCCGCCTAAGATTAAGTTTCCCGTAAACAGAGTGGTATTCATACCCGCCCTTCCCGGCGCCGATTACGGCTTTTACCTCAATTGCAAAAACCAACCCGATTGTTATTTGGCGGAACTGTACCATTCCACCACTTGTTGCGTAAATGAAAAAGAAAATAAATATAATTTAGGCTATTTCATTGACCGTTGCAACGATATGGGCATCAAGGTTTATATAGCTCCTTACGAGAACAGAGAATTCTTTTACCCCTCAAGAATGAAGCTCCCAAAAGCCGTTCCTCTGACTCAAGACACCGTAGCCATGGCCTATGTGCGCTTGCTTTTCAAGGATTTGAAGCAATAATTACTTAATTTTATTCCTAAACTTTTATATTATATGCTATAATACATTATGTGAAAAAGTATTGTTTTGCGGCGGCCATACTGTTGCTTGCCGTAATTATGGCGACGGCCTTGATTTCCTGCGACAGACCCTACAAGCTTTCCTTTGACAAGGAAGGCTATGTCGTGTCGCCTCAAACCGTATTCACGCCAAATGTCAATATTTTTCCCAAAAGGAACTATACCTTGATTTCTTCCAATCCCACCATCGCCAAAATAAACGGCAAAGAGATTATGGCCATAAAAGAAGGGATTGTAACAATTACCGCGCTTTGCGGAAACAGCTCGGTCGCCGCCACGCTGATAATCGTGGAGGACGACCAAGGCCAAGGGGGCGCTTTGCCCTCCCCCATTCCCGAATACGCAAGGCTGAGTTTCGTAATAGAAGACTATGCTCTGCTGCCGCCCATGCAGGTGCGCAAAGGGTTGGCTCCGGGCAGGCCTTTCGATTTGCAGAGAGGAGGATATTCCCTTGACGGATGGTACGCCGACAAGGAAATGACGATTAAGTACGATTTTACCAAACCCTTGAACGAAGATACCACGGTATTCGGCAAATGGGTTATGTTGGACGCGTTTTATCAGTACGAAAAGCTGGACGACCAAACCTCTGTCATTAAGTCTCTGTTTTTCAAAAATGTGCCCTATACCGAACTGAAACTGCCCGACAAGGCAAACGACGGAACTAAAGTGATAGGAATCGCCAATCAAGCTTTTAAGGGCAAAAAAACCATAGAGAATGTGCATATCCCCGACAGCTATGAATTTATAGGCGAAGAAGCTTTTAGAGACTGCGAAAAACTGAAGAAGGTATACATAAGCGAAAACTCAAAATTGACAACCATCCGCTCTTCGGCTTTCAACAACTGCCCCGAACTTACCGACATCTATTTGCCCCCGCTTATAACAAGAATAGAAGACTCTGCTTTTTATAATTGCAAAAAACTTGATTTGCGGCAGGACTTGCCCGCGGGGCTTGCCACGCTTGAGCAATATGTGTTCTCAAAAACCGCCATACAAAGCGTGGACCTTGAGAATGTCACCAAGCTATGTAAAGGCGCTTTCGCCGATTGCAGGGATTTATATCAAGTAATAAACACCCACAACATAACTTTATGCCACGAAAAAGTGTTCGAAAACACCAAGATATACGCCGACAGCGTGGCCCAAACTCAGCTTGCCGTTATCGACACTCTGCTTGTGGGCGGCATAAACTACACTTCTTTTATCCTTGACGGAAATATCACCTTAATAGCCGACAACGCCTTTGGCGCCGCCTCTTTTAAAGATTTAGTAATTAAAATAAACGGAGAGCCCCCCCGATATGTGGGACAAAACGCTTTTACCCAAACCACGGTAATTATATTTGACGAGCCTTACTTCCAAACGGTGGCCCGCAATCCCGACACTCAATGGTATCCCTATGACAGGCAATGCTGCGTGGAGTTTACCGAAAACGATTTCAGCATATTAAGGTATTATTACTCCAACGCCTACCATTACGCCATAAGAAAATATAGAGGCAAAAGCGTTCATCTTGACATAACTCAAGCGCTTGATTACGACATAGACAGAATAATGACGGGCTCTTTCACTAACAACTATGTCTCGCCGCAGGATAGGCTTGCGTTAAAAACATTGACCATAGGCAAAGTAAGCGTAATGGAAGATTACGCCATAAACAACATAAGCACGCTTATAGCCATATTCATAAAAGGCGATTTCAGCAAGATACCAACGATATATGATTACAGCATAGCGAAAAACACTCTGGGCGACGGCGCGGTAAAAATCTATGTTCCCGCCTCCTTGCTTCAAGATTTCCGCGCCAAGTGGCCGCGTTTGGTTGACCGTATTTATCCCGACAGCTTTATTATGAACGATTGCGCCATAAGATCCATTGAGGGCAGCCAAAACAACTATTATTTACAATATTTCGGGGATGAAGCCAATGTAACCATACCCGACGCGGTAGACGGAAAACCCGTTACCGTTATCGCCCAAAACGCTTTCAGACACAATTACAGCGTAAAAAATCTTGTCATAGGAGCGAATATTAAAGAAATAAGCTATGCCGCCTTAACGAACACAAACCTTAAAACAATCACCTTCCTGAGTCAAGAGCCTCCTGCGGTAGATGTGTATTTCCTGTTCTCAAACGAAGGCTTGGAGCATATCTATGTGCCCCAAAGCAGCATAGCGCTTTACAGAGAAAAGCTGCCTTCAAAATTTTCGCTATATATCACGGGAATAACCGATTAAAAGCTTTTTTTATCGTTTGCCGTCCAAATTATGGATATATCTGTACATTTGCTCCACGATAAGCCCGTATTTAACCGAATATTTTTTGTCCTTAAACAAGAAGCGGTAGGTGCCTTCGGGATAAATCAAGTCCACTCCTTCTTGGTTTTTTACGGTTATGGTATGCAAGGTCTTGAGCGCGGTCTTGCATTCAAAAGGCTGACCATTCTTGGCGCCCTTGTATCCGATATATTCTTTGTCTATATAAAGCTCTCCCTCTCCGATGGGAACATACTTTCTGTCCACTTCCATAAAGCTGTCCACTTTGTGCGAGATATAGAAATCATCTTTTCTGATTTCCTCATCTATGACCTTTCTTTGATAGTCGTACCACAAATCAATGCGCTTGAAAGCCTTGCTTGTAGCATCGGGGATAAGCTCCCCGTATTCGGTGTATTCCACATTGTTGCCGCAATAGTCGCAAATAAGATTCCTGTCCGTGGTTCTCATTAAATAATCAAGACTGCACTTGGGACATCTATAAAGAATATATTCCAGTCCTCTGGCGGGTTTGGAGGAGCGGAAACGCGCTTTGTTTTCCTGTTGAAAGATATGGTCGTTGAATTGCAAAGCGTCCACCACTTTTTTGTAGATTTCATCATTGGACAGTTTTCTGACTTGCTCTTGAGTAAGCAAAACCGAGGTTTTTATCCTAACCTGCCCGTATCTGAAGCCCTTATAATACCTTGGCTTGACAAGATAAGCGCCTTGTGAATAAGACAAAACGACGGGAACATCGAGGAATTTAATTAATTTGGCAATGCTGGGGGGTATGTAATGAAGGTTTTTGCCGTCCAAAGAAGCCTTGCCTTCGGGATAAAGCGCCACATTCCTGCCTTGCTCCACCGCCGCCTTAAGGGTCTTTAAGGCCATAATGTCAATGGCAAATTGGTTTTTGGAGATACAGCCCACTCTTTCTATGAAAGGCTTGAAAAGCTTCCAGGTAAACAAATCCCTGCTGGTCAAAATATTCAGCCTGTGCGGCAGCAAAGCGCTTACGGTAAAAGCTATGTCGGCAAGGCTGGAATGGTTGGCGATAACCACAAAAGGACCTTTTAAGCCTTTAATTTCTTTTTTGTCTATCTTCAGCCTGAACAGTAACTTAGACAAAAATTTTACTATATAAGCTATGGTATAATAAAGAAACCCGTTGGGTTTTCTTACCACAATGTCCTTAATGTTTTTATCCTCCGTTATCATAAAACACCTCTTTTTTTTATTTCAAATTTTCGGGATTTAATCCCTCTAAATCGGCAAGGACAAATCTTCCGTCCTTTCTTACCAGCGTATCGTCAAAATATATTTCCCCGCCGCCGTATTCGGGAGTGTGCATTTGCACCAAATCCCAATGAACGGCGCTTTGGTTGCCGTTGTCGCAATCCTCATAGCAGCTTCCCGGCGTGAAATGAATGGAGCCGGATATCTTTTCGTCGAACAGAATATCGCCTATGGGCTTAGTGATAAAAGGATTGACGCCCAGAGCGAATTCTCCTATATACCTAGCGCCTTCGTCGATATCGAGGATTTTATTCAATTGTTCGGTCTTGTCTGCTTGGGCCTTGACAATCTTGCCGTCCTTAAACCACAGCTTGACATTGTTGAACATTATGCCGTTTTCTATAGAAGGCGTGTTATACGCTATATAACCGTTTACACTGTCTTTAACGGGAGCGGTATATATTTCGCCGTCGGGAATGTTCCTTTCTCCGCTGCATTTTATGCCTTTCATTCCCTTTATGGAGAATGTCAAGTCGGTATTCTTGGCGATTATTCTGACCTTGTCCGTTTTGTCGATTAATTCAATCAGCGGGTCCATAGCCTTGCTCATTAAAGCGTAATCCAGATTGCATACCGAAAAATAAAAATCCTCAAACGCTTGAGTGCTCATATTGGCAAGCTGGGCCATGGCTGGAGTGGGCCACCTCAGCACCACCCATTTGGTGCCCTTAACCCGCAATTCATGATGGACAGGATGGGAATAGTATTTGCCGTAAAGCTGCATTTTTTCGGCGGGCACATCGCTTAGCTCCATGGAATTCAAGCCGCCCCTAAGCCCGATATAAGCGTCCATTTCCTTCATGCGAAAACCGTCGTATTTAGCCATAAGCTCGGCGGTTTCTCTATTAATTCCCAAGAGAATTTGCCTTTTTACTCTGCTGTCCGAAATTTCCACAAAAGGAAAGGCCTGTTTAGCATAGGCTTTTTCCACCAAAGCGTTTATCATAGCGATATCTATGCCGTTGGCCTCTATAAGCAATTTTTCCCCCTTTTGAAGATTGCAAGAATAATTGATTAAATTTTCGGCTAATTTTTGTATTCTGGCGTCCGTCATTGAATCTCCTTACGATTATGTAAAAGCGTTGCCGACATTATCTCTTTTTAAGGAACTCTCTCATTCTGTCCATAGCCTTCTCCAATTTCTCCATGGAGTAAGCGTAGCTTATGCGGATATGATTTACGCCGCTGTTTCCGAAAGCGCCGCCGGGCACCACGGCCACCTCATGGCTTTTAAGGAAAGCGGTAGCGAACTCTTCGCCGTTCATGCCCGTGGATTCCACGCTGGGGAACATATAGAAAGCGCCCAAGGGCTCAAAGCATTCCAGCCCCATATCCAGCAACGACTTATACAAGAATTTCCTTTTTCTGTCGTATTCGGCCTTCATCATCTCCACTGTGGCGAAGTTATCCTTAAAGCCTTCTTCCAAACAAGCGAGGGCGGCGTATTGTCCCGCGGTGGGGGCGCACATTATGGCGTACTGATGTATTTTAAGTATTTGCTGTATTATCTCAACGGGAGCGGCCGCAAAGCCTATTCTCCAACCCGTCATGGCGAAAGCCTTGGAAAAACCGTTGAGATATACCGTTCTTTCTTGCATGCCTTTGACATTGGCGATGCTGTAATGCTTGTTTTCGCCGTATGTAAGCTCGGCGTAAACCTCGTCTGAAAGAACGAGCAAATCGTTTTCTATTATTACCTCGGCTATGTCCTCAAGCTGCTCTTTTGTCATTATGCCGCCGGTGGGGTTGGACGGAAAGGGCACAAAGACCAGCTTTGTTTTATCGGTAATGCGGGACTTTATTTGCTCCTTGGTCAAAATAAAGCCGTTATCCTTGGTGCAGGGTATGCTTATGGGCGCGCCTCCCGCCAGCGTAACGCAGGGAGCATAAGACACAAAACAAGGTTCGGGGATAAGCACCTCGTCGCCGAAATTGATAAGCGCGCGCAAGGTATTGTCAATGGCTTCGCTTACGCCCACGGTAATTATTATTTGAGAAACATCATATTCAAGATTGAAGCGTTGACTTAAATATTTTTTGATAGCCTCTCTCAGCTCAATCAAACCGCTGTTTGAAGTGTATTTTGTTTCCCCTCTTTGTATGGAAGCGATAGCGGCTTCTCTAGCGTAGTCGGGAGTAACGAAATTAGGCTCTCCCACGCCCAACGAAATGCAATTGGGCATGCTTGCGGCCACATCAAAAAACTTTCTGATACCGCTGGGCTTCAACGATTGCGCCCTTGAACTGATATACCTGCTGTAATCCATTCTTACCCTCCGCCAAAAAAATATTCCTTAAATGATTTTCACATAAAAAAATCTGTTACGAGGAGGATCGAATTCGGCAAAGAATATGCTTTGCCAAGTGCCAAGAACCAATTCGCCTTTATCAATGATAAGAGTTTGGCTTACTCCCAAAACGCTGCTTTTTATATGAGCGTCGCTGTTGCCTTCAAGATGGTTGAATTCGGCGCGATTGGGAAAAGCTTTTTCCAAGCCGTACGCGATATCTTCCCTGACGGTCATGTCGGCGTTTTCGTTAATGGTTATGGCCGCCGTGGTATGCGGACAATAAACCACGCAAAGTCCTTCCCGCCTGCCGCTGTCGTATACCGCCTGCCTGACTAGCTTAGTGATGTCATACAAGCCTTGTTCATTAGTCTTCAAGCTGAATTTGTACATTAAACCTCCCAAACCGATTTCTTCATATGATTAGAAGAATTATACCATAGCCGCTACCTTTCGTCAATCCCAATTATGCCTAAAAACATAGGATTAATAACACCTTTTTTATCTTTATTCTATGGCTTTTTGCTTAAAAATTCTGTCTTGTAATGAACATGTTTATGTGTTAAGATGTTAAGGTTATTAATTTTTTTATCGCAAAGGAAAAAAACATGGAAAACATCACCGACAAAAAATACCTCACAAAATTCAACATTGCCTCTTTTGCGCTTGCGGGCTTTGGACAGAATTTAATTATCGGAGTGGTAAACTCATTCATATTGTTTTTTTATATCGATGTCTATCTATTGGGAGCGGCGGCGACGGGAACGCTGATGATAGTGGCGAGGATATGGGACGCTCTTAACGATCCCATTATGGGAACGATAGTGGACAAGACACGCACCCGCTGGGGCAAAATGCGGCCTTATTTGCTGTTTACGCCGCTGCCTTTGGCGCTAAGCACGATATCGCTTTTTATTATCCCCGACATAAGCTATGCGGGCAAGGTGGTATACGCCTATGTTACATACATATTGTGGGGAATGATTTATACGGTATGCGATGTGCCGTTCTGGGGCTTGGCTTCGGTAATGACGCCCAATCCCCAAGAAAGAATATCCTTCATATCGATATCAAGATTGGTGCACTCCATAGGCGGGGCTGCGCCCACCTTAATAATTCCTTTGCTGGTAAAGCTCATGGGCAGCAACGAAAAAGGCTTTTTGATGGCGGGAATAATAATAGGCTTGTTGGGCGGAGGATTGTTTACGCTGTCGTTCATAGGAACGGAAGAAAGATGCGCCAAAGAAGAGAAAGCGCCCACATTGAAGGAGTGTCTGTCTTATCTTAAAATAAACAAACCCTTAAGGTATGTGTTGGCGGCCAATGTGCTGGGCTTCATGCGCGCTTTGCCCATAGTCAGCAGCATGTATATAGCCACTTATATCTTGGGGGACGGCGCGCTGAATATCATAATCGTAGGCGGCTGGGGAATATCGGGCTATTTGGGCATGCTGCTTACCCCCATAATCTGCAAAAAATTCAATTTCCGACAAATTTATTACCTATCCGCCGTTTGGGGCGTTTTAAGCTCCTTGCTGCTTTTTGTTCTGGGCAAAAACCTGTACGCCATCACCGCTTGCTTATTCTTGTGCGGCTTCCCGTACGGCGTGGCCACCAACATAAACTATTCCATGATAGCCGACAGCGTGGAATATGTGGAATGGAAGACGGGCAAACGCGCCGAAGGCGTAACCGTATCCTTCCAAACGCTCATGAACAAGCTTATGTCGGCTTTGCAAATAGGAATGGTGGCGCTGATGCTTATAATAATTAAATTCGTGGAGCCCGTCAAAGTGGGCAAAATATCGGTGCCGCAGCCTCAAAGTTCATTTACGCTTAATGGCATGTTCCTTATGATAACCATTCTGCCCGCCATAGGATGGCTGCTGAGCGCCATTCCCATGAAATTCTACAACTTCATAGGAGCGGAAAGGGTATTGGCGCATAAAGAATTGCAGGAAATGAGAGCCCAAAAAGCGGCGCTTGCCGCCAAAGACGACATCCCCTGTGGTCAATAAAGTTTTCTACACCAAATATATGGGATTGGTAATGGCGTAAAGCAAAGGAGGCACTTTTTCGTAAGCTTCCTTGCGCAAAAAGAAGAACAATCCTATTTTATGCAACAGTTTTTGGAAAAGGTTTTTATTGTATTCTATTTCGCATCTTACATAGCCTTTTTGACGAAGCGGAACGCTGATATTGAAGTCCCCTCTTCTGGGAGCGGTAAACTCATGGAAGCAGCCGCCGCCGTCGATAACTTTAAGCTTATGCCCCTTTTTCATGCCGCTTACGCTTATTTTCACCTGCAAGCCTTCCTTAAATTCGACCTGCTGTCCCACATAAGCTTCTCCCACCCTCATATCTATCATGGTGGAGGAAGGAGAATTCTTTAGAACGCAGGCGCCTTCCTTAATGGCTTTAAGAATGGCGTCTTGGGAATTGCAGTCAGCGTAGACGCAAAGGGTGGGGCTTGCCAATAAATCGGTAATATAAAAATCCCTATGATAATCGCTTCCGCCTATGGCGGGCAGCCGTCTGCCCTGCTTGAGCTGATCGTCCCACCATTTTACGGCCTTCAAGTTATCCTTTCTCATGGGGCCGTTCCAAACCTCCACGGCGTCGTATATTATGCCCTCAAATTCAAACAGCCAAGGACATAACGAGCACATGGGATGGTTTAAGACTTGAATGGCCCCCCTTTCTTTGGCTTGACGGTTGCGCTGCTTAAACTCCTCTAAAGAATTGACGGCGAAGCTTCCGTCATAAGGCTTGTCCAAGCCGAATAAATTCATATGGCCTCTGTAATTGGTCAGCTCCACGCCTTTAATCACCGTCGCCCCTTCATGCTGGGGCAAGGATATGCCCTCAAGGTTATTGTTGTGGTCGGTAATAATAATGAAATCAAGCCCTTTTTTTGCGGCTTTTTTCACCAGCTGCTCCCGCGTAAGCTTGCCGTCGGAATGGTTGGTGTGGGTATGGGTGTCGCCTTTAAGCCACCTCAGACGCTTGAAATAAAATTTGATGTCATAATAAACGGTAACGCCTTCGGGGCGTATCTGATAAGCGCCCACAATAATTTGCCATTTGCCGGGATTTATCTCCTTCTTTTTGAAACCGGGCGTGGAGCAGCAGGGAGAAATGCTTACTTCTCTGACATCCGAGCCCCTTGTTCCCACATCGTCGCCCTTTTCGTCAAGAAGCCCGAAATCGATGACATTTTTTTGCTGCTCTGTAACTCTGGAATTGGCTTTATCGCCCTCGTATGAATATTTTATATCCATTCTTTCCACATTGGGAGGAACTTCAAAGGACAACAAAAGATATTTTTTTTCTTGGTCTTTTTCTATTCTGTATTCGATACGAAGGCTTTCCATTTTATCTCCTTTTGACTATGGCGGTTAATTTCTGTATGTTTTTTATGGTAATCTTATCTTTCCAAAACTCCATAATGCCTTCGTCCCTCATGCGCATCATTTCTCTTGACATGGAAGGCCTGCTGACATTCAAAAAAGCAGCCATTTCATTCCTGTCCATACCCAAAGACAATTGCAGGCTGTTTTGCTCAAGATACTTGTCGTATATCAGTTGAGCGATTTTAAGGCGCATACCTTTTATGGTGATATAATTGTTGTTGTTCTGCAAATCCTCTATTCTGCGGCTTAAATACTGCAAAGCCTTATGTATAAGCTTTTGGTGGCAGGGGCAGGCTTTTTCGCACATGGTAACGATGGAATTGGTTTGCAAATACAAAAGCGACACTTCGGAGGCGGCGACCACATTAAAGCCTATGCGCTTATCCTCCAAATAAAACTGCTCCATTCCAAACATTTCGCCCTGCGACAACATGCCCACGGGCTCTTTTTCCCCGTTAAGCTTGGTAATGAACTTCAACAGCGTTCCTTCCAAAACGATACAAATTTCCTCTGCCTTGCTGTCTTCCTTGGCAATCAGCATGCCCTTGGATTTCATGACGATTCTGCCCTTCATGCAATCAAAGAGAGTATTTATTTCCTTGTCGCTGAAATCGTCGAATAAGCAGTTTTTTCTGATAAGTTTCAAAAAATTCATGGCGTCATCCTTTAGTGCGTGGAAAAATAGTAGCATAGGCTACAGAATTAATTATACCTTTTTGATAGGTTATGTCAAGATAAAAAAACCGTTTTCGCGCAACAATGCGCCGTTAATTGTATTTGCAAAAGCGTTATGCTATAATAGTTTTTAACGGAGGAGCGTATGGCTGAAGACGCGATACAAGAATTTCAAAACCTCATTCAAAGATTGGCAAGCGCCAATCTGCTTGTTTTGGATAAAGAAATTTCCCATTTTCTTTCCGCCCTTGTTTCCAAAGAAGAGTTTAAGGACATCATAACGACCTGCAGCAAAAATTACAATTTTGAGGAAGACTGGAACAAAATCAAAAACAAAGAGCAATTTATACTCCCCCACAATAAAAGACAGCGAGTGGCGTTTATTATAGGGCTTTTTTATAAGTTTGACATAAACGAGCTTTCCATAATCAATATCCTGACCAATTTTTACGGATACAATCAGGATTTGCAAACCGCCTACAAGCAATTTACGGACGAAGTAACCAAGCCTTTGCAAGAAGCGTTTATATCCTTGCTCAAGGGCGAGCCGGTGGAAGGCGAAGCGGTTGACAAGCCCTTGCCGGTGCTGGACAAGATGATTGAAGACATCAACGAATGGATGAATTTGCTTGCCTCGTCGGTAACCAACCTCGAAAAAGAGCTTCCCGAATACGCCATAAAAGAAATTCATTTTATGATTGAAGGCTTTACCGAATGGCTGGACAAAAAGGACATAAACGCTTTGAAGCTTATTTGGCTGGGCCTGAAAAACACATTGATAAAATACAATTTGGACTGCAAAGAGATTTCGCAAACCGAAATGCTTTTCAAGCTCTACGGTCTGGATATGGAGATTAAATGAACTTTTTAATAGCGTTACAAACGGTAGCGGTCTTACTTGCCATGGCCATTCCGGGATTCATAGTGAGCAAGCTCAAGCTGCTCGATGTGGACAAAGGCATAAAAACGCTGTCCGTAATTCTTTTATATGTATGCCAGCCCTTTATCACCGCCAACGCTTTTTTGAACACCCGATTCGACCCCAAGATATTGGTAAACCTTGCATTCGTGTTTTTGATTACTTCGGTATTGATGACAATATTGATTTTTGCCGCCCATTTTATTTTTACCAAAGAAAAGAATTCTTCAAGAAGAAGCGTGTATGCTTTCGCTTCGTCGCTGGGCAATGTGGGCTATATGGCCATACCCTTCTTGCAAGCGCTGACGCGCAACAATCCCGAAATAATACTGTACGCTTCGGTGTCGCTGGTAGGGTTTAATTTGGTGGCGTGGACATTGGGATGCTATTTGCTGAGCGGAGGGAACAAAAGATACATATCCATAAAGCGCGCCTTCTTGAATTTGCCCACGATTTCCTTTATTTTGGTTTTGCCGCTGTTTGTGCTGAACATAAATTTTCTGCGCTTTGACAATTTGGATTTTATCAATAACGCCATGGCGCTTTTCGCCAATATGATGGCCCCCATATCCATGACAATATTGGGTATGGAATTTTCCAAAATGAAATTCAAAGAAATCTTTAACGACTATGCCGCGTATATAAGCTGCGCCATAAAGCTTATAATATCCCCGCTGCTGGGTTGGTGCTTGTTCAGGCTGTGCCATTTATTTGTGGATTTGTCGGCGATTAAGCTGAATATAATTACGCTTGCCTCAATGCCCGCCGCCACATTGGTAATGATGTTCGGAGCGCTTTTTGAAGCCGACGGCAAAGCCGCGGCCAGAGCGGTTTTACTTTCCACCTTGCTGTCAATAATAACCATACCGCTGTCGCTCATGCTTTTGGTATGACATGCGCTTGAGAACGCAAAGAATTAAATTATTGAAAAAAAGAAAAAAATGGTATATACTAAATTAAATAAATTTTTTGGAGGCAAAAAGATGAAAATCACCAAAGATATGCTTTTGATAGACGCTTTTCGGATGGGCAATCAAGAAAAAATGGCGGAAGTTCTGCAAAGCTTCGGCATGCACTGTTTGGGATGCGCGCTTGCGCATGGGGAAACGATAGAACAAGCGGCGGCTTCTCACGGAGTAGACGCCCAAGAAATGGTGGACTCGCTCAATGCTGTTCTTGATAAATAAATTATTGTCCTTGCTTAAATTGATAGTCTGAAAAGCGCGCTTTTTCAAAAAAATAATGGGATAATCAAGCCGTTATCCCATTTTTTGATGTTCTTTTCCAATGTAAAGTTTATCTGCCTATAATTTTCTTTCTCAATTTGCTTCTGCGCTTAGCCACAGCGGCGCTTATCAAAGCGGCGGCGACAATTATGGCCCCGCCCCCCGCCAGCGCGTAAATTACCCAAGCGACATCCCCCTTGCCTTCTCCCAAAATCACATAAGACAAAGCGGAATGGGAAGACAATTGCGCTTTTATTTCCATATAATCGCCTTTCCTCACGCTTTGGACTTCAACGATTTGACCGTTTTCGTCAATTACGCCCACCTTCAGATTTTTCAAATGGCGGAACTTGGGAGCAATCAAAAGCTTGACATCGGCAACCGCTTCCCCCTCTCCCTCAAAGGTTATGTCAAAAACCTGTTTAATTTCCATGCCCTTAAATCCCCCCGAAGTTATATCCTTTTCCTCAATCGTCATATCCGCTTGCAACTGAGAGCCGGGCAAAAACCCGTCCGAAGAGATAACTTCCGCCACAATGCCGTCGCTATCGTCGTGGGAAGTTATGCTTTCCAAATAAATAATAAAATTATATTCGGTAACTCCCGTCAAAACATAATTGGGATTGTCCAAGCTTATGGAAGCGGTATAATAATCGGGCAGAATGACTTGCTTGTCATAAGTTATGACGGGCGTTACGGCCTGCTTTTCGTCTTTGGGGATATTATTAAGCTCCACCCTTATTTCTTTGACTTGACCGTCATAGAAGCTGTTTTCGGGAGGATAGAATGTGGCGGTAACGGGGCGTGGAAGTATGGTAAGCGTGGCATAAAGCGGAAGAATCGGCTGATAATTATTCTGATCATAAACAAATTCGGCTTTGGCTTCGTAGCTTCCCGCGTTTACGCCTTTGTTGGAGGCATATATTACGTCGGTGATTTCTTGAGGCAAATCGCCGCTTACGGCTATGGCTTGCTCTTTGGCGTTATAGATTACCTCTTTGTCGTTAAAGCTGACCTCTTCCATATTGATTACGGCTTTGGAAATATGATAGACGCCGTTAGTGAAATCGGCTTGGTAATTGGGATTGTCTATTTCTCCCCTTATTGCGTAAAACCCGGCGTTGACGCCCCCTTCTTTTATCAAAGTCAAATTCAAATCGTCCCCTTCCACTTTGTTCATGACATCGCAGGTAAGCTCTTGCAAGGGCTGACCGTACACGCTGGTTTTGTCATGGATGGTGATATAAACCGTCCTTTTTGAAATGGTTAAAAGAGCGGTCATGGGCAAAACCTCGTTATAATTATTCCAGTCATATTCAAACAAAGCGCTTACTTGGTATTCTCCCGCGTTTACTTTGCCGTTGTTTTCATATTCGATTGCCGCTATTTCCTGAGGAAGCTCCCCCGTCACATAGATAAAATGCTGTTGCCCGTCATACTCAAACGATTGGCCGTCAAAAGAAAGCTGAGACACATCGATATCGGCTTTATTGATTATCAAGCGTACCTGCACGGGCTGGGGAGCGAGATAATTGGCGGTTTCCAAAGCGGTAATCGTTATTAAATAACCGTCTTCATTGGCGTCGACATAACCTTGAGCGCCGTCATATATCAACTCGGTTTCATTATGATTAAGGGAAGCCTCAACCGTTTTCATATCGCCGTCGTAAGTAAAGATCTGCACGCTGTCCGCTTGAATTTCAGCCTGCGCTTTATTTATGGTCACGTTTTGGCTGGCGGTGGCGCTGGCGCTTTGCTGCCCGTCATCCACCGTTACGGTAACGCTGTAAACCCCGCTTTGGCTCACTTGAGAAACGGTAACGCTCTGCTGGTTTGAAATAAACTCTTCCCCCAAATACCATTTATAGGAAAAATTGCCCAAAGGATGCTCTGCCGCCGCCGTCAAAACAATGGAACTTTGAGGATCATAAGTAACTTCCCCTTCATAGCCTTCAATAAACACCTGAGGTTGGTTGAGGGTATAAACGGCGTTGATTTCCATATCTTCGGTAATGTTTTCTATATCGGTATCCCTGTCCCAGGCTTTGGAATAGCCCTCCTTATCCGCGGGCTGGGGGAATTGGCTTACGGGAATATTTTGACCGTAACTCGCTTCAATGATTTGGATTGAATTGTGGGAATTAAATACGACTTTTAGATAATACACTCTTATGGTTATAAAAAAGTAACAGCGTTCATAGTTGTCTTCATCGTCGGGTATAAACACAACCTCCTCTTCAAACTCTCCCGCTTCCTCCATTATTTTGTCGCCCTCTACCCATTCACAGCGCCCCTCCGTGCTGAATACATGGTCGTCGCTAAGTTCGCTGCAGGATAAAGGCAGGCCCGCAATCAAATCTTCGCATACCGGCAAGCGCAAAGGGTAAGGCGTCTTTTGGGCATAAGCCGCGTCCTCATGCGGAATAGAAACACAAAAAAGCAATATCGCCAAAACCGCAAATATGACAAAGGCCGCGCATAAAAATTTGGAAAAAACGGAAGACATATCAAACTCCTTATAATCGTGTTTGACTAATACAAAAATATAGCAAATTTATTTTAACATATATAAAGCCATATCTCAAGCGCTGAATTAAGTTAAAGTTTTCAAAATATGTTTTATTTTTGTAAATGTAACCGAAAAAAACCGCGAAAAACCGCTTTTATCAGCCTTGCTTAACAAAATTTCTCAACTTCCCTATACCTTGAATTTCTATTTCTATGGTGTCCCCGTTTTTGATTTGCCCTATGCCTTCCGGCGTTCCCGTCAATATGGCGTCGCCCTTTTTAAGCGTCATTACTTGACTGGCGAAGCTTACGATTTGCTTGACGCCGTAAATCATATCCAAAGTATTGCCCCGCTGGACGGTTTTGCCGTTAAGGATGGCTTTTAGCTCCACATTGCCGTAATCCAAATCGGTTTGGATATACGGCCCAAGCGGACAAAAGGTATCAAAGCCCTTGGCCCTTGCCCATTGCCCGTCCATTTTTTGGAACACCCTTTCGGTAACGTCGTTAGCGCAAGTAAAGCCGAGTATAACGCTTTCGGCTTCTTCTTCGCTGATGTTTTTGCAATCTTTGCCGATTATTACGGCAAGCTCGGCTTCGTAATCCACTTTTTGGGAGCAAGGCGGCAGAACTATATATTCGTCATGCCCGATAACCGAAGTGGGCGGTTTGAAAAAAATAAGCGGAACGGGATTAAGCGAAAGATTAAGTTCTTTGGCGTGGTCGCGGTAATTGGCGCCCAAAGCGATAATTTTTGAAGGAACAACGGGAGCAAGCAGCTTTATGTCCCCCGTAATTTTTGTATGCGAAACACGCTTGATATCAAAGCAATCGCCGCTTTCAATCAAAAAATAGCCGTCATTTTCCTTTATTGCGCACTTAATTTCGCCCTCATGCAATATCCTTGCTATCTTCATAGATTACCTCTGCACCCTGCCGCTTCCGTCCCCTTCTATAAGGCTGAGCACTTCTTTTACCGACACCAAATTGAAATCCCCTTCCACGCTGTGCTTAAGACAGCTTGCGCCCGCCGCGAACTCAATGCGCTTCTGCTTGTCAAAGTTATTCAGCGCCGCGTATATCAACCCCGCCGCAAAGGAGTCCCCGCCTCCTACTCTGTCCACGATATGGATAAGGTATTCTTTGGAAAAATAAAAACTTTTGCCGTCATACAGCATGGCCGACCATTTATTGTCGCTTGCGGACAGACTGCCTCTTAGGGTAAAGGCAACATTTTCAAATGCGAACCTATCCATAAGCTGCTCGGCTACCCGCTTATAGCCTTCTTTGTCAATGATTCCCCCCGTAATGTCGCTGCCTTGGGCTTTAATGCCGAACACATCGGCGCTGTCCTCTTCGTTGGCAATCAAGGTGTCCACATAGGGCATAATGGCGGTCATGGTTTGCTTTGCCTGCTCTTTTGTCCACAATTTTTTGCGGTAATTGAGGTCGCAGGACACTTTAAGCCCTTTTTGCTTGGCGGTTTTGGCCGCCATCAAAACGATTTCGGCGAGATTGGGTGAAAGGGCGGGCGTTATGCCCGTAAAATGAAACCAATCGGCGTTTTCAAATATTTCGTCAAAATCAAAATCTTCAAAGGTCGCTTGCGCCATCGCCGAATAGCTTCTGTCGTATATGACCTTGGACGCCCTTTGGGAAGCGCCTTTTTCCAAAAAATATATGCCCATTCTGCCGCTTCCCCTGACTATATGCTTGACGCCCACGCCGTATTTTCTCAAATTGTTTACGGCGGCGTCCCCCAATTCGTTATCGGGAAGCTTGGTAACGAATTCGGTATGGACGCCGAAATTGCTGAGCGACACCGCCGCATTGGCTTCGCCGCCGCCGTAAGCCACGCAAAATTTATCGGCTTGCAAAAACCTTAAAT
>CZCB01006024.1_pt1 | contig 46511 bp, 40 predicted proteins | sample 591991 | NCBI WGS metagenome assembly CZCB01 (sample SAMEA3556809, study PRJEB10932) | anaerobic digester metagenome
TCTAGGGTTTCTATTCCTTCTGCAAGAACTTTCATGCCTAAATCATGGGCCAGCATCACAATAAACCTGGCGATGGCACTTTCTTTCATGGCACAACAATGGATATTGGTATAACTTCTGTCTAATTTAATAATGTCTATGGGGAGCTTGTGTAGGTAGGTAATAGATGAGTAGCCGGTGCCAAAGTCGTCTAAGGCAATTTTTAGACCTTTGTTTCTTAGGGCGTTCAGTCGTTCGATAGCTAAGTCTATATTTGAAATTGCAGCTGTTTCTGTTATTTCAAATGTAATGCTTGAATAATCCTGATGGTACTTGGACAGAATAGTTTCAATTTGTTCAAAATCAGTCTTGCTTATGAGAGATTTTCCCGATAAATTAATTGATACCATTAAATCTTTAAGTCCTTCTTCTTCCCATCTTTTCTTTTGTTTTAAAACATTATTGATAATTCGCCTTTCCAATTCGTAAATCTGTCCGGAAATTTCAGCTGCTGGAATGAAATCAGCTGGAGAAATAAATACACCTTCAGAATTCCATCTTACCAGCGCCTCAACACCGATTATTTTACCAGTCTGTAGGTCTATCTGGGGCTGGTAGTAGTTTTCAAACTCTTTGTTAGAGAGGGCTTTTTGAAGTTTAGTAGTCATTTGAATGTAGCGCATTGTTTCTTCGTGGATGCTCTCATCGAAAAACTGTATCTTGTTTTTTCCATCTTTTTTTGCAAATACTAAGGCAATGTCCGCATTCTTAAACAGGGTATCGAATGTAGTTCCGTTTTCTGGATAGACAGCAACACCAATACTCATGGATATGAAAAATTCCCTTGCACCGCTGTTCCAGGAAGTACCTATGCTGTTTTTGATTTGGTCTAATTTTTTATTAAGTTCTTCTTCAGTTTTATAGTCCCTTATTAAGACTACAAATTCATCTGTACCGAAATGGGCAACCATATCCGGCTCTTTTACTTGCTGGGATATTTTATCTGCTGTATATTTAAGGAATTCATCTCCCCTGTAGTGCCCTAAGGAGTCGTTTATATATTTGAAATTGTCAATATCGATATAGGCAAGCGCAAATTTTGAATCGGTATTTATTATATTGCGGATTTCTTTTGAAAACTTAGTTCCGTTAGGCAGGTTTGTCAAGGGGTTATAGTAGGCCATACGTTTTAATTCTTTGATAGCATTGTCTGATTTTTCAGTGGCTATTTTAATTCTTTTTTCACGATTATTTACCAGTATATATATTACTACTAGGGTTAACATTACAAAGAACCATCCCTTATATGTCTGCAGCAACTTATATACTTCATAATTGTCGGTGTATATTAGTCCTAACAGGGCATCTGACAAGGAGATCCATAGCAGGCCAAAAACACCGTATTTCAATACTATAATTAAGGCTTCATTCTGTTTAATATGAAACCTTATTTTATTTAATTTCTCTTTAAAGAACTCTATGGGCTTCAAGATCTCCACTCCTGTAACAGGGATAATAAAAGGGAACATCTTCATAGTTCCCTTATTATTCTTATTGTCATTTCTTTGATTATAGCTTGATTACAGTATATCAATTTTGGCAATTTTCGTCAATATTTGATTTTTTTACCCATTGTTTTAAAAGATAACCCCTTACATACGTAAGGGGCAATTAATTATGAGATTTTTCGTTTTAAATAGGCAATATCATAACTGTTCTGGGCGGTTACGTCTCTTATTTCACTTATTTCTTTAGATAGCCGTTCTTCTGATTCTAACACTACTCTTTGAACATGCTCTGCAATAATCATATTGTTATCAACAAGCATTTCTTTAAATTCAGTTCGTAAGTTATCAAATCTTTTGTCAATATCATCAAATTTCTGGTCTATTGTATCAAGTCTTTTATCAATGGCATCAAATCTCTTGCCATGTTCATCTAGTTTTATATTTATCAGGTCAGCTATGGCTTTTAAATCTTCTTTTGTTAAGGCCATCTCTATACCTCTTTTCTTTAATTTTGTTAATTATAACAATCCGATATATTAAATTCAAGTTAAATTAATTTCAAATTTAAAACTGCTGCTGTACTAAATAGTTGCACCTTTACTGAAATTAATCTTCCATCTTCTTAAATACTTTAATATCTTTCTTTATATTGTAAACATAGGCGGCAAATATAGAGGTTATGGGTATGGCAAACAGTATTCCCATACTGCCGATTATAGCCTGGATAATCTCAAAAACTATCATTTCAAGATTAAATAAGAGAAGTACATCCTTGTAATTAACTACCAGTAACAAAACTACTGACAAGGAACTTCCTATGTATGCCAAAATCAAAGTATTTGTCATAGTACCTATGGCATCTTGTCCAATATTAAATCCAGAACGAAGCATGGATTTAAAAGAGGGATTGTCCATGTTTTCAGCCAATTCATTTAAGGCAGAGGCAATAGACATGGATACATCCATTACCGCCCCTAAGGAACCGATTACTATGCCTGCCCACATTATTGCTTTTAAGTCTATGGGGTTTTCGGGGGTTACCATTAATAGAAACATGGAATCATCATCGATTAAGCCCGTTAAGTTCAAAACATCGCTTATAAATATTGCCAATAGTCCTGCTATCATCAATCCTCCCAAATTGCCTACAATAGCACACAGAGTTTTCTTATTTGCCCCGTTAATAATTAAAAGACTCATAAATATAATGAAGCAACTAACAACAATAGATGATAAATAAATATTTCTTCCACTTAATATGGAAGGAACAAACACTAGGAATATGGAAAGGCATGTGAAGATAAGAGATATTATAGTATTAACTCCTTTCTTTCTTCCGAACAGGACTATAAGGGCAAAGAAACTTATCAGCAGCACCCACAAGACTCTGCTTCTGTCATACTCTAAGAATGTCCAATCCTCACCTTCCCCGCTACGGGAAATAAGGGAGGCAATAATTACTTTATCACCCTTGTCCACTACCTTAGGATTGACAGCCACTATATCGTCAAGATACTGGTAAGCTTCAAATAGTTCTCCCTTTAAAGTACCATTGGTGATTTCAGCCATAAAACGTACAGTGGTAGTAGAATAACTTTCATATGCATAATCTAAATTTTCTTCCGTAATTTCTTCAACAGAAACTACACGGGCCTTATAGGATTTACTTGTTTCGTAACTGCTAAAATCAATTTTGTTCATACTATATCCCACTGCAATAAATACAATGGAAAAAACAATGGTCAATATATAAATAATATTCTTATGTAGTTTATTCTGCATACTTATCCCTCAGCTATGTTATATTTATAAATATATTTTAGTATAACACAAGAACGAAAAAATTCAACGAAATATAAATAGCACCCGACTTTCTACTTAATCCGAAAATCGGGTGCTATTTATTTGGGTTTTCAAATTCAAATCCTGTTGGAATCACCCCTTTTGTCTATCTATATGATCAACCTACCGACTCTTACCCCTGCTTTCATTTTCAGATAAACTTTTACTGCAGCTTGAGCTATTCCTATAGAATGCTCCCCAAACAATTTGATTGCAGCGATCTTACAATTACTTGCATATGTAAGATTCAGCATCGGTTGTAGTTATACTATACCCATATTCATAGTTTTTAAACACTTTCTTGTTAATTTATATTATGCAAAATGTATTTTTATGTTAATTTAAATCTTAAATAGCGCGGGAATTTTTTTATGAAAAAAGATGTTGTATTAAGTTTAAATTTGTGTTATATTGTTAAAGTATTTATTTAAGAGACATGTGTGCTTAATACGTAAACAGAGGAGGTAAGAATGGAAAAAGTTAGATTAGGTATTTTGGGGATGGGTACTGTAGCATCGGGACTGGCTAATATTATTGAAATGAACAGAACTAAGATAATTAATACTCTTAATAAAGAGCTAATAATAAATAAGGTTCTTGTAAACAATTTAGACAAAAAAAGAAATGTGAATTTACCCAAGGAAGTCTACACTAAAGATGCATATGAAGTAATCAATGATAAGGATGCTGAAATTATAGTTGAATTAATAGGAGGAATCAATCCTGCCTATGAGTATATTAAGGCAGCCCTTAACAACAAAAAGCATGTAGTTACAGCCAACAAAGCCCTTATTGCCACTCATGGAGAGGAATTGGAAAGTATAGCTGCGGAAAATGGAGTAAAATTAATGTATGAAGCCAGTGTTGGTGGAGGAATTCCCATTCTAAATACTATGAGGGAAAATCTTTCTGCCAATGAATTTGATTCCGTCTTCGGCATTATTAACGGTACTACCAACTATATACTGACTCAAATGACGGAAAACGGCTGGGAGTACGAAGAGGCAGTTAAGGAGGCCCAGCGTTTGGGCTTTGCAGAGGCGGATCCTTCTTCTGATGTGGAGGGTGATGATGCAGCATATAAGTTGTCCATACTTGCAGCCTTAGCTTTTGGACAAAGAGTCAAGGTTGGGGATATTCCCAAGGAGGGTATTACGAAAATATCCAAGGACGACATAGTTAATGCAAAAGAATTAGGCTATAATATAAAACTATTGGCATCGGGAATTAAAAAGGATAGTAAATTAGAGTTAAGGGTACATCCTGCCTTCGTTCCAGTAGATCATCCCCTGTCCATGGTTAAGAATGAATTTAATGCTGTATTTTTAAAGGGCAATGCTGTGGGAGAGTTAATGCTTTACGGCAAGGGTGCCGGTGCCATGCCTACAGGAAGTGCTGTATTGGGAGATATAATGTATGTTGTTAAGAACATGGATAAGGTTGATGCAATCAGTAAGAGTTCTCCAAAATACACGGTTGAAAACAAGGCCATTAAAAAGTACTACATCCGTTTAACAGCGCATGACAAATTGGGAGTATTAGGACGAATTGCAAGTCTGTTCGGTAAAAATGGAGTAAGTCTTTCTTCTGTAGTTCAAAGGCAGAAAAATGGAAATGATACCGTGCCCCTGGTATTTATAACTCATGAGGCGGAAAGGAAAAATATAGATGCTGCTCTTAAGGAAATCAGCAGTATTGACGTAGTGACAGAAATTAACAGTATAATACTTGTAGAGGATTTTAAATAGTCCTATAGTTGAATTTAAGGGTCTTACCAGAAATGGTTAGACCCTTTCTATTTAAAAGTTTCATTTCGAAGATTATATATAGACTTTTTTAGGGCTTCTGCTGTCTTAACTTCTATCAGGACGGTGATGTTTTTTTCCTCTGCAAAATTAAGGAGCTCCTTTATTTTTAAATCCCCTTCAAATAGAACCTGGTGATCGGATCTTCCACTAGCATCGTGCAGGTGCATGTGAGCAATGAAGTCTTTCTTCTTCATTAAATATTCTTTGTCTGTAAAGTTACTTACTGCATCGTGGCCAGTGTCCCATGCCAATTTTATATTGTCATAAGTAAGGGCTTCATTCAATGTTTTTTGGACGAAGGGTTTACCGAAGTTGCTGCTGTTTTCTATTGCAAGGATTAGGTCATTTTTTCTTGCCTTTTTTGACAGGATACTTATTGATTTAATGAAGTTACTTTTATAGTTTTCCGAGTATTGGTCGTATATATAGACTTTTTTATTGGGTAAAGTCATTTTTGCTCCTTCGATTATATGCATGTTAAGGAGTTTCACTCCTGCTTCCTTTGCCCAGTCAATTGTATCTAAGAAGAGCTCAACATATCCCTTTCGTACACTTTCATAGAAACTGCCTAAGTCTGCATCATCAGGCATGTGCATGGTAAACTGAATATTTGTTTCTTTGGAAATATTTTTAAGTTCGACAGGATTTAAATTTTCTATGAAGTTGTAGGGCATGTTCATATTTAATTCTATAAAATTCAAATTAAGTTCTAAACATAGTTCGATTAATTCATTAAGGCTGTTAAATTCCACCAATGCAGGCATTCCAAGTTTCATTTTTGTCCTCCTAGGGCTATGAGCTCTTTTTCCGTCAGGTGGCGGTATTGTCCTGGTTTTAGTGTTTCGTCTAATTTTAAAGGTCCCATGGAAATTCTTTTTAAATATATTACTTCGTTATTAAGAGCTTTAAACATTCTTTTTACCTGATGAAATTTACCTTCTCTTATAGTTACCAGGCATATGGAAGGATAACCGGATTCTATTATTTGTAGTTTTGCAGGAAGGGTTTTATAATTGTCTTCCTTTAATACTATACCTTCTTCGAAAGATTTTACATCTTCCTCTGTTACTTCTTCCGCCACTTCCACATAGTAGGTTTTATCTACCTGCTTTTTAGGAGAAAGCAAGTTGTGGCTCAGCTGGCCATCGTTAGTGATTAAAAGCAATCCTTCAGTATCCTTATCCAGCCTTCCCACGGGGAAAGGCTTATAAAACTTGTCTTCATCCTTTAAGAGGTCTATTACTGTCTTGGCATAATTATCCTCTGTTGCAGAAATTACTCCCTGAGGCTTGTTCATCATTAGGTAGATATATTGGACGTATTTTATTACTTCGCCCTTGTATTTTACTAGGTCTTTTTCAGTATCAATTATTTTGGAGCTGTCTTTTTCTACAATTCCGTTTACTTCAATGAATCCTTTCTTAGCATCTGATTTTATTTGTTTCCTAGATCCTAAGCCGGAATTAGACAGCATTTTATCTATTCGAAGTTTCATACTTACCTCTTCTTCATAAAAAATCCCCTTCTGGGGTTTTGGAGTTTAGTAAATTTAAAGTACAAACATTACTCTTCTTTAAATTCCAATTTCGGTGGTAAAATTATTCTCGTATTTATCATTTCTTTACTAATCGTTGATATAATATAACTTAACTCGCCTCCTAAAGGATTTAAAAGTATATCTATATTTTTCTCAACTTCCTCATTACTTATAGGCTCTTCTAGCATATATTCAATTATATGCTCTGTTTTTATCGAGAATAAAGATTCTGGTTCCATAAAAATTTTTGTATTGAGTTTAATAGATAACTTTCCATCTTTGTTTTCTATAATTTCATATTCTGTTTGCTGGGACATTTTAATAGCTTCATCCGGTTTCTTATCTATTCTTTTTGCTTCTATCTTGTTTAAATAATATCTTCTTGATTTAACAATATCTTTAATGTCCTTATTTTTCATATTTTTCCACCTTTAACTTCTAATTTTTCTAAATAAATGTCCTAAATAAACTTTGATTAGTTTGTTTAGAAGAATACTTGTTAATATTTATATAATCTTTCCATTTTTCTCTTTGTAGTTCCTCAATTGCTGGTAGTTCATATATGGGATTGTTAAGAGTGATATTAACTTGCTTTTTCCCGAATTCACAACCAACACCCATAGATATATACATCATAATCAGTTGATTTATACTACATCCCTCTTTATTTGCAATATCTGATATTCGTTTATGAAGTGATTTTGGTATCCTGAGTGATAGTTTACCACTATATTCGTCTTCAGATCTATACAATTCTTCTCGGGGAATTTCCCTCCCAATTTCTTCTGCAGTTTCTATCCAACATTTTATTGCATCTTTTACATTAGCCAATGCTTCTTCTTGAGTTTCTCCATCACTCATACAACCTGGTAAGGCAGGTACTATTGCTAAAAATCCGCCTCCATCCTCATCAGTTAATTTCATTATCTCAATTTTATAATTTCTTTCCTTTAAATCCATTTCGTTTTTCATATTTATCCTCCTCAAATATGTGATTCACTCACTTCCTTCTTGAAAAATTAAAAATCTTTATGTAAATCCACCTGCTTTAGTTAACTGTTTATCTATTTCCTTAAAAGAAACATCTTTAGGGTTATTCTTTATTTTATCGTATAGTTTTTTATAATTACTCATTCTATTCCTCTTTTAATATTACCCTTATAATATATATTATACGTAGTAATATCATATACGATACCAATTATGTTTGGTATTATATATAATACCATTTAATTTTTGCTTGTCAATATAAGATTATTAATAATATTATAATTAAAATAACATTATTGGGAAATAGCTTAATGATTCATTTAGTTTATTAGGGTTTAAAATAAGGCCATTGCATCATTAATGCAACAGCCCTGCGAATTTTTTTCTCTTATTTCTGTACATATCCTTATCAGCTTTGGTAATAAGCTTGTCTATTGTATCTCCATCCTTGGGATAGAAACTCTTTCCGACACTTATTGATATTTCTATTTCATTTCCATCTATAGATAGAATGTCCTTGCTTTCGCTTATTCTTGATTCTATAACCTTGAAATCATCGTAAGACTGGATTTTCGGGAGTAAAATTAAAAATTCATCTCCCCCATATCTTGCCACAATGTCATTTTTTCTTACAGCATTATTAAGTATTTCAGCAACTTTAATCAGAGCCCTGTCTCCTATTTCATGACCATATTGGTCATTAATACATTTAAAATTATCAACATCCAAGAACATTAAACACATGAGGTGGTTGTTTCTTTTTGCATTATGCAGCATCTTTTTTGCAAGTTCATAAAACAATGTTCTGTTGGCAACACCGGTTAAGCTATCATAGTAGGCTAATTTTTCGATAATCTTTTCTTTTTCTTTTAGTTTTGTATTTAGTTTATGTAGTTCAGTAATATAGCTTTTAAGTTTGTTAATCTGCATAAATTGGCAGGAAACATCTATAAATTCTAGGAGAAGGTATTTAGATTCTCCTTCATCTATAACGCTCAAATTTAAATTATAATCAATACTTTCGTTTAACAAATCCTTATGCATTGCTGCTGAGAAAAAAGCCTTGTTGCCGCTTTCGAATAAATCATTTACCGTTTTTTTAAAGTAATTAGTATTTAATTTAGGCAGTACCGACAATATACTTTTATTGTTAACTTGGTCGAAAGTAAGATTTGTTATGGTTTCCATGTAGTTGTTCCAATAGCATACTTTCAATTGTTTATCAATTATAACTATGCCTTCATTTAGAACACCTAAGGCTTTATAGAATTTATTCATATAATTCATCCTTTATTTTTTTGATCTTTTCTATTATGTCATTAAAGGAATTAAGGGTCAGGTGGACAAGAATTGCTCCTTCTATTCTTGTACCTTCGATTAAGAAAGTTATGTTTAGTATTAAAATATGGGAATAATGACTGTCAACTTCTTCGTAGAAATCTGCCCCATTGTAAATTTGAACCTGAGGTAGTGTATAGTTTAATTTCAGGTTTAACAGGTTTCCTACTTCTCCCACTACAGAGTTTAATACTATATTTCCCATTTCTTTTACTACATCAAAATCTATGTCCGAGAAATCAAGTTCGTAACATTCTTCTGTTTCGTCATTTTTTATGCACAGGTCTATAAATTTTCTTATTTTTTTGGCAGAAAAAATTAAGCTTGCTTTACCCTGCAGCTCGTGTTCAAAGCATATTGAAGATATCATAAATATCCCGTCTGACTTTTCCGGAAGGCACTCTTCCAAATTGAATTCATCTGTTTTAATGTCCAGTAATTTTACATCAGGAACATTGAGTATAATTCTTCTATCTATAATTTCTGACAATAAGGATGAGGCTCTACCTACGCTTACGTTGAACAATTCTTTTAGATATCTAATTCTAAGTTTATATCCTTCATTTTTTGCTCCTTATTAATTCACAAATAAGTCGTGCTTTTTCATCATTAAAGGGTTTATTAACAAACAATAAAACGCCGTGGGAGACTACTTCTTCCTGTACATTTTTTTGAACATCAGCGGTTAAAATAATGATTTTGGCATTTGCGTCATACTCTTTAATCATTTTTGTCAGTTCAATGCCGCTAATTTTTGGCATTAACAAATCAAGGAAAACATAGTCAGGTTTTATTTCTTTATATTTATTAAAACCTTCCAACCCATCAGTTGCATAAGATATTTCTGTGTCGTTTAAATATTTATTAATAAGATTAGCCGTTACCTTTTGAGCAAAAATCGAATCATCAACTATTAGAATTTTTAACATAATCCACCTTCTCATTTTCAATGGGATATGAGATAACACAATTCTCCCTTATTTTCTATTTTTTTACATTTATGATATATAATTAATCATTTAATGTCAAGAGACAAATATAATAAGCAATAAAAAACTGTCACACTTAGTGTAACAGTCTATCTGTATTATAATCTGTTAAATACTCTGGGATTGAAATCAGGGCTATTTCTTAACTTTTTAAGCATAGAAACCAACATTTCTTTGTCCTGGTTCAGTGTTCCCGCTAAATTAACATGGTTTGAAACGTGGTTTGACCTGAATATACAATCTGTTAATTCTATATTTTCAAGCATAATAATATTTTCCTCAAGGATTTCGCGTGGTGTAAGTAGTTGAAATTTTCCTTCCCTTACATCTGCTGCCAATTCTGAATATTCATCCACCACTAATCTTAAAAGAGAAAAATAGTGGGGATCTATGGCAGATATAACCTTGGCTGACTCTAATGCATGTTCTTCCATGTATTCTTTTCCTCCAAGGCCTGAGATAATCATACATGAAAACTTAAAACCTGCTTTAACCGCCTTTTGTCCAGCTTCAATCATCTGTTGTTGATTTACTCCCTTATTCATCAGAGACAATACTTTTTCTGAGCCACTTTCAACTCCCATGTAAAGAAGTTCCAGACCTGCTTCACGAATTGCCTTTAGTTCTTCGTCAGTCTTTCTTATTAAATCCAAGGGTCCTGAATATGAACTTATCCTTTCTGCATGGGGGAATTCTTTTTTAACATACTGCAATAAGTCTATTAGTTTTTCTGTTTTTAAACAAAGGACATTTCCATCGGCAAGGAAAATTCTTCGGGGATTAGAATACATACTTTTTAGCCATTCAATATGTCCTCTTAATTCTTCTTTGGATTTTAACCTGAATTGTTTGGATTTATACATGTAACAGAACCTGCATTTATTGTGTGAACATCCCTCCGTTACTTGTATTATAAGGCTTCTTGCCTCACTGGGAGGTCTGTACAAGGGTTCTGAGTAGTAGTTATAATTCATATCTGATATCAGCTCCTAAATTCTGTAATTTTTCCACTATGTTTGCATACCCTCTTTTAATATGGTAAACTTCCGAAATTTCAGTTTCACCTTCCGCCATCATTCCTGCTATTATAAGGGCTGCTCCTGCTCTTAAATCTGTTGCCTTAACCTTTGCTCCTGTTAACTTGCTGCTGCCTTTTAAAATTGCACTGTTCCCTTCAATTTTTACGTTTAATCCCATTCTTGACATTTCTGTTGCATGCATGAAGCGGTTTTCGAATATGGTTTCGTTGATTATGCTGGTGCCCTCTGCCTTTGACAACATGGCCATGAATTGAGCCTGCATATCTGTGGGGAATCCAGGATAGGGGAGGGTTTTTATATCTAAAGCTTTTATAGTATCTCCTGCAATTACCCTTACTTTATCATCATATTCTTCCACACTGGCTCCCGCCTCTCTTAATTTGGCTATCACTGGCTGTAAATGGCTGGGAACTACATTTTCAACCGTTACATCTCCTCCTGTGGCCGCTGCAGCCACCATGTAAGTTCCGGCTTCAATTCTGTCGGGTATTACTGTATGTTCTGTACCGTGGAGTTTTTTTACTCCCTTGATACGAATAGTCTTGGTTCCTGCTCCTACTATATTGCCCCCCATTGAATTAATGAAGTTGGCTAAATCTACTATTTCTGGTTCTTCCGCAGCATTTTCCAAAATTGTTTCCCCTTCAGCCAAGGTTGCCGCCATAATTATATTTTCCGTTGCTCCTACACTTGGAAAATCAAGGTATATGTCTCTTCCTGTTAATTTCTCGGAAGTTGCATTTACATAACCTTTTTCTGATTCTATTTCTGAACCTAAATATCGAAATCCTTTTAAATGTAAGTCAATAGGTCTTGTCCCTATTGCACACCCACCAGGCATATATACTTTTGCATGATTACACCTTGTCAATAAAGGACCCATTACCAAAAAAGAGGCTCTCATTTGGCTTATTAATTCATAGGTCGCTTCACATGTTGTTATGTTGGCAGCTTTAATTCTTAGAGTATTACTTCCTTCTTTTTTAACTTCAGCACCTAAAGCTTCCAAAAGCTTGCACATTACTTTAACGTCCTGCAAATCAGGAATATCGTGAATAATACATTCTTCTTCACATAAAAGGGTGGCCGCCAATATGGGCAAGATAGAATTCTTGGCTCCGCCAACCTTAATTGTTCCTTTTAACTTGGGACTTTTTCTAACAATTATTCTTTCCATTTTTCTCCTTAGATCTATGTAATATTGAAATTCCGTAATTCATAATAACTTAGTATATCATATCATCTATTACTGGTTTTTTCAATTGAAAAAATTTCTTAAATTTTGTTTAAGATTGTTGATAAAAAAATGTTGAGAGGTATACAAATACATCTCAACATCTACTATAATCAAGAATTTTAGAATAGTCCTGCCCCTATTTAGAAAGTAACTAGCAGATTTGTAAGCAGCGTTACTAACGGAATTGCAATAATTGTTCTTTCAAGGAAAACAACAAACAAGTGTCCAACATTTACCGGAACCCTTGATTTTATTACAATCAGTCCAACCTCTGTCATATAAATAATCTGAAGGAGTGTTGCTGCTCCCATTATGAACCTGGTTCTCTCGATTGGGAAGTTGGCCAGCATCAGGGGCGGTATATACATGTCAGCAAAGCCTACTAAGGCAGTGGGGGCCACTTCCTTAGCACCTTCTATTCCAAGTAGGTTTAAATACCATTCAAAAGGAACTGATATAATATTAAATACTGGTGTAAACTCCACTAAAATCAACACTATAGTTCCCCAAGCCATAACAATGGGAATTAAGTCCAAGAACATGCTGGAATAAACATGAAGTCCTGATTTCAACACATCGTTAATCGATGCAGTCTTAGCTCTTTTTCCTGCTAAATTTACTGCCCATTGCATTTTTGAAAATCCTTCAGGTATATCTTCATTAATTTGTTTGCCTGAAATTTCATCGTAAGTATCAGGTAATTTAGATAAAGGAGGTATTCTAGGCAAAATGGCAGCTAATATAATACCACCTAAGAGGCAAATTATATAAAAGATAGTAAACTTATGGTCCACACCTATAAGCTTTGCAATTACAAAAGAGAATGGTATAGACACAAAAGAAAAGTTCATTGAAATTGTTGCAGCTTCCCTGGCACTATAAAATCCTTTTTCATATTGGCCTGTTGTTAATATTGCAGCAGCATTAGATGTCCCCAGCCATGAAGTTACCAGGTCAATGGCTGAACGTCCCGGAACAGTAAAAAGTGGTCGTACCAGATCCCTTACTAAAACACCTACAAATTCCATAATTCCAAAATCTGTTAACAAAGGCATTAAAAATGCAATACAAAGCACAACAGATATTAGGGTAGAGGATACGTCCAGCATTGCCCCACCAGTAGCCCCGGATATTACTGCTTCAGGACCAATATTAAAATATACCATGTAAACTATAAGCAAGCCAATAAATCTGCTGACTAGGTAGATGGGTGCCGGTGAAAACAACTTATTCATTCTCTCATTATTCTGTATAAATGACGGTTTGAAAATCATGTTTATTATAGTCATTATTGATGAGAATGTAATAAAGACCAATACTAATAAGTTTGCAAGATTTATACTTTCAAGCTTTAGCAAAGAGGATACCCAATCAATAACAATACCTATGGGGATGGTAAATGTTGTTCCATAGGGAATGGGAACCAAGAAAAGAAATGCTCCTATTACTGATGCAGCAACAAATTTATAAATATCCTTCTTATTTATTGGTTCTATATCTAGGTTTTTTTCCTTATCCATAACTAACCTCCAAATTATATAGTAAGTAATATACTATTTTTCATTTTGCAGCCTTAAAATTTAATTTTTTCAATTCTGTCGAAAGCTTCTTTTAACTTTTCCACATCAACAGTACATGCTATTCGAATATAACCTTCCCCACATGCTCCAAAGGCATTGCCAGGCAGAGTCACCACATGGGCTTCTTTTAAAATTAAATCTGCTGCTTCTTCGCTTGTAAGGCCAGTCTCTTTAATATTCATAAACAGATAGAAACTACCTTTTGGCGGATAAATGACCGAGAGTTTTGGAATCTTATTGATTCTTTCAGCAGCATAAAACATTCTTTTCCTGAATTCTTCAATCATAGGTGGCTGAATTTCATGACGATTTCTCAGAGCATGAATTGCTGCCCTTTGAGAAATTGATGGTGCTGTAAAAACAACATTCTCATTAATTTGCTGAATAACATTAATAATGTAATCTGGTGCAATAATATTGCCTATCCTCCAGCCAGTCATAGCAAAATTCTTTGAAAAAGAATTAATAGTTATTGTTCTGTCCTTCATATTAGGGAGACTGGCAAAGGGTACGAAGGTATTCTGATAGCTGAAAGAAGTATAAATGTCATCTGCAATAACAATTAAATTATACTTTTCTGCTATTGCTGCAATTTTTTCCATCACTTCAACTGTCAGGCAATTACCTGTAGGATTGCTTGGTGAATTAATTATTAGTGCTTTTGTCCGTTCTGTTATACAGCTTTCAAGTCTCTCAATATTAATTTGAAAGTCTTCCTCTTCATAAGTGGGCAGTTCAATAGGAATACCCCTGGCTAATTCCACTTGTTGAGGGTAGGGTGTAAAATAGGGTGCCTGTAGAATCACTTCATCTCCATCATCTATTATTGCTTCTAAGGCCAGGTACATTCCATGGCATGCAGATGTACAAACAAAGACTTCCTCATCTTTTATATTCATCTTGTATTCTTCTTTGTAATAATTAATTATTTCCTGCCGTAGTTCAGGATCACCGCGAAAATCAGTATACTTTGTATGTCCTGCCTTAGCATCGTTAAAAGCATTATCGATAATTATATTATGTGTAATTACATCTGGGTCACCTAAACTTAGATTAATAACATCATCAAAAGATTTTGCAATTACATCGGATTGACCCATGGCAGTGCTCTTATCCTTCCAATATCTCTTAGCTATAAATTGATGTTTCATTTCTTCCTCCATTTCCTTATGATAGTTTTGCTTTAGTCTTGCCTTTTACTTCCTTGTTAACCAAGTATTTAGGTGTAATACCCCTTCCGATCACATCTCCTACTTGTTCTGCAGCTTTTATCCTGCATTCTTTTAGGGACTCTTCTGAATAATAGGCTATATGGGGAGTAATAATGACATTATTTAGATCATACAAGGGACTTTCAAATTCATTTTCATCATGAATAACATCCACCCCTGCTGAGTCTAATATGCCCTCTTTTAAAGCTATATATAAATCTTCTTCTTTAACAATTCCACCCCTGGAAGTGTTTATTAAAATACCCCCTTCTGGCATTTTCTTAATAAGCTCTATATCAATCATTCCTTCAGTATTGGGTGTTAAGGGTGTATGAATAGATATAATATTGCAGTTTGAAAATAGTTCATCCAAAGTCAAGGCTCTTTTAACACCACAACTTTCAAAGACAGCATCATCTAAATAAGGATCAAAGGCCATGATCTTCATTCCAAAGCCGGCCATCAGTTCAGCCACTCGTTTTGCAATGTTACCGAAAGATACCAAACCGAAGGTCCTTCCCTGTAGACGGTGAATCTTACCGTACTTATAAATATCATCTATACCCCATATTTTCTCTCTTGATATACGATTGAAAGTAGATACTCTTCGCACACAAGACAGTGCTAAAGTTACTGTATGGGTAGCAACTTCCTCGACACAATAATCTGGAACATTGGTAACACAAATACCTTCATCTGTTGCAGCGTTTAGGTCAATAGTGTTTGTTCCAATTGTCTGGGTAGCTATAATTTTGCATTTTTTCATCTTCTTTAGGGTCTTTCTATCAAAATTAGTATAAACGGTAATTACACCATCAGCCTCTAATAATTCCTTTTCAACAGTAGCGGAATCTTTTGCCGGGATATATTTAACCCTTAAAGTAGGTGCTTTCCCTTGAAGGGACTGAGATATAATGTCTCTCTCAAGTTGAACATCCTCACCTTCGTCATTAATAACTAGTATTTTAATATCTTCCATATGTCCTCCTGTTTCTTATACGTGAAAAGTAATTTTAGTCAAATTTATGCCATCACACTTTATTAAGACTTATACTGCTTTCATAAATAAATAATATCAACATATCCAAGGGCATCACTATATTTTCTCAAAATAATTATACAATTTTCAGTATATTATATCACCGATTTGTTCGAAGTCAAATAAAATTTTTATCAATTTCAAGATTAGTTTGTTTTCTTATTAGTATGCCTCTTTCAATCTATGCATAAAAATAAAAATAGTGCATTTTAAATAATACCTATTAGATTATCTAATAGCTTTCTTAATTGTATAAATTGTTTAATTGACATCAAAGATTCGACATGTTATAATAACTTTCGCTAACCGTAATCGCTTTCCTGTCTATTATTGTTAAAAAAATAATTTTTTTTAGACAGGTTAAGCCGCTTTAGTTTTTAAATCTACTAAAATTGAGAGGAGCTAGGATGAAAAGAGAAAAATTGCTAAAAAGATTAATTGCGTTAGTATTAATTATTGTTATGACTTTAAGTTTTGCGGGCTGTCAGCAGTCCCAGGAAGTGCAGGACCCCCAGGAAAATGGACAAGAAACTGAAGAAGGAATATACACACCTGGTACTTATACAGGTGTAGGTAAAGGAATAAATGGTAATGTTGCTGTTTCGGTAACTGTAGATGCTAATAATATTGTCGAAATAACAGTGACAGAACATAATGAAACTCCAGGAATTTCAGATGCGGCAATAGATGAAGTTCCTAAAAAGATAATTGAAACTCAGTCTGTTGATGTAGATGGTGTATCGGGAGCCACAATGACCTCAGACGCTATAAAAGAAGCAGTTCAGTCAGCCCTTAATCAGGCAATGGGTATAGATGAAGGAACTGAAACTGATGAAGTTGAAATGGCATTTACAGAGCCAGATGTAATAGTTGTTGGAGCAGGCTTTGCCGGTGTAAACGCAGCTATAGAAGCAGCTGATTTAGGTGCCAAAGTAATGTTATTTGAGCAGAACAGCATAATTGGAGGCTCCATTAATTATGCAGGTGGAACACTGTCAGGAGCAGGTACCAAGATGCAGAAAGATGCAGGTGTAGAAGACACCCCTGAATTATTCTACGAAGACATCAAACGTTTGGGCGGAGATATTTTTATACCTGAATTAACTAGAAAGCACGTTGAGAAATCTGCTGAAGCAGTTGATTGGATCGATTCTTTGGGAGCGGATTTTGGGGATAGGCTGCCAAAACAACCTGCAACATATGAGTCCTTCGGAATACCTCGTGAGCACAGAGTAGAGAGAGGAACTGTATATTTAGAAACAGTAAGACCCCTTCTTGAGAAGCATGTAGAAGACGGTAATGTAGTCTTACTACTTGAAACCCAGGTAGTGGATATTATTATAGAAGATGGCGCTGTAACTGGTGTTGTGGCAAAAACAAAGGATGGAAAAGAAGCTGAATACAAGGCTAAAGCAACTATATTGGCAACAGGTGGATACGGACACAACGAAGAGTGGATCAATCGCTACAACTTTAAGAACGTTCTTACCAGTGCACCTGCCCATGCAAGTGGTTCAGGATATGAATTTGCTGAAAAGGCTGGAGCAGTATTCTCCAACATGGAATACCTTCCTGCATATCCTGGAGGGGTACCGGTTTCAGATACAGGCTTTATACAAAGTGTAACTGCTAAAACTTCAAAATATCCGGGAGTTATATGGGTTAATCTGGACGGAAAAAGGATGATTGATGAAATAGACAGCACACCTGGTCCAATACAAAACACTTGGGCTACAGCTCCTGAAAACATAGTCTACATAGTATTTGATGAAACAGTAAGACAGGAAAATGAACCTATTTTAACAGTAAGTTCTAAATTAGATGAAGGCTGGACAAGATTTGAAGAAGAAATAGAAAAGGGCGAAGTAATTTTCAAAGCTGACACTATTGAGGAATTAGCAGAATTAGCTGGTATAAATCCAGAAGCTTTAAAAGAAACAGTAGAGGAATATAACAGTTATGTAGATTTAGGTGAAGATAAAGAGTTTGGCAGAACAAGCTCACTACAGAAAATTGAAAATGGCCCCTACTATGCAGTTAAAACTGTTCCCTATGTATTGCTTACCAAGGGAGGCCCTCTCATGAATGATAAGGCACAGATACTTAATGCTGATGGAGAACCGATCCCCGGACTATATCAGTGTGGAGAGCTTATAGGAGGTGCCAATATAGGTGGAGCTGCTTCTATAGGTGGATTAGCCAATACAATCTGCGTTGTATGGGGTAAAATAGCAGCCCAAAGTGCAGTAGAGTTTAGTCTTAAATAATATTTAGATAGCGGTTAAGCAATATGCTTAACCGCTTTTTTTAAATTAAAAAAGAAAAAGCGTATTTTAAAATAAAGGGGGACGTTATATTTATTTAAATGGTATACGCTTTTTCTTTTTCATAGTATGTGACAAATTTAATTTTTTATACAAAATTTTAGAAAGATTTTAAAAGAATTTCTGCTTTAAATAAGTCTCCGTCGATACTTATATCCAAGATACCTCCCTGTACCTCCATTAAACTTTTAGCAATGGCAAGACCTAAGCCGCTGCCTTCAGAACTTCTTGATTCATCGCCTCTTTTGAATCTTTCCATCAGTTCGTCCACGGGAATATTCAGTTCACAGGCGGAAATATTCTTGAAACTTATGGAAACTGTATCTTCTTTTTGAGAAATTTCAATATATACCCTGGATTCCTTAAGGGCATATTTTAATATATTTGATAGTAAATTTTCCATTACCCTGCTCAGAAGGTTGCCATCTGCTTTGGCATAAATTTTATCACTCTGGGCTATTACTTTAAATATTAATTTTGATTCCTGAATTTTTTCGTCTAATTCACCTAAGAGCTGCTCAACTAAAGAGTTAACATGAACTCTTTCAAACTGAACCTGTATATTTCCGCTGGTTGCTTTGGCAGCTTCGAATAAATCTTCCGTCAAAATTTTAAGGCGGTGGGTTTTTCGCTCAAGTATGTCTAAGTACTTCGAAGCATTTTCTGAATTCAGCCCTTCCCTTTTCAGTAAGTCAACGTAAGAAACTATTGAAGTAAGGGGGGTTTTAATGTCGTGGGAAACGTTGGTTATTAATTCTGTCTTCATTTTTTCACTTTTAACTTCATTTTCAACAGCTATTTTAAGTCCAGAAGTTATTTCGTTTATATCTTCAGAAAGTTGCCGGAATTCACCCTTTCCCTTCAATTGTATTTTGAAATCATAGTCTCCGCTTTTAGCTATCTTAAGTCCTTCCTGTATCCTCTGAAAGTCTGCTACTTTATTGTAGGCAATGTAGATGGATGTGGCTAAAATCACCAAGATTAAGAAAGGCTTATCAGCAAAATAAACGGAAGTTCCCACAAGAAGAATTACTCCTCCAATTACCTTGTACATAAGAGGGCCAGAGGATATAACTTTTGCAATTGTAGAAATTGTCCTTGAGAGTAAGTAGTATAAAAGTGAATTCTTAAAAAGAGTACCTTTTTTAAGATGTCTTATCAGGGAAAGTAATAATATGAGAATTAGTGACGATATAATTGCAGTTAATACAACTACTGCCAATCGCATTAGATTTTCACTAGTGTATCTTATATCTAATATAGTGTAGAATTCCTTTCTACACATGGTTATTATTCCAAAAATAACAAGAATGTTTAAATCTGTATAGAGCTTATCAAAGGGAACTAGCTTGACTTCCGTGCTGTCAGGAGTTCTTCCTGTAACAGATATAAGTAAAGATAAGCAGGTGATGGAAATTATCAGGCAAAATCCTATTATGGCAGTATTGGTTATCAATATTTTCCTGTCACTATTCCACTTTTCTGCTCTTAAGGCAAGACTTTCATATTCAATAGCGGCATAGATTTTTGTGTTTTTATAGCCTCCGTCTGTTTCTAATTTTTCTATTAATACATCAGAAAAAGTACTACTGCCGTTTTCCGGGTAAAGGGTAACCCCCTTTTCGTCTATTACAACATAGGCATTTCTTAGTAAATAGTAGTCTTTGTCTGGATTGTTTGTATTGGTTATTTCATTAGTTCCATCGGTGGCATAGTAAATAAATCCTTGAGGGGCATTTAATTCATTTATGATTTTTTCATAATTTGCTAAATCAGCATTAATTATACTTGATTTTATTTCTTCGATTTCAAGGTGTTTTTCTTCATAAAACTTTTCTCTGATTTCTCTTGTATCTTCGTAATTGTTTTCTGCCAAGTAATTGTTATAGAGATTTGTCAGCTGCCAATTATCTTCGATTTGTAAATCTTCTACCGTTCCTCCCCCTAGAATGTAATCTCTATTTTTATATACCCTCATTACAAACTCTAAGCGGTTTGCCGCCTGGGTCAGACTGTTACTTAGAGTATTGCTGTCCATGTAGCTTTTTACGGTAATACTTTCATAATTTTTTACCTGTAAAAATATATTTAAGGCTGAAGAAACGGCAATAAGAAGAAAAACTATCAGCAGAATAAAAGCTGATAATTTCGTAATTCTTTTTCTTTTATATATCTTCCACTTTGTAGCCAACTCCCCACACCACCTTAAGGTACTTAGGATTCTTAGGATCTATTTCTATTTTTTCTCTTATTCTTCTTATATGAACAGCCACTGTATTTTCCGGATTGAAGGAGGGTTCCTTCCATACATTTTCATATATTTCATCAATGGAATAGACAATTCCCTTGTTTTTGGTTAAAAACAGCAGTATTTTATATTCTACTGGTGTAAGTTTTACTAGTTCGCCGTCAACAGTTACTTCTTTTCTTTCGTCATCTATGGCTAAACTTCCTGTTGTATAGTAGTCAGCCTTGGAATTATCTGAAGCTCCTCCCAATGTGGTATATCTTCTAAGCTGAGATTTAACCCTTGCTATAAGCTCAAGGGGATTAAAGGGTTTAGTTATATAGTCGTCTGCCCCCATGTTGAGCCCTAAGACTATGTCTGTATCTTCGGATTTTGCAGAAAGCATTATAACGGGAATATTTTCGATTTCCCTTATTTTTGTCATAGCCATTAGGCCGTCCATTTCAGGCATCATTATATCCATTATTATCAAATGAACTTCGTTATTTTCCACTGCTTCAATTGCTTCTTTGCCAGAGTAGCACTTAAATATATTGTATCCTTCACTTTTTAAGTAAGCTTCTATGGCATCAACAATTTCTTTATCATCGTCACATACTAATATATTCATATCTTTCCCTCCTATAGCTGAATTATTATATCATTGAATCCTTAAAGTTAAATTAAAAACAAAGTGGGGATACCCCCACCTTGTTATTTATATTGTTGAAGACCCTGTCTTACTGCATTGATAACAGATTCTTCCAAATCTATCTTGTAATCTCTTGATACAACTTTCTCTCCTGAAGACCAGTCGTAGTCCTGGCCGTTCCACAGTACGGCTATTTTTATTCTGTCGTATTTTCCAATTATGTTAAACATATCCTCATACCACAATTCCTTATTGCCTCCTGCGGAAGCACAGCTAAATTCCGTAATCATCATGGGATGGGTAAATCTTTCTATATAGTCATAATAAAAATGGTCATAGGCCTGGGAAAAACTTCTCCAGATTTCTCCCCTATAGTAGTTTCCAGTGTTGTAGGCAGTTAGTCCCACCACATCTACATACTGGTTTCCCGGGTAATAACATAAATAGTTATTGTAGGAGAAATCAGGAAATGATTTTTCGTTAGGATTCCATACCCATATTAAATTGTCCACACCATGTTCCTGAAATTTATTATATATATATCTCCAGCAATCTATGAACAAGTCCGTATCCTTGCCTACCAAGTGGGAACAGTACCACACCCACTCGCCGTTCATTTCGTTATTTGGTCTGAAGAGTACGGGATAATCATATTTATTGAAGGCTTTTGCCAAATTATCCAAGTATTCATCGTACTTTCCTTCTAATATATCCAAGGTTATATCCCTTTCTTCACCATCTATTATGTCAGTTGTATAGAGGGTGTATTCTACAACTTTTCCCATTTCTTTTGCAGTGTTCATTTGGTCAGTCTTAAAGGGAAGGGAAAAATTGTTGTACATTAAAGTTACAGGAAAATTATAGTCTAATTTTTGTTCTAATTGTTGCAACCTGTAAGGGTATTTAGGGTATGTAGGTTCAAATATTCCAAAGGCGGTTCTTTCCCTGTTTATAAAGTATTCGTCATAGAAAGCCCTGGTCTTTTCATCGAAATTCTTTATTTCGGGACTGAATACCACATCCTTTTTCAGGGTACCAGACTTTTCTATAAATTTAAACTCTGGCATTATTTTCTGTATGTATATAGGTCTTGAAGATTTCATAAATACGGTAACTACTTCATTTCTGCTGCGTACAAAGGCAATAGTAGCATAGTAATTCCTGTCCGGCTCATCTGTCTTTACCTTTCTTCTTTCAAACAGTGTTATCCTACCTAAGAGATTACCGAAATAATGATTGTATTCATTAGTAATTTTAAATTCCGGGTTTCGTAAAATTCCTCTGTTTCCGTAGTTAAGATATGTAAGATATGAGTTTATAGTATTGTAAAAATTATCATATAATACTTCAACTACTATATCTTCTGATTCGAAGCGGCTTTTTACACTTACTATATCTTCATTAAGGTGTAAATTATCAGACAGTACTATTTCATATCCATAGGGACGGTTTGTATACTTTTGATATCCAGGGTAATGCTGAACTAATTGGGTACTACTGTCCTCCATTGCCCGGGCAATAGGCATAGTAAGTAATAGTATTAGAATTAATGCAATAAGTCCTTTTTTCATCCTTGTCTCCTTACATTATAATTTTGCAATTACCTAATAAGTTTACCAGTTCAAACTAGCTAAGTCAATTAATAACAGTGTTTACAGTAACATAAAGTTAAAAATAAGACGTGAAATTCTGATTGTTAATAGGAAGGGGATGTGCTATAATTCATTTGGCAAGGAGGATTGTATGATAACTACAGATACTTTTAAAAGAGGATTTAAAAACGGCATTGTTACAATGATAGAACTATCCAAGATCTTAATACCTGTATATATTGCCGTTCAATTGCTTTCCATTTCAGGAATTATAAATATTATCGCCAAGTTTTTCCACCCGGCTATGTCTTTGTTTGGATTGCCTGGGGAAGCTTCCTTGGTAATTCTTTTGGGATATTTTTTAGGTACATATGCTGCATTAGGTGCTATGGCGGCCTTTGAGCTTTCTGCTGTCCAGGTAACGACAATAGCAATTATGATTTCCATAGCCCACAGCTTATTCACAGAGTCAGCAGTGGTCAGGAAATTAGGGCTAAGCACTACTGCAAGTATAGTTGCAAGGCTGTTTTTTTCAGTTCTGATGGGTTTCTTACATTTTAGAATATTCGGGTGATATTATGAATGCTGTAATTGATTTACTTATAAATTTATTAAGTTTTTTATGGAATATTGCAAAGCTACTTATTCCAATAATGGTAATAATAGAAATATTTAAAGATACCAAGTTAATAGATAAAATAACTAGTATATTCAGGCCTGTTACTAATTTCTTTACTTTGAGCGAAAAGGCAGGAGTAGCTCTATTGTTTGGAATGTTTTTCGGCCTTACCATAGGAGCAGGAGCTATACTACAAAGTGTTAAAGATTACGATGTGGACAAAAGAAGTGTTTTTTTGGTAATTATGTTCGTATCCCTCTGTCATGCCGTGTTCGAAGATTCATTTATTATGGCTGCCGTAGGGGCAAATATTGCACAATTGCTGTTAGCCCGCTTTGGTGCTGCCATCTTGTTAACCTTCCTATTGTCAAGGTTTATTAAGAAAACTGATGATTCTTTGAAAATTAACGAATGATTATATAGCGAAAAACAGGGACATATCCTAAGGCCTACCTTAAGATGTGTCCCTTTTAAAGTTTATAATTATGACAGTTCTTTCAGTTCTGTTTCTTCTCCCTCGTAAATGGCAAATTTATTGTATCCGAAGCTTTTAAATTGATTAAGCTGTTTTCCTAATTTTTTGGCCCTTTCGTATAAGGTTACAGTGTAGCCTAAATCTCTTATTTCATCGGCTTTTAACATAACATCTATATACTTGTCTTCTTGTTTAAATAATAGAACTACTTTTTCCCGGTCAGGAACTTTGAAGTTTTCCTCCATAAGCTGGTTAACTAATCTTTCGAAACCTATGGAAAAACCGATGGCTGGAATTTTTTCTCCTATGAAATTCCCTACCATTTCATCGTATCGTCCCCCTCCAGCAATGGAGTAACCTAAGTCTTTATAGGAAATTTCAAAGATTGAACCAGTATAGTATCCCATACCTCTTACCAAAGTAAAATCAAATACAACATCGTACTTCCCTTTGGCATATATGTTAGAGTCCTCAAGGATTCCTTTAACTTCCATAACTATTTCCTGTGGAACACCGTATTCTTCTAGGGATTCTATACCTTTTATATTTATGTCTTTTAAGGCATGGATTAATTTTTCAACGGCGGAGCTGCTATATCCCTTACTCAATAATTCTTTGTTTACGCCCTCCATACGGATTTTGTCTAATTTATCTACGATTATGCAAACTCCCTCAAATTCTTCTTCCGTAAATCCGCAGTTTAAAATTACTGATTTCAGCACTCTTCTGTCGTTAAATCTAACCACAAAGTCTGTTACATTAAGTGCAGTAAGAGCTTTAGCGGTGGTGGCAATAAGTTCTAATTCTGCTGCCTTGGTAGGGTCTCCTATTATGTCTATATCGCACTGTTTAAAACTTCTGTACCTCCCCTTTTGTGCTCTTTCAGCCCTGAATACATTGCCTACCTGGAGAGCTTTAAATACGCCAGGCAAATTATTTCGGTTATTACAATAAAAACGGCTGAGAGGAACTGTAAGGTCGTATCTTAAACCTAAGTCCACAAGGTCGTCCTCAGTGATACCTTCCCTGGTTAGGTCTAATTTTTCTCCCCTTTTCAAAATTTTGAAAATAAGTTTTAAGTTTTCCCCTCCCTGACTGCCTACTAGATTTTCTATATTTTCAACAACGGGAGTTTCAATAAGTTCAAATCCGCTTTGCTTGTATGTATCGATGATTACTCCTTCCACATAGTCCCTGATTTCCTTTTCTCGTGGAGTTATATCTCTCATCCCTTTTGCAGGGTTTAAATTTACTTTCATCCTTCCTCCTTCCCGACCACGGAACCGTCCCCTGGTCGGTCTGTTCTTGTTTATTTTAATTTATGTTACCAAATTATTATTAATATTTCAATGACTAAATATTATAATTCTAGCCACGGTAGTCCGTGGCTAGTAAGTTTAGATTAAAACTTCTTCTGTTGTAGTTATTATTGCGGCAGATTTTATTTCTGTCAAATCGCCCCTGCTGGTATTAAATATATTGGCTGCAATAATTGCTTCCATAACTCCTCTTACTTCTTGCTCCGACAGGTCTTCCTTAGGCTGGTCAATAGTCATGGAAGAAGTAGTGCCTTCAGCAGTGAGAAAAGACATTACTAATTTTCTGGTCACTATATCACCTCTTTCTTTTGATAATTAGTAATAAATATACTATTAAACTTCATTGATCAGTTCATATTCGTCATATCTTACTATACCGGCTAATTCATAAGTTTGGAGTTCTGAAATAGCTACACCAATATTGTAAAGATCTTCATTGTTTGCAGAAGCCTTTACATTGGAAAAGGTCTTGCTCTTAAGGATAGCCTTGTTGTTATCGTCCAGCCCTGCATTTAGAAGGATCTTGAACTTAGAGTCTAATTGATTAGTTATAACTGCCATAATCTCACCTCCTGTTGTGTTCTATATCTATATAGGAGTTTTTGGACGAATGTATTGCTTAAAATTTAAAATTATGTTAATATAAACATAAAGATAAAAAGTCAGAGGCATCTATGTATAAGTCGCTGGTAAAAGAAATAAAAACCTTAATCGGTAATATACCTTGCTACGACTATATCAGTAAAGTCAGATATGTGATTTTTCTATTATGTCAAAACCTCTATTCACTAAAATTCAACAAATACATATCTATTAACAATGTGCATATTTTTAAAGAATATAATCAATTCGACCTTCAAAATGATGAAATCCGGGAAAAAATCTCTATATTATCAAAGGAATATACTGAATTTTTACTTGCAGATTTTACCCCGGCTTACCTTTATGAAAACTTGCTAACCGCTAAGGAAAAGAAATCTTTAGGTCAAGTATATACTCCACAAAAAATAATAAAAAAAATGATTAATGAGGTATTCCAAATAATAAATTTTCATGAGAATATAAGGATTTTAGACCCTGCATGCGGAGGGGGCTACTTCCTTACGGAGTTATATAATTATATCAGTAATAACCACCCAGAAATCGAAAAGCGTCACATTGTGGAAAATATGCTCTATGGTACAGATGTAGATGACTTTTCCATATTTTTAAGCAAGGCAGGTTTGATTTTTCAAAGTGGCATACATGATTTAAAGTTTAATATTTACAAGATGGATTTTCTTACTTCTCCTCCCTTAGGAGAATTTCACCTAGTAATTGGTAACCCTCCCTACATTGGTCATAAAAATACCAGTAGAGAATACAAAAAAGTACTTTATGAAAACTACAAGGAAGTATACTATGACAAGGCTGATATTTCCTATTGCTTCTTTAAGAGGGGGAAGGAATTATTAAATTCCGAAGGTATTATTTCCTTTATAACTTCCCGTTATTTTATGGAAGCTCTTTACGGGGACCGATTGAGGAAGTTTATAAAAGAAAATTTAAATATCCTATCATTAGTTGATTACAATGGAAAAAGCCCTTTCAAGCATGCCATGGTAAGCCCTGCCATAATAACTTTATCTGTAAAATGGAACAATTGCTACTTTAAATACGTCAAAAAGAAAAGTGCAGGAGTGGAGGTTTACGAATATAGCCAGAAAAAACTTAAAGACTCCGGTTGGATAATACTGAAGGATGAGGATGAAAAGCTCTTTGAGCGCATTGACAGTATTTCGAACACTTATATTAAGGATATATGCACTATTAAACAGGGGATTATTACAGGTTATGATAAAGCTTTCATTGTAGATGAGGAAACTATCGAAAAATACAAAATAGAGAGTTTTCTTCTTAGAAAATGGATTAAAAACAGCAACATATCAAGGAATTCCATCAAATATAATAATTTGTACTTAATTTATTCGGATATTATAGAGGATGAGAGAGATTTTCCCAATGCAATTAAGTATTTATCTCAATATAAGGCTAGGCTGAAAAGCAGAAGAGAGTGCCGGTCAGGAATTCGGGAGTGGTATAAGCTGCAATGGGGCAGAATAATATCTGACTTTGAAAATCCTAAAATAATTTTTCCCTACAAATCAAAAAATAATNNGGTATTTTTGCAGCGCTGACATTTACCTGATGAATAATTTTTCAGAAAATATTACACTTGATTATTTAATTTCATATTTAAATTCTTCCATATTTGAATTTTATTTAAAATGTCAAAGCAAAAAAGTAGGAAAGGATTTATATGAATATTATCCAAATAAATTGAATAATTTGAAAATTTATATACCTCAGATAGACATCCAACAGAAATTTTCTGGATTAGGAAAATTTAGCATTGAAATATTGCTTGAAAAGATGTTTAATGTAAATGAGAAGGAGGTAAATATTATTAAGAATTATATAAGAGGGTGATGACGCAAATTGAGGAAAATTAAAAAGCTATCATTATTAGTTGCTATTATTATTGTGTTGTCCATTCAACCGGCTGCAGGAAGAACCGTATACTATGATACTTTCAATCACTGGGCGGAAAGTGACATTGACTTTGCATCTAACGCTCTTAAGGTTTTCAGGGGTTACGGCGATTTCACATTCAGGCCAGAAAACAACATAACCAGAGCTGAATTTATAACTATATTGGCAAGAACCGCCTACAGTCAAAACCAAATGAGGGAAGTATATGTAAGCGATATGTCTTACCAGGATATGTCAAACAAACATTGGTCTTATACTTTTGTTATTTCCATGTATGAGCATCTTAAAACTAACAATTTTACTTTACAGGATATATTTCCCGGAAACAATTTTTATCCTGACAAGGCTATTACCCGGGAGGAAGCAGCAGCTTTAATAGGTGCTTTCTGCAAAAATGCAATTTATGACAATCCTCTCCCTTTTATCGATATCTCCACAAGTAACAAATTTTATAATGAAATTAATAGACTTAATAATGCAGGAATCATTGTGGGATATGAGGACAATACTTTTCGAGGAAAATCCCCTATTACAAGAGCTGAATCAGCAGCTTTAATAAGGAGGGTTTATAACGATATAAAAACCAGCGACAGTAGTCAGTATTTAACTAAATTATTGTTTCTGCCCATACGTGGGGAAGATATTTATTCATATTTCGGCAATTATAATTTTAATAATCTAAGTGCAAATGACAGAAAGTATATTAAGGCTAAGGATACCTTGGAATATGTTTCTTTCGGCGGTTATATATTCCCCGAAGATTCACATCTCTACGACTTAAATGCTGTTAATACAATGGAAGATCTGCGGTCACAGGGATACTACAATGTAGCGGGAACCAATTATTACTTACTCTTGTTCGGAAGCCACTCCGATGAAGCAAAATCAAATTTTGCCAATGAGTTATTAACAGATGTTATAGGAAGAAATGACTTAAATGATGCAGAGATGATGCAAGTTTTCACCGCCGTAAGTAAGTATACAGTAAATGAGAACCTGTACATGGGAGCTTTAGAAAAATGGAACAGCATGACTAACAGCGACAATGCCAAAGCAAATATTATGTTTTTCAGATATGCTTACTATATTAGGAATAATAACAAGGATATGTTAAGAAGGCTTATATATGAGGACCTAAAAAAGGCCAACAACATACCTGAGCTGTTAAATCTTAACTTTAGTTTAAGTGCCGATCCCACAGGAATTGACTTTAGGAATTATAATTTTGGAAACTACAGTTTTTCATTGTACAAGGATACCACCCTGTACAGATACTTACTAACTAGTACTCTGCCCTTCCGTCAAGCAAGGGTTGTGGAACTGTCAAGTATACTAATGGTGGAGAAAAGAAATAAACCTGCAGTAAGTATGACAAATTATGAAAATATATTCAGTCAATATTCCGTAAACAGACTTTATGTTCTTAATTTCATAGGAGAAAAGGAACGAGCCTTTGTTGAAGGAATGAACGATTATACAATAATCAAGACCTTTGACTTATACAGGAAGAATCCTAACTTTTATGATGATACTTACACAGGAATATTAAAAAAGTTAAAATTCACATAAACCGCAGGGAAATCCCTGCGGTTAATTTTGTGCATAGAGTTTAACAATTTCAATAAGCAGTTCCACTACTTTTTCCATGGACTGGATGGGGATGTATTCGTACCTACCGTGGAAATTGTGGCCACCGGTACATAAGTTGGGACAGGGCAAGCCCATGTAGGATAATCTTGCTCCGTCAGTTCCTCCCCTTATGGGAACTAGGACAGGCTGTATACCTATGTTCTTCATAGCTTTTTTAGCATTTTCAATTATGTGCATGTGAGGAAGTATTTTTTCTTTCATGTTGTAGTAGGAATCTTTAATTTCAATTTCCACTGTTCCTTCGCCGTATTTGTCATTTAAATAATCTGCAATTTTTAAGAATCTTTCTTTCTTAATGTTGAATTTTTCCATGCTGTGGTCACGAATTATATATTCTAATATTGTTTTCTCCACATTTCCAGACATTTGATGCAGCAGGCTGAATCCTTCATAACCTTCCGTATTTTCTGGAGTTTCATATACGGGCAACATATGGTGAAATTCCATTCCTATAGTTAAAGAGTTTTTCATTTTGTTTTTAGCTGTTCCCGGATGGATGTTAACTCCATTAACAGTTACTTTTGCACTGGCAGCATTGAAATTTTCGTATTCTATTTCTCCTAATTCTCCTCCATCTACCGTATATGCAAAATCCGCCCCAAATTCTTCAACCTTGAATAAATCTGCTCCCCTGCCTACTTCCTCATCAGGGGTGAAAGCTATCTTTATTGTTCCGTGTTTTACTTGGGGATTGTTTAAAAAGTATTCTGCCATGGTAAGTATTTCTGCAATACCAGCTTTGTTGTCGGCACCTAAAAGAGTTGTACCATCTGTTACAATTAAGTCTTGACCCTTGTATTTAAGCAGGTGTTCGAACATTTCTGTATTCATTATAATATTTTTATCTTTGTTTAACAGAATATCTCCACCGTCATAATTATATATTATTTGGGGATTTACATTGTTTCCTGGCATATCTGGAGATGTGTCCATGTGGGCAATAAAACCAATGGTAGGAGCTTCTGTATTTGCCGGTATGGTACCATAAACGTATCCGTTTTCATCCATAGAGGCATCCTCTATTCCCATGGATTTCATTTCTTCCACCAATAGTTTTCCTAAATTTTTTTGTTTTTCACTGCTGGGAATTGTCTCTGCATCAGGTATGGATTGGGTATCAATTTTTACATAGTTTAAGAATCTTTCATGTACTTTCATCTTATCCTCTCAGTTTAGATATTATTTCATAGTAGTAATTATATATTACATATTTTCTATTATCAATACTTATAGATTTATAGTGATCCCTGTAATAAGAATTCCACCTAACTAGGTGCCGGGAACTTTAGTTAATACAATCAGGGCAAAACAAAAAACCTGTATAAAACAGGTTTTTGTTTTGGGTATCAGTAATTATTAGTCTTCAGCTGAAGTGCATCTTGGACGGCAGCCTCCCCCTGCTCCCCCTACGGAGTTTTCATCAATCTGGTTGGGGAACAATCTTGGGAATGTAGGACAAATAGCCGCTTGTTCAGGTGCTAGCTGTACAAATCCTGTGGAAAGAACACATAATTGAACCGGAACAACTATTTTCTTTTCGCAGGAGATGCAAAGTGAGATAATAAGATTTACGGATAATACTCCTGTCCTGGGGTCAATAGCAAAGTCCCTTTGTATGCTGTTTGTTGCAAGTCTTACATCACATGAAAGGTTGCAGAATTCAGTAAATCTTGGCAAGAATGCGGTATCAAATACCGAAGGTACACAAATTTCAAAGAAATTAGTCAATACCAATGGATTGCATTCTGGCGCAATTTCTACAACTGCCGATAATGTAATTATACTTTCATTTGTGGAGTTACATGGTGAAACAACTAAATCCATTTCAATTTCCACACATCCGGATATTTCAATGGTTTGAGTTCCGAATACTGGAGTACCAAGCTCTTCATCATCACAGAAAGATGTATCTGTATATATTAGCTTTTGACTTAAGGTTCCATCTGGTCCAACAACTTTATAGTCGCAACCTTCCTCTGTTTTTACAAATTGACCACCAGACAAAGTAGTCTTGGGATTAATCTTTAAATTACATTCATCCTCTATATTATCAGGATTGAAGAATTTTTTGCATCTTATATCCGCTATTCTTATAATATTTGTTCCGCATCCGATGGGCGGTTCAAAGCAAGTATCAGGAGCTGTTTTAAGTCCTTGCAAATTAAATAAAACTGCATCATAAACTTTTTGTACGTAAATGGGCTCCGTTACTACATTTCTTAGTGTACCATCCCAATCACAACCGGATTGCCCTGTACAGCATCTATCTGCAACACCACCAGTTCCCAGAACTGCATCATTCTTTTTTGAGTGTTTCATGCTGGTATAACCTCCTCATTATTTACTGTTACTTTACTTCAATATATTCTAAATTGTATTAGTTGTTACACACATATATATTAAAAATATTGATATAGTTCTCCTCCGGCAGGAGTTTCATATACTATATTGATTTTTTATCCGGGGTATTGTAAAGTAGATTAAAGAATAATTATTGAGGAGGAAAAATGAATCCGGTTGTAACTTTTGAATTTGAAAACGGTGATATAATCAAAGCCGAATTGTATCCCCAGACAGCTCCAAATACTGTCAAAAACTTTATTTCATTAATAAATAAGAAATTTTATGATGGGAAGATTTTTCACAGGGTTATTAAAGACTTTATGATTCAGGGAGGATGTCCTTACGGAAACGGAATGGGAGGCCCCGGATATTCAATAAAAGGTGAATTCAGCGGAAATGGTTTTAAAAATGATTTAAAACATGAGGCTGGTGTACTGTCCATGGCAAGAGCCATGTCTCCCGACTCTGCCGGTTCTCAGTTTTTTATAATGCATAAAGCTTCTCCCCATCTTGACGGCCAATATGCTGCCTTTGGAAAAGTAATCGAAGGTATGGATGTAGTAAATAAAATAGCTGAAACAAAGACAGACTACATGGATAAACCTCTCAAAGAAGTTAAGCTTCACAAGGTGACGGTGGAAACTTTTGGAGAAGTATACGAAGAACCAGAAATTGTATAGATTAATTTGTAAAAGAAAGGGTAAGAGGGGTCGAACTGACCCTTCTTACCCTTTAATAGTGGTTTCTAGTTTCGGTCGGAAAAATAGGGTTAGGGCATCTCGCAGTTTCGTTCACCAATTTCTTTGTTGCAAATGACCTACCGCTATTTTTCTCTCCCTTCGGTCGGAAAAATAGGGTTAGGGCATCTTAAAAACCTAAATTTTCACCAACTAATATTACTTTGATTTTATTTTTAGGTTTGCAGAATCTTGTTACTAAGATTTGACCGCATAAGGTATCATCAGTAGTGCATTCTGTACATATTCCTGTATAATGGCATGGAGTTTTGGAATTAGTCCTGAAAGAGTTTGGTATAGTTGCATCAAGTCTTATTTTCTTCACAGCATCGTCTAATTCTCTTACTACCTTGTTCATTCCTGCGATTACAATAACGCTGTCGGGACCATAGCAGAAAGCAGCCACTCGATTACCGTTACCATCAATATTTACTAGTTCTCCATCCATAGTGATTGCATTGGTGCTGGTAAGAAAGACATCCGCTGTTAAAGCTAATTTCATTGTTTTTACTTTTTCTGCCGGGTCTGATACCTTGTCTCTGTCTATTACCTTAATGCCTTTTTCTTCTAAAAGCTTCTTAATTCCTACTTGGTCAATAGTGGTAGAGCCTCCCCATCCAACAGAATCTCCTTCTTTAATCATGGACATAGCTTTTTCTACTGCTTCTTCCACTGTTTCACAATAGTAGCCTTCCATATTTCTTTTCTGAAGGTTTTTTATTATTGTTGCACTCTTAACTTTATAACTTTCTTTTAAAAAGTCCATAACTAACTACCTCCCAGGTATATTCTTGTCCATAATTATATAATAATTTAACTAATGTTTCAACGAAGAAATTTACTAGTCTTAGGGTACAGGTTATAAAAAACAAAAACCTGTTGCCAGGTTCTTGTTTGTATTAATATGCTCTCCAGCCTCCATCAACTGCTATGCACTGACCATTGACATATGATGCATCATCGCTTGCCAGGAATACTGCTACTGTAGCAATTTCGCTGCCTTTTCCAAAGCGTGGGTTCAGTACCATTCCTATTCCAGTTCTCTGGGCTCCTTCCTGATTTATGTCCTTCATAAATTCGCCTGTTCCTATTTCTGTTTCAATTCCACCAGGGCATATTGCATTACATCTAATATTTTTCAAAGCATACATAAAGGCAGTATTCTTAGTTAATCCTACTACAGCATGCTTGCTTGCCGTATATGTAGCACCGGCAACACCGCCGTAGAGTCCTCCTACAGAAGCAACGTTGATAATTACGCCACCGCCTGATTCTTCGAAATGTTTTACAGCCTTGCGCATGGAATATACTACTGATTTTACATTAATGTCAAAAACTTTATCAAACATTTCATCCTTTATGTCACCAACTGCACTCATATCGTCCATAATACCTGCATTGTTTACTAAAATGTCCAATTTGCCAAACTGTTTAATAGCTTCATCAATCATTCCTTCAACTTTTTCTTTGTCAGTTACATCAGCTGCATAAGCTATAACTTTACCTTCAAAATCTTTTGTGTCTTCTACTAATTGGTTCAATCTTTCAATACGGCGGGCAACGGCTACCACGTTAGCTCCTTCTTTTGCAAAATAATATGCAATATCCCTACCCATACCGGAACTTGCTCCAGTAACTACTGCAGTTTTTCCTTTCAGTTTCATAAATTCCTCCTTAAAAATATTAATCAAAATATTAATACCCTGTTCGATAAATTTTAAACACTAAAAATAAGGAATTTATAAATATTTGTTTATTTATTTTTGCAGGTACCCCATATGGACTAGTTTTTTCTTTTTTCTATAAGGCGCATTTCTATGGATTCTTCTATTATTGTTTTTATTAAAACTACTATAGGAACACCTATAATCATTCCAGGAATTCCAAAGAGATTTCCTCCTAAGGTTACACTGACAATAATCCAAAAGGGACTGACTCCCACATGGCTTCCTACTATCTTAGGGTCAAGGAAGTTAGCGTCTATTTGCTGCACAATGATTATAATTAAAATAGCAGTTAAAGCCTTGGGCGGATCTAATAGAAATGATACTACAACTACTGGCAGGGAACCGATTATTGGACCGAAATAAGGAATTATATTAAAAAATCCGATTAAAGCTCCCATTAGTGGTGCATAGGGCACCTTTGCCACATAGAAAGCTATAACACAAATTATTCCCACAAGGGTAGAGTCTAATATTTTACCGTTTATATAACTCTTAAATATTTTATTTCCCTGTGAAAAGCCCTTTAATATATTTCTTGCTCTCTTTTCTTCAAAATAGGCGTGAATTAACTTCCTCCCTCCCAAAAGCAAATCTTCTTTTTCAACCAGCATATATATGCTGATTATAAAGCTGATTACCATGGTAAACATGCCAGAGCCCAAATTTGAAATTAAGGACATAAGCCTATGGTACATATATAACAATATCTTATTTAATATGTTTCTAACACTTACCCCTGCATACAGTATGTAGTCAGTAATATATTCAACATATTCATTGTCGATTTTGTCTCTTATACCTCTTATTATTTCTTCAACGTCAATATTTCCTTCCATTATAAAGGAGGTTATATTATTTATATTTTCAGCTATTTGAGGTAAAATCTTGTAAATTAAAACACCGACAATTCCTATTAATATTAAACAGGATAGAAATATTCCCTGTACCCTTCTAACCCTTAATTTGCGGACAAAAAACATTACCAGGGGGTCTAAAAGGTAGGCAATTATTAAGCCATATATTAAAGGTTTGCAGGAAGTAAAAATCCGGTTGAAAACTCCGGGATTAAATACTATTAATAAAATTATCAAAAGCCCTAGTAATAAGGGCAAGTAATTTCTGAAAATACTTTTATACTTATCTATGGTTATCCTCCCTTACTTAATATTTGCCTGTCCTCTGTAGACTACACCTAATTTGCCGTTAACTGTAAGGAGCTCTCCTGTTTTAATTTTTTTAGTACAGTCTTCTGCTCCCACTACCACTTCTTTGCCTAAGTTTAATCCTGCAATAATTGCATGGGATGTCAATCCTCCCTCTTCTACAATTATAGCTGAGGCTTTTTCCATATATCCTACAACTTCCTTATAGGTGGATCTCATTACCAAAATATCCCCTTCTTTGAATTTATCTTTAAGGTCTTTTTCATTTTTGGCAACTACTGCTCTTCCCATTACGGTACCTTTGCCCACTCCTACTTTTTTATAGAGGAGTTCACTTACAATATGTACCTTTAACATATTTGTGGCTCCAGACACTCCTACAGGAATGCCGGCTGTAATAATGGTTAAATCTCCTTTTTTCACATAGTTAAGTTCTAATGCTTTTTCAACAGATCTTTCCACTATATCATCTGTAGAGTAAAGCTGTTCTATCTTAATTGGATATACTCCCCAAAACAGAGCTAACTTCCTCATAACCACTTCTTTTTGAGTGGCTGCAATAATTGGAGCTATAGGTCTGAATTTGGAAACAGCAGCTGCTGTATAACCTGAAGATGTAGCTGAAATAATTGCCGAGGCTTTCAGGTCTAAGCAAGATTTACAGGTAGCATAGCTAATTGAATCTGTAACAGTGGGGCTATGGGTAAATCTTTTTTCCCTTAGTATTTCTTCATAATTTAGTGATTTTTCAATCATAACTGCTATTCTGGCCATAGTTTCCACAGCTTCAAGGGGGTAATTACCTGAAGCAGTTTCTCCAGATAGCATTATGGCATCTGTTCCTTCGAAGATGGCGGTAGCTACATCAGAAACTTCCGCACGGGTAGGTCTTGGATTTCTAATCATGGAATCCAACATTTGGGTGGCAGTTATTACTGGTTTTCCTGCTTCATTGCATTTTTTAATAAGAGTTTTCTGTACGAGGGGAACTTCTTCCGCTGGTATTTCCACCCCTAAATCTCCTCTGGCAATCATTATCCCATCGGAAACTTCGATTATTTCATTTATATTTTCCACTCCCTGTCTGTTTTCTATTTTGGAAATTATCATAATATGACCGGCATTTTCTTCTTCCAAAATTCTTCTGATGGAAATTACATCCTCTCCTCTTCTTATAAAGGAAGCGGCTATATAATCTATACCCTCTTCTATTCCAAACTTAATATCGCTAATATCCTTATCGGTCAGAGCAGGTAAGTTTATTTGGGCATCTGGTATATTAATACCTTTTTTATTTTTAATTATTCCTCCGTTTTTAACTAGGCATTTTAAATCCCTTTCATGGATTACCTCTATAACTTCCAAACTTATAAGTCCATCATCAAGTAAAATTGTATCTCCTGCTTTAACATCCTTTGCTATATCTTCGTAAGTAACACTTGCTATTTTTTCGTTTCCCAATACATCCTTGGGCGTAAGTATAAATTCCTGGCCTTTAATCAGTTCTGCCTGGCCATTTTCAAAGTCCCTTAACCTTATTTCAGGACCCTTAGTGTCTAACATTATGGCGGTAGAAGTACAAAGTTCTTTCCTTACTTTTTTAATTATATCTATTTTTTCCTTGTGTTCTTCATGGGTTCCGTGGGAGAAGTTAAGTCTTGCTACATTCATTCCCCCTAATATTAGTTTTCTAATTATTTCTTCATTCCCTGAAGCGGGACCGATTGTACATACAATCTTTGTTTTTCTCATGTTTAGCATATTATCTCCTTTCTTTATGAGATTCTTCCCTACGCTAAATAAAATGTTAAATAGACAATATTTTTGTTAATTCATAAATGGTTTTATCGAAGGTTTTTTCTATGGAAAGGGCTTCTTCTAAATCCATGTCAAATATTCCAGTTTCCGTAACTCCCACAACTCTTTTTCTTTGGTTGTTACTTAGTAATTTAACTGCCATGGCACCCATCTGGCTCCCTATTAATCGGTCATAGGCAGATGGTGTTCCTCCTCGCTGGGTATACCCTAATACGGAATACCTTGTAATTATTCCCGTCTTTTCCTCTATCTCTTTTGATATTTCCTTGGCATCTGCTGCGCCTTCTGCGAGAATAATTATGCTGTGTTTCTTGCCCCTGGTTCTTCCCTGCATAATTTTGTCGCATACTTCATCTATATTATATTCAATTTCAGGTATTATAACCATTTCCGCCCCTCCTGCAAGTCCTGCATAAAGGGCTATATCTCCGCAGTTTCTGCCCATTACTTCGATAACATTGGTTCTGCCGTGGGAAGAAGATGTATCTCTTATTTTTTCAACTGATTCTAGGACAGTGGAAAGGGCTGTAAAAAAACCCAAAGTATACTTTGTATAGGCCAAATCATTGTCTATGGTTCCGGGAATGGAAACTGTGGGAATCCCTGCTTTTTCTAATTCCAAGGACCCTCTGAAGGAACCATCCCCTCCTATTACCACCAAACCCTCTATTCCCAGATACTTCATATTCCTCAATGCTTTTTTAAGCCCTTCTTCTTCCATAAATTCCTTGCTTCTTGCACTTCCTAAGACGGTTCCTCCCCGGTGGATAATATCTGCTACAGAGGAAAGATTCATTTCCGTATAATCCCCTTCCACCAGTCCTTTAAAACCGTTGTGAATTCCTACAATACTTATATGATGATAAATTCCATACCTTACGACTGCCCTTATGGCAGCATTCATGCCTGGTGCATCACCACCGCTAGTAAGTACCCCTATTTTTTTCATATTGGCCTCCCCTGCTGATTTATTTTATTACAATATTTTTTTCTCCAATCAATTCAATAAGACCTTGTTTTAATCTCTTATCCTCTATATTTACCCTGTTTTTACCTGATAAAACTAAATTTGTTCTATCTTTTTCGTTGTATACTATCAAGGTGTTGTCCCCCTTGTGCTTATTTATAAGGGAAAACAGCTCCCTTTTGATATTTTTATACTGTTCCATATCTTTAACTTTTATATATACTTTCTTTGGCTGAATTGGAGGCAGTATTTCTTCTTCCTTTTTAAGTTCCTTAATTCTGTTAATAAGAAGCTTGGCGGACTCCTCCTCGCTAGTATCCAAGGTTCCTTCTACCAGTACAATACTGTCTTCCTGCAAAATATCCTTATAATTATCATATACTTTAGGAAAAACAATTCCCTCCACAGTACCGTAGAGATCTTCCAAGGTTATAAAGGCCATCATATTGTTATTCTTAGTTATTTTATTTTGCTTTTTAATAATTATACCACCTATTATAACTCGGCTGCCGTCCCTTAGTTTCCAATTATCCTCATGAGTATTCCTTAATTCGGCGATTTCATTTGTATTTGTGGTTGCATATTTCTCCAACACTTCCTCATACTCGGAAAGGGGATGTCCGCTTAAATAGACTCCCAATATTTCTTTTTCCATGGACAGAATTGTTTTTCTGTTATATTCAGGCAAGTCAGGAATTTCTTCATTAATGGCAACATCTTCTTGCAAGGTGTCAAAAAGAGAAAATTGACCTTCTATATTTTTTTTCTTATGAGAAATAATGGAGTCAATGGTTTTTTCATAAATTGCCATGAGCTGGGAACGTCTTACCTTGAAAGAGTCAAAGGCTCCGCATTTAATAAGAGATTCCACCTGTCTTTTATTTAAAACCGTAGTATCAACCTTTGTGCAAAAATCAGTAAAACTTATAAATTTCCCCTTCGTTTCACGTATGGATACTATGGTCGAAATTACGTTGGCTCCCACATTTTTTACGGCGGCCAAACCGAAGCGTATTTTTCCCTTTTCCACTGTAAATTTAGCAAAACTTTCATTTATATCTGGAGGAAGTATTTCAATACCCAATCTTTTACATTCCCTTATGTAAAGGGATACCGAATCGGAGCTTCCCATTATGCTAGAAAGAAGGGCTGCCATAAATTCTACAGGATAGTAGCATTTAAGCCATGCCGTTTCATAAGCTAAGGCTGCATAGGCTACGGAGTGTGCCTTGGGAAAGGCATAGTTGGCAAATTCCACCATTAAATCGTATATTGCATTGGCTGTTTTTTCATCTACACCGTTGTTTACAGCACCTGTAATTTCTACTTCCCCCCTTTCGGACTTTTTACCATATATGAAGTTTTGTCTTTCTTCCAACATAACATCCATTTTTTTCTTGCCCATAGCACGGCGCAAGAGGTCGGAGCGTCCCATAGTAAATCCGCCTATATCTCTTACTATTTGCATTACCTGCTCCTGATAAACCATACAGCCGTAGGTTACATTTAATATGGGCTCTAATTTAGGATGTAAGTAGGTAATACTTTCGGGATTAAGCTTATTTTTAATATAAACGGGTATTTGTCCCATGGGGCCTGGTCGGTACAAGGCATTGGCCGCTGACAAGTTTTCGAATTCCGTAGGTTTTAATTCAGTTAAAACAGCCCTCATGCCGGAACTTTCAAACTGAAATATTCCTAAGGTATCCCCATTGGCAAAGAGCTTATATACATTTTCATCATCGTATTGACAGTTGCTGAAATCTATTTTAATATTGTGATTTTCTTCAATTAATTCAATGGCATCCCGAATTACCGTAAGGGTACGAAGACCTAGGAAGTCCATTTTCAGAAGGCCTAATTCTTCCAGTTCAATCATGTTGAACTGGGTAGTTATAACATCTTTGTTCCTTGAAAGGGGAACGTAGTTGGTAACATCTTCCTTGGAAATAAGTACTCCTGCAGCATGGGTGGAAGAGTGTCTTGGCAAACCTTCCACCTTTAGGGCCAAATCAATTAGCTCCCTTACTTTTGGTTCGCTGTCGTAAAGGTCACTCAACTCCTTATTTATTTCCAAGGCAGCTTTTATAGTCATCCCCAAGGTCATGGGGATTTTTTTAGCTATGAAATCAACTTCTCCGTAGGACATGTTAAGGGCCCTGCCAACGTCCCTTATGGCACCTCTTGCTGCCATGGTTCCGAAAGTAATAATTTGTGCTACCTTTTCCTTGCCGTACTTTCTTTTTACATAATCGATTACTTCTTCCCTTCGTTCGTAACAAAAATCAACATCAATATCTGGCATACTTACACGCTCGGGATTTAAGAATCTTTCAAAAATCAAATTATATTTCAATGGATCAATATTGGTAATTTTCATAGAGTAAGCTACCAGGCTTCCTGCGGCTGAGCCTCTGCCAGGTCCTACCATAATGTTATTATCTTTGGCATATTTAATAAAATCCCACACTATAAGGAAGTAATCTACATATCCCATTTGTTCTATTATGTTTATTTCATAATTTAGTCTTTCCAATATTTCGGGAGTAACTTTTTTATATCTTTCCTTCAGTCCTTCCATACATATTTTTCTGAAATATTCTGATTTATTATAACCTGAGGGGATTTCAAATTCTGGAAGGTGTACTGTGTTAAAATCTAATTCCACATTACATCTTTCAGCAATTTCCGCAGTGTTTTGTAACACTTCCTCCGGAAAAAGATCTGCCATTTCCTCATAGGATTTTAGATAAAATTCCTGGGAAGGGAACTTCATCCTGTCCTCATCGGTAATGGTTTTCTGGGTTTGAATACACAGAAGAATATCGTGGAAGTAGGCATCTTCCTTATTTATATAGTGAACATCATTGGTAGCAATAAGCTTTATTCCCGTTTCTTTACTTATTTTAGTCAATAATGAATTGACGGTTTGCTGTTCCTCTATACCGTGGTCCTGCATTTCTAAAAAGAAATTATTTTCCCCAAAGATATCTTTGTACAGCAAGGCAGTTTTTAAGGCCTTTTCATAATTATTTTCCAATAAGTAAGATTGCACTTCCCCTGCCAAACAGGCGCTGGTGGCAATAATTCCCTTGCTATATTTTCTCAATATATCGTGGTCTAATCGGGGCTTGTAATAGTAACCCTCCACGAAACCAATGGAACAAAGTTTTATTAAGTTTTGCCAGCCTTCTTGATTTTCAGCAAGCAGGACTAAGTGGTACTGGTTTTTATCTTTTACAGGATCCTTGTCCGTCATTTTACGACTAGCAACATATGCCTCAAAACCTAAAATTGGTTTAATGCCCTCTTTTTTCGCCTGTTTGAAAAACTCCACCACTCCGTACATACTGCCATGATCTGTAATAGCCAAGGAATCCATGTTTAATTCCTTGGCTCTCTTAACTAACTCTTTAATTCTACAAGCACCATCAAGCAGGCTGAATTCTGTATGTAAGTGTAAATGAGTAAATTTCTTAGTCATCTTTTCCTCCAAACCGCCAGGAAACCACTGGTTACGGTTATCAGAATATTCCGTATATTATAATACCAACAAGGCCAGTTCCAATCATGACTAATATAGGGTCAGTCTTATATTTTCTAAGAATGAATAATCCTAAAGCCACCATAATGATTGAAGGTATATTTATATCTAGTAGTTGGATATTATTTAAAGTTGTTTCTTCATTAAAGATTGCAAGCAAAAGAATGGATAAACCTGCTGAAGCTATCAATGATACCACTGCAGGTCTTAGTCCTTTTAAAATTCCCTGTATTGATGAAAGATTTTTATATTTGAAATAAAAATATGCCAGTGTCAATACTATAATACAAGAGGGAGTAATACATCCCACTGTTGCAATAATTGCTCCCGGAAGTCCCGCAACCTTGGTTCCCACAAAGGTTGAAGCATTAAGAGCAATAGGCCCGGGAGTCATTTGAGATATGGTTAATAAGTCTGCAAATTCTGCCATGGTAAGCCAGTCATGAACTTTCGTAACCTGGTTTTCTATTAAGGGTAAAGCTGCATATCCGCCACCGATACTGAATAATCCTATTTGAAAAAAGCTCCAGAATATTTCTAAGTATATCATTCTGCTCCACCTGCCTTTTTAAAGTAATTGTAATAAAATCCTCCGAAAGCACCACTTAATACTATTATTAAGGCAGCATTTACATCAATTATTACAGCAGCTATAAATGCAACTATCATTATTGCCAGTGAGATAAGGTTCTTACTTTTAATAATATTGTCGGTCATTTTAATAATTACATCCAATATTACCGCTGCTACCCCTGCTCTCATTCCTAAAAGAAGAGCGTTCACAATGGTATTTTCTTTAAAAGCTGTATAAAATTTTGCTATAATAGTAATTATTATTAAAGGAGGTAGAACTGTTCCAATAGTTGTAAGTAAGGCTCCAAATAATCCTGCCAGTCTATAGCCTACCATAATGGAAGTATTTACGGCTATAGGTCCTGGAGCAGATTGACATATGGCTACTAAGTTGAGCATCTCCTCCTCATCTATCCATTTCAGTTCTTCCACAAACTTTTTTCTCATAAGAGGAACTATTACGTATCCTCCACCTATGGTAAAAGCACTTAATGAAAAAGTAGAAATAAATAGTGTCCAGTAAAACTTCAAGTTCTTTTCCAATTTGTTTTCTCCTCGATGTAATCTTTTTATTTCCAAACCTCTATGCGGTTCCCTTTAGTTATTATTACTAACTCCGGTCCCCCATGGTTTACATTAGGGGAGCGAAGATTTTGAATATACCTCTTCCTATTTTTTTAATTTTAGGTGTATTTTTAATATCTTCCATAGTTACTTCCTTACTTATTTTATAAGCATTTAGGGTACTTTCTTTTACCTTCTGAACACTTTCCGTATTGTACATCCATACACCACATTCAAAGTGTAGGTAAAGACTTCTGTAATCCAAGTTAATTGTTCCAACCACCGCATAAGTATCGTCCACTACAAAGGTTTTACCGTGGTTAAAGCCAGGAGTATATTGATAAATAGTTACTCCGGCATCCAGCAGTTCTTCATAATTAGATTGAGTTACTGCAAATGCATACCACTTATCTGGTATATGAGGAGTCAAAATTCTTACATCCACTCCTCTCTTAGAAGCTAAAGCCAAAGCAACCATCATTTTATTATCTGCAATTAAATAAGGGGTTTCAATATAAATATATTCTTTAGCTTGATTAATTAAATTTAAATAAACTGTTTCACATACATGTTCGTCGTCTAGGGGACTGTCATCAAAGGGCTGTACATATCCATGACATTCTTCACTGTGGTCGTAGTCCAAGGGTTTAAATTGGTAATAGTCTTCATCAGTTTTCCTGAGATAACTCCACATGGACAAAAACATTACCGTTAAGCTCCATACAGCATCTCCCTTGATTTCCAGCATATTGTCTCTCCAGTGTCCGAATTTTTCAACGGCATTTATGTATTCATCTGCTAAGTTTATCCCGCCTGTATAAGCTGTCTTACCATCTATCACTACTATTTTCCGGTGGTTTCTGTTGTTTAAGCGGAAGGACAGTATGGGTAGGAAGGGATTAAAAACACAGCACTTTATTCCATAAGACTCCAAAATCTTATTATATTTATAGGGCAGCTTTGTAACGCAGCCAAAATCATCATATATAATTCGTACATCTACACCTTCTTTTACTTTTTCCTTTAAAATATCTAATATGGTATTCCACATAGTCCCTTCTTCTATAATAAAAAATTCAAGAAAAATATATTTTTCGGCTTTTTTTAATTCTTCTGTCAAGTGTTTGAAAAATTCCTCTCCCGAGGAAAGAAATTTTGTGGGCGAATTGTCATAGACGGGACAATTAGAATAGTTTTCGATATATTTAGCCTGGTTATATGCAGTAATACTTTCCCTTTGAAGATTATTCAGGGTGATGTGGTGCTGGTGCAGACTTTCCTTCATTTTATCGCTTATGGAATGCATTTTCTTCCTCATTCGGTCAGAGAGCCCTGCTCCTCCAAACATTAAGTAAAACAACCCTCCAAAAACAGGAAAAACCATAATAGGAATTATCCAGGCTATTTTATAGGTAGGGTCGCTTCGTTTATTTAATATAAATAATACCACCAGAACACTTATGACCATTAAAATGGTGTCAAATAAAACAAAATAATTGGTAAACCTCCATACCATTAAGGCCAGGGTAACTATTTGAGCTATAATTGCTAATGAAACTAAGGTTACTCTACTTAATAAAAAGCTGATAATCTTTCCCATAATTCTTCCTTTTTCTGAGGTGCTTAAGTAAATTGTATCAAATATTATACTATTTGTAAATGAGTTTTCATTGGTATACAGAAGATTGGAGCATACAAAAAAGGCTGCCTCTTGGCAGCCCCTATGAGTTCTCTTATGACAGAACGTCTTGTAATATGTGCTCTCTTTCTTTTGTTGCTCTCAATCTTACGAACCAAATATATCCTACACATAAAACAGCAGCAACTATATAGGATAGGGTGTAGCTGTTTGGATCCATTCCAAGTCTTGACTCCAACCCAAATCCAATAGGTGCGTGTAAGATGAAACTTAAAGTTATAAAGAAGTAGAATGTACCTGGTATTAAGGAAACAAGATAGTTCTTTCCGTTTATATACAAATAAATTGATATTGTAGCCAAAGCAAATGTTCCAACGAACTGGTTGGTAAATGCAAAGTATCTCCACAAGATATTGAATCCTGCAGGATTAGTTTTTGCAATATATAGAATTATAGCTGCAGGTATAAAGAATGCGATACTTAAGCTAACTCTCTTTGCAGCATGGCTTTGGTCTATGTTAAACTGTTCTGCAACCATCAGACGAAGTCCTCTGAAGGCTGTATCTCCTGATGTAATTGGAAGTACTATAACTCCAACTATCGCAAAGATAGCTCCTATATTTCCTAAGAAATCTCTTGAAATATGACCAACCATCAAGGTTGCACCTGTAGACATATCTGTTCCCTTGTTGAAAAGTATCATGGCACCGCCTGCCCAGCACATTGCTATAAACCCTTCTATAAGCATCATATTGAAGAAAGTGGTTTTTCCTTCTTTTTCACTTGCAACTGTCCTTGCTATTAGAGTATTCTGAGTGGCATGGAATCCTGACAATATACCACAGGCTACCGTAATAAAGAATACTGGGATAAAGGGCAGTCCTCCTATATGCTGTGCAAAGGGGTTGCTGGCAAAGGATAGGTTAGTTAAATACTGTCCACCACCAAACAATATTCCAAAGAATATACCAACTGCTGAAATAATAAGGAAAGCACCGAATATAGGATAAACTCTTCCTATAATAGCGTCAATTGGGAATATGGTTGCTACTACATAGTATAAGAAAATTGCCAAATAAACAATCCAGGTTGTGGGGTTTGTTGGAACTGGTTGCTGGCCAATTAATTCAGAAACAATAAGGTCTCCTGGTGTATAAACGAAAACAACACCTACTAATAACATCAATATCCAAACAATTACATTGTATAAACCGAACACTTTATCGCCTAAATATTTCCTAATAAGTCTGGGCATCTGAGCTCCGCCATTACGCATGGAGATCATTCCGGAAAAATAATCGTGCATTGAACCTGCAAGAACACAGCCTATGGGTATAGTTATGAATGCGATGGGGCCGAATAGTATTCCTTGTATTGGTCCTAAAATTGGGCCTGTACCTGCAATGTTCAATAAGTTAATTAATGAGTTCTTCCATTTTTTCATTGCAACGAAGTCTACTCCGTCTGCTTTAGTAATTGCCGGAGTTTCTCTGTCATCGGGTCCGAAAACTTTTTCGCAATAGTTTCCGTATAAATATCCGCCGACGACTAGAATTAACATTCCAATCATAAAGGTAAGCATAATAAATAAATCCTCCTTATAGAATAAAAATAAAGAAAATGTCTTTTAGGCAACTTAATTATTGTATAACCCCACTAAACACCAATTTACCTCCTAAAACATTTTCCTTAGTCAATTATACTACCTACAGGAACCGTAGTCAATGACTTTTTACAATTTTTGTATTTTTTTCATTGCTATTACGTATTGGAAATACTAATTTATTTTTTCTATATTTAGTCACTTGCCCGTATTAATAGTCATTTTGCTAAGAGAGTAAGAAATTATGAAACATGCAATCATTAGAATTAATTTGTATGCATACCCAAGACTCAGCTCATATCCAGGGAATATAGATATAATGGAACCAACCACTAAACCCATTAT
>CZCB01000011.1_pt1 | contig 45573 bp, 40 predicted proteins | sample 591991 | NCBI WGS metagenome assembly CZCB01 (sample SAMEA3556809, study PRJEB10932) | anaerobic digester metagenome
GCCTGTCGCTGCTCAGCCACGCCGCCAATTTGCTCATCTTCACCGCCGCCGGGCTGACCCGCGGCGGCCCGCCCCTGATTGCGCTGGAAGGCCAGGCCTCCACCCTGCCCCAGGCCGACCCGCTGCCGCAGGCCCTGATCCTGACAGCCATCGTGATCAGCTTCGCGGTGACCGCCTTCGCCCTGGCACTGGCCTACCGGGTTTACTACACCACCGGCAGCGGCGATATGGATGATCTTCAGCAGAGCGATATCTCATGAGCCGCTGGCTGGTCGCCCCCATCCTCATCCCCATGCTGACCGGCGTGCTGTGCCTGCTGGCGGTGCGCCGCCCGCGCCTGAACCGCTGGATCAGCGTAACCGGCGCTGCGCTGGAGCTGGCGGCGGCGGTCGCCCTGCTGGCCGCGGTGCGCTCGCAGGGCACGCTGGTGCTGCAGGTGGGCGGCTGGCCGGCCCCGTTCGGCATCACCCTGGTGGCCGACCTGCTCAGCGCCTTCCTGCTGGCCGCGGCCTGCCTGCTGGCGTTCACCCTCTCAATCTACTCGCTGGCGTCCATCGGCGCGCAGCTGGAATCTTTCGCCTACCACACCCTGTACCACTTCCTGATCATGGGCGTCAGCGGGGCCTTCCTGACCGGCGACCTGTTCAACCTGTATGTCTGGTTCGAAGTCATGCTGATGGCCTCCTTCGTGCTCATGGCCCTGGGCGGCGAGCGCGGCCAGATGGAAGGGGCCATCAAATACGTCACCCTGAACCTGCTGGCCTCGGCCTTCTTCCTGGCCGCCCTGGGCATCCTCTACGGGCTGGTGGGCACGCTCAACCTGGCCGACCTGGCCGTCAAGATCGGCGGCGTCACCGAACGCCAGCCTCAGGGCATGCTGATGGCCGTGGCGCTGCTCCTGCTGGTGGCCTTCGGCATCAAATCCGCCGTGTTCCCGCTGTTTTTCTGGCTGCCGGCCTCCTATCACACCCCGCCCGCGGCCGTCTCGGCCCTCTTTTCGGGGCTGCTGACCAAGGTGGGCGTCTACAGCCTGATCCGCGTGTTCACCATCCTGTTCGTGCAGAACCCCGACCTGACCCACAACCTGATCCTGTGGATCTCCATCCCCACCATGGTAACCGGGGTGCTGGGGGCCGTGGCCCAGAACCAGTTCCGCCGGGTGCTCTCGTTCCACATCATCAGCCAGATCGGCTACATGATCCTGGGGCTGGGGCTGTTCACCCCGCTGGGGCTTGCCGGGGCCATCTACTTCACCGCCCACAACATGATCGCCAAGACCAATCTGTTCCTGGTCAGCGGGGTGGTCGAGCGGCTGCAGGGCAGCCAGTGGCTCTCGCGGCTGGGGGGCCTGTACGTGACCCAGCCGCTGCTGGCCGGGCTGTTCCTGGTCCCGGCGCTGTCGCTGGCCGGGCTGCCGCCGCTCTCGGGCTTCTTCGCCAAGCTCAGCCTGATCCAGGCCAGCTTCGACGCCCGGCAGTACCTGGCCGGAGGCGTGGCGGTGGCGGTCAGCCTGTTCACGCTGCTGTCGATGATGAAGCTGTGGAACGAGGCCTTCTGGAAGCCCCGCGCTGAAGACGCCCCCGCGGATGCCGAACTGCCCGACCGCGCCCGCTGGCTGGTCCCCATTGCCCTGCTCAGCCTGGTCACTCTGGCGATGGGTCTGGGCGCAAACTGGTTCTACAGCCTGGCGCTGGACGCCGGCCATCAGCTGATGAACCCCAACAACTACATCCTGGCGGTGATGGGAGGCCAGCCGTGAACTACTTCCTGGTCAATGCCTTTCTCGCTTTCATCTGGGCGCTGCTTTCGGGTGTGTTCACCCTGGAAAACCTGCTGATCGGCTTTCTGCTGGGCTATGCGGTGCTCTTTGCCGCCCGGCGGGTGCTGGGGCCGACGCGCTACTTCTACAAATCCACCCGCGCCGCGGGCTTTCTGCTCTACGCCTTCTATCAGATCCTGCAGGCCAACCTCAAAGTTGCGGCCGAGGTGCTCAGCCCGCGGCTCGACATCCAGCCGCGCATTCTGGCGGTGCCGGTGCGTTCCCGCACCGAGCTGGAGCTAACCCTGCTGGTCATCCTGATCTCGCTGACCCCCGGCACGCTGGTGATCGACATTTCCACCGACCGGCGCGTGCTGTATATCCACCACATGATCGCCCCGGACCCCGAGGCCGCCATCGCCGGGATCACCGAGACCCTGGAGCGGCCGCTGCTTTCGCTGCTGCGCGGCGTTCCGCAGGATGAAAAGGAGGAGACAGCATGAGCCTGCTGCACACCGGCGCGTTTGTGTGCATCAGCCTGGCGCTGGTGCTGGCCTTTTACCGCCTGGTGCGCGGCCCCAGCCTGCCCGACCGGGTGCTTTCCCTGGACCTCACGACCACGCTGGTGGTGGGGCTGATCACCGTCTACGCCGTGTCCACCGGGCAGCCGCTCTACCTGGACATGGTGGTGGTGCTGGCGCTGATCAGCTTCCTGGCGACAGTGGCTTATGCCCACTACATCGAGAAAGGAGGCATGCCGTGGCGCAGGCGGTAGGTGACGTGCTGGTTTTTCTAGGCGCGCTGTGGATGCTGGTCGCCGCCATCGGCGTGGCCCGCATGCCGGACCTGTTCCAGCGCATGCACGCCTCCACCAAATCGCCCACGCTGGGGCTCGCCCTGCTGATGCTGGGCGCGTCGCTGCACTTCGGCGCGGTGCACATCACCGCCCGGGCGCTGGCGGTGGTGGTGTTCTACTTCATCACCGCGCCGGTCGCCGCACATGTGCTCGGCCGGGCGGCGTATCTCTCCGGGGTGACGCTGTGGGAAGGCACGCTGGAGGACCAGCTCAAGGGCCGCTACACCCCGCACACGCACCAGCTGCGCTCCACCCCGACGGAGGAGATGGGGGAGGAGGGCTGATCAAACCCGAGACGCACTGCCGTCCTGGGAGCACGGGGGTGTGACGCCGTTGCGGCGGACCGGCAGGGCAGTAAAGCCGCCGGGGCAGACGAGGAAACTGATACCAGACGGCGAAGGCTGCCCAGGCCAGGTTCGCGCTGGCGCACCGGCCCGGCGGCTTCGCAGGCCCCGGCGGGTCCCGGAGAAGGTCGATCGGGCAGCGGCCTGATCCGGCAGGGCGGCTGGACAGTCGATAGAAAACAGAGGAATCATGTCTTATTACATGCGGGTGACATTTGTCACGTGCCTGCCGTGACAGGCTTGTATACAATATAAAATATATTCCTTAAGGCCCCCCAGTTTTTCAACATCCCGCAGTTGAGTATCGCCAACCCCTTATGAAATCTCTTCGCCTCGATACTTCCGAAGACAAAGGCCTTTCCCACTGGGTCACCGTCAGCCTGCAGGAAGCCATCCTGAACGGGCAGTTTGAACCGGGCGAAAAACTGGATCAGGACTTGATCGCCGCCCAGCTGCAGGTCAGCCGCACCCCCGTGCGCGAAGCGCTCAAGGTGCTGGCATCCGAGGGCTACGTCGAAATCTTACCCTACCGCGGCGCCTTCATCCCGCGCGTTTCTCAGCGGGACATCTACGACGTGTATGAGATCCGCTGGCTGATCGAGCCGGAGGTGGTGCGCCAGGCTACGCCGCTCATCCCCGACGCGCTCATCCTGCAGTTCGAGGAGACCTTCGAGCAGCAGACCGCCGCCAGCGGCAAGTGGTCCGAGCGCCAGGTGCTGGACACCGACCAGTCCTTCCACGCCCTCTTCACCCGCCACTGCCAGAACCAGCTTATCCACGAGTTCCTCAACAAACTCAACCACCGCATCTTCCGGGTGCGCAACTTCGCTTTCCGCCAGCCCGGCACCCACCTGGAAGTCTCACTCCACGAGCACTGCGCCATCCTCGAGGCCGTGCGCCAGCGCGACCCAGACCGGGCCGCCGAGCTCATGCAAACCCATCTGAAAAACTCTGCTTACCGCATCTGCCAGTACCTTAACGAGTAATTCCAACAGCCAGGCCACCCGCGGGCCATTCGGGGTGGCAAGTCCCCCGGCTCCTTAACAACAAACGAGTACGTATTTATCCGTAGCCTTGTCGTTATCCTTCAGCCTGGAGGTTGCTGTCCGCGACACTCTTACCTGTATATTTGTCTGCCTCGCGGCCGCCTCCTCTTTTTGTGGCGATACGGGGAACCGCTCATGGTTGCCTTTCGTACCGTAATTTCTCACCCCCCTGTCTGTAAAGGAGAAAAAGAATGCGCAAGGTTGTTCGTTTGTTCCTGTTCGTTTCTCTGATGGCGATGGTGCTGGCTGGCTGCGCCGCCCCGGCAGCCGGCGGCACCGAGCCCACCCAGCCGGCGTCCGAGCCCGCCGCCGAGGGGGAATACCAGCTGCCCGCGAAGATCACNNCGCCGCCCGGCGCCCCCGAGCCCACCCAGCCGGCGTCCGAGCCCGCCGCCGAGGGTGAATACCAGCTGCCCGCGAAGATCACTGTGGGCGTCAACAGCGAAAATCCGCCATGGATCTACATGGATAACGGTGATTTCGCCGGTTTTGAAGTGGACATCCTGCGCGAGTTCGGCCGCCGCAAGGGGATCGAAGTCGAGTTCAAGTCCGCTCCCTTCTCCACCGTGCTGACCGGTGTGCAGTCCGGCCAGTGGGACGTGGCCGCCTCCTCCATCTGGATCAAGCCCGAGCGCGCCGAAGTCATGGATTTCGCCGATCCGTACTATGACGCCCAGATCGGTATGCTGACCAACAAGAACGCCCCCCTGGGCGACTTCAGCAACATGAAGGACAAGGCCTTCGGCGCTGATGGCGGTTCCGCCAACGAATCCTGGCTGAAGGAAGCCATGGAGCGCTACGGCCCGTACGAAATCAAGTCCTACGACTACTGGACCGACGGCATTATGGACCTGGAAGCTGGCCGCCTGGCCGGTGTGGTCCTGGATGCCCCGCAGGCCCTGTACTACGTGATGCAGCACCCTGACTCCAACCTGATGATGGAGCTCTACATCGACGACTATCACTACGCTCAGGCGATCGCCTTCCAGAAGGGCTCCCCGCTGACCGCGATCTTCAACGAGGTCCAGGACGAGATGAAGCAGGACGGTTTCCTGGCTGAGCTGCACCGCAAGTACTTCGGCGCCGACCCGCTGCCCGACAGCTCCACGGTCAACAAAGTGCCGCCCTACATGCCCAACGAGAAACCGGAACTCTAGACCCTCTGGCCCGATAAACCTTCTTATTGAAAGTGCCGGTTGGAGCGCGTCCCCGATGGTGCGCTCCAACCGGAGCAGTTTACCGGCTTTGGCTCTGGGAGCCGTTGATTACCCCTGACCAGAGCGGATTGCTACAGGAGAAGTGTAGTGCCTATGACAACTGCAACGACGGCGAAAGCGAATACTTCCGCGAAGTTCATGCGCTCCCATCCGGCCTGGATGCACTGGGTGCGCCATCCCTACTTCTTGCGCGGAACGCTGGTGGCCTTAATCCTTTACGCCCTGTTCCTGCTGCCGGCCCCCGGCGCCCCGGCCGCGCTGGCAGACAAGCTGAACCTTGGCGTTTTCACCGTGCTGGTCCTGGCCTGGTCGGCCCTCATCCTGGCCGACGGGGACCGGCCCGACTGGCTGCAGAGCATTGTGGCCTTCGGCCTGGTCGGCGTGATGGGCTGGCTGTTTTACCGGTACAGCGGTGCGCACTGGGACAAGCTGGCCGCCGCATTCTTCGACTGGGGGCGTCTGTCGGGCAGCTGGTGGCTGCTGCTGGACGGCCTCAAGGTCACCCTGCTCATTGGCCTGATCTCAACCTTTCTCAGCGTCCTGATCGGTGCAGCCGTGGGTATTCTGCGAACGCTGGGCAGCCCCACGCTTAACCTCTTCCTGACCGCCTACATTGACATCTTCCGGTCCATCCCCATGGCCGTTCTGATGGTGGTGATCTTCTTTGCGCTGCCGTATATGGGGATCAGCTTCGGCTCCATCGCCACCACCGTGGTGGCGCTTTCCATTGGTTACGGCGCGTATGCTTCCGAGTCCTTCCGCGCCGGGTTCGAAGCCATTCACTACGGCCAGATCGAGGCCGCCCGCGCCCTGGGCCTGTCCCGCTGGCAGTGCATGCGCATGATCATGCTGCCGCAGGCCATCCCCGTGGTCATCCCCTCGCTGACGGGTATCCTCGTATCCATGCTGAAAGACACCGCGGTCGCGTCTCTGGTGGCTTCGCCCGAACTGCTCAAGCGCGCCCGTGAACTGTACACCTCCAAAGCCAGCCCCACCCCGCTGGTGGCCTCGGCGTTGATCTATCTCGTGGTAATCATCCCCCTGACTCGCCTTGCTAACTTACTAGAACACAGGATGAAGAAAGTCCGATGAGCGATCAAACCTCCCCCGAAATCATGATTGAAGTCGTGGACCTGCACAAGCGGTTCAAGGACCTGCACGTCTTGAAGGGCATCAGCACCACCGTGAAGCGCTCAGAGGTGGTGGCGGTGATGGGCCCTTCCGGCTCGGGCAAGAGCACCTTCCTGCGCTGCCTGAACCGCCTGGAAGAACCCAACTCCGGCCACATTTACATTGAAGGTGTCGACATCCTCTCGCCCTACATCGACATTAACAAGCTGCGCACCGAGATGGGCATGGTCTTCCAGAGCTTCAACCTCTTCCCCCACATGACCTGCATCCAGAACGTGATGCTGGCCCCGATGCACGTGCGCAAGATCTCCAGAGACGAAGCCTACGAGCGCGGCATCAAGCTGCTGGAGAAGGTCGGCCTGGCCCACAAAGCCGACGCCTACCCCGAGCAGCTCTCGGGCGGGCAGCAGCAGCGCGTGGCCATCGCCCGCGCCCTGGCCATGCAGCCGCAGATCATGTTCTTCGACGAGCCCACCAGCGCGCTCGACCCGGAGATGATCGGTGAGGTGCTGGACGTGATGTCCACGCTGGCCCGCGAAGGCATGACCATGGTGGTGGTCAGCCACGAAATGGGCTTTATCCGCAAAGCCGCCGACCGGGTGCTCTTCCTGGCCGACGGCCTGCTGGTCGAGGAAGGCTCGCCGGAGGAGATCTTCAACAACCCGCAGCACGCCCGCACCAAAGACTTCCTCAGCAAAATCCTCTAGCCGGATGAAATGAGGACCTGATGACTCAAGCAACCATTCCAACCCGAGTTCCCTCACGCCTGCAGGATCTGCGCGAGCAAGCCGGGCGCATCCCCTTCATCCGGCGCAAAGAGTTCACCTATGGCTCGCTGGCCGGACTGGCGGTGTTCGCCGTGCTGTTCCTGCCGCGCACCGTCCCGCTGACCCCGGCGGGGATGGCGGTGATCGCGCTGCTGGTGGTGGGCTCGATTGCCTGGGCGGCCATCTTCTTCTCCGACGAGCTCAAGCCCGAGTGGAGCAAGACCCTGACCGCCTTTGCCCTGCTGATCCTGTTCGGCTTCCTCTATTACCGCTACTCCACCGCGCAGTGGTCGCGCATGATGACCCTGTTCATGAACATGGAGGTCATCAAGGTGGCCCTGCCGCGCCTGCTGGAGGGCCTGGTCATCACCGTGAAGATCGCTATCAGCTCCTGGGTGATCTCCACCCTGCTGGGGCTGTTCCTGGCGGTGTTCCGCGCCTTCGACAACCGGGTGCTGAACATCTTCATCATCGCCTATGTGGATGTGTTCCGCGCCATCCCCATCATGGTTCTGATGGTGGTGATCTACTTCGCCCTGCCCTATGTCGGCCTGACGCTGGACGCCATGACCTCGGCCATCCTGGCCCTGGGCCTGAACTCCGCCGCCTACGTGGCCGAAATCTTCCGCGGCGGCATCATGTCGGTCAAGAAAGGCCAGATCGAAGCCGCCCGCGCCCTGGGACTGAACACCTGGCAGACCATGCGCCTGGTGCTGCTGCCGCAGGCCATCCGCGTGGTCATGCCGCCGCTGGTGGGCAACTACGTGGCCAGCGCCAAGGATACCGCCCTGGCTTCGTCCATCTCGGTCATCGAGATGATGAAGGCCGCCCTGGTCGAGCAGGCCATGCTGGCCAACCCCTCGCCCCTGATCTTCTGCTTCGTACTTTACCTGCTCATGTTCGTGCCGCTCACGCGCCTGTCCAGCATTCTGGAACAGCGCATGAAGAAGAGCCAGCGCAAGGCCAATGTTTAGTCACTGGCCGGCTGCAAATAACCATTCTTAATTAAAGGAGAAGTACATGTCTGCACCCTGGGAAATGGACGCCACCAGTCCCGAAGCTTACTTTGACGTAGAGGTTCAGCGCGGGCGCGAGTTCATCCTGCGCCTGACCACCGGCGCGGATGTGTGGAAAGCCATCCAGCAGTTCGCCATCGACAAGGGCATCCGCTTCGCCAAGATCCACACCGCCTTCATGGGCGGGCTGCAGCCGGCCTGCTTCCTGGTCTGGGCGCCGGACAGCCAGAACCCCGACAACTGGCACAACGAGTGCGAGTACCGGCTGGACAACCTCTCCATGCTGCTGGCCCTGGGCGGCATGATCCACCCGCGCCCCAAGATCGGCGGCCAGCCCGGCGAGGAAGAGCCCTTCCCGGCCATCCACTTCGTGACCGGCGGCTCCTGGAACGCCCCGACCGTCGGCGGTCACCTGAACCCGGGTACCATCGTCAAGGGTGTGGTGGAACTGTTCATCACCGAAATCAAGGGCATCGAAGTCCAGTACCCGCCCGACTGGCTGGCTGGCATCCGCCCCGACCTGTACCCTGAAAACTGGTATTACGAGATCAAGTAGACCTCCGCGTTTATCCTTTTTCTGTCCCCAGGGATGGCGGTAGAGTCTCACTACCGCCATCCCCCCTGAAAAGGGCTGAGGTGACAGGCTTGTGACGTTTGTCCATTGTTTCCCGCCGGGGAAACGGTTAACATAGTTGCAAATATCAGATATTCTGATATTCGACAATTTTTCGAGTATAATCGGCTTAGCAGTTCCCTCCCATTCTCCATCCCGCCGGCCATTGACCAGGAGCAGCCTTTCCATGGACCCTGCCGAGCTCAACCCCATTCCGCCCGCCCCTGCCTTCGAAGGCGCTATCACCTTCCTGTATTACAAAGACCTGCCCACCGTGGCCCGCTTTTATGAAGAGGTGCTGGGCCTGCAGCTGGTTATTGACCAGGGCTGGGCGAAGATCTACCGCGCCGCCGGGGTGGCTCACCTGGGCCTGGTCGACGAGACCCGCGGCTACCACCGCGCCAGCCCCATCAAGCCGGTGGAAATCACCCTGCTGGTCGACGATGTGGACGCCTGGTACGGGCGCATCCGCGCCATGGGCGTGCCCACCCTGTCCGAGCCGCGCACCCTTGACCAGATCGGCGTGCGCATGTTCCTGCTGCAGGATCCCGAAGGCTACGTGATCGAAATCCAGAAATTCCTTTAACCGGTGCCTTTACCCCATGGACTCCTCACAACGCGAACTTTTCTCCAATACTGCCAACAAACTGCCCTTCTCCGCCGCGGTCGCTTACCAGGGCCTGGTGTTCATCTCCGGTATGGTCGGGCGCAATCCCGACACCGGCGAGATCGCCCTGGGTGACCCGGCGGCGCAGACCCGCCAGGCGCTGCAGAACGCCGCGCGGGCGCTCGAGCTGGCCGGCACCTCGCTGGATAAGGCCCTCAAGGTCACCCTGTTTGTGACCGACATGGGCTTCTTCAGCCAGGTCAACGAGGCCTACGCTCCCTTCTTCCCTGAGGGTTTACCAGCGCGCACCTGCGTGGAGGTCAGCGCGCTGCCGGACCGGGATGCCCTGGTCGAAGTCGAACTCATTGCCGGGAGGTGATTATGGGTAGTTACCGGTTTGTCACCCTGGACGCCTTCACCTCCACGCCCTTCGCCGGCAATCCCTGCGCAGTGATACCCGAAGCCGCCGGGCTGACGGACGATGAGATGCAGAAGATTGCCCGCGAAACCAACGCACCGGAAACGGCCTTTATATTCCCCTCCGAGCAAGCCGATTTCCGCGTGCGCTATTACACCCCCCGCAGTGAGATTCCCTTCGCCGGGCATCCCACAATCGCAACCGTCTTTTTGCTGGCCCAGGAAGGCCGCGTCCCGCTGGTCGAGCCGGTCACCCGGCTGACCCTGGAGTTCAACATCGGCGTGCTGCCGGTCGAAGTCCAGGTGAGCGGCGGCCGCCCGGTGATGGCCACCATGACCCAGCAGCTGCCCACCTTCGGCAAGATTGTCTCCACCGAAGAGACGGCCGCCTGCTTCGGCGTGCCCCTGGCCGGCCTGCGCGGCGGCTGCCCGGTGCAGGTGGTCTCCACCGGCACCCCCTTCCTCATGGTCCCGGTGGCCAACCGCCAGGTGCTGGAGCGCCTGCGCATGGACCGCGAGCGGCTGGCCGCCCTGCTGGCCGATGCCGGGGTGAGCGCCGCCTACGTCTTCAGCCTGGGCGGCTACGGCCCCCTCGCCGACACCCACGCCCGCCTGATGGACCCCAAAAACCCGGGCGAGGACCCCTTCACCGGCTCGGCAGCCGGGGCCATGGGCGCTTACCTGGTGCAGTATGCCCTCCGCCCGGCCGGCCCGATGCACGCCGAGCAGGGTCACTTTGTCGACCGCCCCGGCCTGGGCGTGGTCGATGTGACTCAGGAGAACGGCCGCATCACAGCCGTGCGCGTATCCGGACCGGCGGTCAAGGTGATGGAAGGGCAGATTTACATGAAACCGGCCGGCGGCCGCGATTAAGCGCCGCCGTTCCTGTCTTTAAACGCTATCCATACGAGGTGTACAGTGAAAAAAATCATGACTGGTAACGAAGCGATCGCACGCGGCGCCTACGAGTACGGCGTCAAAGTCGCCACCGGTTACCCCGGCACCCCAAGTTCTGAGATCCTGGAAAACATCACCCAGTACAAGGAGATCTACTCCGAGTGGTCCACGAACGAAAAGGTAGCCACCGAGGCGGCCATCGGCGCGGCCTACGCCGGCCGGCGTGCCATCACCACCATGAAGCAGGTGGGCATGAACGTGGCTTCGGACGCGTTCTTCTTCGCGGTCTACACCGGAATGCGCGCCGGGCTGCTCATTGTCGCCGCGGACGACCCGGGCATGTTCTCCTCGCAGAACGAGCAGGACAACCGCCATTACGCCCGCTTCGCCAAGATGCCCATGCTCGAGCCGGGCGACAGCCAGGAAGCCAAGGATTTCGTTGGCCTCGGGCTGGAGCTGTCGGAAAAATGGGACGTGCCGGTGCTGCTGCGCACCTGCATGCGAGTCTCCCACTCGGCCTCCCCGGTGGAGCTGGGCGAGCGCAACTGGGATGACGAAGCCCTTCCGCCCAAATGGGTGCGCAACCAGGAAAAGTACGTCTGCACCGCCATGTGGGCCAAGAAAAAGCGCCCGATGATCGAGGAGCGCCTGGTCAAGCTGAGCGAGCTGGCCGACACCATGCCCATCAACCGCCTGGAATGGGGCGACCGCAAGCTGGGTATTATTGCTTCCGGCCCGGCCTATTATTACGCCCGCGAGGTCTTCCCCAACGCCTCCTTCCTCAAACTGGGCATGACCTTCCCCCTGGCCAAAGGTCTGGTGCGCGAACTGGCCGCCGGCGTGGAAACACTGCTGGTCATTGAAGAGCTGGACCCCTTCATCGAGGACCAGGTCAAGGCCATGGGCATCCCCTGCCGCGGCAAGGACATCTTCCCCGCCTACGGCGAGCTGCTGCCGGCCGACATCGAGCACTACTGCGCCGAAGCCGGGCTGCTGCCGAAAGAGAAAGTCACCGTCAAGCGCGAAATCGCCCCGAAGGACCTGCCCGGCCGCTCCCCGGTGCTCTGCCCGGGCTGCCCGCACCGCTCCACCTTCTACAACCTGGCGAAGATGAAGGACCTGATCATCGTCAGCGACATCGGCTGTTACAACCTGGGCGCGCTGGCCCCCTTCTTCGCCACCGACTTCATGGGCTCGATGGGCGCCGGCTTCGGCGTGGCCCACGGCTTTGAGATCGGCGACATCAAGAAGACCGGCCAGAAGGTGCTCGGCATCGTCGGCGACTCGACCTTCTTCCACAACGGCGTGACCCCGCTGCTCAACGTGGTGCACAACGGCGGCAACTCCACCCTGATGGTGCTCGACAACGGCACCACCGCCATGACCGGTCACCAGGACCATCCCGGCCTGGACAAGACCCTGCACGGCCCCGGCAAGCGGGTGGACATCGCCAACCTGGCCCGCGCCTGCGGCGTGGAGCACGTGATCAAAGTGAACGCCTTCGACGTGAAGGGCGTGGAAAAGGCCATCAAAGAAGGCCTGGCCTATGAAGGCCCCTCCTTCATCGTGGTGGAAGGCCCCTGCTTCTTCGTCGGCCAGGGCTCCGGCCCGGTCTACGAAGTGGACACCGCCACCTGCAACGGCTGCACCCTGTGCTTCCGCCTTGGCTGCCCGGCCATCGTGCAGTCCGACGAGCTGGATGAGAAGACCGGCCGTCCCAAGGCCTGGATTGACCCGGTGCTGTGCGTCGGCTGCGACATGTGCGCCCAGATCTGCCCGCGGCACGCCATCGGGCCGGTGGTCACCGAAGCGAAACCGGCTTCGGGCAACGGATCCAAACCCTGCGCCGGCTGCGGCACGGCTGGATAATCGCTTAGGAGTAATGCTGTCATGGAAACGATGAACTTCTTAATTACCGGTGTGGGCGGCCAGGGGACTGTGCTGGCCAGCGATATTATGGCTGCGGTCGGCGTGGCGGCCGGCTACGACGTCAAGAAGTCAGACATTCTCGGCCTTTCGGTTCGCGGCGGCGGCGTGATCGGTCACGTGCGCTGGGGCGAGAAGGTCTACTCCCCCATCGTCCCCGAAGGCAAGGCCGACTTCCTGCTGGCCTTCGAGCTGCTGGAAGGCATGCGCTGGCTGGACCAGCTGCGCCCCACCGGCAAAGTGCTCATCAACCAGCAGCGCATCCTGCCGGTGGTGGTTTCCAGCGGGCTGGCCGAGTACCCCTCCGACGAGCGCATCGACGCCGCCGTGGCGGTGGCCACCCCCGCCTATTACAAAGTGCCCGCCATCGACCTGGCGCTCGAGCTGGGCACCTCCAAAGTGCTCAACGTGGTGCTGCTGGGCGCGCTCTCCGGCCTGCTGGACGTGGCGCCCGAAATCTGGGAGCAGGTGCTGACCGAGCGCGTTCCCAAAAAGCACACGCAAACCAACCTCAAGGCGTTCCATGCCGGACGCGACTGGATGAAAGGACAGTTGTAATATGCGTATCTGCGTCATCAACCCCAACTCCTCCTCCAGCGTGACGGACCACATCCGCCATACTCTGGAAGCCATCAAGCGTGAGGACACCGAGCTGTGCGTCATCAACCCGGAACACGGCCCGGTCTCCATCGAATCGGCCTACGACGAGGCCCTGGCCACCCCGCCCACCCTCGAGCTGGTCAAATGGGCCAACGAGGAAGGCTTCGACGCCATCGTGCTGGCCTGCTTCTCGGACCCCGGCCTGGATGCCGCCAAAGAAATCTCCGACATCCCGGTGGTCGGCATTGAAGAAGCCACCCTGCACATGGCCGCCATGCTGGGGCACAAGTTCTCCATCATGACCGGCATGCGCCGCCGTATCCCCACCCGCGAGTGGCATGTGGCCCACCGCGGCCTGGAGAGCAGCTACGCCTCCTCCCCGGCGCTGGAAATGTCGGTGCTGGAAATGGACTCGGACCCGGTTACGGCCAAAGCCCGCATCATGGAAAAGGCCCGCAAGGCTGTCGAAGAGGACCGCGCCGAAGTGATCATCCTCGGCTGCGCCGGGCTGGCCGGCTACTCCGCCGACATCGAGCGCGAGCTGGGCGTGGTGGTGCTGGACCCGACCTCGGTGGCCTTCAAGGTGGCCGAAGCCATGGCCGACCTGGGCCTGCATCACTCCAAGGCCGGGCGCTTCTCCTACCCGCCCAAAAAGGAAATCAAATAAGCGCCTGTAAGCATCTATAATAGGACTGTCACCACAGCAAGAGAGGAACCAAATGATCAATCTGACTCGTGGCGTGCCCCCTGTTGATGTTTTCCCCACCGAAGATCTCATCAGCGCGGCAGAGCGCAATATGCGCGCGGACGGCAAAACTGTGCTTCAGTATGTTCAGGCCCCTGGCTACCGCCCCCTGCTCGAGTGGCTGGCTCAGGACAACGGCGTGAAGCCCGAAGAAGTCTTCATGGGCAACAGCTCGCTGGAAATTTTCGCCTTCCTGACCACGGTTCTGCTCAAACCGGGCCTGCGCGCCTTCGTTGAGTCCCCCTCCTACGACCGGGCCAATCTGCTGCTGCAGCGCTCCGGCGCCGAAGTGGTCCCCATCCCGCTCGAGGTCGACGGTGTGGACCTGAACGCCTTCGAAGCCGAGCTCAAGCGCGGCGCCCCCACCCTGTTCTACATCATCGCCGACTTCCAGAACCCCATGGGCACCACCACCAGCCTGGCCAAGCGCCAGAAGATTGCTGAATGGGCCCGCCAGTACAACTTCTGGATCGTTGAAGACTCGCCCTACCGCCCGCTGCGCTACTTCGGCGAGGACATCCCCTCCCTGCGCGAGCTGGCACCCGAGCGCGTGCTGCAGCTGTCCTCCTTCTCCAAGATCCTGGCCCCGGGCCTGCGCATGGGTTACGTGATCGGTGACGCCGCTGTGATCAAGAGCGTGACCAAGTACGCCAATAACACCTACATTGGCCCCGTCACCCCGACCCAGGGCATGGTCTACGAGTACCTCAAGGCCGGCCTGCTGCCCGCCAACCTGGAGAAGCTGCGCAATCTGTACCGCCCGCGCCTGAAGGCCATGCTGGACGCGATCGACCGCTACCTGCCCGGCACCACCTTCCCGCGCCCCGAAGGCGGCTTCTTCATCGGCGTCACCCTGCCCGAAGGCACGAAGATGGACGTGCTGCTGCCGCGGGCGGCTGAAGCCGGTCTCAAGCTCACCGACGGCCGCGGCTTCTACATCAACCCGGCCGAAGGCGAGCGTTTCCTGCGCCTGCCCTTCTGCAGCCTGACGCCGGAAGAGATCGAAGACGCGATGAAAGCCCTCCAGCCGGTAATTTACGAAAACCTGGCGGTGAAGTAATCCAGCTCTTCAGGGGGCATACGGCCCGCGGGCCGTATGCCCCCTGTTCTTTGTTTACCGCCCCGATGCGGGGCGCCCGAATATCGATAGATGAAAGAATATACTGCTATGGTATCTGGACAATTCCGTGATCTGGGGCCCCTGCTCAACCCCGGGAGCATCGCCGTGGTGGGCGCCTCTGAGCGGCCCGGCAGCGCCGGCCGGCTGGTGATGGAAAACCTGATCAACCTGCGCTACCCCGGCAAAATTTACCCCATCAACCCGAAATTCGAGCAGCTGTTCGGCATGCGCTGCTACCCGAGCCTGGAAGCCATCCCCGCCCCGGTGGACATGGTCGCCATCCTGCTGGGCGCCGACAAGGTCCTGCCCACCCTGCAGACCATGGTGAAGCTGGGCATCCCGGCGGCCTGGGCGCTGGCGGCCGGTTTTGGCGAAGCCGGCCCCGAGGGCAAGGCCCGCCAGGCCGAGCTGACCGCCTACGCCCGCGAGCACGGCCTGCTGCTGTGCGGACCCAACTGCGTGGGCGTGGCCAACCTGGTCGACTGCTCGGCCACCTACTCCGTGGCCCTCAGCCCGCGCACCAAAGCCGGCAACGTGTCGGTGGTGATGCAGTCCGGGGCCATTCTGATGGGCCTGGCCAACTCGGCCCCCTTTGGCTTCCGCTACCTGGTCTCCAGCGGCAACAACGCCGTGCTGGACAACGCTGATTACATCCACTACTTCGCCGGCGACCCGAAGACAAAAGTGATCGTGGCCTTCCTGGAAGGCATCCACGACGCGGACAAGTTCGTCGCCGCCCTGCGCGCCGCCCGTGCGGCCGGCAAGCCCGTAATCACGCTCAAAGTGGGCCGCTCGGAGGCCGCGCAGAAGGCCGTGCAGGCCCACACCGGCTCGCTGGCCGGCTCGGACATCGTGCTGGACACCGTCTTCAAGCGCGAAGGCGTCATCCGCGTGGACTCCCTGGACGAGCTGGTGGAGACCGCCCGCCTGTTCTCCATCGCCGACCTGCCGAAAGGCGACGGCATCGGCCTGCTCAGCCTCTCCGGCGGCCAGATCGGCCTGCTGGCCGACCTGGCCCAGGGCCTGGACCTGAACTTCGCCCCCCTCTCCGAGGAGACTGTGGCCGAGCTGCGTGAGATCCTGCCGCCCTTCTCCGGCATCCACAACCCGCTGGACGCCTGGGGCAACGGCGACCTGGAGAAAATGTACCCGGCCAGCGCCGCCGCCGTGTGCCGCGACCCGAACATCGACCTGGTGGTCATGTCCCGCGATACGCCTCCCGGCGTGGCGGAGCGCGAGGTGGAGCAGTCCCGCAAGGTGGCCGAGGCCGCCATCCGCGCCCGGCAGGAAACCGGCAAGCCGGTGGTGATCTACTCCAACTTCGCCAGCGGCGTGGAAGCCGAAATCGAAACCATGCTGGAAGAGCACAACATCCCCTACCTGCGCGGCACGCATGAGACCCTCAAGGCCCTGCAGGGCTTTGTGCGCTTCGCGGTGAACCGGAACACGCCGCCCTCTGACGAACCGGCAGGCATCCCTTCGCCGGCCACGCTCAGCCAGTGGCGCGAGCGCCTGGCAGGCTCCGGCGGCACGCTGGACGAGATGGAAGGCCGCAAGCTGCTGGCCGACTACGGCATCCTCGGCCCGCGCGAAGCGGCCGCCGCCGATGAAGACTCCGCCGCCCGCCTGGCCGCGGAAATCGGCTTCCCGGTGGTGCTCAAAATCCTATCCCCCGACATCCAGCACAAGACGGAAATCGGCGGGGTGCGCCTGGGCCTGGCCGACGAGCAGGCCGTGCGCACGGCCTTCCGCGAAGTCATGGCCGCCGCCCGCAAATACAAACCCGATGCCCGGCTGGAAGGCGTTATACTTCAGGAAATGATACCGGCCGATTCAGTCGAGGTAATCCTGGGTATTCTGCGCGATTCCTCCTTCGGCCCGGTGCTGGTCTTCGGCTCGGGCGGCATCCTGGTGGAGCTGGTCAAGGATTCGGTGGTGCAGCTGCCGCCGCTCAGCAAATCGCAGGCGCTGGCCATGATCGACCAGATCCGGGGCAAGAAACTGCTCACCGGCTACCGCGGCAAGCCCGCGGCCGATATCGACGCGCTGGCCGACACGCTGGTGCGCCTGTCTCAGCTTGCTGTTGACCTGGGCGATTACATCGCCGCTCTGGAAATCAACCCCCTGATGGTGCTTCCCGCCGGACGGGGGGTGCGCGCTGTGGACGCGCTGTGCGAAATCAAGAAAAAGCAAGTCAAAGAGGGAGAATGAAATGCCTGTAAAGAGTAAGTACGGTCTGGAACTACACGGAATCAGCGGCGTTAAAGCGGAGTACTGGAACCTCAGCCCGGCCGCCCTGGTCGAGGAATCGGTTCGCCGCGGGGAAGGCCGCCTGAGCGCCCACGGCGCGCTGGTGGTGGACACCCGCCCCTACACCGGCCGCTCCCCCAAGGACAAATTCATCGTGCAGTACCCCACCAGCGGGGAAGACCCCATCTTCTGGGGTGAAGTCAACCAGCCGCTCAGCCCGGAAAACTACCAGAAGCTGTACGCCAAAGCGATCGAGTACCTCAAGGGCAAGGATGTCTTCGTCCGCGATGCGCTGGCCGGCGCCCACCCCGACTACGTGCTGCCCATCCGCCTGGTGACCGAATCCCCCTACCAGAGCCTGTTCGCCTACAACATGTTCCTGCGCCCGGACCCGGCGACCCTGGCCGACCACAAACCGGAGTTCACCATCATCGCCGTGCCCGGCCTGCAGGCCGACCCGGCCACCGACGGCACCCGCACCGGCACCTTCATCGTGCTGGACCTCAAGTCCAACATCCTGCTGATCGGCGGCACGCGCTACGCCGGTGAGATCAAGAAGTCCATCTTCACCGTGATGAACTACCTGCTGCCGCTGCGCGGGGTGATGTCCATGCACTGCTCGGCCAACGTGGGCAAGGACGGCGACGTGGCCCTGTTCTTCGGCCTCTCCGGCACGGGCAAGACCACCCTGTCCTCCGACCCCGAGCGCAAGCTGATCGGCGACGACGAGCACGGCTGGGGCGAAGACGGCGTGTTCAACATCGAAGGCGGCTGCTACGCCAAGGCCATCCACCTGCGCCAGGAGCTGGAGCCGCTCATCTGGGCCGCCACCCACCGCTTCGGCGCCGTGATGGAAAACGTGGTCATCGACCCGGAGACTCGCATCGCCGACTTCGACGACGCCTCGCTGACCGAAAACACCCGCGTTTCCTACCCGCTCTTCCACGTGCCCGACATTGTGGACGAAGGCCGCGCCGGTCACCCGCGCAACATCTTCTTCCTGACCGCTGACGCCTCCGGCGTGCTGCCGCCCATCTCCCGCCTGACCCCGGCCCAGGCCCAGTACTACTTCCTCTCCGGCTACACCTCCAAGGTGGCCGGCACCGAGAAGGAGCTGGGCAAGGAGCCGCAGGCCACCTTCTCCACCTGCTTCGGCGCCCCCTTCCTGCCGCTCAACCCCAACGTGTACGCCAAACTGCTGGGCGAGCAGATTGAGCGCCACAATGCCAACGTCTGGCTGGTCAACACCGGCTGGACCGGCGGCCCCTACGGCGTGGGCAAGCGCATGTACCTGCCCTACACCCGCGCCATGATCCGCGCCGCCCTGAACGGCGATCTGGACAGCGTCTCCTTCCAGGCGGACCCGGTCTTCGGTCTGGCCGTCCCCGCCTCCTGCCCGGACGTGACCGCCGAGGTGCTCTCGCCGCGCGCCACCTGGGCCGACCCGGCCGCCTACGATGCGGCCGCCGAGAAGCTGGCCGCCCGCTTCCGCGAGAACTTCGTCCAGTACGAGCCGTACGTGTCCGAAGAGGTGCTGGCCGCCGCTCCGCGTTCCTCCGCGGTTCGTTAGTTTCCTTCCGTCCATATCCGGCGCGCCGCGAGCGCCCCGCGCTGATGCGCCCGGCGCGCCGGTGAAGAGAATTTCTCACCTTATTCCATCTGCACAGGAGTTCCACTATGGTTAGCTTGAAAGGCAAAGACATTCTGGACGGCGCGCAGTTCAGCCGCGAAGAGATCGACCTGATTATGGAAGTGGCCAAGGATTTCAAGAAGAAACTGGCCGAAAAACCCGGCGGGCTGGACCTGCTGCGCGGTTACGTGATGGCTGCCCTGTTCTTCGAGCCCTCCACCCGCACCCGCCTGTCCTTCGAGACCGCCATGCACCGCCTGGGCGGCTCCGTGATCGGCTTCTCCTCCGCCGAGTCCACCTCCATCTCCAAGGGTGAGACCCTGGAAGACACCATCCGCACCGTCGACCAGTACGTCGACCTGTTCGCCATGCGCCACCCGGCCATCGGCTCGGCCAAACGTGCCGCCGAAGTGGCCACCCACCCGGTCCTCAACGGCGGTGACGGCGCCGGCCAGCACCCCACCCAGGCCCTGCTCGACCTGTTCACCATCTACAACGAGTGCGGCAAGGTGGACGGCGCCACCATCGTCCTGTGCGGTGACCTGAAGAACGGCCGCACCGTGCATTCCGGCGTGGACATTTACAAGCACTTCGACACCAAGCTGGTCTTCGTGGCCCCCGAGCAGCTGGCCATGCCCCGCGAAATCGTCGAGAAGCTGCGCGCTCAGGGCAAGACCGTGGTCGAGACCACCAGCCTGGAAGACGCCATCAAAGACGCCGACATCCTCTACATGACCCGCATCCAGAAGGAACGCTTCGCGGACGTGGCCGAGTACGAGCGCCTCAAGGGCTCCTACATCCTCACCCGCGAGATGATCGAGCGGCTGAACCCGAACCTGACCGTCATGCACCCGCTGCCGCGCGTCAACGAAATCACCACCGACGTGGACGACCTGCCCGGCGCTGCCTTCTTCCGCCAGGCCGGCAACGGTGTCTACGTCCGCATGGCCCTGATTGCCCTGGTTCTCGGGGTTATCTAGTCCATCCCTGGCTTTTCAGGCGGGACAGCCGCGCAAGCGGTGTCCCGCCGTCCCTTTTTTCAGCAGAAAGGAGCCGTTATGTCAGAACAGTTTGACCTCCTTTTCAAGAACGGGCTGCTGATCACCGGGTCGGGCATCCAGCGGGCGGATCTGGGCGTACGCGGCGAGAAAATCACCGCCATCGCTCCGGATCTGCCGGTTGAAAACGCCCGGCGCGTCATCGACGCCCGCGGCAAGTACATCTTCCCCGGCACCATCGATGTGCACGTGCACCCGGTCTACGAAGATAACGTGGAAGACTGCTCGCGCATCGCCGCTTACGGCGGCACCACCTCCGTGCTGCACTTCGCCTACGCCAAACAGGGCGACAGCCTGCTGCAGAAGGTGACCGAGATGATCGAGGACGGCCAGGCCCATTCCCTGCTCGACTTCGGCGTGCACGGCGGTATCTGGGAAGCGGCCGTGCAGGTTCCCGAGATCGTCGAGACCATGAAGCTGGGTGTGACCACCTTCAAGTTCTTCATGACCTACCTGAAGCAGGGCTGGTACACCGACGACTACCAGCTGATCAAGGCCATGGACATCCTGGCCGAGCACGGCGGCATGGCCATGGTGCACGCGGAGAACGGCGGCGGCATCGACTACCTGGAGGACAAGTACCTCAAGGGGCCCAACGCCCACGCGCGCTACTTCAACACCTCGCGCCCGGCGGCCTTTGAGGAAGAGGCCATCTTCCGCGCCGCCCGCCTGGCCGAAGTCTTCAAGACCCCGCTCTACATCCCGCATGTGACCGCCGCCCGTGCGGTTCGCGCCATCCGCCTGGCGATGGAAGACGGCCTGCGCATCTTCGGCGAGACCTGCCCGCAGTACCTGACCCTGACCCAGAAGATCATCGACGAGCGCGGCGCGCTGGCCAAGATCGGCCCGCCCATCCGCACCCAGGAAGACCAGGACGCCCTCTGGCAGGGCCTCAAGGACGGCATCCTCAACGTGGTTGCCTCGGACCATGCCGCCAAGAAGAAGGACGTCAACGGCGACTTCCTGATGCAGGGCTTCGGCTCGCCCCAGGTCGAGACGCTGATGCCCATCACCTACGATGCGGCCATCAACACCGGCCGGCTGAGCCTGGTGCGCCTGGCCCAGGTGCTGTCCGAGAACCCGGCCCGCATCTTCGGCCTGTACCCGCGCAAGGGCACGCTGCAGGTCGGCTCCGACGCCGATATCGTCGTCTACGACCCGTGCCGCGAGTACACCATCACCGCCGAAAACCAGCACTCCAAAGTTGGCTACACCCTGTACGAGAACCGCAAGGTGCTCGGCTGGCCGGAGATGAGCTTCCAGCGCGGCCGCCCGGTGCTCGAGAACGGCGAGATCGTCGCCGAGCCGGGCTGCGGCCAGTTCATGCCCACCACCGGCGAGCGGCTGGACCCGGTTGTGGTCTAGTCCGGTTCCGCGGTTTTGCTTTATGGCTGAACGCCAGGGCCCTGACGGTGCACCCTCAGGGCCCTTTTTTCATCCTCCCGCCCTGGCTGCCCCTGAAATTTCGCGGTGGCGCGGAAGGCGAATCTGTGGTATTTTTCAACCCCCGGCCCCGCCGGCCCATCATTATCCATAGGACGAGGTAGCATGGATCAAGAAGAACTGCGCGCCCTGCTGGACGGCCTGAGCCAGGGCGAGCACACGGTCGACGATGTCTTGCAGCGGTTGAAGGCCCTGCCCTTTGAGAGCCTGGACGGCTTCGCTCACCTGGATCACCACCGCGCGCTGCGCACCGGCTTCCCCGAGGTGATCTTCGCCCAGAACAAATCCCCCGACCACGTGGCCGAAATCTTCCAGCGGCTGCAGCAGCGCAGCAAACAGGTGCTGGCCACCCGGGTCACCCCGGAAATGTACGCGCTCATCCAGCCGCGCCTGCCTGAAGCCACCTATCACCCCACCGCCCGCGCCCTGTACCTGGACCGCGAACCGGACCGCAAGAAGCGCCCCGGCGTGCTGGTGGTTTCCGCCGGAACGGCCGACCTGCCCGCCGCCGAAGAGGCCGCCCTGACCGCCAGCCTGATGGGCCATCAGGTGGAGTGCATCTACGACGTGGGCGTCTCGGGGCTGCACCGGCTCCTGGCCCACCTGCCCGCCCTGCAGAAGGCGCGGGTGATCGTGGTCGCCGCCGGCATGGAAGGCGCGCTGCCCAGCGTGGTCGCCGGGCTGGTTTCCTGCCCGGTGATCGCCCTGCCCACCAGCGTGGGCTACGGGGCCAGCTTTGGCGGCCTGGCCGCCCTGCTGGCCATGCTCAACTCCTGCGCGGCCGGCGTGGCGGTGGTCAACATCGACAACGGCTTCGGCGCCGGCTGCCTGGCGGCCCGCATCAACGCTCTGGCAGGTGAGCATGAGCACGCTTGAGACTGCCCGGGCCAAAATCGCCGCCGCCGGCCTGCCCGCCGAACTGGAAGCCAAATGGCAGGCCCTGCTGGACGGGCTGAGCGCCCTTCCCTCCGCACTGGTGGCCTATTCCGGCGGGGTGGACAGCGGCTTTCTGGCTTACGCCGCCTCTCTGGCCCTGCCCGGGCGGGTGCTGGCCGTCACCGCCATCTCGCCCTTCGACCCGCCCGGCGCGGACCTGGCGGCTGCCGGATTCGCCGCCCGGCACAACATCGCCCACCTGTCCCTGCCGATCAACCCCCTGGGGAACCCGGCTGTGGCAGGCAACCCGCCCGACCGCTGCTACCACTGCAAGCTGGCCATACTGACCGCCCTGTGGAACCTGGCCCGGGCGCGCGGCTGCGCTGTGGTGATCGAAGGCCAGAACGCCGACGACGCCGGTGATTACCGCCCCGGCCGCCGCGCCGTGGCCGAAACCGGCACGCTCAGCCCGCTGGCCGCCACCGGGCTGACCAAGCCTGAAATCCGCCGCCTGGCCCGCGCGCTGGGGCTTTCCATCTGGGACCGGCCCTCCAGCCCCTGCCTGGCCACCCGCATCCCCTACGGCACGACCATCACCCGGCCCATGCTGGAGCAAATCGCCCGGGCTGAAACCTACCTGCACACGCGCGGCTTTCCGATCGTGCGGGTGCGCTGGCACGGCGACACCGCCCGCATCGAAGTCCCCCCGGACCGGCTGGCCGAGCTGCTGGAAGGGCGCGAGCAGCTGGTGGCGGTCTTCAAGCAGCTGGGCTTCCACTATGTGACCCTGGACCTGCAGGGCTACCGCACCGGCTCCATGAACGAAGGATTGTCTCAATGACCCTGCTGTACTGCGACTGTTTTTCCGGCATCAGCGGCGACATGTTCCTGGGCGCCCTGCTGGACGCCGGATTGCCGCTCGAGCATCTGGAAGCGCGCTTCCGCCAGCTGGGGCTGCCCGAGTTCGCGGGCGTGAGCGCCCGAAGGGTGCAGAAAGGCGCCCTGGCGGCCACCCTGCTCGAGCTGCATCTGCACGAACACGGGCATGATCACACTCACTCGCACGATCATGAACATGAGCATGGCCATGATCACGACCATGACCGCAGCTATGCAGACATCCGCGCCCTGATCGAGACCAGCGCGCTGCCCGCGCGGGTGAAGGAGCTCAGCCTGGCCGTCTTTCAGAAGCTGGCCGAGGCCGAGGCGCGCGTGCACGGCACCACGCCCGAGCAGGTGCACTTCCACGAGGTCGGCGCGGCCGATTCCATTCTGGACATTGTCGGGGCCGCAGCCGGTTTGGAGTATTTTGGCGTGGAGAAGGTCTATTCCTCGCCCCTGCCGCTGGGCAGCGGGACGGTGGACACCCGCCACGGCCGGCTGCCCGTCCCGGCCCCGGCCACGCTCGAACTGCTCACCGCCGCCGGCGCGCCGGTGATCCCCTCCCCGGCCCGCTGCGAGCTGGTCACCCCCACCGGCGCAGCCCTGCTGGCCGCCCTGGCCGGGTTTACCCAGCCCGCCATGCGCCTGGTTCGCACCGGCACCGGCGCGGGGCGGCGCGACCTGGAGTGGCCCAACGTGATGCGCGTGCTGCTGGGCGAGGCGGACGCAGCCGCCGGCAGCCACGTGGAAATTGAGACCAACATCGACGACATGAACCCGCAGGTCTACGGCGCTGTCATGGCCCGCCTGTTCCAGGCCGGGGCGCTGGACGTGTACCTGACCCCCATCACCATGAAGAAGCTGCGCCCGGCGGTACGCCTGTCGGTCATCGCCCGCCGCGAGGACGAAGAGCGGCTGTGCGCCCTGCTGCTGGCCGAAACCAGCACGCTGGGTGTGCGCGTCACCCCGCTGCGCCGCCACGAAGCCTGCCGGGAGATGCGCACCATCGACACGCCCTACGGCCCGGTGCGGGTCAAGCTCAAGCTGCTCGAAGGCCGCCCGGTGCAGGCCGCGCCCGAGTACGACGACTGCGCCCGCATCGCCGAAGAGCATCGCCTGCCGGTGCTGCAGGTGCTCCGCGAGGTCGAAGCGCTGGCTGCCGCGCTGATACGCTGAGAAAAAAGCCCGGGCTTTCCGCCCGGGCCTCTTCTATCCTATAACGGGCACTCGAACCCGATTTCAGCACACAGCGCGCGCACCCGTTCGACCGTCGAAACGGCCACCGGGATGCCCTCACGCAAGCGCTGCTCCATGCGGCGCAGCTCCAGCTCGCCGGGCAGCAGGATCTCCGCGCCCGGCTGGATGGGCTCCGCGGCCTTGACCTGGGCAATCAGCTGCTCCAGGCGGGATTCAAACTCGTCGCGGGGCATGTAGGCCTCGATATCCAGCGCCAGCAGGCAGTGGCCCACGCCCAGGTCCTTGAGGTCAGCGTAGGCGTCCAGCCCGAATTTGGCCCCGCTCAGCACCCCGGCAATGGCGTCGGTCATGAAGCTCAGCCCGTAGCCCTTGAAGTCGCCGATGGGCAGCTGGGTGGCGCCCTCCAGCAGCTCAGCCGGGTCCGTGGTGCGCCGCCCGTCGCGGGTCAGCGCCCAGGTGATGGGCACCTGCCGGCCTTCCTCATAGGCCCAGCGGATCATCCCCTGCCCGCTCATGGTCAGGGCCATGTCCAGCACCACCGGCGGCCCGTCGCGGCGGGGCACGGCGATGCCCCAGGGATTGGTGCCCAGCACGGCCGTTTTCGCCCCCCAGGGAGCCATCTCCGGCCCGGCGTTGGTGAAGGCGATGCCAATCAGGCCCGCTTCGGCGGCCATGTTGGCGTAGTAGCCCGAGGTGCCGTAGTGGTTGGAGCGGCGCACCAGCACGCAGCCGATGCCGTAAGCGCGGGCCTTCTCGATGGCCTTGCGCATGGCCCGGGTTCCGGCAACAAAGCCCGACCCGCGGGCCGCGTCCAGCACGGCTGTGGCCGGCCGGTCGATCACAAAGCTCATCGGCGCATTGGGGACAATGCCGCCTTCCAGCATCTGGCGCGTGTGGCGGAAGAGCTTTTCCAGCCCCTGTCCCTGTGCCGGGTACCAGCGCAGCGCGCCGCTGATCACCGCGTCGGCGTTGATGGCGGCATACTCCTCGCTTTCGCCCAGGGCCAGAAAGTAGTCGGTGACAAACTGCCGCAGGAACGGCTCGCTGTAACAGCGGTACTCCACCTCAGCCACTGCGTCCTCCTTGCTGCCAGGCCAGTTTATGCGCTCTTGCTGTACTCCCAGAGAATAGCCGCGGCGTACTTGATGCCCTGCACCAGCGTATCCACGCCGATGTTCTCATTCGGCGCGTGCAGGTTGCAGTCCGGTGAAGCAAACCCGGTCAGCACGGTGGGCATCCAGACATGCTTGAGGATAGTGCCTTCCGCGCTCACCCCGTTGACCACCGGCGGCTTGCCGTAGACCAGCTCGGCCGCGCGGATGATCGCCTGGCTGATGTCCTCTTTGACGCTGATCTTGTAGGGCGGCTCGGGCATCTGCCGGCCGGCCAGGTTGATCTCGATGTGGGCAAAGCCGTGTTTGTCCAGGTGGCGGCGCAGCTTCGCCACCGCCTTATCCGGGTCGATCAGCGGCGGCAGGCGGAAGTCGATCTTGGCGCGCGCCTCGTTGGGCACGATCGTCTTGGAGCCCTCGCCGGTGTAGCCCGAGACCAGCCCGCAGATGTTGCAGGTCGGTTCGTAAGCCCGCGCCTTGAGCGCCTCGATGCCGTCGCGGCCCAGGGCGAACTCCTTCAGGCCCCATTCCTTCTTGAGCCCTTCCAGATCCACCCGGCGGGCGTTCTCTTCCAGCTGCTGCATCTCCTCTTCGCCCAGCTCCCACAGGTCCTCATACCAGTCCTCGATCAGGATATGGCGGTTCTCATCCACCAGGGTGTTGAGCGCTCGCACCAGATCCCAGGCCGGCTGGGGCACCAGAGGAGCGTTCAGGCTGTGGATGTCGCTGTTGGCCCCGCGGGCCACCAGCTCCACGTACAGCACGCTCTTCAGGCCCAGGTCGATATCCGGCACCAGCTCGGAATGGTTCAGCCCGCCGTCCAGGCAGTGCATGGCGTCAGCGCGCAGCAGCTCGGGGTTGGCCTCAACGAACGGCCCCAGGTGCGGAGAGCCGATCTCTTCCTCGCCCTCGATGATGAACTTCATTCGCACCGGCAGACCGCCGCCGGCCTGCAGCCAGGCTTTGGCCGCCTTGACGAAGGCGATCACCCCGCCCTTGTTGTCGGTGGCGCCGCGGCCCCAGACACGACCCTCGGCCAGCACGCCCCCAAACGGCGGGTAGTTCCACTTTTCCAGCGGCTCGGGCGGCTGCACATCGTAGTGGGCGTAGGCCAGCATGGTCTTCGGGCTGCGCCCGGTCATGTCGCCGATCACCACCGGCGGGCCGCCTGCCAGCGGGTAAGCAGTGGCGTCCAGCCCGTCAGCGTGCATCATTTCCACCACCAGGGCGGCGCATTCTTCCAGCCCCAGCTTCTGGGCGCTGACGGAGGGCTGCCGCACCAGGCGCTGCAGATCCGCCACAGCCTCTTCCTGGTGGGCGTCAATCCAGTCAAAAACTCGCTGCAGTTCTTCGGGAACAGATTTCATCCCTGGCTTCTCCTTGCGCTAAGGTTGAGCCGCCGGGCGGTAAACCACTTCAGCCCCAGCAGCCCCAGGCCGAACAGGCCGATATAGGTCAGCGGCGCAATCACCAGCGCCACCGTCACATCGACTTTGTCGGCAATCACGCCCACAAACCAGGGCGAGAGCGTCTGCCCCAGCGTGAGCATGGTATTGTAATAGCTGACCCGCCGGCTGACCACCTGCGGGCGGGTTTCATCCCGGACCGCCAGCGTGGCCGAGGTGGTGCGCGCCGAGCCGAAGGTTACGCCCATCCAGGCGATCACCGCCATCAGCCCGAAGCCGCTGCCTGCGAAGGGGATCAGCGCCGTGCCGCCGGCCAGGCCGGCCAGCGAGAGGTTGTTCAGCCGCACCGGGTGGCGCCGCGACATCATGTGCCCGGCGAAGGGACGCACCACAGCCGCCAGCACCATCTTGGCCCCCGAAAACGTGCCGATCAGGGTGAAGTTCAACCCGGTCCGCAGGCTGTAGACGGGGAAGAGGATGTCGTAGGCCATGTTGGTCGAGGACAGGATGAAGGCGCTCAGCAGGGCCACCGGCCAGACTGCCGGACGCGATGCCGTTTCGCCCTCCTCGACGGCCTCGGGCTGCGCTTCCGGCTGCACAAAGCGCCGGCTGAGCGTCAGCGTGCCCAGGAAGGCCACCGAGAAGCAGGCTACATTAAAAAGGAAGGATACGGTGAAGCTGAACAGGTCGGTCAGCCAGCCGCCCAGCAGCGCTCCCAGGCCGTTGCCCCCGGCGATGGTGGCGGTGTACAGTCCCACCGCCAGCCCCAGGTTGAGTGACGGCGGGCGGCGCTGCAGGGCAGCCACATACATGATCACGGTGAAAACGCCGAAGGCCGCGCCCATCAGCACGGCCGCCAGCCACACACGCACATCCCACGGCTGCGGGGCCATCAGGAGGGAGCTGGCCACCGAGATGACCAGCGCCCCCAGCAGGATCTCCCTGGTCCATTTTCCGCGGTACAGGTGCCCAACCAGCAGGCAGACGGTGCCTTCCACGATGGAATGCAGCGACATCACCGAGCCGATCTCGGTTACCGTCGCGCCGTGCGTTTCCTGGTAGCCGACAATCAGCAGCAGGAACGATCCGCCGCCCATCGCGAAAAACAGCATCACGATCAGGCAGGTGATGAACTCGCGCCGCAGGTCTGTGGGTCGATCCATGGATGGTTATTCCACTGCCTTCGTTACTTGACCGGGATAATGCAGGTTTCCAGCTCGCGCGGGTAGTTGGTCAGCCGGCGGCAGCCGGTCTCGGTGATCACCAGGGTGTCGGAGTGGCGGAAGCCGCCGAACCCGGGCACATACAGGCCCGGCTCGTCGCTGATGACCATGCCCGGCAGCAGGATGGTGTCGTCACCGGCCGCCACCCAGGGCGCCTCGTGCTCCTGCAGGCCCTTGCCGTGACCCATGCGGTGGCGCAGGAACTGCTCGTAGCCGGCCTCGCGGATGACGCTCAGCGAAGCTTCATTGACCTCGCTGCACTTCACGCCCGGTTTGGCCGCTTCCATGCCGGCCTTCCAGGCGCCGTACATGGCCTGGAAGTAAGCCTCGGTCTGCTTGTCCGGCTCGCCGTACAGGAAGGTGTGCTCCGATTCGGACTCGTAGGTGGCCACCAGCGCGCCGAAGCCGCACTCAATCACGTCCCCGGGGCGGGGCTTGCGGTCGGTCATTAACCCGTGCGGGTAGGCAGAGCGCTCGCCGTACAGCACCGCGCCGTTGACCAGCCCGGCGTTGACGAAGACCAGCTCGCCCAGGTCCTTCTGCATGCGCTCCACGGTCTTCTCGCGGGCGTAGGCGAAGGCGTCCGTCTCGCTCAGCCCGGCGATGATGGCCTCGCGGGCCATTTCCACCATGTAGTCGGCAAACACGCCGGCCTTCTCCAGGATGGCGATCTCTTCCGCGTCCTTCACCAGGCGCATGGTGTAGACCAGGTCGGAGATGACGAAGTCGGGGCGGACAGCCTGCATCAGGCGGAAGTCGCGGATCTTCAGCTGGTCCACGCCCAGCCGTTTGGCGGGGATGTCTTTGAGCATCCAGATCAGGGGGTGCACCAGGCCGGGGTAGTCAAAGTACACTTTGACGTTCGGCACCCAGGTCTCCTGGGCCATTTCCTGCTCCAGCAGGGGCACGTAGAAGGTCGGCTGTCCCGAAACGGGGATGTAGCAGCCCAGCGGCCGCTCGGTGGACTGGTGGAAGAAGCCGGTGGCGTAGAAAATGTTGTACGGATCCAGCAGCAGCAGGCCGTCCAGGTTTTCCGCATCCATCTGGGCCTGAATTTGCGCCGTCTTGCGCTTGTACCAATCGATGCTCAGTTTCATGGTTCCCTCATTGCGTAGAAAAATGGTCAACATTAAGGGGAGCGCAGAGCGCTCCCCGGTAAGGCACAGGTTGGCCGATTAGTAGATGAAGGCCGCGCTCTTCCAGGTCTTCGGGTCTTCGTAGCCGCGGGAGGTCTGCGGATTGTTCACCAGCGCGATGCGGGTGAACATCTTCGCCAGCATGTCCTCGCCCACTTCCAGGGCCTCATGGGCTACGCCGTTGGAGTAGGTGGTCAGGAACTTGACCGCGCGGGCCGGGTCTTCTTTGTACAGCTTGAGCGCAGTCTCTTCCACCACGGGCTGCAGATCGTACAGCCGCCGGTCGAACTCGCACCAGACCGGCTTGACCAGATCCACGGTGCCCTGATAGAACAGGTTCATCAGGTTGCCGATATTCTCAAACAGCCAGTACGCCGAGTTCTTGGTATAGGCGCCCTTGTTGCCCGCCAGGCCGGTGCGGTACTCGACCGGGGTGCGGGTGTTGCCGGCGTAGAAGGGGATATGGGGGCTGGCGGCGGTGGCAGCCAGACCGGCCCACAGCAGCCCGCCGATTTCGTTGGGCAGCCAGGAGCGGCTCTGAGTCACCCAGGAGGTGATGGTCTGCGGGCAGCCGATGATGCGAGACTTGCACCAGGCCGGCGAGTAGCGGTAGTGCCCGGTGACCGGGTCGATCATGGTCGGGTACTGCTCGTCCAGCGGCGAGTACTCGTCCAGCTCGGTGCCCTCATAGGTGTCCTTGAGCACGTTGATCAGGTCCTCGGGGGTCAGCTTGCGGTCGGGCTTCACGAACAGCGGGTATTCCTTGGTCGGCTCGTAGGGGTCCAGGTTGGTGGACGGAGCCAGCAGGCTGATGCCCCGCCAGATGCGGTGCAGGCTGTAGTAAGGCTGGGCGTACTCCCCGTTGGCGCCGCGCGGGCGGTTGATCTCGTTGGTGCCGTAGGCGCGCGAGGCGTGGAAAGGCTCGCCGGAGTTCGGATCCCACAGGCCGTGCTTGATGGCGAAGGGGATCAGGTCCGGGTCACACATGTAGTTGTCGGGGTCGTCCGGGTTGATCTCGGCCAGGCGGAAGGAGTTGGCTTCCACCACAAAGCAGTCATCGGGCACGCGGGCGGCCGCCCAGTGATAGCCCTGGTACTGCTCGAACAGCCAGACCTCGTTCGGGTCGGCCAGGATGTAGTTGTCGGTGCGGGCGCCGTACTCCTCGGTCATCTTGCCCAGCCACTGCACGGCTTCGCGGGCGGTCTTACAGCGCTCCAGCACCAGGGTCATGACGTAATCACCCAGCACGGTATCCGGCCAGGGGGTCAGCCTGGCCACTTCCGGCTTGACCCAGCCGCCGGTCGAAGCGCCGGCGCTCAGCTGGAACTCGTTGATGCCGCCGGCGGCCATGGGGATTTCCTCACCCTCGGCCACGCGCAGGATGGCGGTGTAGGCGTAGGTCTCTTCGACCTGGGGAATGGAAATGTTGTTGGTGTCGGGGATGCGGATCATCGTCCCGGCCGGGTATCTGCGGCGCGGCACGGAGACGATCTGCTGGGCCTCGGTGGAGTTGGAGTCGCAGTTGCGCGCCACCATCACCGAGCCATCCGCAGATGCATTTTTGCCAACAGCGAGCATGTAACACATGATGGGATTCTCCTCTGAAGCAGGCAGACGGCTCTAGACCGCCCGCCCGTGTTCTTAGATCGTGAGCGGTCTACCGGCGGGCGAACGACTCCATGATGGCCGCCGCGTACTTGATCCCGCGGATGAAGCTGTCCACCGGCATGTTCTCGTTGGGCGCGTGCAGATTGGAGTTAGGCGGGCCAAACCCGGTGATCACCACCGGCATGTCGACCACGCTCTTGATGATGTCCTCCTGGGTCAGCCCGTGCACCACCGGAGGCGCGCCGAAGATCTCCGTGGCCGCTTCGATCACAGCCTGAGCCAGGTCTTCGGAGTAGGGGATCTTGTAGGGCGTTCCCCGCGCGGTCAGCACGTTGATTTCAATGTCATCAAAGCCGCGCCGCATCAGGTGCTCGCGCAGCTTTTCGACCTGCTTTTCGGGCATCAGGCGCGGCGGCAGGCGGAAGTCCACCTTGGCTTTGGCGCTCGAAGGCACGATGGTCTTCAGGCCCTCGCCCTGATAGCCGCTGGTCAGCCCGCAGATGGTGCAGGTGCCGTAATACTGGCGCCGCTTCATCAGCTCGTAAGGGCTCTTTCCCCAGGGCAGCTCGTCGATGCCGAAGTGATCCAGCACCGCGTCCATGTCCAGCCGTTCGGCTTCGGTGCGCAGCAGGAACTCGTCGTCCTCGTCGGGGGGCTGGAAGTCGTCGTACCAGCCGTCGATGATCACATTCCCTTCCGGGTCCACCATGGTGTTCAGCGCCTGCACCAGCCGCCAGGCCGGGTTCTTCACCCAGGCGGCGTCACCGGAGTACACGTCGGCGCGCGGGCCTTTGGCCACCAGCTCCACGTAGAGGATGGCCTTCAGCCCCAGCTCCACCTGCGGCGAGTTGACCGAACCGGAGATGTCCCCGTCCAGGCAGTGCATGCCGTCGGCCTGGATCAGGTCGATGTTGTTCAGGCACCAGCCTTCCAGGTGCGGGCTGCCGATTTCCTCATCGCCTTCGAAGAGGAACTTCAGCCGCACGGGCGGCTCGCCCAGCACCTGCTGGAAAGCGTAAGCGGCCTTGGCGAAGGCCATTATCCCGCCCTTGTTGTCAGTGGCCCCGCGAGCGTAGATCACCCCGTCGATGATGTTGGCCGCCCAGGGGTCCGAGATCCACTTCTCCAGCGGCTCGGGCGGCTGCACATCGTAGTGCCCGTAGCACAGCAATGTTTTGGCGTCCGGCCGGCTGGTGGGAATATCTGCGAAAACCACCGGCGGTCCTCCGTCGGTGGGGGATGCATAAGCGGGCAGGCCGTCTTTTTTCAGCAGGTCTACCAGCAGGTCTGCGCATTCCTGCAGGCCGAGCTTCTGCGCCGAAACGCTGGGCTGCCGCAGCAGGGTTTGCAGGTCGCGCACGAACTCATCCTGGTGCGCGTCGATAAAGGCGAATACATCTTTCAGTCGTTCGTACACGGTGTGGCTCCTTGCCCTGTCGCGGCCCGGCCGCATCCTTCCCTCCCCCGGTTGGGTTCCGCAGCCCATGCGAAAGACTGCGGAACCCGTGGAGGAGGAGAAGAAAAAGCGGAGACCGGCTATGCCTTCACGCTGGCCACGAATTGCTTCATCCGGCGGATGGCCTCTTCAATTCGGGCAGTCGGCGAAAGCAGCGAGATGCGAACAAAGCGATTGGTCGGGTCGGCAAACAGCGAACCGGGGAAAACCAGCACGCGGGCTTCCTGCAGCAGGCGCGTGCAGAAGGTTTCGGGGTCCATGCCCAGGCTGGTCACGTCAGTGAACAGATAAAAACCAGCGCGGGGGTTGACGTACTTCAGCCCCATCTCGTCCAGGGCCTTCATCATCATCACGCGGCGCTCGTTGTAGATTTCACGCATCTGCCTGACAGGCTCCTGCGGGCCGGTGTAGGCAGCCAGAGCCGCGGCCTGAGTGACCGCCGGGCAGCAGATGGCGATGGTGTGCGCCGGCTCGGTGAGCATTTCGCAGATCGGGGCGGGCGCAGCCAGGAAGCCGCAGCGCCAGCCGGTCATCGCGTAGGACTTGGACGGCCCGTTGACGGTGATGGTGCGCTCGCGCATGCCCGGCACCGCCGCCATCGACAGGTGCTTCGTGCCGTCGAAGATGATGTTCTCGTAAATCTCGTCGCTGATCACGATCAGGTCGTGCTCAATGGCGATCTTGGCGATCTCTTCGACCACTTCGGGGTCCAGCATGCCGATCGGGTTGCCGGGGTTGACCAGCGAGATCACCTTGGTGCGCGGGGTGATGGCCTTGCGGATGTTCTCCGGCTTGAAGAGGAAGTCCTCATCCGGATCGCAGGGCACCACCACCGGCTTGCCGCCCCACATCAGGATGGCTTCGTCGTAGGAGGTGTAGCGCGGTTCGCACACCAGCACTTCGTCGCCCTCGTTCAGCAGCGCGTACATGGCCAGGAACACGGCCTCTTCGGCGCCCACGGTGACCATGATCTCGGTCTCCGGGTCGTAGTCCAGGTTGTTGTCGCGCTTGAGCTTCTCGGCGATGGCCCGGCGCAGCTCAATGTTGCCGCGCACGTGGGTGTAGTGGGTAGCGCCGTTGTCCAGGGCGCGCTTGGCCGCTTCAATGATGTGCGGCGGGGTGGGCAGATCAGGGTCGCCGCGGCCCATCAGAACCACATCGTCCAGCTTGGCGGTGATATCCAGCAGCTTGGTGCGAATACCAACGCCGCCCACAGCCGCCAGTTTATCGGATTTCTTGCGTTCCAAAGCAATCGTCATCAGAATTCTCCTGGTATTCTGTTCTTATTTCCTTTTTCTCACCAGTTCGGTCATCTCGCCGTCAATGCGGGCGTAGAAGATGGCCCAGTCACCGGCATGGGTGGCCGGCGTGGTGCGCAGGCCGAAGGCGAACCCGTCGCACGGGGCCTTGATCTGCTCGAGCTCTTCACCGTACAGGTTGTAGATGCGGGCGAACACGTCACCCTGCCTGGCCCACTTCTTGAACTCGAAATCAGGCTCAGCCACCCACAGGCCGCTGCGGTTGGCCAGCACGGCGACCTGCACGCCGGTGTACCACTTCTCTTCGTATTCCGGCTCGCCTTCAATCATTCCGTAGTGGCGCATGACGTTCAGGTAGGCGTCGGTCAGCGCGCGGCCGTCGGCACGGAAGTCCTGCGGCATGTAGTGGCAGGAGCCGCCCAGCTCAATGCTGATGGCGGGTTTGCCCTGCTCGAACATCTCGGCCATCGGGCTGCCCTTGGGATGCGGCGAGCTCAGGATCAGGTTCCAGCCCTTTCCCATGGCCTGAGCCAGTTCCTGCGAACCGGGATCGGGGGAAGCGAAAATGGTGGCCGACAGGAAGGAGTGATCGCCGCCCGAGTGCACCGAGATCTCGATGTCAGCGTTCGCGACCAGAGCTTCCTTGTGCGCCCAGGCCAGGCGCTCGGTGTAGCGGCCGGTGGGCGAGCCAGGGTACACCCGGTTCATGTCGTAGGCGAACATGTCCAGCGGGTTGCCGCGCTTGCTCGCTTCGAAGGCCGGCACGTTCATGGCCGGAACCAGCACCAGCGCGCCGTTCAGCTTCTTCGGGTCAATTTCGTGGATCAGATTGATGAAGGAAATGGCGCCCTGCGGTTCGTCACCGTGGATGCCGCCGTTCAGCCACAGCACCGGGCCGTCGCCGGCGCCGTTGATGATGGTCAGGGGCATTTCCAGGCTGCCGCCGCCGGGATGCTCACCGGCGACAATCGCGCCGCGGCCGACGGTGCCGGGGGCGGCTTTTGCAGTACCGATTTCCAGAACCTTTGCTGTCATTTCAGCCTCCAAATTGTGTTGTTAGCGTGCAGCACCGGCCGCTTTGAGCAGACCGCGCGTTTCAGGCGGGCGGTAGCCGCGGCTGGTGGGGTACGGCTCAATCAGTTCAACGGTGACGCCGTGGTTGTATTCCGGATATACAAAGGCCTCGAATCCGTCGGCGCGGTCCAGATAAATCTTGTGCTGGTACAGCGGCACGCCGGCTTCCTGCACGCGGCGGACGGCCTTGCGGATGTCGTCAAACTCGAAGCACAGGTGCTCCAGGCCCTCGCCGTGCTTGGCCATGAACTGGGTCACGCGGTTTTCCGGGTCGGTGCTTTCCACCAGGTGCAGCCACAGGCGGTCGTTGCCCGGTTCGATCATCATATCCTTCTGGGTGCCGTAGTGCTGGTCGGTGCGCAGACCATCGGCCTTGAGGCCAAAGAGCTTTTCAAAGCGCCTGGCGGCTTTATAAACGTCCTTGACCGCCACGCCGATGTGCTGCAGCCCCAGCAGGTTGGGGTTATTGCATTTTTCGGCCTCCCAGCCGTAGGAGGTCGTATGGGGCTGGATCAGCTCAACGGTAAAACCAATCGCGTCCTCGGGGTACACAAAGGCTTCAAAACCGTCGGCGGCGTTGAAGATCTTGTCCTCAAACAGCGGAACGCCGATTTCCCGCAGGTAGGCCACATCGGCTTCGATGTTGTCCGTCTCCAGAGCGATGTGCTCCAGACCTTCGCCGTGCTGCTGCAGGAACTTGTTGACTCGCGACTCGGGGTTCCAGTTCTGCACAAGGTGCAGCCAGCAGCCGTTCGGCATCATGATGCGGGCGTCCAGCTGAAAGCCTTTGCCCTGGTCGTTGCGGAAATCGTAGGCCTTGAAGTCAAACAGCTTCTCATAATTTTTGACCGCGGCGTCCAGATTTTCCACCACCAGCCCGATATGATGTAAACGAGTGATCATGCATAACCTCCAGATAAGATTTGGTCGGCGGTGAGGCCGAAGTGTGGTTTGAACCGCAGGGGTTCATGAAGCTGCCTGGTTCGCATGACCGCCCTCCCGTGGGTCATGCTGAGCAGCAAGGTTGAAAGAGTTGTAAAGAAGCTTCCTCCTGATGCGTGATACTGCCCGGGACTACACCCGGCCGCAGGCCACCATATGCCCCGCGCCCACATCGCGCAGCTGGTAAGGCCGCTCGGCACAGTCGGGGCTGGCATACCGGCAGCGCGTGCGGAAGCGGCAGCCGCTCGGCGGGGTGATGGGACTGGGGATGTCGGGGCTGGCATACCGGCAGCGCGTGCGGAAGCGGCAGCCGCTCGGCGGGTTGATGGGACTGGGGATGTCGCCCTCCAGAAGGATGCGCTGGCTCTTGCGCTCCGGGTGAGGCCGCGGCGCCGCCGAGAGCAGCGCCTGGGTGTAGGGGTGCAGCGGGTGGCTGTACAGCTCCTCTTTGGTGGCCACTTCCAGTAATTGACCCATGTACAGCACGCCGATGCGGTCCGAGATGTGCTTGACCACCCCCAGGTTGTGGGCGATGAACAGGTAAGTCAGGTTGCGGGTCTGCTGCAGATCGCGCAGCAAATTGAGAATCTGCGCCTGAATGGACACGTCCAGCGCCGAAACCGGCTCGTCGCAGACGATGAACCTGGGGTCCAGGATCAGCGCCCGGGCAATGCCGATGCGCTGGCGCTGCCCGCCGGAGAACTCATGCGGGTAGCGCTCCATGTGATAATCCTCCAGCCCCACCTGGCGCATGATCTCCAGCACGCGCTTCTCCTTCTCCTTGGCGGAGAGGTGCTCGTGGATGCGCAGCCCCTCACCGATGATGGTGGAGACAGGCATGCGCGGGTTGAGCGAGGAGTAGGGGTCCTGGAAGATGATCTGCACGTCCTTGCGCAGCTGCTGCTGTTCGGCAGGGGTGCGCCCGTACATGGACTTGCCCATGATGATCACGTCGCCCGAGGTGCGCTGCTCCAGGCCGACGATGATCCGCCCGGTGGTGGTTTTGCCGCAGCCCGACTCGCCCACCAGGCCGAAGGTCTCGCCTTCGTAGATTTCAAAGGACACGTCGTCCACGGCGTGAACATACTTCTTGCCGCGTCCCAGAAAGCCCTTGTGCTTGCCCAGCCTGTCCACCTTCACCAGCGGCTCGCGCTCGTTCTGCGGAACAGCTTCGCGCGCCTGGGCGGGAACGCGAACGGCCGCCTCCGCCAGGGCGCGCTGCTCGCGCAGATCGCGGTAATTGAAGCAGGCCACCTCCAGCCCGGGCCGCACCTCGGTCAGCCGGGGCATTTCCTCCGCGCAGCGGTCCAGGGCATACGGGCAGCGGTCGCGGAAGGCGCAGCCGCTGGGCAGGTCGAGCAGGTTGGGCACGTTGCCCTCGATCACATGCAGCCGCTCCACCACCGTTTCCACACTGGGAATGGAGTTGAGCAGCCCCTCGGTGTAGGGGTGCTGCGGGTCGTTGAACAGGTCGGTCACCGAGCGGGTTTCCACAATGTGCCCGGCGTACATCACCGCCACCCGTTCGGCCATCTCCGCCACCACCCCCAGGTCGTGGGTGATCAGCATAATGGCCATGCCGAACTCTTCCTTCAGGTCACGCATCACCTGGAGGATCTGCGCCTGGATGGTCACGTCCAGCGCGGTGGTCGGCTCGTCGGCGATGAGCAGCTTGGGGTTGCAGGAAATGGCCATGGCGATCATCACACGCTGGCGCATGCCGCCGGACAGCTGGTGCGGGTAGCACTCCAGCCGCTCGCGGGCCGAGGGGATGCCCGTTAGCTCCAGCAGGCGGGCGGCCCGGTTCACCGCCTCTTCGCGGCTGACCTTCTGGTGCAGGATGATGGCTTCGGTCAGCTGGTCTTTGATGGTGAAGACCGGGTTGAGCGAGGTCATGGGCTCCTGGAAGATCATGGCCACGTCGCCGCCGCGCAGCTGGCGCAGCTCGTCCCCCTCCAGAGCCAGCACGTCTTTACCGTTAAAGCGGATCGAGCCGCCGGTCACCTTCCCGGGGGGATTGGGGATCAGGCGCATAATGGAGCGCGCGGTGACCGACTTGCCGCAGCCGGACTCTCCCACCACAGCCAGCGTCTCGCCTTCATTGATGTGCAGGGTGACCCCTTCCACTGCACGCACCACCCCTTCGGGGGTGAAGAAACGGACTTGCAGGTCTTGGATTTCCAGCAGTTTCGCCATGGTTAATTCCTCAGCCTCGGGTCGTAGAAGTCTCTCAGCCAGTCACCGATGATATTGATTGAGATCACGGTGATCATGATCGCCAGGCCCGGAATGGTGGCCAGCCACCACACCCCGGTGATCAGCATCTCGCGGCTTTCAGCGAGCATGCCGCCCCAGGTGGGCACCGCCGGGGGCACACCCAGACCCAGGAAGGACAGCGAGGCTTCCGCCAGGATGGTCGAAGCCACATTGAACGACCCCAGCACGATCAGCGGAGCGAGCGAGTTGGGCAGGATGTTGCGGAACATGATGGAGAGCTTGGAATCGCCCAGGGCGCGGGCCGCTTCCACAAATTCCTTCTCGCGCAGCGAGAGAGTGACTGAGCGGGCCATGCGCGAATAGGTGACCCAGTTGGAAACACCCAGGGTCAAAATCAGCGGCATCAGGTTCTGCAGCATGGTGCGGTTCGAGACTTCCACCCCTCGCTGGGCATTCAGCACCGCCAGCACGCTGATGGCCAGCAGAATGGAGGGGAAAGCCAGCTGGATGTCAGCCAGGCGCATGATCACATCATCCACCTTGCCGCCGAAAAAGCCGGCGATAACACCCAGCGTGACGCCGATGGTCCCGGCCACAAACACAGCCGTGAAGCCCACAATCAGCGATACCCGCGCGCCGAAAATCAGGCGCGAGAGCACGTCGCGGCCCATGCCGTCGGTGCCCAGCGGGTAGGCCGGGTTGCCGCCCTCGGCAAAGGCTGGCGGCAGCAGGCGGACGCTGAGGTCCATGGCATTGGGATCGTATGGTGAAAAGGTTGGCGCGCCAACGGCCAGGATGATGATCGCGCCTAGAATAACCAGAGCCACCAGCGGGAACTTGGCCTTCAACAGGCTGCGCCACATGCGGTCCAGGGTGGTCACCCGGCGGCGCTGGCTTTGCGGCTTCACAACAACGGGGGTTGCGGTGGTTACTTCACTCATGATTTCGCTCCTAAACAAACCCGGTTTGTTCCCTGCATGACTGCTGTCTCCTAACTGTAACGAATGCGCGGGTCAAGCCAGGTGTAGAGAATGTCCACCAGCAGGTTCAGCCCCACAAACAGCAAAGCCAGGACAATCACCGATGCCTGCACCACGTTGAAGTCCTTCTGGTTGATGGCGAAAACCACCAGGCGGCCGATGCCGGGCCAGGCGAAAATGTTCTCGATGACAATGTCCCCGCTCAGCAGGAAGCCAAACTCCATGCCCACGATGGTCACAATGGGGATGAGTGCGTTCTTGAAGGCATGCTTGAGCACAACCAGCTGCTCCTTGACGCCTTTAGCCCGGGCGGTGGTCACATAATCCATGCCCAGCACCTCCAGCATGCTGGAGCGCACCAGGCGGGCGTTGCGCGAAAGCGACCAAACGCCGGAAGAAACGCCCGGCAGGATCAGATGCCGCAGCGCGTCGGGAAAGGTTCCGACCAGGGTGGCGAAATCACCGGCGAAGAGCGGCTCTAGAATGGGCACGCGGCCGGAAATGGGCAGGATCTTGTGCTGAACACCCACCACCAGGATGAGCATCAGACCCAGCCAGAACTCGGGCATCGACTGGCCGATCATGGCCAGCAGCATCGGCCCGCCGTCCAGCAGCGTGTTGCGCTTGGCCGCGGCGATCACCCCCACCGGGATGGCAAAGACCACCGCGACAAACATGCCGATCATGGTCAGCTCGATGGTGGCGGGCAGCCGCTCCAGGACCACCTGCATGGCCGGCTGGCCGTATTTCAGCGACATTCCAAAATCGCCCCTCACTGCCTTCGTGAGAAAATCCCAGTACTGAACATACACCGGCCGGTCAAAGCCCATATTGTGCCGGACCTGTTCAATGGCTTCTGCGCTGGCCCGTTCGTTGACATACAGATAAGTGGGATCGCCTGACAAGAACAGCACACCAAAAGCAAGTACACTGACCCCCAGCATCACAATGAGCGATTGAGCGAGACGGCGCAAAATATATTTGATCATTGGCCAGATTCCTTGTGGTTCCACGCCCTGCCGGTTGGGGGACGGGAACCCGTCCGGGTGGGACGGCCGGCGAAGAGGCTGTGGAAGATTGTGCGTCGTGCTTGGAAAAGACCGAAGTGTAGATTGTCTACAATCTACAATTATACACCGGAAAGATGGGAATGCAAGCGGTAGTTACCGCCGGGGTTGAAAGAGCCGCCCCTCCACGGGGGCGGGAGGAGCGGCTCTCCGTAAAGACATCCGTCAACCTGAAGGTATCCGCGGATCCTTTTAGTTGATAAAGGAGGTGTGACGGAAGTCCATGATCTCGTCCGGACGCGGAGTCCAGTCGACCAGGTCGCTCACAGCGTACCAGTCCACCTGCATGTAGATGAACAGCCAGGGGGCATCCTCGTGGACAATCATCTGCAGCCGGTCGGTAATCACCTTGCGCTCCTCAGGATCATAGGTCTCAGCCAGCTGAGCCACCAGCTCGTCCCACTCGTCGTTCTGCCAGTTGACGTAGTTGGTGGAGGCTTCCACGCTCACCAGGTCCGACAGGTCGTACCAGGCGCTCAGGAAGGAGGAACCGGTGCCCAGCAGGTACAGGGCGGGCAGTTCCTTGGAGCGGATCATGGTCTGGTAAGTGGTCCACTCGTAGGGCACCACCTCGATGTTGCAGCCGATCTTGGCCAGGTCGGCGGCCACAGCCATGGCGATTTCCTTATCCTTGGAGTAGCGGCCGTTGGGGGTTGCCAGGGTGGTGGAGAAGCAGTCCGGGTAACCGGCCTCAGCCAGCAGTTCCTTGGCCCGCTCGGGGTCATAGGGGTAGGCCTTCACTTCCGGATTCTTGTGCGGCGGGTTGACCATGCCGCCCTCGCGCTCGCCCTGTCCGTAGAACAGCCCGTCCAGGATGGTCTGCACGTCAACAGCCATGTTCAGGGCCTGGCGCACGCGCACATCGCGGACCGCTTCGCAGCCGTCACCGTTGCAGGTCTGCTGGAAGCCGATGTAGATGCGGCGGCCGCCCTTGACCGGGGCCATGTGCACGCCATCAGCGGCGTCGATGGTCGGGGACTGATCTGGCGGAACCTTGGAGACAACATGCACGTTGCCGGCCAGCAGCTCAGCCACAGCGGTGGAGGCTTCGGGGATGGGGCGGAAGATGATGGTCTTGATGGGAGGCAGCTCACCCCAGTAATCGTCCCAGCGCTCCAGCACCAGCTGATCGTCCTTCACCCATTTGACCAGCTTGTAGGGGCCGCAGCCCATCGGGTTCTGGGCCACGTATTCCAGGTCGTTTTCCTGGTAGTACTTGATCGGGTGCATGAACACCTCGCCCAGGTAGCCCGGGGCATCCGGCTGGAAGCCGCTCAGGATGATGTTGACGGTGTATTCATCCACCACTTCGGCGCCCACAACACCGATCGAGTTGAAGATATAGCCCGGGGTGTTGCCGGTCCAGTTGTACTGGGGATCCAGACCGCGCTCGATAACGAACTTCACTGTTTCAGCGTTGAAGTGCTCGCCGTCCCAGAAGTACACGTCGTCGCGCAGCTTGAACTGCCAGGTCTTGTTATCCTCCAGCAGTTCCCAGCTGGTGGCCAGCATGGGCTGCAGCTGCTGGTTCGCGTCCATGTAGAGCAGGCGGTCGAATATGTGCTCGGCAATGTTCGAGTCGGTGCGGGTGGACAGCTGGTTGGGCTCGAAGGTGGTCACATCATTCGGCATGGCCACCACCAGCGGCCGGGTGTCGTTGATGCTCGGTTCGGCCGGCTCAGCCGGGGGCTCAACCTCGCCGCCGGGTTCGGCGGGGGGCTGGGTGGCCGCAGGCTGACCGCCGGGCTCGGCGGGAGCCTGGGTCGGCGCAGGCGCCGGGGTCGTGCAGGCCGTGATGAGCATCACCATGGCCAGCAGCGCCAGCAAAACTTTGTACAGCGGGTGTTTCATCATCTTTTCTCCTTCAGCTTTTTGAACGAACACGTGGAAAAAGCAGTTTCCCCTAGGGTCAGAAAAACGATCTCGAGGTGGTTCATCCTCCTTCCGCAGGGACTTACAGGATTGCACGCCTTCCGGCCGGAAGACGGAATCGCCTCAGGGAGGGGCCGGCGCGTTAATATACGCCAGCAGACAGCCTGACACGGAGCGCATCAGGCCGAGAAGAGCCCGGCCCTGTTCTGGAGAATGACTGCACCCTCCAGGAGATCACAGGCGCCGGCCCGGTCAGCGGTTTTTCTGGGTTGATAAGGGTATTGGTATTGGGGTGTCTACCGTTAACAGTCGATTGTCGACATTATGGAGATGACTTAATATACAATATCCAAAAACGAATGTCAAGTGGGTTCAGCCAGATTACTAAAAAAGTGACACTCGACCAGACTGAAATGAACGAAGAGACATCTTTTTCGGGACGCTCGCCGTTCGGCCGCCGCTCTCACACGGAGCAGTCCTCGCACCGCACCGCCCCTACCGCAGCGCCTCGTCCACGAACTCACCGCCCTGAATGACCACCTCGCCGTCCAGGTACAGGCTGCAGTCCAGCAGGCAGTTGCCCAGATGGGCTCGCGAGTCGATCCGGCCCTGGAAGCACACGTCGTTGTTCGAGCCGAATTCCACCTGCACATTCCCGTAATAGGACTCAATGTCCGCGCCCGAAGCGCCCGGATCGGCATACTGGAGGGCCTGTGCCGCCCAGTTGGCTCGCCGGTCGGTGCCCCAGGCAATGTGTCCGACCCGCCAGGCGTTCTCATCCTGGAAGGATTCGAGCGTCTTGCGCAGCAAAAGGGCATCCAGGCCGCCCTTGATGGCGGTGATGCGCCCATCCCGGATGGTGATTTCTACCGGCTCGTGCACATAGCGGCCCAGGTAAAACATCTGGTCGCCGGTGTTGAGCACCAGGGTGCCCTGCACGCTTTCCTCCAGCGGCGCCACCTGCACCATGCCGCAGCCGAAGAAATCCAGATGCCCCGGCTCGTCGGCAAGCCCGTACAGCGCACCCACCGGACGGTCGCCGCGCTCCATGCTCAGATCGGTCCCGGCCGGCGAGGTAATGCGGATGTGGCTGGCGCGGGCCAGCCGGGCAGCGCCCTGTTTGGAACGGCGCACCACCTCCGGGTCGCCTTTTAACCGGCGCATGGCGTGCAGCGGCTGCACAGCCATCAGCACACGCAGGCCTGCAGCCAGCCCTTCTCGCACCTGCTCGGAGTAGTGCAGTTTATGCGTGCTGGAATACACCAGCAGGTCTGCCTCACGCACCGCCGCCCCGAAGGATTTTTCCGGCAGGGGACCTTCGGCCGGCAGGCAGATCTGGTAGACCTGCGCCCCGAGCGAGCGGGCAGCGTCCATGGCCGCCCGGGCATAGGCGGGGTTGAAAGCTGTGTCGGTCACCACCAGGCACAGCTCACCGGGCTGCAGCCGGCTCAGCGAAAGCTGGTGGCGGAACAAATCCGTCCATTCGCCGTGCGCAGAGGCGGAGGTGAGGATACGCTCATGGGACATAGTTTCCTCCATTAATGGATCTGGCTTAATCACCGGGCCGCCATCAAGCGACGGCGGCCCGGCATCAGGAGGTTTCTGTGATTGGATTGTCGCAGCGGTTCGCCTGCTCCGGGCAGGTTGTCACTCGGTTGCCCCGGATGCTGGCGCCAACCTGCTCAACCAAGCTGGTGCTTCATCCGCTCGCCGGAAGCGAAGCGTTTGAGGTTGGCGAAGGCCGCGCGGGGCTGGCGCTCGCGCGCACCGCCCTTGCCGCCGGCGATGTGCGGGGTCAGCACTACATTATCCAGTTTGAGATAGGGGTGGTCGTACGGCACCGGCTCCTGCACAAACACGTCCAGCCCGGCGCAGGCGATCTTCCGCTCGCGCAGCGCAGCCGCCAGGGCCTCTTCGTCGATCACCCCGCCCCGGCTGACGTTGATCAGCATGGCGGTGGGCTTCATCATCTCCAGCTCCGCCGCGCCGATGGTCTTCTCCGTCTCGGGGGTCAGCGGCGAGACCATCACCAGCACGTCCGAGCGGCGCAGCAGCTCTTCCTTGGTCACATAGCTGACCTCCAGCTCGGCTTCCAGTTCGGGGTCCAGGCGGTGGCGCTTGTGATAGATGATCTCCATGTCAAAGGCCCGGGCGCGGCGGGCAATCTCGGTGCCGATGTCGCCGAAGCCGAAGATGCCCATGGTCAGCCCGTTCAGCTCGATCAAATCGGGGATTTTCATCCACTGGAAGCCGTGCGACCGCTCGGTGGTCACCTTGGGCTCGATCCCCAGCTCGCGGTAGGCGCCGGTGACGGTCAGGTGATGCCCGGGGACGATCTTCTTGGCGCAGGCCAGCATCAGGGCCATGGCATGCTCGGCCACCGCCATCGAGCCGGGCAGGGGCATCAAGGCCACCGTCAGGCCGCGGGCGCCGATGGCGTCCAGATCCAGGTTGTCGCGGCGGCTGCCCATCTTCTGGATGACGCGCAGCTTCGGGGCGGCTGCCAGCAGCTCAGCCGTCACGGGCACCTTCTGGGTGATCAGCGCCTCCGCCTCCGCCAGGCAGGGGCGCAGGGCCTCCAGCCCGGGCGCTTCGGGCGCGTCCAGTACCAGATCGTATTCCCGGGCCAGGTTCTGTAAAAACTCCCGCATCTCCGGGGTCTGCGGGTCAGCCATTACCACACGCATGGGTGTCATGAAAAACTATCCTCCGGTCAGTTCATTTTCTGGGGAGCGGGTCTGGCGTACAGCCCGACTTTGGAATGGCGCAGTCCCAGCTCGGTCAGCCCCTCGACCATCTTGAAGGTCACCGCCACCGGGTCGATAACGGGCACGCCCAGCTCGCGCTCCAGGTCTTCAGAATAGCCGGCCATGGAGGCGCAGCCCATGATGATCACTTCCGCGCCGTCCTCCTGCACCATGCGGCGGGCAACTTCAATACCGGTTCGCTTGACCTTTTCAGGATCGGTGGCAATTTCCACCACGCCCATGTTCAGGGCGCGCACCGAGGCGAAGCGCAGGTCCAGCCCGTGCTTGCGCACCTGCTGCTGCTTGACGTTCTCTTTATGCTTTTTCTCGGTCAGGATGGAGAACTTGTTGCCCAGCAGCAGCGCCACCGAAAAGGCGGCCTCCTCCAGCCCGTAGACGGGGATGTCAGAGATCTCCTTCAAGGCCTCCAGGCCCGGGTCGCAGAAGGCGGCCAGCACCACCGCGTCGAAGCCTTCTTCATTGGCCTTTCGCACGGCCTGAATGGTGTAGGGCGTGGCCAGGGCCTCATCGTAGAAGGACTCGAGGGATTCGGGGCCGTGCTCAATCTGGGCCACCACCGCTTCGGTATCCGGCCGGGCAATCTTGCGGATCAGTCCGGCTACCCGCTCGGTGACCGTGGTAGAGGTGTTGGGGTTGAGAACCAGAATTTTCATGATGTTTCCTGGGATGAAATGGGAAAAAGCGCTCACGCAGGGGGCCAGCCCCCCGGGACTGACGGATGGTACACCGGGGAGCGGGCCGCGCCATGCGTACTGTCTATTGTAGACAATCTACAGAATAAGTCAAGTGCGTTCCGCCCATTAAACTGTTGACAGTCGACGATCTACCTGCTATTCTCTTTTATAGCAAGCCCTGCCCTCCCTTCTTTTCCACATTCCGCCCAATCCATCTTGCAGTAACCATGCCATCCACGCCTTCTCCTGCTTTTCCTGTTTACCGGAACATCCCCCGCCCGCCGGCAGACCTGCTGGCGCGCTTTGCCCCGCTGGGCACCGCCGACGTGGCCGACAGCCTGCCGCCCGAGGCCCTGCTGGACCAGGGCCTGAAGCCGCTCTG
>CZCB01006761.1_pt1 | contig 45472 bp, 50 predicted proteins | sample 591991 | NCBI WGS metagenome assembly CZCB01 (sample SAMEA3556809, study PRJEB10932) | anaerobic digester metagenome
GTGTATAAGAGACAGATATAATACTATGTATAATTATGCAAATATATATTGCAATAAAGATAGGATATTGTATAATAAACATTGATGAAAAATTTAATAATAAAAAATCTTAAACAGCAATATATGTACGGCGCGGTGGGAGTGCGGGATATATCCCTGGAATGCGATAGCGGCGAGATTATATCCGTATTATCCCACAGCGAGGGCGGAAAAACCTCATTGCTTAAAGCAATAGCCGGGCTTTATCCGATATTGGAAGGTAAAATATATATTGACGACAAAGACGTAACCAATCTTCCGCCCAAAGACAGAAACGTATTGCTTGTTTATGAAGACGGCGGATTTTTCAATCGCAAAAGCGTATTCTATAACCTTTCATACAGCCTTAAGATACGAAAAACATCCTACGACATTATTAAGGATAAAGTATTGAGCGTGGCAAGGGAATTAAAGATTGAGCATTTGCTTGGCGAAAAAATATTCAGGCTTTCGGAAAACGAAAAAGTTAAAGTCATGATAGCCAGAGCCATGCTTAGGAAAGCTTCGGTATATTTGTTTGACGACCCATTCAAAAGGGTCCTTCCTCAAGACAGACACGCTGTTTTTATCGAGCTTTTGCCGTTTATCAAAAAATTGGACGGAGCCGTTATATTTGCCACAACATCAGTTGACGAAGCCCGCACCATAAGCGAAAGAACCTTCATTATGAGTTACGGCTTTGTCGTTGACGAGGGGAATTTTGACGATTTATACGCAAGGCCTTCTACGCTTACAAGTTATAAATTTGTCAAAGGATATGAAAGCAATATAATAAAAGCGAAGGTATCGGAAGATGAAGAAGGCGTATATATTGATATCCTCAACAAAAAAATAAAGCTGTCTAGCGATAAATTAATTAATCCTATTTATATAGGCAAAGAAACAATCGCAAGCTTTATCACATATCCCGCGAAAGAGGGGATAAAACATGAGCTTGGATTTTTGGAATATTATAACAATAGGATAATACTTCATTCTAAAATTGATAATCACAGCATAAAAACAGTAATTGAGAATAAAGAAGACATACCCGAATATATCGATATAGATATAAGCAGCCTTAAACTTTTCGACATAAACAGCGAAAAACTTGTGTATTTTGATTGACTGTTGATGTCAAAGGGTATATCATAAATACAGAAATAACCTGAATCGATGATTTTTATCAGAGAGTAAGCTTATTGACAATTGTGGGAAAAACAAACCGCTTTTCTTCATATTTTGTTTTAACACGCTATTTTCAGCCGCTCTTTGATAAAGGGCGGTTTTTTGATATAAGGAGGCAAACATGAAACGCATCGGAGTAATCGGTATTGTAATAAAAGGAGACAAAAGCGTGTCCGTGGAATTGCAAAAGCTGTTAAACGAATATAATCAAATTATTGTCGGTCGCATGGGCGTGCCCGACAGAGTGAGCGATGTTTCGGCTATTAGCCTGATAGTAAAGGGCAATACTGAAGAAATAAACGCCTTATGCGGACGCCTGGGTAGACTTGATAACGTTAAAGTTAAATCGGCGTTAACATCAGTTGAAATATAAACAAAAGGAGAGAGGTAAAATGAAAAAAGCAATTGTTTTTGCGCTCATACTTGCGCTTGCGTGTTTTGTTTTTGTGGGCTGCGACAAACCCGACAAAGACAGTCATACAATTAATGTGGTAATGCCGGACGGAGCTCCCGCTTTGGCGCTGGCAAAACTATTTTATGAAAATCCGAAATTCGATGGATACAAAATCAATTATAATATTGTAGCCGGGGCAACAGGAATACAGGAAAAAATGCTTTCGGGGGAGGCGGACATCGCTCTTTTGCCCACCAATATGGCGGCCAATCTTTATAATAAAGGAATAGACATAAAAATAGTCGCCTGCAATGTATTCGGATTGCTTTATATGGTTGGGAAAACCCCTATTGATCAATTGGAGGATTTATACGGAAAAACCGTATATAATTTGGGGCAGGGCAATACCCCCGATTTTGTATTCAAGACCATACTTGAGCAAAACGACATTAATTATGCCGCCACCGACACGCCCAAGAATAACGAAGTAGGCTTGAGATACGCTCCCGACGCAGAAAGCATAATAGCGATGATGAAGGCCTCGCAAATTGAATACGCTATACTCGGCGAGCCTCAAGTTTCACAGGCGTTAAATATTGCGGAAGATTTTGAGATAGTGTTAAATCTACAGCAGGAATGGCAGCAAGGGTATCCTCAAGTGGCTACGGTAGCCAAAGCCGACATTATCGAAAACCATAAGGATTTTTTGAAGTCCTTCTTGCAAGAAGTAGAACAAAATGTTCAATGGATAGCGGATAATCCCGAAAAAGTAGGACAAGCTTTGGCATCCAAAGGCAGCCAAGTAAACTTCATAAGCGCTGAAAGCATAGCAAGATGCAATATCAGGTTTGAAAAAGCGGGCGACATTCAAGAAACCATTGATAATTACTTGCGTTTGATGTATGATTTCAATGTAAATTTTGTGGGAGGCAAAATTCCCGACGAGGGATTGTATTATAAGGAATGAAATTAAAGAATTACCTCAATCTTTTATATCCCCTTATCGCTCTTGCCGTATTTTTTGCAGTATGGCTGATTGCCGCGGAGATAATAAAGATTGAGGTAATTTTGCCGCATCCTGCGCAAGCCTTCAAACAATTATTGTTGTTGGTAAAAACAATGGATTTTTGGACGGCGATAGGGCATACTTTGCTGAGGACATTTATCAGCTTTTTTATTTCAATGTCCTTGGCTTTGCTGCTTGCGGCGTTGTCGTCTTTGTTCAAACCCGTATATTTTTTGCTTTCGCCGCTTGTGATAATTTCAAGAGCGGTGCCCACCATGTCCGTTATTCTTTTGAGTCTAATATGGTTTACTTCGGACATTACCCCCATGTTCATCGCCTTTTTAATAGTTTTTCCCATGCTGTATGCCGGCTTTTATTCGGCGATCAATAATATCGATAAAGATTTGATAGAGATGTCAAAATTATATAAAGTATCCAAAAGGATTATTGTAACGAAATTCTATATTCCATATATTATGCCGTCCTTTTTTGACAGCGTCAGAAGCGCGATTTCCTTAAATGTCAAATTGATTATCGCCGCCGAGGTACTGTCTCAAACAAGACACAGCATGGGAGTAATGATGCAGATATCAAAGCAATATTTGGATACCGCTTCTTTGATTGCCTGGACCATAGCGGCGATTGTTCTCAGCTATCTTTTAGAGATCGCCGTGGCGGTATTGAAAAAATTGTGCGTGAGGTGGAAATGAAATTTATCGACATAAACAAAAGTTACGGCGATATCAAGGTTCTTACTGATTTTAATTTGGAATTGATTGATAATAAAATAAATTGCATAATCGGCCCTTCGGGATGCGGCAAAACAACCATATTGAATATTGTTGCCGAGCTTACCGAATATCAAGGCAAGGTGGAAAGAGAGCAAAAGGGCATAAGCTATATATTTCAGAATAACAGACTGCTGCCCAACCTCAATGTGCAAGACAATCTTGAATATGTGCTTTCCACCATAGAAAAAGACAAAAACGAGCGAATGAAAAAAATTGACAAAATTCTTGATATCGTAGAGCTTGCGCAGCGAAGAAAAGCATATCCGCATGAGCTGAGCGGCGGCATGCAGCAAAGAGTATCAATGGCAAGAGCTTTTATTTATCCTTCCCAAATATTGCTTATGGACGAGCCCTTCAAAGGACTGGACATAGCGCTGAAAAAAAAGCTTATCGCGGCTTTCTTAAAGCTATGGCAACAAGACAATAAAACGGTAATTTTTGTTACCCACGACGTGGACGAGGCCCTGCTTCTTGCGGATAAAATCGTATTACTTTCTCCAAATGCCGAAATTCTGCTTAATGTCGATATAGATATCGAGCGTGACAAAAGAAGCTTGTCGCACGCAAAAATATCAGCTCTCAGAAATCGGATATATCAAAATTTTTAAGACAAATAGAAAAAGCTAAATTATATGAAAAAGCGGATTGATATCCGCTTTTGTCATATCAGCACTTTATTATTGCTTTTTTGAGTCGAGATATGGATTTTTTTACCGCCGAAGGCGCGGTCCCGCCGTCAACATCTCTTTTGCCTACCACTGATTTTAAGGAGATATTGCTGTAAATATCTTCTTCAATCACATTGCTGAATTCTTTCAATATATTCAAGGGCAGCTTTTCAATAGGTTTGCGCCGATTTACGCAATAAGACACAAGCTTGCCGGTAATGTTATGCGCTTCGCGGAAAGGCAGGCCTTTTTTTGTGAGGTAATCCGCAAAGTCAGTAGCGTTGGTATAGCCGTTCATGGCTGATTTTTTCATATTCTTTTTGTTAAAAACAGTTTTTTGCAGCATCTTATTAAATATTGTCAAACTTTGCAGCAATACGCTTTCGGTTTGGAACACCAAATCCTTGTCTTCCTGTAAATCTTTATTATAAGCCAAGGGCAGCCCTTTCAATATCGCAAGCATGGCCATTAGATTTCCGTATACCCTTGAGGTTTTGCCTCTTACGAGTTCGGCCATGTCGGGATTTTTCTTTTGGGGCATAATGCTGCTGCCCGTACTGAAGGAATCGCTTAATTCAATGAACTTGTATTCATCGCTTGCCCACATAATTATTTCTTCGGAAAATCTTGACAAGTGCATCATGACCATGGAGGCGTTAAATAAATATTCGCATACATAGTCTCTGTCCGACACCGCGTCCATGGCGTTCATTGTGATATCGGCAAATCCAAGCAGGGAAGCGGTATATCTTCTGTCTATGGGATAAGTGGTTCCCGCAAGAGCGCCCGAACCCAAAGGACAAACATTGATTTGCTTGTAGAAGCAATCATATCTCATTAAATCCCTGTAAAACATTTCCGCATAGGCGCACAAATGAAAAGCTAGCGTAATAGGCTGCGCTTTCTGCAGGTGCGTAAATCCCGGCATATATGTATATAAATTTTTGGAGGAAATGGATAGAAGAGTATTGATAAAGCTCTTTAATTCTCTTTTTATTTCCAAAATGCTGTCTTTGATATACATTTTGAAATCGGTAACCACTTGGTCGTTTCTGCTTCTTGCGGTATGCAGTTTCTTGCCCGCCTCTCCTATCCTGCGGGTAAGTTCGCTTTCTACGAACATATGAATATCTTCGGCGTTGTCTATCTTGAGAATGCCTTTGTCGATATCCTGCAGTATGTCTTTCAAGCCGTTAATAATCTTGTCGCCTTCTTCTTTGGGAATAATATCGCATTTGACCAGCATTGAGGCGTGCGCTATGCTCGCCGTAATATCCTGTCGATACATTTTTTTATCCACAGGCAGCGAGCTGTTAAAAATATCGGCAAGCTTATCTGTTTCAGAACTAAATCTACCGTTCCAAAGTTTTTCCATTATTGCTCCAGTAATTATTTTTTTATTAGTTTTTTGTAATAATCATTGATTTTCATGGCGCGTACGGTCAAAGGAAGTCCAAATAAACGAATGAAACCTTGCGCGTCCTCTTGATTATACACTTCATCTTCTCCAAAAGTGGCGATGTCGATGTCGTGAAGGGAATAGGGGCTCTTCTTGCGGGCGATTACGCAATTGCCTTTATAGAGCTTCATTACGACGGTACCCGTTACGGTTTCTTGGGTTTTGTCCACAAATGCTTTTATGGAATCCATAAGCGGAGTATACCAATTACCGTCGTAAGCAAGCTCAGCGAACTTGTTGGCTATTATTTCCTTAAAGTGCGAGGTGTTGCGGTCAAGGCAAATTTCCTCCAATTCCTTATGAGCTTTTATTAAAATAGTGCCGCCCGGAGTTTCATATACTCCTCTGGATTTCATGCCCACAAGCCTGTTTTCCACCATATCCTCAACGCCTACGCCATTTCTGGCGCCGATTTCGTTAAGCTTAAGCATAAGCTCTACAGGCGATAATTTCTCACCGTTAACATGTGTGGGGATGCCTTTCTCAAACTCAATTGTTACATATTCGGGCTTGTCGGGAGCGTCTTCAGGGTTGACGCATATCAACAGCTGGTCTTTTCGACGCTCATTCCATGGGTCTTCAAGGTCATGGCCTTCATGGGAAAGATGCAATAAATTCCTATCCATGGAATAGGGTCTTTTTTTGGTTACAGGTATGGGGATATTATGCGCAGCGGCATAATCGATAGCTTGTTCTCTTGATTTAATGTCCCATATTCTCCAAGGCGCGATAATCTTAATTTTTGGATTGAGCGCCATTATTGTCAATTCAAATCTTACTTGATCGTTTCCTTTTCCCGTGCAGCCGTGGCAAATGGCATCGGCATTTTCTTTTTCGGCGATTTCCACCAATCTTTTCGCGATAATGGGGCGCGCGATTGAAGTGCCGAGAAGATATTTGCCTTCGTATAACGCTCCCGATTTAATTAAAGGGAAAACGGCGTCGGTAACAAATTCTTCCCTAAGGTCTTCGATATATATTTTAGACGCTCCGCTTTTTATCGCTTTTTCGCGCAAGGGAGCAAGCTCTTCCCCTTGTCCCACGTCGGCCGCCATGGCAATAACTTCGCAATTGTCAAAATTCTCTTTCAACCAGGGAATAATAATTGATGTGTCCAGTCCGCCTGAATAAGCTAATACTACTTTCATAACAACTCCTTAATTTAATCTGTCCGTAAATGATATTTTTATTATTATACATCTTAATGAATAATTATACAAGCAAATGGGTTTATTAAAATGCCTTTTACACAAAATTAATGGATATTGATAAGGCTGTGAATATATGTTATTATAAAATAAAAAATCGGAAACGGATATGAAAAAATTTTTAATAATCGTATTGCTGCTTTGCGTGTTGTCAAGCCTGACTTCATGCGCGTATAACGCATCCGTAAGCATTGATTATACTTCCAAAAAGGTCTTGCTTAACGCCGATTATACAGTCAAAGGCTTGAAAGCGAAAAGGAAGGACGATTTATCATATAAATTCACCAAAAAAGCCGAAAAAGGGATAGCTGAAACAATTAAATCATTGCCTGATTATTATGGCGAATGCGCCGTAATAGACAAATCCAAAGACAAAGCCATGTTCGACGGCAAGCTTGCGTTCATTATGACTAACGGCGATTCATATTTCGCTTTTGGAAAAGAGGGCGACTATTATCGGCTTAAAGAGCTTGTTTCTTATATAAGCTTGGTAGAGGATAATTCCCGAGCCGTTCTAATGGAGTTCGCGGCCATTCCCGAATTATACAATTATAAATATGACGGACTGTCAAGATACAAATACGGATTGCCCGGTGAAAACGAAATCGCGGTTAACATTATGTGGAATTGGGAACAATTGAAAAGTTATTATTCAAAACTTGAATATGCCCACATTGATGACGATGATTTAACAATAACCCTTAATTGCTACACCGTTTCCGCGAACATAGAGCAAATAGGGGACAACCTTCAAATTATTGACGGCAATGAATATATTGATGCCGTAAGCTTTAGATATGAAGAGCTTGACCACGGCGACAGATTGGTTTTTTTGTTTGATTAAGCTTGACTTGATTTATTTATATTCACTTTCCGTATGAATTGACTTAACCATAAAATTCAGGTATTATATCAATATGGTTATTTTAGGCATAGATCCCGGATATGCGACCGTCGGATACGGCATAATTGATTCCACAGGCTCAAATAATAAAGTAATAGATTACGGCGTTATCACCACGCCTAAGGAACAGAAATTGCCCGCAAGACTTAAGCACATATCCGAATGCGTCAAGGAATTGATTGCAAAGCATAAACCGAACGCAATTTGCGTGGAAGAGCTGTTTTTTCAAAGCAACAGAAAGACGGCTATTTTTGTGGCCGAAGCAAGAGGCGCGATAATCCTCTCTTGCATGGACAGCGACATAGCTATGTATGAATATACGCCGTTACAGATAAAACAAGCGATAACGGGATACGGTCGAGCCGACAAAAACCAAATTCAGCAAATGGTAAAAGTGATGCTGGGGCTTAAAAGCGCGCCAAAACCCGATGACGCCGCGGACGCGCTTGCCGTTGCTTTGACGCACGCTCAAACAAATAAGCTTGCCCATCTTTTTAATATGTAAGGAGAAGAAATTGTTATCATTTATTAAAGGCAGTTTGATTTCCGCCAAAAACGGAACTGTGGTATTGGAAAATAACGGCATAGGCTATGAATTCAGCGTAGCTACCTCCACCTTGGTAAAAGTAAGCAGTCAGGCCGAAAAGGAAGTTCAATTGTATTGTTATTTGCATGCAAGGGAAGACAGCATAACTCTTTACGGCTTTTACAGCCTTGAAGAAAAAAATATATTTTTGAAGCTCATATCGGTTACCGGAGTGGGCCCCAAAGCGGCTATGAACATTCTTTCGGGAATTGAGCTTACTTCTTTGATAACGGCGATAGCTACCAAAGACATCAAGACTTTGTCAAAAATCAAAGGCGTGGGCAAAAAGACCGCGGAGCGAATTACGCTGGAGCTTAGGGAAAGCATAACGGCCGATGATATAAGCGCGGAAGACTCGGATTTGGGCGCGGCCGTATTTGAGACAGGCATGGAAGCGGACGCGGTAATGGCGTTAAGAAGCTTGGGAATAGCGCAAAAAGAAGCTATTGAAGCGGTAAAAAAAGCAAAAGAAGGAGCAAAGAGCCTTGAAGAACTTATTTCAAAGTCTCTCAAGAATCTTTAATAATCAGCAATGTTTAATGAAGAAGAAAGATTAATAACCTCGGCAAAAATAGAAAACGACGACAATGAAAATCTTTTAAGACCAAAGAATTTAAGCGATTATATCGGTCAACAAAAGATTAAGTCCAACCTCAACGTCTTTATGCATTCGGCAAAAAAAAGAGGAGAGGCTTTGGACCATGTGTTGCTTTATGGCCCTCCGGGATTAGGCAAAACCACATTGAGCCACATAATTGCCAATGAAATGGGCGCTGAAATCAGAATCACTTCGGGGCCGGCCATAGAAAGAGCGGGCGATCTTGCGGCCATACTCACCAATCTCAGCGATAATTCCATACTTTTTATTGATGAAATACATCGTCTTAACCACAGCGTGGAAGAAATCCTTTATCCCGCCATGGAAGACTATTCTTTGGACATGGTGCTGGGCAAAGGGCCGTCGGCAAGAACAATCAGATTGTCATTGCCTAAATTTACGCTTGTGGGAGCCACCACAAGAGCGGGCATGCTATCCTCTCCTTTAAGAGACCGCTTCGGCGTAATGTTCAGATTGGAGCTTTATAACGAAAAGGAGCTTACCGCCATTATTACGCGTTCGGCAAGCATTCTGAACATAAATATAGACGCTCAAGCCGCTCAAGAAATAGCCCGCCGCTCAAGAGGCACTCCGCGAATAGCCAACAGACTGCTGAAAAGGGTTAGAGATTTTGCCGAATACGAAGGCTCGGATATAATTACTTTGGTTATTGCCAAAAAAGCGCTTGAATGCATGGAAGTAGACGAACTTGGGCTTGACAATATTGACAGGAAAATTTTGCTTACCATAATCGACAAGTTTAACGGTGGGCCCGTAGGTTTGGACACCATTTCGGCGGCGTCGGGAGAAGAAGCCATCACCATAGAAGACGTATACGAGCCTTACCTTTTGCAATTGGGTTTTATAACCCGCACGCCAAGGGGAAGAATATGTCTTAAAAGAGCGTATGAACATTTGGGTAAATGTTATACCTCTCAACAACCCACATTGTTTGATTTGCAACAGGATAACGGAAATAATGCTGAAAAGTGATTTTTATTATGATTTGCCTAAAGAGCTCATAGCGCAAAAGCCGCTGTATCCGAGGGATTCGTCAAAATTACTATATTATGACAGAAAAGACAATAAAGTCCGAGATATGATTTTTCGGGATATAGGCAGCCTTTTGAAAAAGGGCGATGTTTTGGTTATTAACAATACCAGAGTTATTTACGCAAGGCTGCACGCTTATGACGCCAAGCAGAGAAAATACGAAATTCTACTTTTGAAACGCTTGGATATTAACACATGGGAAGCGTTAATGAAGCCGGCAAGGAAGGCAAAAATCAGCAGTTATCTTGTTGTCAACGAAGAGCTAAAATGCCGAGTAAAAAACATAATCGACAACGGAGTCAGAATACTTGAATTTGAATATCAAGGCGTTTTTGAGGACATACTCTCAAGAGTGGGAGAAGCCCCTTTGCCGCCTTATATTACCGAAAAGCTTGAGGATAGGGAGCGTTATCAGACAGTTTACGCCAAAGTGGAAGGCTCAAGCGCCGCTCCTACCGCGGGATTGCATTTTACCGAGCAATTACTTGAAAATCTTCGCCATATGGGCGTGGAAATTGTGGAGATATTGCTTCATGTGGGCTTAGGCACTTTTCGCCCGGTAAAATGCGACAATATTCTTGAACATAAAATGCATGAGGAATTTTACCAAATTACCGAGCAATCCGCCCAAAAAATCAATAGAGCCAAATCGGAAGGCCGCAGGATAATAACCGTAGGCACAACAAGCGTGCGAGCTTTAGAATCCGCTGTCCAAGAGGACGGCTTAATAAGCGCATGCTCAGGTTATACGGATATATTCATTTATCCTCCGTATAAATTCAAAATAGTCAGCGGCTTGATAACAAACTTTCATTTGCCCGAATCCACTTTGATTATGCTGGTATCGGCATTTGCGGGAAGAGAAAAAACGCTTGAATTATATCGCCATGCCATAGAGCAAAGGTATAGATTTTTCAGCTTCGGGGACGCAATGTTTATTTCGTAATAAATTATTAAAAACAATATGAATTAAAGGATGAGCGAATGTTTAAGTATGAGGTGCTGAAAGAATGTAAACAAACGGGAGCGAGAATAGGCAGATTTACCACGCCCAGAGGCGTCATTGAAACGCCCGTGTTTATGCCCGTAGGCACAATGGCGTCGGTAAAGGCGCTTTCTCCGGAAGAAGTCCTTATGGCGGGCTCGCAGATAATACTCGCCAACACTTATCATTTGTATCTTAGGCCGGGACATAAAATTATTGAAAAGGCAGGCGGTCTTCACAAGTTTATGAATTGGCATCGTCCGATTTTGACCGACAGCGGCGGTTTTCAGATTTTTTCCTTGTCCTCCTTGCGCAAAATAACTGACGAAGGATGCAGATTTAACAGCTTTATAGACGGCAGTATTCATTTCCTTACTCCCGAAAAATCTATTGAAATACAGCAATCGTTGGGCAGCGATATAATAATGGCTTTCGATGAATGCTCGGCGGCGGACGCTTCTTATGACAAAGCCAAAGAAGCTATGGAAAGAACTTTGAGCTGGCTGGACAGATGCCATAAAGTGGCAAGTAGGGATGACCAAATGCTGTTTCCCATTGTGCAGGGAAATATGTATAAGGATTTGAGAATTGAAAGCATAAAAAGAACATTGCCATACGCCAAATGCGGGATAGCGATAGGCGGGTTGTCGGTGGGAGAGCCCAAACCCGTTATGTATGAAATGCTTGATACGCTTAAGCCGTATTATCCCTCAAATATGCCAAGATATCTTATGGGCGTAGGCAGCGCCGACTGCTTGGTGGAGGGCATATGCAGAGGCATCGATATGTTCGATTGCGTATTGCCCACAAGAATAGCTCGAAACGGCACGGCAATGACCGCAAAGGGCAATATTACAATAAGGAATTCCCAATTCAAAGAGGATTTTGGTCCGGTTGAAGAAAATTGCGATTGCTATTGCTGCAAAAATTATTCCAGAGCTTATATCAGACATTTGATAAACACGGATGAGATTTTTGGAGGGAGGCTTTTAACCATTCATAACATATCGTTTTTGCATAGACTCATGAACGACATAAAACAAGCGATATGGACGGACAGCCTGCTTGATTTCAGAAATAAATTTTTTGACGGATATAATATAAAAAATAAGCAATAATTTACTTGATTAATTCCATATATTGGTGTATCATTATACCATTAATTAAATAAACAGGAGAAATTGTATAATGTTTGGAGATAGCAGTTGGCCGATTTTCGTAATAATGGGAGTATTCTTTGTGGTCATGATACTAATGACTGTCATACCCCAGCGCAAACAAAAGAAGAAGATGATGGAGATGCTCAATTCCATTCAAGTTGGGGACAAAATAATGACGATAGGCGGCTTTGTGGGCAATATTGTTTCTATTGACAACGAGCATGAGAGATATGTTATTAATGTGGGAAATGAAGATAATCCCACCCATGTAACGATAATAAAAAATGCCATTCGCGCGAAATTAGACAAGTAAAAAAGAAAGATTGGATATTATGATATGACAAAATCCTCTCAATTATTTGAGAGGTTTTTTCATATAGCAAGCTGAAAATTAATTCTTTAGTTAGTGGTTTTTCTTATATTGACAGCAAGGATGCCGGAAATTATACCCGCTATTATACCGGCGATAAGGTCGTACCAGCTGAAATTCCTGAAACTGATTTTGTTTTCCACGATTCCGAAAACCAAGACGGACATTATAACATAGAATATTCCGACTATACCGCCTTTTATGGCGCCTTTTTCTTTGAATTTGAAACCAAAGAAGCATCCGCCGAAAATGCTGAGTATTTTTATTACTTGATTTATCGGCATAATCACTTTGGATTCAATGGTAAAAATTTTTACGCACAAAGCGAGTATAAGAACAAAAAGCAACGAGATAATAACCGATATGATACAGCCTTTAACTACATCCAATACATTCATTTTGTTGACAGCTATTTTTTTCATAAACCCTCCACATAGATTAAATTTATTCATATCATCACTTTTATATGCCTGCATATACTGAAATATCTTGATTTTTTTGAGCGCAGATTATATAATGTATAAAAAATAAATAATGAGGTGTGGTATATGAAGAAAATTAACACATTATTCAAAAAATCTTTATGCAAAGACTATAGGACGGGCTGCGGAGAGTGTCAATCCAGCTGTCAATCGGCTTGCAAAACCAGCTGCACGGTAGGCAATCAATCTTGTAAAAAACAAGAGAGAATACATAAGATCGTAAAGATGCCCGAATAATGGTTCATATTTTTAACCACAATTATAACGGAGAGTTATATAATTTTTTGTGGGATGTTGAAAGTGGCAGTCTGCATAATGTGGACGATGCCGCTTTCTTGTGCGCAAAAAAAAGATATAGCCGGACTTTCGATACCGAAGAAGAAGCAAAATTCAAAGCAATAGACAAAGAGCTTGTCAAGCAAATAAATAATGAATTTGATTTACTGGAAAAAGAAGGCAGCTTAAACGCCCCTCCGCAAATAACCGAATTCCATAAAGATGCTGATGAGGTAAAAGCTCTTTGTCTGAATGTATGTCATGACTGCAACATGCGTTGCAGTTATTGTTTTGCGGACGGGGGCAGCTATCATACAGCGGAGCGCGCTTACATGAGCAAAGAGGTAGCGCGAAAAGCCGTGGATTTCCTTATCGAAAACAGCGGGAAGCGAAAGAATCTTGAAATAGATTTCTTTGGAGGCGAACCGCTGTTAAATTTATCGGTTATTAAAGATACGGTCGAATACGCCAAACAGCAAGCAAAGCAAAACGGTAAATTTTTCAATTTTACCACGACCACCAATTGCGTATTGCTTGACGACCAAACAATTGACTATCTCAATAAAGAGATGTGCAATGTTGTGTTAAGCCTTGACGGCAGGGAAGAAACGCACAATAAGGTTCGCCGTTGCCTTGACAAAAATATGGGATACAAGCAAATACTTGAAAACGCCAAGAAGATGAAAAAAACAAGGGGAGATAAAAGCTATTATGTCAGAGGAACTTTTACGGCGCTGAATTTGGATTTTTCCAAGGATATTCTTAAGCTGAATGACGAAGGCTTTGACCAAATATCCGTTGAGCCCGTGGTAACAAATATTCCTTCTCTGGAAATAAAAGACGAAAATATTGAACAAATAAAAAAGGAATACCAAACCTTTGCGAATGAGTACCTAAACAGAAGACAAACGGACAAATGGTTTAATTTTTTTCATTTTATGAACGACCTTGAAACCGGCCCTTGCGTGAACAAAAGAATGACGGGTTGCGGCGCGGGCACGGAATATCTTTCCGTTTCTCCCAATGGCGACATATTTCCTTGCCATCAATTTGTGGGAATATCCGAGTTCAAAATTGGCAATGTATTTGAAAGTATAGACAGGCAGGATGTAAGGCAAAGATTTTCTGGCGTATCGGTTCTGTCCAAACCCGAATGCAAAGAATGCTTTGCCAAATATTATTGCGGCGGAGGTTGCATGGCAAATTCATATAAATACGGCAAAGGTCTTGACAGTATTTACGAAAAAGGCTGCGAGCTTACCCGCAAGCGATTTGAACTTAGTTTAGCGATTAACGGCATAGAAAAAATTATGGAACAAAAGGGGAACGGTTAGAATTATTTTGTTTTGTAAATTTAATTATGGTAACTAATTTGCATTTTGTTGACTATACAAAATAAAACATATATAATAATTGAGATTAACAAATGGAGGCAATCCGGTGAGCAAGCGAAAATCTATTATCTTTCTTACGATCATTGCGGTTTTTATTATCGGACTGGCATTATTGATAATTCCTCTTAACGGCAAGGAATCTTTTCAAATAGGAAATACTAATTATGATTATTATTGGATATCCACAGCCATTAAACAGGGATTGGATTTGAAAGGCGGCATGTATGCCGAATACAGGGCTAACACCGAAGGGATAAGCAATCCCGACAAGGCAATCGATGGCGCTATCAGCAATCTCGAAAGTTTGCTGTTTTCAAGAGGATATACCGAAGCGATAGTAACAAAGCAAGGAACAAATGAAATAAGGGTGGAAGTGCCCGACATTCAAGACACTGAAGCGCTTATGGCGCTTATCGGCAAGCCCGCCACGCTTGAATTTAAGGACAAGGAAGGCACATTATGGGTGGAAGGAAGCAAGCACCTTGAAGACGCCGCCGTTGCTCAGCAAGAAGGGCAATATGTCATATCCTTACAATTTAACAAAGCGGGTACTGAGGCTTTCGCCAAGGCTACCGAGCATGTGTATAACAATACCGATGATAAAATTCTTCAAATATATATAGACGGCGAAGTTTTTATGGAACCCAAAGTCAACGGCGTAATTTCAGACGGAAGAGCGGTCATTACCAGTCAAGAATTTGCCGCTTCATACGACAAAGCCAATGAGTATGCCGTAAAAATAAAGGCGGGAGCGTCTGAAGTAAAGCTTACGCTGCTGCGTTCCGAAACGATATCTCCTTCGTTGGGCGACGAAGCCTTAATGAACAGCATAATTGCCGCCGCTATCGGATTGATGCTGATTTACGCGCTTATGATATGGCTTTATAGAGTATTCGGAGCCTGTGCTTCCATAGCTTTATTGATTTATGTGGAATTGCTGGTCGTGGCGCTTGCCATTGTGCCTTGGGTGCAATTGACATTGCCGGGTATTGCGGGCGTGATTTTGAGCATAGGTATGGCGGTTGATGCCAATGTCATTATTTTTGAAAGAATCAAAGAAACTCGAACTATCGGGAACAGATCCATTCCTTCATCAGTAAAGACGGGCTTTCAGAAAGCGCTGATTGCGATTTTGGATTCCAACATTACCACCATTATCGGCGCCATAGTTATGATGATATTCGGTTCTACGGCAATCAAGAGCTTTGCCATTACGCTTTTAATAGGTATTATTATATCAATGTTTACGGCAATCTTTGTTACAAGATTACTTATCAATTGTTTCTTGGCCTTAAACGATGAAAGCGATGTTATGTATGGATTGAGAAAAAGAGAGGTACTGTCATGAAAAAGCTTATGGATTTCTTAAGAAATAAGATTGCCGCATTGAAGATTTTTGAGAATCGCAGGATTTTCTTTTTGGTGCCTCTTGTTGTTGTGCTTGTAATGCTGATTTGCGGTACGGTGTATCAGCTTTCTCCAAACTACGATAAATTCGCCAATATCGGCGTAGATTTTCAAGGCGGAACTTTGCTCAATGTAAAGATGGAATCAAAAGATCCCAATGTCGAAGTGGACATGAATACCGTTAACAGGGATTATAATGTGGAGATAATCCGCAGGGTGCTTGCCAATCATGGTTTTGAAATCGCGACTTCCCAAGCGAGCGGCAACAGCGCACTTGTAATTCGTTATTCATATGTAGCGTACGGCAACGATCCCACCAGACCGGCAATTGATTACGGCACAGATGAGATGACCGCCGAAATGAAAAAGGTCAATGACAAGATTATGGAAGAAATAGAAACAGCTTTCAAAACAGACGAAAAATATAAAGATTACGAAATAGAAATAGAATCGACGGCAAGCCTTATTGGAACGTCTTCAAGCATGAAGTTGCTGAGAACGGCGCTTATTTCGGTTTCCATCGCGCTTGCCGTTATGTTTTTGTATATAATCATAAGATTCGATATTTTCACCGCCGCGTCATCCATAATAGCTTTATTGCACGATGTCATTATTATGATGGCGTTTACCGTAATATTCAGGGTGGAAATCGGCTCAACAATTGTGGCCGCCATAATTACCATAGTCGGTTATTCCATCAACAACTCCATTGTAGTATTTGACAGATTGCGCGAAATCATTAAGCCTTATAAACAAGGCAATAAGAAATATGATATACCAGATATCGTAAACACTGCCATAACCAGCTCATTCACAAGACAAGTATATACCACATTAACCACCCTCATTACGATTGCAATTCTGGCTATACTAGGCGTAGCTTCAATAAGAACCTTTGCTTTCCCGATTATTTTCGGACTTATCGCGGGATTTTATTCGTCGGCATTTATAGCCGCTCCTTTATGGGGACTGTTTAATAAGTTTAAGGATGACCATAAGAGAAAGAAAGCCAATAAAGAGTATTTGGCGAGCAAGATAACTCCAAAAAAGAGAGAAAACAAAAACCGCAAGAATTTTGCGGAAGCCTAAAAAGACAAATAAGAAAAAGTCCTTGCGCGGGACTTTTTTTGTAGGATAAACGGTATTTTGTAATGAAATTCATATTGAGAAAAAACATTGATGAACAAAGATTAACAGAATTAACTGAAAGGACGGGACTTGAGCGGCTTACTGTCAAGTTGCTTATGATGAGGGATATTGATACCCCGCAAGCGATTTCCTCCTTTCTTTCATGCGACATAAATGATCTGTCATCTCCGTTGGATTTTCCCGATATGAAAAAGGCCGTTGATTTAATTAACCATACCATTAAGCAAAACCTGCCCATTGTGCTTTACGGCGATTACGATTGCGACGGAATAGGGGGAATCTCCATTCTATATCTTGCCTTAAAAGAGCTTAACGCAAATGTTCATTATTACATTCCGCAAAGACATGAGGAAGGCTACGGCTTAAACATTGAAGCCATAGACAAGATAATAAGGCAGTATTCCCCAAAGCTCCTTATTACCGTGGATTGCGGTATAACCTCGGTAAAAGAAACCGAATACTTGAAGAAAAAGGGTATCGCCGTTATTATTACCGACCACCATGAACCAAGCGGCGACATACCCGACGCTCCAATATTGAATCCCGCTTTGAACGGCGGCGCCAACCCCTTATGCGGCGCGGGAGTGGCGCTTAAGCTTGTTGAGATGCTGACAAGCAGGGATAATATGCGCAAATACATAGACATTTGCGCGGTGTCCACAGTAGCGGACATAGTGCCATTGACGGGCGACAACCGCATAATCGTAAAAGAAGGGCTTGATATGTTATCAAGCCGCAAATGCAGGGAGAGCTTAAAAAAATTAATGGCAGTTTCGGGTATAAAAAAAGACAAAGAAGTAAGCGTATACGATTTGGCATTCCGAATAGCTCCCAGAATAAACGCCTGTGGCAGATTATCAAGCGCCTCAAAAGCGTTGAAGCTGCTTATAGAAGATGACCCTACGGCGATAGCTTTGCTTGCGGAAGAGCTTGATAGGGAAAACAAAAAAAGACAGGATATATTCTCAGAGGTGCTGACGGAAGCGCTGAATATGCTTGAGACATATGACTTTAGCCGAAATTTGATCATCGCGTTAAGCTCAAGCAACTGGGAAGAAGGCGTTATCGGCATCGCGGCTTCCAAACTTGCGGAGCAGTTTAACCGTCCCGCCATACTTTTTACTGAAAACGACGGAATTATGAAAGGTTCGGCAAGAAGCATTCAAGGCGTCAATATTTTTGAGGTGATAAGAAGCTGCAAGGATTTATTGATACGATTTGGCGGACATTCAATGGCTGCAGGGCTCAGCCTGCGCAAAGAAAACTTAAATACATTTATTGAAAGAGTCAATGAATACATAAAGCAAAATACGGACAAAAGCTGTTTTGAAAAAAAGATAATATATGACGAAGAAATAAATATAGGCGACATAAACGCCGATATGATAAAGCTATTAAAGCTTCTTGAGCCTTTCGGCTGCGGCAATCCTAAGCCCCTGTTCATAACAAAAGCGCGAGCCATGAATTTTAGCCGCATAGGCAATTATACGCATATTAAAAATAAAATGAAAAATTTTAAGTTTATTGCCTTTAACGGCGAATACGCTTTGCCTTTGTTAAACGGCAATACGGAAAAAATAATATCTTTTGGAATGGACAGGGATATATTCCGCAATAAAGAATATATTCAATGTGTCATAAAAGATATATATGCGGATAAAGCGCATGTGGATGAAGATATTCTGTTTGCGCGATATTTAAGCGCTTTTACCCATCAAGGAAAGCGTAAGGATATTATCAAAAAAGCTCCTATGGAAGGGTACGGCTTCGGAAATCTTTATGTCGCCTTTACAAATAAGGCGTTCAATGCTTTCAATAACGATTGCTATGAAAGGCTTATTTTCAACACTCCTGCCTTGAATCCGTATGATTCCATTATCTTATCTCCGGAAAAGGATTTTATTTATACTTATTATAATAAGATTGTATTCTTGGAAGCTCCTCCCGCTTCAATGATTGACTTCATTAAGGAAAACTTTTGCGGCAAGATTGAAGTAACGGGCAAATCTCCTGTTTTTAATATCCGATATGATTTTGATATTGACGGATTGAGAAAAGACTATTTATTTTTTGCGCAAAACCTGAACAATACCGCGTTCAGAGATATCGGAATTTTATATAAAACAGCCGTAATGAAAGGTTATACAAAAACTTTTTGCGAATTTGCGGTATCCTTTCATATTTTTATGGAACTTGAATTGCTTAGCATTAATAATAGTGGTACTATTAATTTACATAATAAAAAGACCGATCTCAATAAATCGGAAATTTATAAATGGCTAAGCGAGGCAAAAACGAATAAGGTAACTGTATGATGGAAGAGTTTTTCGGCAAGGCGAAAGCGGCTTATAAGCTGGAAGATTATAACCGCATAGTAAATGCTTATAATTTTGCCGCCAAAGCGCATAAGGACCAAAAAAGAATATCGGGCGAAAGCTATATCGTGCATCCGCTAAAAGTCAGCGATACGCTTATAGATTTGGGGATGGACGCCACCACCGTTATTGCCGCCTTGCTTCATGATGTGCTGGAAGACACTTCGGTTACCGAAAAGGAAATTGAGGAAACTTTCGGCAAAGAAGTGTTGGAAATGGTTGAAGCCGTTACCAAGCTCAACAAATTCAAATTCAATTCTCAAGAAGAAGAACAAGCCGAAAACATAAGAAGATTGTTCCTTGCCATGGCCAAGGACATAAGGGTTTTGCTTATCAAACTTGCCGACCGCTTGCACAATATGCGCACGCTAAAGCATATTCCCAAAGAAAAACAGCTCAAGAAAGCTAAGGAAACCTTGGATATTTTTGCTCCTTTGGCAGGCAGGCTGGGTATTTCCAATATTAAAGTGGAATTGGAAGACCTTGCCATGAAATACCTTTATCCCGAGGATTACGAGTATATCTCAAGCATGATTCACAGCAAGCGCGACGAAAGAATGGTGCTTGTCAATAAAGTGGCGGGAATAATACAGCAGCGAATGAAGGAAGCGAACATAAAAGGCGAAATCAAGGGGAGGCCCAAACACTTTTATTCAATATACAAAAAGATGAAGAAGCAGGGCAAAACCTTCGATCAGATATACGACCTTGTAGCGGTAAGGGTGATTGTGGAAACAATCAGAGATTGCTATACCGTTCTGGGCGACATCCATTCGATATGGAAACCCATTCCGGGCCGATTCAAAGATTATATAGCCATGCCCAAGCCCAATATGTATCAGTCGCTTCACACAACGGTAATGACCAATTTCGGGCAGGTGTTTGAAATACAAATCAGAACATACGAAATGAACAGGGTAGCCGAATACGGCATAGCCGCCCATTGGAAGTACAAGGAGGGCAAAAAGCCCGAAGAAGAAACCGAAATGGACCACAAGCTTAGCTTCATACAGCAGGTTCTTGATGTGCAGGGCGACTTAAAAGACTCCTTTGAATTTATGGATACCCTTAAACTGAATGTTACCTCAAATGAAATTTATGTGTTCAGTCCCAAAGGCGATGTATTCGATTTGCCCGTAGGCTCGAACTGTATAGATTTCGCCTATCGTCTGCATAGTGAAATAGGCAATAAATGCGTTGGCGCCAAAATAAATTCCAAAATTGTGCCTCTGAATACTCCTTTATCCAACGGAGATGTGATTGAAATTCTGACTTCAAACAATTCCAAAGGACCGTCAAGAGATTGGCTCAAAATCGTTAAAACTCCCAACGCCAGAGCAAAAATCCGTTCTTTTTTCAAAAAGGCCATGAAGGGAGAGAGCATCAAGACAGGCCGTGAAATGCTTGAAAAAGAAGCCAAGCACAGGGGATACAATTTATCGGATCTGCTGCAGCCCAACTGGGTTAAGTTAATACTGGAAAGATACAGTTTTTCGGAATTGGACGACATGTACGCCAGTATCGGATATGGCGGCATAAGCACTAATCAAATATTGTTTAAGCTGATAGAGTTTTATCGCAAGAAACAAGAACTTAAAGAACCCGTTATCGAAGAAAGCGGCTTGACAAAAACTGAAATTCGACAAAAGCGGCCGCATTCGGGCATACTTATCGAAGGCTATGACGATTTTCTTATCAGACTTTCGCATTGCTGCAATCCTGTTCCCGGGGATAAGATAGTGGGCTATGTTTCAAGAGGGAGAGGCGTATCCGTGCATAGGGTTGACTGCGCCAATGTAAAGAATATGATGCCCGAAAGGCTTCTGAAAGCCGAATGGGCCAATACCCCCGATTCCACTTTCAGGACCGCTTTAAGAATAGAAAGCGTGGACAAGACGGGTATGATAGGACAAATATCCGCGGCAATCGCGGCAATGAATTTTTCAATTACTTCCATGGATGCGAGAATAGTAAAGCCTAAAGAAAAAGCTGTGATAAACGTCGGCGTGGAGATTCGCTCTTTAAGCGATGTTGATGCGCTCATAAATAAGCTTAGCGGCGTAGACGGCGTGCTCGATGTAAGAAGAAATCAATAACCGTTGCGCAGAAAGCCTTTTGCGTTGAAAAGCGTATTGACTTCACCCCCATATTTCTATATAATTAAATTATATATAGTAATATCGACTACATTATTAAAGGTTTTACTTATGGAAAAAATTTTAACTAAAATTCAAAAAAGAATTCATTCCCAAATATCCGATCAAATCAAAGTATACTCAAAAAACAATTGTGTCGTTCTCGAAGGGGAACTTGACAATTGGGACGATGTCGTAAAAGCGGGCAGGCTTGCCGTCAATAAAAAATTTCTTGGCGTAATTAACGATATCAAGCTTAAAGGCTTCAAAGAGGAAATAAAGAAGCCTACCATTGAAGACAAGGCTTATGACGGACTTAAGCCCGATGTGGTCATAATAGGCGCGGGTATCGTTGGGTGCGCGGCGGCAAGGGAATTGTCCAAATATAAGCTTGACATTATGCTTCTGGATAAAGATTATGACGTGGCCATGGCCGCTTCTTCCAGAAATGACGGCGATATCCATGTGGGCATAGATTTGCACAGAGGACAGCAAAAATTACATTACAACTTAAGAGGCAACAAGCTTTACGATAAATTGGCCGAGGAATTGGATAGCGAATTCCACAGAACGGGACATATCATATTGTTCCGCAAGAAATGGGAAAGATATCTTATTTACCCGTTATTTAAGCTCAAATCAATTATGCTCGGCATATCGGGACTAAAATATTTGCCGAGGAAGGAGCTTTTGCAAATTGAAAAAGGCATACCCTCTTGGGTAAGCGGCGGCGCCTTTATGCCCACGGGCGGAGAAATATCGCCTTATAAATTTACGGTAGCGCTTGCGGAGAATGCCGCCATGAACGGAGTAAAGGTATGTCTCAACACAATAGTAAAGGACATGAAGGTGGAAAACGGAGAAATCAAAGCGGTGATAACCAATCGCGGCGTAATTTATCCAAGACTGGTTGTTAACGCCGCGGGTGTTTTTTCCGACATAATAGCTGAAATGGCGGGGGATAGGACATTTACAATACACCCGCGAAAGGGAACGAACATTATTCTTGACAAAAAATGCGCAAGCTATGCCGCAACCTCCATGAACAAATCTCCCTTCATAAGATTTGAAGACGAAAAGGAAATAACCAACGCTCAAAGGCATACAAAAGGCGGCGGCGTGGTGCATACCGTTGACGACAATGTTCTTATCGGTCCCACCGCGATAGAGACGCCTTATAGGGAAGACAATACCACCCAAAGAAAGGATATTGATTTTGTTGTCAATAAAATGAAGAAAGTAGCCGAAAAATTGAGCTATTCGGATATTATCACATATTTTTCAGGCACAAGAGCGCCCACTTATGAAGAAGATTTTGTTATCAGAAAGGGCATTTTCAGCGGCGGGCGTGCAATCCCCAGGTTTAACGGCGGCTCCCGCCATTGCCGAAGACGTGGCCAAATGGACCAAAGAGATTTTAGGGAATGTGGAAGAAAATCCCAATTTCAACCCCATACGAAAAGGTATTCCGCATTTGGCGAAAATGTCGGCCGAGGAAAGGGATAAATTGATTAAGCAAAATCCCGCATACGGAGAAATTGTTTGCCGTTGTGAAGAAATATCCAAAGGAGAAATTCTTGACGCATTGAATTCACCCATACCCGTATATGCTCTGGATGCCATCAAAAGAAGAGTAAGACCGGGCATGGGCAGGTGTCAGGGCGGTTTTTGCTCTCCTCTTGTCATGAAGATACTTGCCGAGCATAAAGGGGTAAAGGTAGAAGAAATAACCAAAGCAAACCAACAAAGCAAAGTGCTTTTAGGAGATACAAAGGGAGCGCAAGAAAGATGAATAAGTACGATGTGGTTGTAATCGGAGGAGGTCCAGCGGGAATAGCGGCAGCCGTTGCGGCGCATAAACAAAAAGCCAAAGTCTTTTTGATTGAGCGAGAAGCGAGGCTGGGAGGGATACTAAAGCAATGCATACATGACGGATTCGGTTTAATAAGATTCAAGGAAAAGTTATCCGGACCCGAATATGTGGAACGATACATAGACATGCTCAACCAAACAAGCGTGGAAGCGGTAACGCTTACATTTGTCAGCGACATAAAACAGGTTGAAGGCGGTTATACGCTTACGCTTGTCAACAGAAACGGCATTTCAAAGATTTTCGGCAAAACCATAGTGCTTGCTACAGGGTGTAGGGAAAGAACAGCAAAACAAGTGCTCATTCAGGGTACCCGTCCTGCGGGAGTATTTACGGCGGGCACAGCGCAATATTATGTAAATATACTCGGCAAGATGCCCACAAAAAAATGCGTTATTCTGGGCAGCGGCGACATAGGATTAATAATGGCAAGAAGATTGACTCTTGAAGGCGCGAAGGTGGAAGGCGTTTATGAAGTAAAGCCTACTCCGTCAGGCCTTACAAGAAATATTGTGCAATGTTTGCACGATTTTGACATTCCTTTGCATTTATCGCATACGGTAACTAAGGTATTCGGGGAAGACAGATTGGAAGCCGTTGAAGTGGCAGAAGTCGACGAAAAGATGAACATTAAAGAAGGCACTCAACGCAAAATCGAATGCGACGCTCTTATACTGTCGGTAGGACTTATCCCCGAGAACGAAGTGGCTTATTCGCTTGACATTCCGCTTGATAGATGCACAAAAGGCCCTACGGTAGACCAGACCTTTATGACAATGAGGGAAGGAATCTTTTCTTGCGGAAACGCCTTGCATGTAAACGACCTTGTGGATTATGTCAGCGAAGGAGGGGAAATCGCGGGAGAAAACGCGGCTGTTTATAAAAATAAAGAAAGAAAGCTGATCGATATAAAGACGGATAAAAATTTTCTCTACATCGTACCGCAAAAAATAGACATTAACGCGCCTATTGATAAGATTAAGATTTATTTTCGCTCAATAAAGGATTTTGACAACACCAAATTTATCGTTTCCGTGGACGGCAAAGTAATAATGACAAAAAAATACGCGCATTTGCGCCCGCCTGAAATGGAATCCGTAAAATTGGATTTATCAAAAGAAACCTTAAACGAAAGCAGCGTTATTTTGCTTACATTGGAGGAATAAACGGTATGAATCTTGTTTGCATTGTGTGTCCCAACGGCTGTCGGCTTACAGTTACGATTGACGGCGAAGATATAACGGTAACGGGCCAAAAATGCCCCAAAGGCAAAACATACGCGATTGCCGAGATGACCGAGCCCAAAAGGAGCGTAACCACTACCGTAAGAACAGTTTTTGAGGAAGCGCCCGTTCTTCCCGTAAGAACAAACGGCGAAATCCCCAAAGACAAAATATTTGACCTTATGAAGCTGCTTGACGGCTTTGTATTGAATAAAAGAATAAAGCGAGGAGAAGCCATACTGCGTAATGTCTTTGACAGCGGAGTGGATGTAATCGCAACAAGCGGTATGCTTATGAAGGAGGAAACATGAATAAGGATCCGTTAATTCTTGCATTCGATTGCGGTACGCAAAGCACGCGCGCAATGCTCTTCAACAAAAACGGCGATCTTGTCGCAAAATGCAAAATTCCGTTTGAGCCATATTTTTCCGAAAAAGAGGGTTGGGCGGAACAGGATGCCGATTTTTATTGGGAAAAATTTACCGAAGCTTCAAAAAAATTAAAAGAAAGCCATCCCGAGGAATGGAAGAAAATAAAAGCCGTATCGGTTACGACAATGCGGGATAATTGCGTATGCGTGGATAAAGAAGGGAAGCCTTTGAGGCCGGTAATTTTATGGCTGGACAGACGGGAGGCGTCGCCTGTTAAAATTCCATTTTTCAAGAAAATAATCCTTAAGCTTGTAGGCATGTATGAGCCTATGATTAAGCAGTCCATGGTTACGCCCAGCAACTGGATTAAAGAATATCAGCCCGATATTTGGGAAAAAACCGATAAGTATTTACTTTTTTCAGGATATATACACTATTTATTAACGGGAAAGATGGTGGATAGCACCGCCAATATGATAGGGCATATACCTTTTGATTACAAGAAAAAGAAATGGATGGCCCCCAAATCTTTGACTTATTTTGCCTTCCCGGTGGAACGGGATAAGTTATGCGAACTTGTCGATCCGGGCACCCAAATCGGCGAAATAACGAAAAAAGCGGCCGAGCAAACGGGAATCCCTGCCGGCATTCCTGTAATCGCGGCAGGCTCCGACAAAGGCTGCGAAACCTTGGGAACAGGCTGCGTATGCGATGGCTGCGCTTCATTATCTTTTGGCACGACGGCAACTGTTCAAATCACCACCGACAAGTATGTGGAGCCGCTTACATTTATGCCCGCTTATCCCGCGGTTATTAAGGATAAATACAATCCCGAAACGCAAATATTCCGCGGTTATTGGATGGTAACTTGGTTCAAGAATGAATTTGCGCATAAAGAAGAAAATTTAGCCAAGGAATTGGGGATTTCACCCGAACAATTGCTGGACAAAATGCTTGCGGATATTCCTCCGGGTTCTGATGGCTTGCTGCTGCAGCCGTATTGGTCGCCCATTCTTAAAGCGCCCGAAGCCAGAGGAGCCATAATAGGCTTTTCAGACAAGCACACCAAAGCTCATATTTATAGAGCGATAATCGAGGGAATCGGCTATGGGCTTATTGAAGGTCTTAAGGAAATGGAGAAAAGGGCAAAATATAAGATTACTCATCTTACCGTATCAGGCGGAGGCTCAGGAAGCGATGTCATTTGTCAAACAACGGCCGATATGTTCGGAACACCCGTTAAGCGGGTGCAGACTTACGAAACCAGCGGACTGGGAGCGGCCATGATAGGCTTTTTAGGAATAGGGGAATACAAAAGCGTAGATGAGGCAATAGAAAATATGGTGCATTATAAAGACGAATTTTTGCCCAACATGGATAACCACAAAAAATATATGCTGATTTATGAGCGAATCTATAAAAAAATGTATAAAAGGATACAACCTTTGTACAGCGAAATTAAAGAAATAAATAAAATATTTGAGGAGGATAAAAAATAATGGCCACAAAACCGTATAAGGACTTTTCACCTGACTGGTATATCGACGAGGCTCCGCCCAGGTCGTACCGTTCTATTTTTAAGTGGGGCGATCCGAAAGCATATAAGATTCCCAGAGAAAACCTTTATAAACTGGTAAAGGAAATATTCGGCTTGACCGACGACGACTTCAAGAAAAGAAAAAATCTCGGATTGGAAGAAGTAAATTACGACATACCCATAACGCTTGACGCTAAGCATATAAAAGCTTTTGAAAAAATTGTGGGTAAGGATAATGTTTCCACGGACAATTACGATAGATTGTCGGTAGCGTACGGTCAAACAATGCTTGATTTAATGAGATTAAGGGAAAAGATTGTCGAGAATGTTCCCAACGCCGTGCTGTATCCTGAAAACAAGGATCAAATAGTTCAAATCGTGGATTATTGCAACAAGCATCTTATTCCAATATATGTATACGGCGGAGGGTCCAGCGTTACAAGAGGCGTGGAGTGCATAAAAGGCGGCATTTCATTGGACATGAGAAGGAATTTCAATAAAGTCATCGAATTCAACGAAATTAATCAAACAATAACAGTGCAAGCGGGTATGATGGGTCCTGAGCTTGAAAGAATTCTTAACAACGCGCCCCAAACGCTTAAAGCCAAGCAGCCTTATTCTTGCGGGCATTTTCCGCAGTCTTTTGAATATTCCACGGTAGGCGGCTGGGTTGTGACTAGAGGCGCCGGCCAAAACAGCACATATTACGGAAAGATTGAAGATATCGTGCTTTCACAGGAATACGCTACTCCCATAGGCTATATAAAAACCGACAATACTCCGAGGAAAGCAACGGGGCCTGATATCGACCACATTATGATGGGAAGCGAAGGCGCGTATGGCGTGCTTACTCATGTAACGCTGAGAATTTTTAAGTATCAGCCCCAAAACAGATACCGCTTCAGTTATATGTTTAAGAATTGGAACGACGCAATGAACGCTTGCCGCGAGGTTATGCAGGGCGAATTTGGGTATCCATCGGTATTCAGGGTTTCCGACCAAGAAGAAACGCAGCTTATGATGAGAATGTACGGCATTTCGGATACGCCGTTGGACACTTTATTAAAGCTGAAAGGATTCAAAGAGGGCGAAAAGTGCCTGTTGCTCGGTTTTACCGACGGCGAGAAGAAATTCGGCAAAAACATAGCCAAAAACATTCGGAAAATTTGCAGGCGTTACGGCGCAATGAGTCTTACGGGCATAGTTACGAGGACTTGGGAGCATGGAAGATTCACCGATCCGTATTTAAGGGATAACATGCAAGACTTCGGCATAATAATCGACACTCTTGAGTGCGCGGTAAATTGGGACAATATGGAACAAGTGCATCTTGATGTCAGAAAATATTGCAAGTCCCGCCCCAACACAATAGTAACCACTCATATTTCGCATATGTATCCGCAGGGCGCGAACTTATATTTTATTTTCATATCGCCCTTTGACAATATTGAAGAATTCAAGAAATATCATCAAGGCATTCTGGATACAATTCAAAAATCAGGAGCGGCGATAAGCCACCACCACGGCATAGGCAAATTATTTGCGCCTTGGTTGGAAGGCTTTATGGGCAAGGAACAATATGGAATAATAGCCGCTCTCAAAAAATATTTCGATCCCAACAACATTATGAATCCCGGAGGAACGCTTGGTTTTGACCTTACGGAGGAAGAAAAAAGATTTATGAAGGAATAACGAAAACGGCAGGCTGATAACCTGCCGTTTTTGTCTTAATAAATCTAGTTTTGCCATGTGATTAGCCGCAATCGGTTTGACTTTATATTTATAACATATATAATAAATGTGAAGCGGAGGATGAACTGTATGCAACTTTTAGTAGTGACGCTTGAAGACACCGAAGTATTTTTAAGAATGCTAAACAAATTAAGCATAAACTTCAGGCAAGGCATAGTAGTTCCCACAACCAGTCTTAAGCATGCACTTTTACACTCGGAAATTGACGCCGCTCCCATTTTCGGCAGTCTGACAAAGCTTGTGGAAAACAACTATGAACCTAACAACACCTTGTTCTTATTACTTACGGAAGAAGAAGTGGAACAAGCCAAGGAAACAGTAAGAAAAATAACCGAAGGTATCGAAAAAAAAGGTATAATGTTCACCGTGCCGATATCTTCAATGGAGGTTTTGAAGTAATAAAGGATGAACGCGCTGCTTAGTTTAACGCTTGCTATGATTGGCGGTTTAATACTATCAAGAATTGTTAAGGTTCTGCATTTGCCCAATGTAACAGGATATCTGGTAGCAGGGATAATTGTAGGACCTTATGTTTGTAATTTTGTAAGCTTAGAAAACATCCGCGAGTTTTCCACAATATTAACGGCCGCTTTAGGATTTATTGCTTTTTCTATCGGAAGCGAATTTAAGCTGGCAAATATAAAGCGAATAGGCAATAAAGCGGTGATTATAACGCTGTTCGAGTCTTTAACGGCAATATTGGCGGTTTTGGGCGGGCTGTACTTATTAAAAATATTTTTTCCCGATAAATTCTCCACGCCGGTGATATTGATTCTCAGCGCCGTAGCCGCCGCAACGGCTCCCGCCGCTACGCTTATGGTGGTCAGACAATATAAGGCCAAAGGTCCGGTAACGGATATCTTGCTGCCTGTTGTCGCGTTTGACGACGCTATAAGCCTTATCGTATTCTCAATTAATTTCGCTTTAGCCAAAGTATTTGCCACCAATACAAAATTTACCGTAATTACGGCTTTTTTGTATCCGCTTTTGGAGATAGTTCTTTCTCTTGCCATAGGCGGAGCGATAGGCGCTTTGCTTGCTTTATGTATGAAGTTTTTCAAATCAAGGGCCAATCGTCTTTGCCTTATGATAGCGGCTGTTTTTGGCGGAATCGCGGTATCCGAAATTTTGAAATTATCGACATTGCTCACATGTATGATGATTGGCGCAATGTTTACCAATTTGAGAAAGGATTCCTCAAAAATACTTGAAGGCAGCGAAAGGTGGACTCCTCCTTTATTCATGTTGTTTTTTGTAGTATCGGGAGCGAGTTTGGATTTTTCGATATTGCCTTATGTCGGAATAGCCGGAGTGGCATATATAGTTTTCCGTTCGCTGGGCAAATATTGGGGAGCAGTGACGGGGGCTTTAACCACAAAAGCCGATAAAAATATCAGAAAATATCTTGGAATAGCTTTGCTTCCTCAAGCGGGTGTGGCCATAGGCATGAGTCAAATGGTCGCGGCCGAACCTAAGCTTGCGGAGTATGCTCCGCAAGTGGTTACCATAATACTTTGTGCGACCTTAGTCTACGAATTAATTGGACCGATATTGACAAAAATTGCTTTGGTTAAAGCGGGAGAAGTTGTCGAATCAGAAGAAACGAAGGCGCTTTTTCTTAAAATTTTTAAGAAAAAAAATCAAAACACATAGTTTTTTCCATTGCATATTTTGTTAATCGGAATTGGCGCAAAAGTTGCTTGACTTATTTGCCAAAAGTCCTTATAATATCGGTAAAACTTGAGTTACCCAAGCTAATATTATTTAGAAAAAGTGTCAAAAAACATTTGACATAATACTGCTTATAATGTATATTATTAAAGTCGCTAAGGTAACCAACGGGGTGTGGCGCAGTTTGGTAGCGCACATGGTTTGGGACCATGGGGTCGGGAGTTCGAATCTCTTCACCCCGACCAAATGAATTAGCTTGACATAATAAGGGCCTTTAGCTCAGTTGGTCAGAGCGGTCGGCTCATAACCGATTGGTCCGCGGTTCGAGTCCGTGAAGGCCCACCAACACAAAAATAATTTAGCAACTTCACATATATTAACGCGGTCCGGTAGTTCAGTTGGTTAGAACGCTAGCCTGTCACGCTAGAGGTCGAGGGTTCGAGCCCCTTCCGGATCGCCAAATAATGCCTTGGTAGCTCAGTCGGTAGAGCAGAGGACTGAAAATCCTCGTGTCGGTGGTTCGATTCCGCCCCAAGGCACCAGCAAGGTTTCTGTTAGCGCTGGCTTAGCTCAACTAGGCAGAGCAGCTGATTTGTAATCAGCAGGTTGATGGTTCGATTCCATTAGCCAGCTCCATTTGGAAGGATTCCCGAGTGGCTAAAGGGAGCAGACTGTAAATCTGCCGTCAGTGACTTCGATGGTTCGAATCCATCTCCTTCCACCAACTTCCGCACCTCATTCTATCCAATGAGGTGCTTTTTTATGGGAAACATTAGTTTTTTGCCTTTTTGCAACATGTTCGATTTCCAAAAGTCGCAAACACATATCGCGTTCTTAGGCATACCAAGATGTATACCAAGATTCAAGCTGATTAAAGAAAAAAAAGCCGCTTGTCAAGTCGTCAAAAAACAGTACTAAGAGCGGTGATAATAACACTCATATGGAGAGCCTATAAATATTCCGTTGCGTTTATATAACGCGACGGAATATTTATATGGCATGGTTAGGCCAATATAATGAATTTCCCGATTATTAGATAATATACCATTTTTTTATACATTATTTCTAAAAATCCTTATTCAAGACTAATTTATAATACAGACTTGTAGGAGGATTTTTTATGCTTGTCAACAGCGAAATCGTAGGCGACAATCTTTACATTTTCTTGAATGGCGAGCTGGACCACAGCGTAGCGGAAATCGTAAAGAAAGAAATGGATAAGAGCATAAGCCAAGCCAATGTCAAAAATGTAATTTTGAATTTGAGATACCTTAATTTTATGGACAGCGCCGGAATAGGGCTTATAATGAGCTGTTATAAAAAATTCAAAAAATATAGTATAAAACTTTTTTTTGACCAGCCGTCATCGGCGATAGATAAAGTGCTTAAGGTAAGCGGATTATATAGCATAATTCCCGTTATATAGGAAGAAGGAGAAAGATAATGTTTGTCAACAATATGAGTTTGAAATTTGACGCGCGTCCCCAAAACGAGAGCTTCGCAAGAAGCGTGGTAGGAGCTTTTTGTGTGTGTTGCAATCCCACGGTCGATGTGATTAATGACATAAAGACGGCTATATCCGAAGCGGTAACCAATTGTATCGTGCATGGGTATGAAAATCAAAAAAATGGAGAAATACTTATTGAGGCAACTATTGCCGATAACACTCTAAAAGTTAAAATCAGCGATTACGGCAAGGGTATCGTAAACATACCGCAAGCGCTCGAAGATTTTTATACCACAAGAGAAGACGAAGACAGAAGCGGATTGGGTTTCACCATAATGAAATCATTTATGGACAGTTTAGAGGTGGAATCGTCATTAGGATGCGGAACAACCGTAACAATGACCAAGAGATTATTGTAAATATGCTGCAAAACGAAGAGACCCTAAAATTAATCAAAGAGGCGCAAAACGGCAGCGATGAAGCAAAAACGGTATTGCTTTATCATAATTTGCCTTTAATAAAAAGCATTGTAAGACGGTATAAAAATAAACAAATAGAATATGATGACCTCATACAACTGGGCACGCTGGGCCTAATTAAGGCGATAAACAACTTCGACACAAGCTTCGGCGTAAGATTTTCCACATATGCCGTGCCTATGATAGCCGGCGAAATCAAAAGATTTATCAGAGACGATGGAGCGATTAAAGTAAGCCGCTCAATAAAAACACAATCGCAAAAGATAAACGCGTTTATTGATGAATTCAGGCAAAAAAACAATAGAGAGCCATTAATAAGCGATATTGCGGTGGAATTTAATATTTCCGAACAAGATGTGGTATTTACGCTTGATTCTTCACGCTATCCCGTATCCTTGTATTCGGAAAATGACGACGACGGCCTCAGCCTTGTGGACAGAATATGCGCAAAAGGCTCGCCCGATGACGATATCGATAAAATAATTATTAAAGATGTGATTAAGGGATTGGAGGAAAGAGATAAAAAAATCATTTATTTAAGGTATTACAGAGACAAAACTCAAAGCGAGATAGCGCAGGAGCTTGGGGTGTCGCAGGTACAAATATCGCGGTTGGAAGCGCGCATAATAGAAAAAATGAAAAAAGAATTATTGTAATCTAATTAAATCCGCACTCAAATCTCCTTTATGTATAGATTAAACACTCTTTGCAAACAATATTTGCAGAGAGTGTTTAATTATGAGAAAAGAATTTGTGGAAAAAGGCGAAATATATTATCCGACAAAAAGATATGAGGGGATAAGATATGAAGAACAAGGAATATCTGAAGACTGTTAAAAAGGAGATGCCGAAAACCAAGCATCTTCGCACAATGCTGCGAGCTTTTTTGGTAGGCGGTCTTATATGCTGTGTGGGACAGGGCATAAGCGATATTTTGAAAGCTATTTTTCCCGCAATGACCGAAGAGGTAGTCGCCCAGTTTACGATAATAACAATAATTACCATTACCGGAATTCTTACGGGCTTGGGCGTTTATGATGAAATCGGCAATTTTGGAGGGGCGGGGTCGATTATCCCCATAACGGGTTTCGCGAATTCCATAGTATCGCCTGCCATAGAGCATAAAAGGGAAGGCTATATCTTCGGCCTTTGCGCCAATATGTTCAGCATAGCGGGCCCGGTAATTGTTTTTGGCATTACGGCCTCTATAATCGTTGGTTTGATTGCATTAATATTTCCGGGATGGTTTGCAAAATGATTAATCAAACGATTTTTTTTTCCAACAATAATGTGGGCATAGCGGACACCACTACGATAGCGGGACCTAAAGAAGGAGAGGGGCCTTTGAAAAAATATTTTCATAATATACTCGACGATGACTTGCTTAATCAAAAGAGCTATGAAAAAGCCGAAACAAAAATCCATGTCGCCGCCATTCGCCATATGCTTAACAAGAATGGTATGACAGCCAAAGACATAGATTGTGTTTTTGCGGGGGATTTATTGGATGAAATAATAGTGTCAAGCTATGCCATGAGAGAGTTTGACATTCCATTTATGGGTTTGTTTAACGCATGCGCAAGCTTTGCCGAAGCGCTAATTGTGGGTTCGTCAATGATACACGGAGGACTTATGAACAGGGTTATTTGTTCAACATCCAGTCACTTTTCCACGGCGGAAAGGCAATTTCGATTTCCGTTGGAGCTGGGCACTCAAAGAACACCCCTTTCTCAATGGACGGTAACGGGGGCGGGATGCACAATGTTGGAAAACAATCCCGAACTACCCATAAAATTAACTTGCGCGACAATAGGTAAAGTAATAGACTACGGGGTAAAAGACGCTAACGATATGGGAGCGGCTATGCTTCCCGCCGCAATGGATACCCTTAAGACTCATCTTAAAGACACCCATAGAAATCCTGATTATTATGATTTAATATTGACGGGAGATTTAGGAGACGCCGCTTCTCGTTTAATGAAAAAACTGTTAAAAAAGGAAGGCATCGATATTGAAGAAATTCACGACGATTGCGGGGTGTTGATATTTAACAGAGAAGGTCAAAACGTAGGACAGGGAGGAAGCGGAACCGCTTGTTCCAATTTGGTATTCAACTCTTATATATACAAAGAAATGTTGAATAAAAGGTTTAAGAAAGTATTGCTTATGCCGACGGGAGCGCTTATGTCCAAAACGGCGTCTTTGCAAAGGGAAACCATACCCGGCATAGCGCATGCTATTTGTGTGGAGGTAGTATGAATTATTTTTTGACCTATTTGATTGTTTTTGCGGTAGGCGGCTTGGTTTGTCTTATAGGTCAGGTAATAATAAATCTTACTAAGTTTACTTCGGCGAGAATATTGGTTACCTTTTTGCTGTTGGGCGTATTGCTGGAGACCATAGGCGTTTTCAAATATATAAAAGATTTTGCTCAAGCGGGTATTACCATTCCGATTATCGGATTCGGCAGCAATTTGGCGAAAGGAGCTATTGAAGGCGCTCAGCAAGACGGCCTTATCGGAGCTTTGGTAGGAGGAGCCGAAGCTTCGGCGGCAGGAGTGGCCGTAGCGATATTTGTTGGTTTTGTGGTGGCTTTGTTTGCCCAATCTAAAACAAAGAAATAATTGACAAAAAGCCAATATTTTTTTATAATCAGCTTAAATCAAAAACCATTGTTTTTTTGGAGAGAACATTTTGGAATTCAAAAATATAGATTGCGCATTAATTAAAGACGCTTCCAACCTATTTTATTACACTCGATACAGCAATTCCGACGCCCTTTTAATTTTAACGGAAAACAAAAAATATTATCTCACCGACGCAAGGTATATTCAAGAAGCGCATGAAAATTTATTCGGATTTGAAATAATAGACATCAATAGGGATTTATTCGGAGCGTTAAAAGCTATATTATCGGAAGGCAAATATAGAAGGATAGGCTATGAAGGGAATTGTCCTTTGAATTTTTATTCCGAGCTTACCCAAAACATCAAGGGTGTTGAATTCGTGGAGATAGGTAAAGAAATTGCTTTTGAAAGAAGTATAAAAACCGAGGAAGAAATTCAGCTTATAAAAAAAGCCCAAGCCATTACCGATAAGACTTTTGAAGACATTCTGCCGCTGATTAAAGAAGGAATGACCGAGATAGAGCTGGGCAGGATATTGAATGATTTGCTTTATCAAAACGGAGCCGACCAAGCGGCTTTTGAATCCATAGTTGCCTTTGGTCCAAACTCCGCCAAGCCGCATGCATTAAAGACAAAAACCAAGCTAAAAAATAATAGCGTGATAAAAGTGGATTTCGGCGCGAAATATAAAGGTTATTGCTCGGATATGACAAGGACGGTATTTTTTGGCGGAGCTTCCCAAAAACAAAAAGAGATTTATCAACATGTGCTTAACGCTCAAAATGCCGCTCTCGAAAACGTTTATACCGGCATCGGTTGCCCATCCGCTTATGCGCTTGCCAACGATTATTTTGTCAAAGAAAATCTTGATAAATATTTCTTGCATTCCTTGGGACACGGGATTGGCGTTGATGTTCATGAAAGGCCCGCCCTTTCCCCCAAAAGCAATGAAATATTGCAAGAAAACATGGTGGTAAGCATAGAGCCGGGTTTATACTATATTAACGAATTCGGAATCAGGATAGAAGATATCATACTTTTTAAGAAAACAACCGTTGAAAACTTGACAAAAAGCGTAAAACAAATGATAATATTGTAGTATTTATTTAATTTGGAGGACACAATGGGTTTTATAACGGCAGGCGATTTTAGAAAGGGAATAACATTCGTAATGGACAATACTGTCCAGGTAATAGTTGATTTTCAACATGTCAAGCCCGGAAAGGGCGCGGCTTTTGTGCGCGCCAAGATAAAAAATGTTATGACGGGCGGCATTTTGGAAAAAACTTTCAACCCCAGCGACAAGTTTGAGACCGCTCACATTGAAAGGAAGAAAATGGAATACAGCTATAACGACGGCGATTTGTATTATTTCATGGATCCTGAAACCTATGAAATGATACCTATCGGCAAGGACATGGTTGAAGACGCCTTGAGGTTCATAAAAGAAAACATGGTGTGCGACGTAGCTTTTTATAGGGGAGTGCCTTTTTCGGTTGAACCGCAAAATTTTGTGGAGCTTGAAGTCATTGATTGCGAACCGGGCATCCCGGGAGCTACCGCTCAGCCCGGCTCCAAAGCCGCCACCCTCGAAACGGGATTTCAGCTGCAAGTGCCTTTATTCGTAAATAAAGGCGATATAATTCGAGTGGACACCAGAAGCGGAAGCTATATGTCCCGCATATAATTTTGCTGAAAATATCTTTTTGACGCCCGCCCATAAGCGGGCGTTTTTATTTTTTCTGCCATAATCCATATTGTCATAGACATTACTTTGTTTTTATAAACTATATTATGTTGAATTTGCTGGGCGAAAAATTAGTTAACAAAATTAAACAGCATTTTCCGCTTTCCGCTCTTACTGAAGTTCGCATACGAGAATATCGGAATATTATTGTCAAAAACAAAACATCCGTAGTAAATACGGGAATTATGGCGGATAAAGAATATATTAATGAAATAATCGACAAAATCACCAATTATTCTTTATATGCCTATGAAAGCGAATTAACAAGAGGATTTTTGTATTATAAAGGCGGAATCAGGATAGGGATAGGCGGTCAAGGCGTAATAAAAATGAATAAGTTTTCAACGTATAAAGACATTTCTTCGCTTTGCATACGCATACCCCATCAAGTGATTGGATGCAGTAAAGCGGTGGATTTTCTTTATGAGAATTTTGAAAACACGCTTATAATTTCGCCTCCTGGATGCGGAAAAACAACATTAATAAGGGATTTGGCAAGAGCGCTTGCCGATAATTATGATGTGCTGGTATTGGATGAAAGGTATGAATTCTATGGCGTGGGCAAAAGTCTTGATCTTGGCGTTATGACCGATGTTATACAAGGCGTGCCAAAAGATTTATGTTTTGAGGGCGGGATAAGGGCGCTCAGTCCGCAAATCATTGTGTGTGACGAAATATTCGGCCAAGACGATTTGGCGGCCGTGGAAAAAATTGTGCGTTCAGGCGTAAAGATTCTTGCCGGAATGCATTCTGACAGCGTGGAAAAGATAAAAATGTTTTTGCCCCAAATCAACAACTATTTTGACAATTTCATAACGCTGTCGTCTAAACCATGCGTAGGAAGCATAAAATCAATTATAAGGCGCGGCAAATGAATCTATTGGCGGGTACTCTTATTTTTATAGCATGTACTTATATTGGAATAGGCATAGATAATTTCTATAAAACTAAGGTCAAAATCCTTGGAGAATTTATAGAATTTATAGATTTTACGCTTACCGAAATAAATTACTTAAAAACAGACATGCTTGCGATAATAAAAAAATATAATCACACTCGCTCAACAAAATTGTCAAACGCCTTGAAATCGCTAAACAATCCCTTAAACGCAAGGTGTGAAAACTTCTCCATAAGCTATCTTACATACGAAGATAAACAACAAATCATTTCATTTATAAAAGACATTGCAAGACTGGACGCGGATGGACAAAAAGTATATGCGGAAGAATATAAACAGCGTGTTAACTCATACATTAAATACATAAACGCCGAGCAAAGCGTAAAGGGCAAACTGGCAAAAAAGCTTGCGCCTCTTTTAGGGCTGGGAATAATGATTGTAATAATTTAGGAGTGGCGGCAATCAATGAGCGTAGACATTATTTTTAAGATAGCGGGAGTGGGAATAATAACCGCGGTCATCAATAATATCTTGGAAAAGAGCGAAAAAAAAGAAATCGCCACGCTTGTTACGCTTGCGGGGCTGGTAATAGTATTGCTTATGGTGATAGAAATGATAGGAGGATTGTTTGATACATTAAGAGCAATTTTCAGACTGTACTGAATTTATGGATATATTCAAGTTTATAGCCATAGGCTTTATTGGAACAATAATGGTGGTTACGGTTAAGAATGTCAAACCGGAATATTCATTGTTTATAGCGCTTGCTACAGGCGCCATTATTTTAATTGCGCTTTCCAACAAGATACTTGAAGTTATCAATACATTTACTCAAATATCGGACAAGTCCGGACTACCCCCCGGCGTGTTTAATTCCATTTTGAGAATTATCGGAATCGGTTACATAACCGAATACGCATCAAGCGTATGCGAAGACAATGAATGTCAAAGCATTGCAAAAAAAATCCAGCTTTCAGGCAAAATAGTGATTTTCATCATGGCATTGCCGATTATTACATCAATTATCGATATTATTGGGGGTCTTATATGAAAATAAAATCGTGGACCTTCGTAATGATTTTGCTTTTTGCGGCTTTGTCAACGATATATATGCCATATTTCGAAGCAGCGTATGCCGCGGATAACAAGGAAGAAGAGATTAAAGACAATATGAATAAGGAGATTGACAGAAGACTTAACGAGCTGGATTTGAGCGAATTTGAAATTTTTTTTCAGCGGCTGGAAGACGAAAACCTGAAAGGCGTATGGCAAAGCTTAAAAGATATTATTAAAGGCATAATAAACAATGAACAAAAATTCACCATTCAAACGCTTATACAAATTGTGTTAAATGTGTTCTTAAAAGAAATGGTAAAATCTTTGCCATCCATTATTACGATAATAATTATAGCTATACTTTTCGGCGTTTTTAACGGGCTTTCTTCGGGATTCGCCAAGGATTCCACAAGAAATATAATTTATATTGTATGCTATGGCGCCATTATTTCTATATTGAGCTATATTATCGCCTCATCGCTGATTACGGTTAAAAAAACGGTGGATATGCTTGACAATCTCATGAGCTTGTCTTTTCCCATATTGCTTACGCTGACTTCGGCTTTGGGGGGAGTCAACAGCGCCGGCATTTATCAGCCTGTAATGACGGTAATGACTACTATGATGATAAAAATAATCAATATTATGGTGATACCTCTATTTATCGCTACGGTCGTATTCGGAATGGTGGGGAATTTAAGCAGCAGCATAAAACTTGACAAGCTGACCAAAACCACTAAATCCTTATCTGAATGGACACTTGGAATAGTTTTCAGTATTTTTATCGGATACATAACCGTGCAAGGCATTGCGGGAGCCGCCTTTGATACCGTATCCATTAAATCGGCAAAATTCGCGTTATCAAGCTATGTGCCCATATTGGGCGGGTATTTATCGGAAGGGTTTGATTTGGTGCTAGCAAGCTGCGTAATTATAAAAAACGCTTTGGGGCTGTGCTCAATAATACTTTTATTCTTCATAATCGCCGCGCCGATAATAAAATTACTGGTATCGGTTTTTGCTTTGCGGATTGCCGCGTCAATCATAGAGCCCATGAGCGACGAAAAAATTTCCGACATGCTGTTTTCCACTTCAAAGAATTTGATAACTCTTATATCCATTTTGCTTGGGGTGTCTTTTTTGTTCTTTGTGATTATCATGCTGATAATAGCTACTTGTAATTTTGGGGTGATATGATGGGCGCATGGATAATGTCTGTGGTAAGCGTTATCGTTCTCACCGTTTTGTTGGAACTTTTTATGTCCGAAGGCGAAACGAAAAAATACATAAAAGGCATAATGTCCGTGATTGTCATAGGTGTGGTAATCGCCCCTTTACCCGGCCTGTTAAAGAAAGATATAAAGCTTGAAGATGTCTTCGCGGATCAAAGCGACAAGCATATTCGAGAGGATAAAGATTATCTGTATCGCATTTATGTGGCGCAATATGCCGAAAAAGAAAAATTTATAGAGAAATATCTCGAAGAAAGGGGAATCGCCAACGCCAAAGTTAAAATAAACATTTACCAATTTGATGACAGAATAGAGGTATTGAATGTTTTGGTGTCGTTGGAAATGGCAGTCATAACGACAACGGATAAGAATATAAATATTAATGACACGGTTTACGAAGCAATAAGCAAGGCGGTTTCGATATCAAGAGAGCTTGTAATTATATATGGGAAAAAGTTATAAAACCAAAATAAAAGAATTTTACTTGAAGCTGAAGACTATAAAAAACATAGAAATAATTATTGCCGTTATAGTCATTGCTTTAATAATTCTTTTATATTCATTGATAAGCGTAAACAAAAAGAACGATGTAAAAATATCAAGCGCCGTCAACGAGAAACAGGAAATGAGCTTAACCGCTGAAGTAGAGAGAAAACTGACGGAAGTGTTATCCCAAATAGACGGCGCGGGAAAAGTAAAAGTTATGATAACCTATAGCTCTTCGCCCGAAAAGATAATAGCCAATACAAAGAGTACTCATACCAACACCACTTCGTCTTCAGGAAGCGTTACCACATCCACAAGCACGGTAACCGAGACACCGATAATAATATCCTCAAGCGGCAAATCGGAACTTTATATCATAAAAGAAATAATGCCGCAAGTAGTGGGTGTCATAGTGGTTGCCGAAGGGGCTGACAACGCAAGGGTAAGACTGGATCTTATGAGGGCGGTACAGACAATATTAAACATCAATGCAAATAGCATAGAAATATTTGCGATGAAATAAAATTTAATATCAATATGGAGGCTTTTTATGAAAACTAACAAAAAGAAAATAATTATTTTAGTATCGTTGGTGGTATTGCTTGTCGCTACCGGGGTATTGAATTATTTTCTCAATTTGCGGGCAAAACCTGAAGAGGACGATATGACGACTCCCACTTTCTTCATGTCTTACAGAGAAGACAGAGAAGCTACGAGAGCTGAAGAAATACTGTATCTTGACAGCATAATCACCTCGGCTACCTCAGATGAAGCGACCATTGCCGCGGCACAAGAAAAGAAATTGGCTTTGATTGACATTATGGAAATGGAGCTTGCCTTAGAAGGATTAATAAAAGCGAGGGGATTTGAGGACTGCATTGTAACGATAAGTACCGAGAACATTAACGTTGTTGTCAAATGCGATGATGAACTTACTCCGCAAGAATCGGCGCAAATACTTAACATAATAGTAACGGAAACTCCATATACGGCAGTTAACTCTATCTTGGTACCGTATTATTGATAAAAGTAGTAATTCCTTGCGTGATTGAGTCTTTTATGTTATACTTTTTCTAAGGTGAAATATGAAAGACTCAATGAAGCAAGAGGCCAATAACCGTTATGCTAATTTAATTACCTCCATCGTCGGTACCGCCATGACGCAGACCGAAGGCGTAGCAAAAGATATGGGGCTTGTCAAATATAAATTTGGCATGGGCGCCCTTAAGAACAGGAATATTCATGTATATATAGACGAGAATCGGGTAACGATAGACATATATATAAATGTTATATATGGATATAGCGTGCCCGATATTGTTTGTATTTTACAAGAAAAAATAAAAAAAGCAGTTGAAGCGGCTACAAGCTTTGAAATTGTTTCAATCAATGTAAATGTCAGCAACGTTATTTTTAAGTAATAAAAACAGGGGAAATCATAACCAAGATGAGCAGAAAGATAGCAAGGGAGTCGGCATATAAATTAATATTTGAATTTCTTTTTTCCAAAAAACCTAATCAACGCACCTTTGAAATAATGTCAAGTATAGACCTTGCTGAATTAGATAAAAAGTATATGACTCAGGTATATACCGGAGTAATTAAGAATTATGACAAATTAATAAGCGTTATTGAAGAGCTTTCCGAAGGGTTTCCTCTTGAGCGAATTTTCAAGCCCGACCTTGCGGCATTGTTGCTTGCTTTATATGAAATGTATTATATGGACGATATACCGCTTTCAGTATCGATAGCCGAAGCGGTGGAGTTGGTTAAGAGGTATTCTACGGATAAAAGCAACCAATACGTAAACGGCGTTTTGTCGACCGTATATAAAAGATTGAGCGCGAAGGAGGAAAACAGTGAAGCTAATTGATGGCAAGGCAGTTTCTCAGAAAATTAAAGAAGATTTGAAATTAAGAATAGACCAAATAAAAGCAAAGGGAGAAAGAGTGCCCGGGCTTGCCGTGGTGCTTGTGGGCGAGAATCCCGCGTCAAAGGTTTATGTCGCGAACAAAATAAAAGATTGCGAGCAAGTAGGCATAAAATCGATACATTGCCATTTGCAAGAGCATACCGAGAAGGCGGAATTGATTAAAACGATTGAAAAGCTCAACAACGATAAGGAAATTGACGGCATTATTGTGCAATTGCCTTTGCCCAAGCATCTTAATGAAAACGAGATTTTATCGCATATTTCCATACATAAAGACGTGGACGGGTTAAGCGCTTACCAAATGGGCAAACTTACGCTGGGCATTCCAGAACTTACTCCCTGCACGCCAAGCGGCGTTATGGAAATGTTAAGATACTACGAAATACCGACAGAAGGCAAGCGCGCGGTTATCATAGGGCGTTCAAATATTGTAGGCAAGCCAATGGCCATGATGCTCATGAAAGAAAACGCTACCGTAACTGTTTGCCACTCCCGCACCNNGTATAAGAGACAGGATATGCTCTAAAGGCGATATTCTTGTGGCGGCGGTGGGCAAAGCCCGTTTTGTAAATTCCGATATGGTAAAGGAAGGCGCGGTAGTAATCGATGTAGGAATCAATCGCGTTGACGGAAAATTATGCGGCGATGTGGATTTTGATAACGTAGCCGACAAATGTTCTTATATTACGCCGGTACCCGGCGGAGTGGGGCTAATGACCAGAGCTATGCTGCTGTTAAACACATTAAAGGCATATGAGCTTTATGCATGACAGAAGATATCTCACAGTTGAAGAGTATAATACCTATGTCAAAAATATCTTCGATCATGAGGAACTGCTGCATAATGTTCCGGTAGTCGGCGAAGTTAGTGGCTGCTCCGTAGTGGGCGGTCATTGTTATTTTACGTTAAAAGATAAAGCCGCTCAAATCAGCGTAATATGCTTTGATTGTAAAAGAACATATATCCCCAAAGAAGGACAGCAGGTATTGGTTACGGGCAGACCCGATTATTACATTAAGGGAGGCAAGCTGTCCATAAGCGCCTATAAAATAGAACCCTTCGGTCGAGGCAAATTGTTGGAACAGCTTGAAGAATTAAAGCAAAAGCTCAGGGAAGAAGGTCTTTTCGATGTCGAGCGCAAAAAACATGTGCCTGTTTATCCTGACAATATCGCTATAATCACTAGTCTTAAAGGCGCCGCGTTGCGCGATATCATGACAACGATTAGAGCCAAGAATAAACAACAAAGGATTACAGTTATTGACGTCAGGGTACAAGGGGAGTACGCGGCCGCGGATATAATAAAAGCGCTGAACAACGCCGACAAAATGGGTTTCGATGTTATCGTTATCGCAAGGGGTGGCGGTTCGATAGAGGATTTATTTATATTTAATGATGAAAAGCTGGCAAGAGCCATTTTTAACGCAAAAACACCCATTATTTCGGCCGTGGGGCACGAAACTGACTATACCATATGTGATTTTGTGGCCGATGAAAGAGCCATTACTCCTACGGCTGCAGGAGAAAGAATAGGCTATGATATATTAAAGCTTAAAGATAGCATTAAAACGCTCCAAGTTCAAATCAGAGAAGCAATGTTAAGAAAACTGGCTTATGCGGCCGAAAATGTAAAGAATATCGCAAGCGGCATAAATTATAAATGGAAAGATTTATTGAACAAACAGCATTATAACCTAATGGTGTTGTGTCAAAGCATGAGAATTAAGATAGAAAAGAAATTTAATAATAACGAGTTTATTATTGCTTCGCATACGCAGGCGTTGGAGAGCATGAATCCGTCAAGATTGCTGAATAAAGGATATTTGAAAGTTATCAAGGGAAATAAAGCTATAACTAAAATATCCGATCTTGATGTTGACGACATCGTGGAAATTTATGCATGGGACGGAAAAGCTTCCGCGAAAATATTGAACAAGGAGGACGGCATAAATGGGCTATGAAAAAAATCTGGAAAAGCTTGAAGAAATATTAAAAAAACTTGACAGCGAGGAGATAACGCTGGAAGAAAGCTTAAAGCTTTATGCCGAAGGCATTAAGCTTGCAAAAGAGTGCATGAAGCAATTGAAAGAATTAAAAGGCCAATTTGAGGCGCTTAATGCCGATATGCAGAAAATTGACGCGGAGGACTTCGATAATGATTAAGGACATAATAAAGCTTGAATCAAAGAATTTTGAAATGCTTTTGCAAAAATTCTTTAATGAAAAAAAAGCATTTTATCCCAAAAAATTAGCTGACGCCATGGAATATTCGCTGTTCTCCGGCGGCAAGAGAATACGCCCTGTGCTTTCCTTTCTTGTAGCGGATTTCCTTGACATAAATCGCAACAAAATAATTGATCTTGCTATAGCTTTGGAGCTTATACATAATTATTCTCTTATTCATGACGATTTGCCTTGCATGGACAATGACGATTATCGCCGCGGCAAACTCACCAGCCATAAGGTCTTTGGGGAGGACTTTGCGACGCTGGCGGGAGACGCTTTGCTTAATCTTGCGTATGAAACAATTCTGGAGACTGTAAGCAAAGACAACAAGCTTTTTATATCTGCCTTAATTTTGGCCAAATGCGCGGGAGCTGAGGGAATGATAGGAGGGCAGGCCGACGAATTGGATTTTGTCAACCCCGAAGCTAAAGATATTTTGGATATGTATATTAAAAAAACGGCCATGCTTTTCAAGGCCGCAGTGCTGTTGCCCGCTTACCTTCATATTAATGAAGCCGTATATAATGATTTGCAGAAATATGGGGAAAAGCTTGGTTTAATCTTTCAGCTTACCGATGATTTGTTGGACGCAGACCAAAATGAAGAAAATACTTACTTATCCATTGCAGGCAAAGAAGGAACGCATTCCTTAATCGCAAAATTAAACAATGAAATTAAGGATTTATTGTCCAAATATGCCGATAAAGCCCATATACTGATAGAGCTGGCCGAGTATATAAGCGCCAGGAACCTATGACATTTATATACATATATAAACAGTTGCTTTTATGCTCGAATGCCCATATAATAATACGCGGAAACTTAAAATATTGCATAAAAGAATGATATGTGCTATTATAAATATATCGGTGGCACAGTATTCTAGTCAGGCGCGATATGTGTGAAGACGGGGTTAAAATACCGTCAAAGAGCAAATCGATGAAGTTCCTTGTGCTGGCTTTAGTTGCCCAAATTAGGGCTGGTGCTGGGAGTTAAGATTCTTGGGCGTCTCATAACGGCATATGGGAGCCGTCCCAATTATCGTGGAGACCCTGTTTCGGTGGATTGATACATATCTACTGGCAGGGATTAAACCTGCATCGCGGTAAACAATATCTGCGTGCAGTGTAGCTTGCCTTGAGTGGCAATGGCGGATTTCGATATTAAACCGCGCGGCGTTTGGCCAAATGCCAAGCGGTGGGTAGAATGAAACCATTGTTGCAAAAGAGGATAACATATATCAAGCCTGTCAAGGAAATCTTCTAGACTGTATAAGCTAAGGATTATAGCTGTCTCTTATACACATCTCC
>CZCB01003654.1_pt1 | contig 45208 bp, 39 predicted proteins | sample 591991 | NCBI WGS metagenome assembly CZCB01 (sample SAMEA3556809, study PRJEB10932) | anaerobic digester metagenome
CCCATGTAGCTGAAATTCTCGTTGTCTGTAGAGAGGTAGTAGTCGATGTAGCGGGGGACAAAGATTCCCGCACTTCTATTCTGTAAGAAGTGTCCCTTAATGCTGTTTACCGTTTGCACGTCTCCAAGATCTACGATGATCGTTCGTCCGCCCTGGCGGTAGAAGCAGCGCCATTCGGCGTCCTGGTATCTCAGGGTACCAAACTGTCCGTCTGTAAGCTCTCTGCCGTTTTTGTCCTCGTACTTGGTTTCATAATCTGCAAAAAATGCATCGGGCCAAGAGGCTACAACCTGATAGGTTTTCCCTAATGCCAGATTGATCAGTGGATTTTCACTGGCCTTTGCAGCCCGGGGCATGAAGAAAAGCACCAACAGCGCAAGGAGAACAAACTTATACATGTGTACACCTCTGCTTCTCATTTTTTCGGCGCTTTAACCTAATTAACATTAGGTGACCTGCTTCTGGCAGGTCACCTATACTTTTTATCGGTAAAACTACAAAAGCCTCTTAATAAAGCGTTCGTACTCTGCAAGCTTCTGGCGCAGCTCCTGTTCGGTAAGGTTGTGGGCATTAGCCAGTGCTTGTTCTGGGGTGTTGCCTACCTGCAGAACTTCGTGAACGGCAAATTCAAGGTAGCGGTTGATGACCATCGATCCTGGGAAGTAAGCATAGGGAGTAGAAACTGCAAGCTGCTTGTCCAGAATTACTCTGTCTGCGTCTCTCAAAGGAACAGCAGACAGGGCCGCTTTGTTACCAGTAACCCACATAGCGCCTGGCATCTGCTTTGTCAGCTCTTCCATTAGTTTAGTCTGAATATCGTCCTGCATCAGCCAATCAATGAACGCCAGAGCTTCTTTCTTGTGTTTGGATGTTTTGGTGATGGCAAGACCTGTAGCGGACATAAAAGTCTGGTGGTCGATAGTGCCATCAGGGCGCGGAGTGCCGGGCATAAGGCCGTATGACCAACGTCCTGCAAGCTCTGGGGCAGACCTATCTACTGCAGCATAAGCAGTGATGGAGTCGAAGAAGATCGCCAGATCCCCAGTTCTAAACATGTTCGCGTAGTTGATTTCCTGCGGCATCTTGTGAACGGTATAAAGCTCTACGTATTCTTTAAAGCCGGCGATTGTCCCTGGGTCGTTTAAAAGGGATGTGTAGTTAACTGTGTCCACAAAACCTCCGCCGTGCTGCTTCATCAAGATGTAAGCGCCCCACTGAGGACTTGCAGCAGGTCCGCCGTAGCCAAATGCTACTTCGTGTCCTTGAGCTTTGAGTTTAGGCATGATTTGTTGAAGCTCTGCCCATGTGGTCGGATACTCAACACCTACGTTGGCCAGGATATCGGTCCTCTGGAAGCCGGTGATCGCGCCAACAACCTGGACTACACCGAAGCCCTGACCGTTGTGGTCCATACCGGCTCCGGAGTAGAGGCGAGGCTCGATTTTCTCCAGCTCTTCACGGAACTCCTTGCGGAGAGGTACAATTGAACCTCTGATTCCGTACTCCACGAGGTGGTCTACTGGACCTGTAACGATATCGGGAGCGTCTCCTGAAACCATTGCCAGGAGAACTTTGCTCTGAAAGCCTTCGCTGGGATATGCAGTGAAGCTAACGGTAATCCCAGTTTTCGGCGTGAACTCCTGTTCAATTAGATCCTGAATGATTCTGGCAAACTCATTTGCCATGCTGAACTGCCAAACCTCGATGTGCGCTGCAAAGGACGCCACTGTAAACACACAAACTAGGGCAATGGTAAGCATGAACTTGCGCATTAAAAAACCACCTTCTTTTCTAGTATTTTCCTTACCACCTGTATGACTAATAATAAGTGCAGAGCGTGGTAAAAGCAACTCTCAGGACGCAAAGCCCCTTCTAAAAAGGGGCTTTGCGCTTTTTCCCTTGTCTACAGCAAATTCTTGATAAACCTTTCGTACTCTTTGAGCTTGGTGCGAAGCTCCTGCTCAGTGATGTTATGAGCATTCAGGAGAGCCTCTTCAGGGGTTTTGCCGAGCTGAAGGACTTCGTGCACGGCAAACTCCACGTAGCGGTTGATGCTCATGGCACCGGGATAGTAGTGGAATGGAGTGGAACAGGAAAGCTGAGCTGCGAGAATGCTTCTGTCGTGGTCCCTAATGGATATTGCATAGGTCCCTGCGATGTTTCCTGTGATCCACATAGCTCCGGGCATGCGTTTGGGGAGTTCTTCCATGATTTTAATCTGTACTTCATCACTTAAATACCACTCGATGTATTGGAAGGCCTCCTCTTTGTGTTTGGAGTCTTTGGCTATAGCGATGCCACCTGTACCCATAAAGGCCTGGTGATCGATGTAGCCGTCTTCTCTTACAGTACCGGGAATCAGACCGTAAGACCAGCGTCCGGAAAGTTCGGGGGCTCCTCTGTCAATTGCAGCGTATGCAGTTACCGTATCAAAGAAAGCCGCAAGTTCGCCGCTTCTGAACATGTTGAAGTAGTTGATCTCTTTAGGCATCTTGTGGATGGTGTAGAGCTCAACGTACTCCTTAAAGCCCGCGATGGTGCCCGGATCGTTGAGGAGCGACCGGTACTCAACCGGATCGACAAAACCTCCTCCGTGCTGCTTCATGAAGGTCAGGGCTCCCCACTGAGGACCTGAGGCTGGTCCGCCGTATCCCCAGGCGATCTCATGGCCATTGGCTCTGAGTTTTGGGAGCATTGTGTACATCTCATCCCAAGTCTCCGGGTACTCAAGACCGAGGTTTGCAAAAATGTCCAACCTCTGGTAGCCAATCACAGATCCCACAGACTCTACCAGTCCGAAGCCGTTACCGTTGTGGTCTAAAGCCACTCCTGAGTAGAGTTTGGCCTCTACCGCTTCAAACCGTCCCGGAAAGACTTTGCGCATTGGAATGACGCCACCTCTGATGCCGTATTCCACGATGTGGTCTGCAGCACCAGAGAGAACATCTGGCGGATCGCCAGAAACCATTGCCAAAAGCACTTTGTTCTGCATGCCTTCATAGGGGTTTGCCACCAAATTCACTTCGATACCGGTTTTCGGAGTAAACTCCAAATCAGCTAATTCCTGGATAATGGCAACAAACTCATTGGCCATCCCATACTCCCAGACTTCAATCGTTACCGCAGCACAGAGACTTGCGGTAAGAAGAAACAGGAAAACAGTTATAAGCGTCTTTCGCAAAAGACACCCCCCCTTATTTGGAGGTGGCTATAACCCCTGAAAATTACTGTTTATAATTCTCCTCTGCCCCCAGCTCCCCTGCCTTGTTCTAGAGATTTAAAGAACTTTCCTCAAGGTAGTTCAGCTCGTCCTGAGCTTCTCTCTGCATAAGGATGGGAGCTATTTCCTGTGGCGCTTTGCGCCCCTCGATAACCGCCAGAACTTCCTCCACAATTGGGAGCTCTACTCCCACTTCTTGGCCCAGCTTGTACGCACCTGATACGGTGTGGGCTCCTTCTACCACCATCTTTTGGGAACCGGTAATGGCCGAAACGGGCGTACCTCTGGCAAGCTCAATTCCCGCCCTGCGGTTTCTGCTGAGATCGCTGGTACAGGTGGCAATTAGATCGCCCATGCCCGACAATCCCGCAAAGGTGAGTGGGTTTGCCCCCAGTTTGATGCCTAGCCTTGCCATCTCAGCAAGACCTCTGGTGATTAGGGCGGCTCTCGCGTTGTCACCGTAGCCGATGCCGTCTGCGATCCCTGTGGCGATGGCGATTACGTTTTTCAGTGATCCTCCGATCTCCACGCCGACAACATCACTGGATGTGTAAATCCTGAATGTGGGAAGCATCAGCATTTCCTGGACTTTTTTGGCAAGCTCTTCGTCTGGGCTTGCAAGCACGCAAGCGGTGGGCATTTTTTTGGCCACCTCTTCTGCGTGAGTGGGGCCTGAAAGCACCATTACAGGGTGCTTGTTTTCGGTCTCTTCGATAACCACCTCGCTGATCCGCTTTAGGGTACCTTTCTCAATCCCCTTTGCACCGTGCACAAGAACTGCACCTTCTTTGAGGTAGGGCCTAAGCTCCCTCACCACTGACCGCATATGCTGGGCAGGAACCATCAAGAGTACCAGATCATGGGTCTTTAGAAAATCAAAAGAGTTTGTTGCTCTGACGTTCACCGGAAAGGTTATGCCAGGCAGATAGCTTTCATTTGTATGATAGGTGTTGATCTCATCTGCAACTTCCTTACTGTAGGCCCAGATGGAAACCTCCGCAAAAACCTCTCCGTAGCAGGCAGCAAGGGCGCTCCCCCAACCTCCGGCACCTACAATAGCAAGTGATTTCAAGCGCTTTTTCTCCATACGATCTCTCCTACTTTTGCAATACATAGTAGCTCTTATTAGTTTTCCCATTAATCCGCCGTATCCTGCAAAGAAAAACAGCAGCCAGAGCTGCTGTTCCTACTTTACGGATTTCGCACGCCTGATAATCAGCTTCTGCCCAGGGGTTAGGTCCTCCGAGACTAGTCCGTTGTCCTCCATGATGACATCGCTACTTGTGCGGTACTTCTGGGCCAGCTTCCAAAGAGAGTCGTCTTCTTCCACAGTGACGAAGGTCAGGTAGGCGGGCTTTTCAACGATGTCGTCGTTGGCCATGGCCTCCAGAATGCAGGTCACATTCTCCGGAGCTGCCACCTCTGCAAGAATGGTGAGACCTGTAGTTACTTCCATGCTGCCATCTAGGATTTGGTGTCTGAAAAACTCGGTGGTGACCTCAATGCCAACTACCTCAGCCTCTTCTTCCAATCCGCTGAAATCCACCGGTGTAGAGAAGTCTAAGATGTCCTCCCAGAATACGCTGTGGAGCTCGGCATCGACACCTGTGTAGACAAACTCCATGGAGCACGTTCCCTCAACTTGGAGGGCATTTCCAGCCCACTCGGCTTTTTCAACGTTAGGTGTGATCTGCACCATGAGCACTTCAGCTGGCTCCACAAGACCCTCAGGGAGTCTGAGTAGCGACTCGGCAGTGGTTTTGCTCGGTGCAGAGACCACCTTGCGCTTGATCCCCACAGTTCCGGTCCTGGTTACGATCCTTCTTCCTGCAACGCTTTCAGCATCAATAACCAGGCTGACTCTCCTGGGCGATGTGAGCTCGGTCTTGATACTAAGACCCACATCGAGCTTCAACTCATTGTCCACTCTAGCATAGCTTACGTAGTCGACGCCGATCTGGCTGCGGCTGAGGATATTGTCCTGAAGCATAATCTCTATGCGCTCTTCGAAAGCTAATGCTGCCGGAAGGCTAATAGTTTGGACCGCTGCAGTATCTCCCAGCTCTCTTACTGCAAGAAGCGTAAGGTCGAGGCTGCCAATTAAGGTAATGCCTTCTGGATCGGCGATCTCTCTTTTTATCACCGGCTTTACGGTGACATCCACAAGTCTGAGGACGCCTAGCGGAAGACTTACCGTGCCGCCGATGCTGGTGGTCTTCTGGGTGCTTCCTGCGTACTCTTCAAGGAGAATCTCCCTTTTGTCCATCTTAACCTTTTCCGGTGGGGTGGTGGCGATGTCGCCAAGGAATTTAATGGTTTTACTTCTGAACACCAAGACCTCATGGCGGAGGCTGGCATCGACGTACACGAACCTCCCGTCGACATCGAAGTCCACGCTTTGCAGAAAGGTTTTTACCACTGGCTCATCGCCTGGACCTGCCTCTTCCACATCGACGAAGTACTCAAACTCTGCTGCGTCTTTGAACTCTGCCTTTTCCACAAGGTCGTAGGCAAGCTCACCTGTGTTTTGCGGTACGTACAATACGTCAAAACTCAGACGCCCTTCGAACATGACCTTGCCCGCTTCCACTCTGCTGCCGGTAACTTTGGGACGGCCCCGAACACTTAGAACTCTAGAGATGTTGGCTTTTGCTTCGGGAAGTTCTGCGTGGAACTTCACAAAAGATACCGACTCACCTTTGCCAGCTATGTCCCTTATTCTTAAAGTGTTCTCCGACACCTGTATACCCAAGGTTTCTCCCCCCTTTAATCTTCTTCTCTAGGAATATATGCTTGACAACTCTATCTCATAACTGCTTGGGTATTTTTAGCTTTTCCAGCCGGTCTTCTCCGAGGGTAGCTCCCCAAAAAACGACGCCTGTAAGGCGGTATCGGTCGCAGAGATCAAGTAACCTTTGAATCTCGTCAGGTGATATGAACTTGATGATCGTTGTTGCGTGTTTCCTCCGGTACTGGAAGAGGAGGTCTCCCTGGATTTTGCGGCCTCTCTTTCCTCTTTTTCTGAGATAGCCAATAGCTTCATCGTAGGGGACTTCCTTGGGATAGCCTTCCCTCACTACCCCGCTGTCCAAATAATCGATGCTTAGATCTGAGTAGCGGACATTTCCGCTGGCATCTTCCGGTTCAATAAGCCACTCAAAAGCCACAAGGGGGATGCCCAGGTAGAGGTCCTTCCAGTACAGTTCTTTAATGAGCGACTGCAGGTTCTCTTCGGTGTCTCTGCCGATTATGGGCTCGTTGAGCACCGGCCTTGCCTTCCATGGTAGATAGACAAAGCCTTCAGCCTTCCTTCCGAGAGCAAGAACCTGAGCCTTTTTCTGTCCTTTGAAGGTGTGAAAGGCAATGTAGAAGGGGTGTTTTCTGATCTTTACCAGCTGCGTAGTTAGAAACGCAGCACCTTCTAGCTTCAGCACTTTGATCTTCGTGCGGTCGTTATCTAAGAGAGACAGCTCAAAATCTGCACCGTTTAATTGCCCGAAAGATCCGATCTTCGGCATGAAGGTACGCTCTAAAAGGCCGTCTTCGCTTCTTTCGTAGCTTGAGCCGAAGCGTTTGCGAGTCTTTAGACACGCATACACCTGCCTGTTCACTTCTCCTGTGGGAGGCAGGTGCAAGTCATGCCTTAACTCCGAAACCGACTCCAGAGTTTTATAGCCAAACCAGCCGTCGATCTCCCCGGGATCGTAGCCGAGAGACCTCAGCTTTTCCTGTAGCTTTTCTACTTTCTTTCCGNNCAGGGCACTCACCACTATCCCCCCGCCACATCCTATGCGCCGTTTTTTTCGTTTAGACATGGAGGAGTTTAGCTTGTTTTGGGTAAAGCTTTAAAAAACGCAAAAGACCGTTTATTCCGGGAAGTCCGATAACCCATCGGGCCTTCTCTAGAAAAACGGATCATTTGCATCTACACGATTGCTGCGCCATAAGCTCATGTGGTGTTTAAACAGGGATTATTAGTAGTGAACGCGCAAAATCGATGCTGTTTAATGAGACTATCTTAAAAGATCAGACTTCTTGCCAACTCGGCGAAGATTGGGGTGTACTGCTTGAACGTACTAACTGCGAAACTGAAAGAAGTACTCGCATCTGTGCTGCCGATAACCTTTATCGTGTTGGCACTGAATTTTACCATAAGTCCGCTGGAGTCCGATATGATCTTTGCGTTTCTCATCGGGTCGGTGCTGGTAATTGTTGGACTTACGATCTTCTTGTTCGGTATCGACCAGGGTCTTGAGCCTATCGGTCAGGGCATTGGATCCACCATGACCCATTCCCGCAGCTTTGCAGCTCTAGTGACCATAAGTCTCATTCTCGGTTTCTTTGTCTCTTTTGCAGAACCGGATCTGCGCATTTTGGCCAATCAGGTGCATGCGGTCACGTCCGGCCAGTTTAACAGTCTCCTGATGGTAATTGTTGTCTCCATCGGTATTGGCGTGATGATGACCCTCGGCATGCTGCGGATCCTCGGAGGCGTGAGATTGAAATATGTTTTCTCCGCAACTTACGGACTGATTTTTCTCTTTTCCCTGTTTTCCACATCGGACTTTTTGGCTATCGCATTTGACGCATCCGGTGCCACCACAGGAGCCATTACGGTACCCTTTATGCTGGCTCTAGCGGCAGGTATTGCGTCGAAGAAAAAAGACAGTACCATGAATGAAGCGGACAGCTTCGGTCTGGTTGGCATCTCTTCTGCCGGAGCTATCCTTGGCGTTTTGATCACCGGCCTCATTCTGGGAGTTGATAAGCTAGACGGGGCCCTCCCCGAACCTGTTATTCGCTCGGGAAGTCTACTCCAGGTGTACAGTGCTCAACTTATGCACATTGCCTGGGACGCTTTCCTGTCTCTTCTCCCCATAATCGTGATGTATATCCTCTTTCAGGTGTATTCTTTCAAGCATAAGAAGGGTAAAGTTATCGACGTCACCAGGGGAATAATCCTCACATTCGTGGGACTTGTGATCTTCCTTTTGGGTGTAAACAGCGGCTTTATGTATCTGGGGACCGAACTGGGAGTGCAGCTTGCGGGAATGAGTTCGAAGTTCCCTGTGCTCCTCGTCTCGCTCCTCCTTGGCCTTACCACCGTTCTTGCTGAACCTGCTGTCCACGTGCTCACGCAGCAGGTGGAAACGGTCACCGGTGGATCGGTCAAGCGCATTCTGGTTTTCGTGTTTTTGTCTGTAGCCGTAGGAATGTCCATCTTGATGTCTACGGTACGAATCCTTGTTCCCGGTATCAAACTGTGGATGTACCTGCTTCCCGGATTTGGCCTGTGCGCCATTTTGGCGTTCTTTGTTCCCGACCTTTTTGTCGGAATGGCCTATGATGCCGGCGGAGTTGCCTCAGGTCCCATGACCGCCACATTTTCCCTGGCTTTTGTTCAGGGCATTTCCGCAAGCATCCCCGGGGCAGACATTGTGGCTGAAGGATTCGGGATGATTTCGGTAGTTGCAATGATGCCAATTTTGGCAATTGAACTTTTGGGAGCTCTATATCAAGCGAAACTCCGCAAAGCAGCCAAAACGGAGGAAGCTGTGAAAACAAGTTTATCTGGAGGTAGCCATGGAAAAACAATCGGAGACTCTGAGCCTCTCGTATCAGAGTCAAATACTGACGCTAATTCTGAGTGAGAATGAATGCCACAAATGCATCCGCATTGCCAAAGAACGCAATGTGCAAAGCGGTATTGTCATTGTGGGTAGAGGCACGGTCAAGAGTTCCGTTTTGAACTTCTTGGGGATAAAGAGCCAGAAAAAGGAAGTGGTAAACTTCCTTCTGCCCAACGAGGAAGCAGAGGAACTGCTGGAGAGCTTCGCACAGGAGCTGGAACTCCACAAGCCGGGACACGGCATTGCTTTTGCTACACCTGTTCTTAAGTCCAGCAGAGGTGTCAACGTTAAGGAGGACACTCAAAGCACAGAACTGAGTCTGGAGGTAAATGGAATGTTTAAGAAAGTAACCGTCATCGTTGATCGCGGTATGGCGGAAGAGATAATGGACGCAGCGCGGAAAGCCGGTGTTACAGGCGGCACTATCATGCACGGCAGAGGCGCAGGCGCAGAACACACATCAACCCTGTTCGGCGTGGAGATTGAGCCGGAAAAAGAGCTAGTCGTTATGCTTATCCCAAGTAGCCTGGTAGACAAGGTTGCCAAAGCGTTGACTGAGGAGTTCCACCTCAATGAACCTGGTAAAGGTATTCTGTTTGTAGAGCCCATTATCAAAGCCATCGGCCTCTATCAGCCGAAGGAAAGTAAGTAGGTTAGCTTGAATTGCTGCGCTTACTCATAGAAGAGCACATTAAGGAAAGGCTGTCCCGCACGGGACAGCCTTTTACTGTTTCAGTTATGTATGGTTTTAGTAGAGGGGTAGCTACTTACAAAAAAAAGAGGACTGAACTTAGTCCCCTTTCCTATGCTCCAAGACCGATGCGCTTGTTATCTACACGCAGTTCAACGGTTTCTGTTAGTACATCTGTATAGCTGTATGTCACTCGCGACAGGGCATGATCTTCCGATAGTTTGATGACAAATATATTGGGATAAATGCTTTCGATTACACCTTCTGCTTCCATGACTTGGCGTCTGCCCTTGTTGGCTCTAATCTTTACCTTTTTCCCGACAAGCTCAGCTAGATCTGCTCTAATTTTATCTATTACGCTAGGTCCACTCATTCAACGACGCCCCCTCATAAAAAATATAGGTGGGCAGACAGACATCGGTACTGCAAAAAACCTCTCTGAAAATATCTATAAATAGCCCACGCCTAGTTAATTTTAACACATTTCTAACTAAGCGTCAAGACAAAATTATACCAATATGCTTTGCGCCTGTCAACAGCCAATTTATAAATAAAGTCTGGGGTAACTGGCGCTATTTTGGGCATTTGGACCTATTTTTGCCAGAACATCTCAGAGAATGCAGTTTTTTCAAGCTTTCCGGCGTCCGCCTTTAGTGAACCTGTCGGCAACAGTGCTTGCTCCAAACGAATCGGGCTTGATCCTTGCGGAAAAGCCGCTGCCCACAATCATCCCAACTATCTCCTTAATCAGCTCTTTGGTGGGACCGTTAACGCCGATATCGCAGTGGATCTCCACGTTCAGCTCCGAGTAGCCGTTTTGAGAGAAAAAGTGGCTGAGGTCGCTTGCTACCTGAAGAGAAAGAGAGGTCTCGTAGTAGATTCTCTGCCTGATGCTTTTTGATGCCCTCTCCCAGGTCTTCATGTAGTAGTAGCGCGCTCCCCGTCCCACGCGGTGGACGACGATTGCGGTAACAAACACTGCCGCATCGCTTTTGGGCTGAGAGTCGGTACCAACTATTAAGCTGTACTGCGACTTGCGGTCGGCTTCCATAAAAGCAACGATGTCGCGGTAGAGGTCCTCTTGTGACAAACGTCCTTTTGTGGGGCTGACAAATTTCCGCATGTTTTATCACCTTGTTTCCTTTGTCAGAGAGTTTCGACACGGCAAAAGGTGAACCCTGCCCCCAAAACTTGGCTACTTGCCAAAAAATTCACAGATTTCCTTGGCAAGTGTAACAAATTCCCCTGGCGGTAGCGCTTCTGCTCTCAAGGAAAGATCGATGCTGGTCTCAAAGCCTTCCGGGAGGAGGTGCGCCAAGTTGTTCTGCAGCGTTTTTCTCCGATTCCTGAAGGCATTGTCCAAAAGCTGCCAGAGGACTTCCAGGGTTTTTTCGTCCAAGTCCAGGTCTTTTCTGGCGATCAAGATTACGCCGCTGTGCACACCTGGCTGGGGCAGAAAGTAATGAGGGGGAAGCTTCATTAGCACTTCAGGCTCTCCGAAGCACTGCACGGCACACGAGAGCGCGCTGTAGTTCTCCTCTCCGGGACGTGCGGTGATCTTCTGCACTACCTCCCATTGAAGGGTAAAGGCCAACTTCTCCCAGGGGGTGTTCTTTCGCAAAATCTCCATGAGAATGGGAGTGGAGATGTAGTAGGGAAGGTTGCCTGCGATTTTAGCAGCACCAAATCTCTCCCATTGGCTCTTTAAGAAGTCTTCGTTAATCACTTCTAGATTAGTATATTCTCTTTTCAGCGTTTCTTCCAAGATCAGTACCATGTCCCTGTCGAGCTCAACGGCAAACACTTTAGCCCTGCGCTCAAGGAGCGCTTCGGTGAGGGCTCCAAGCCCAGGCCCGATCTCCAAAACCACATCGCGCTCGGAGATCTCCAAGGCATCTGTTATCCTCTCCACCACAGACCTTTCGATGAGGAAGTTCTGTCCGAAGCTTTTTTTGGCCTTCATGCCATAGGTCTGTAGGAGTTCTTTAACCCTTTTTGCCGAAGCAACCCTATCCTGCTCACTACGCTTTTCCATTTTTGCCTCCTAAAAAAGGGTCGCTCATAGGCGACCCTCATCTACAACGAAATATAGCTCCACCATACGCCTGCCAAACTGAATGGCCTCCCTATAGGTGTCGAAGCACAGGTCGATGATGTTGCCCTTGATGGCGCCGCCGATATCTGCAGCGATGGCAAACCCGTAGCCGGGGATGTAGACTTTTGTGCCAAGTGGTATGACCTTGGGATCCACAGCGATGATGCCGTGTCCGGCTTTGACCCCGGTGTAGGTATAGCCGTCAGCGTAAATGCCGGTGCTTTCCGGTCCGGGATAGTAAGCAGTGGCTTCGATGGTGATCTTTTTGGTGTAAAGAATGTTTCCTGCTGGCGTCTTTAAGGTGTAGTATCTGGGCTTTGTGCCTTTAGCTACCACGTGGAGTTTCGGAGCTTTTGTCACTACATCTTCCACCAGTTCTCTGGAGACAATTACGCCGTTTTCCCGCTTTACCAGGTAGGTTTTGGCCCTAGTTCCGCTTTCTCCCTGCCTCCAGACCTGCGAGGTTCCCTCGTAGATGCGATTATCGGAGAACTCCCACAGTCCGTAGGGTATCAGTTCGTATTCGGTTTGATAGTAGCTATCTCTTCTGGTGATGGTGATCGTGGACCCTCTACCTATGGGGCTATCAAGAGCGGGAACAATCGTATCAGCACCGCTGAGTTCGATGCCTATCTCCTTTAAGGCATCCCCCACCGTCTGGGCAGAAACGGTATAGGTCTTTGCCTTTCCTCCATCTACCCAGCCGTCTTTGACGGAGATATCGAACCTGCGGATGATGGTAACGTGCATGTTCTGAGTGATCGGAGCATCCAAGGAAGGATAAACCTCATCTTGTGGGTTTACTTCAATGCCCAGCTCGCTTAAGGTGCTTTTTACTGTTTTCATTGGAGTCTTCCAGGTGATAGCATTATCACCTACATGCACTGTGACGGGTACGTACCTCTGGTGAGATACTCCTGCAACTAAGAAGAATACGCTGGTTATCAGCAGGAATACACCGGAGGCCAACTTAAATACCCTACCCACAAAATCCCTCCTTTACTCCTCGAGTTCGCGGACTCTGAACTCCGCGCCAAGTTCTTCAGCAAGACTTCTTGCCTTCTCTATATCGATTCCGGGCACTCTGACTACCGTGGCGATGGTGCGGGGGAGGATCTCCACCGACCTTTTAATGAACTGGACAGTTGCCTCAAATGCTCCATCGATTTGCGGTACAGAGACCCGGTCGTACTCTTCTTTGCTACCGGCATTGAGGGACACGCTGACGGTGTCGATGAGGCCTTTGAGTTCGGGAACAATGTCCCGTTTATTGATCAGAGAGCCGTGCCCGTTGGTGTTCAGCCTGGTGATGCCGCCCTGATTCTTGATGTATTTTGCTACCGCCTTCAGCACTTCAAGCCTCATGGTAGGCTCGCCGAATCCGCAGAAGACGATCTCCGGGAAAACCGAGGGATCCGGTATCTCGGCGATGATCTCCTCTGCTGTAGGGCAACGTTCGAGCCAGAGATCGTATCCATCAAGGCCGTCTCTACCGTTACGAATGCAGAAAGTGCAGGCATTTGTGCAGCTGTTTGTCAGATTGATGTAAAGAGTATCATCTAGTTTGTACGTAAAGTTGCCTTCCAATGGAACGCCTCCTCTTAGATATCCACAACGCCGAACTTCTTCTTAAGGTCATTTAACCTGGTTTTAAACTCTTCCTCAGAGAGACTTTCCATCTCGTCCATAAGGTCGTAGACCTGATCCAGATCGTTCAAGGTAATCTGCCCTTCTTTTGCCAGCCTTTCAAAGGATGCTTGCAGTTCGAGCTTTACCTTTTCCAGCTCCTCGTGTAGATTCATGCTGTTCTCTCCTATTCAAAAGCTTGATCGATGAAGCGTGCATACTCAGGATGCCAACGCAGGTAGGCAGTTCCGGTTTCACCTTTTCTCTGCTTGGCAAAGATGACTTCCGCAACGCCCTTAGTGCCTCTTTCCTCAGCTTGATTGGGATAGTAGTACTCATCTCTGTACACAAAGCAGACCACGTCGGCGAACTCCTCGATGTTGCCTGAGTCGCGAAGGTCGCTCATGAGCGGTCTCTTGTTTTCTCTGAGTTCTACGCCGCGGTTCAGCTGGGAAAGGAGAATGATGGGAAGGTCCAGCTCTCCTGCAAGGTCACGGAGTTCTCTGACGATCTCGCCGACCTGAAGTGCCCAGCTGGTTTTGCTGTTATCTCTGGGCTTGATCAGCTGGAGGTAGTCGATGATAATCAGGGACAGTCCAGGCTCTTCGGCCTTCACCTGCCTGGCTTTGGCTTTGATTTCGTCAACGGTCAGACCGCGCTTGTCGACAATCTTGATCGGCAAGCGGTACAGGTCGTTAAAAGCCTCTGCGGCGTACTTCATCTTCTCCTCATCGAGCTTTGTCTGGTACTCAAACGAGGTTACAATGGGAGAACCGTCCTCGGTGCGGTAGGAGAAAAGCTCGCTGATAACAAATCTGTCGCCGATAGATTCGTCATCCATCTCTAGACTGAATATTAGCACAGGTTTGCCCCGTTTGGCTATATTCATGGACCAATTTAGGGCTAAAGCCGTCTTACCCATAGACGGACGGCCTGCCAGAATGATCAGGTCTTTGTTCTTGAAGCCTGTGGTTATGGCATCAACTGAAGGATACCCCACTGTAAGCCCTGAAGGCTTTGTGCCTTCAGATCTGGCTACCAGGTTGGTGTAGCAGCGTTCGAGTACCTCTAGGAGGTCCTTGACCTCGTTAGAAGCGTCAGCTTCGATGCTTGTAGCTTCAAAGATCAGCTGCTGGGCTTTTGCCTGAACTGCACCGAGATCCAGGTCGCTTTTCCCGGTGATGAGCTTTGCGATCTCATCGGTAGCTTCTAGGATTCTTCTTTTAGCATACTCCTCTTTTATAGACAGAATGGAAGGCTCTAGCTCCGATCTGCTGATAAAAGAGTCCATGAGCCCCTTCAGAAATTGGGACGGTTCATCCATGTCCCCGTTTTGGATAAGTTTCCTGGAAAGGGCCGTGCTAGACAGCTTGACCCCTTCCCTGTACAGCTCATTGATCCTTTTGAAGATGAGCCGGTTTTCGGGAAGGTAGAAATGAGCTTCTTTAAGGTTTGAGACCACCCGATCCATCAGATCGGGATACTGCATCACAATGCCGAGCACCCGTCTCTCCGACGCGGCATCAAACGGAATCGAGCTGGTTTCAACCGTTGTAGTCATCTTTAAACAGCTCCTTCCACTTTCTTACCTTTTCTATATCCACGTCTTTGTAAATGGGCTTCTGCGGCACCGCAGCAGCCTCGCTGGAAAGCTTCGCCGGTTTGTCGCCTTTCGGCTGGCGCAGCTTGTTCTTTTCCAAATCGCTTACAGTTCTAATGCCTGCATTGTACCAGTTTTTGAGAACTCCATCTAGGTACTTCATTGAGGGGAACTGAGCGTTTTCGCTGGTCACTTCAATGGCTTTAGCGATGAGTTCGGGGCTCATACCCCTAACTTCCATCCACTCATTGAGGAGGGGAAAATCCATGGCGGACATCAGTCCGATCCTCTCGTGGTAGTAGTCGTAAAGCGCTTCGAGCTTCTTTTTGTTCTCATCTAATGCTGGATCTTGGGGAGCCGCAGGTTCTTTTGTCTCTATGAGCTCTGCAGCTGCAGTTTCTGCTTCAGGCAGATCTGCCTTGGGCTCCTTGAGAAGCACCTTGACCCCGCTTTCTGCCTTCTCTGGCACCTCTATAAGGTCTGCTTCCTCTAAAATCTCCAGTTGGGTGATGAGTTCTTCTTTGGCAAGACCTGTAAGGGCGAGTAGTGGCTCTTCCCACTGGGAGACTTGCTCTTTTGAAAGATACAGGAGATTGATCCAAACCATTGCTGCAACCGGTCCAATAACAGGTTGGTACTTTTCTATTAAAGTTTGGGGAATGTTGAGATAGTTTGCGCCGGTGTATTTGATCATTGGGCTGCCCTCCTTTGGACCTGAAGCATATTAAAGCAGCGTGAAGGAAGAAAGGATGGTCTCTACTTCCTTCCCATAATCGTCTTTATTTTCTTCAGGGCTGATTGCCGTAATGGTGAAGACGTAATCGCCCTGCTTGACAAACAAAACGTCGAGATAGAAAGCCCTGTCTCCCAGGCTTACTCTTGCAGTTCGCCTTAGGCGTCCTTGAGCTTCTTGGGAGATCTGGTTGATCCTCTCCATGCCGATGGCATTGGCCACCTGATCGGCAAAGCCCTTCAAGGTCTGGCTGAAGAGCGCATCCTTGGTCACCACGACCTTTTGAGTACCCGAGGGAGAGGTGAGTTCGAGAATCGACTGCCCTTGGCTCGTTACAATAGACCAATCCTGTGGATAGTCCAGGTAGAACTTCTCCACGTTGGAGGTAAATCTGAACCAGTTGTCCCGGACTGCAAGTCCTCCGGGCTGCTCTGGAGCTGTAACCAGGTCGGTTGGGACTGCGTCTTTGGTTTCTGTTGGAACGGTTGAGCTGGCTGCCGGTGCGTTTGATACCGAAAGCGGGACTGTAGCTGTAGGCTCTCTGTCCATTTCAGGGAGCACTGCAGCTTTTCTTGAAAGCTCCAGAAAGCCCACTCTGGCAAACAAAACTTCCACAGAGTCTGCCTTAAGTTTTACATAGCGGGTTCCCTGGGGAACGTACACGCTTAAAGCAATACCCGGATCCCACACTGGTCTTTTCTGCAGGTAGGCGTTAAACAGATACTCATCGGTTGCTCTTTGGGGGGTGAGAACGTAGCTTTTATCTCCGAGTGTGATGTTTACCTCATCAGTTTTTCGATCTCCGTGGTAAAAAGCGAACAAGGATAGTATTCCTCCCTTGTGTTCCGGCGGGAGGAAGAAGATGGTGGGATCGGAGTAGTTGTAGTAGGTTAAGGTTTTGCCGAAGCGGAAGTTCGGCGAGTTTCCCATACCGTGAATGAGAACGCCTTCAGAAATAAACAAGCGGTATGCGGCGGAGTTTAAAAAGAACTCCTGATCCTTTTCCCATTTGTCAGCAAGCTTCTCTACTTCTTCCATGTAGGCGGACGTGTTGAAACCAATCTCGCCTAATGGCTCGGCAAAGCTACTTGCAGGAAAGATAATAAAAAGGATGAGTAAAAGCAGAAGACCTTTTTTCATGTAACCCCCTCCTCTGTTTACTTCTGCAATGAGGGCTGTTTACCTTGTAGCGAAACTTTTGGATCGTAATGACACGGCAAGTTCTAAATGCGATAGTTACGGTCTTTTGTAATTTAATTGTACTCTTACCTTTAAAAAAATTAAACTCGCCCTCCCCCCTCTTGAAGGAGACCTAATGGCAAAAGCCACCTAGATGTACGTCAGAGTACATCAATCTGGTTACAAGACACTGCCAGAAGTCCAACTAGGCAAATCAGCGGTTGTTAAGTTCCTGACACGGTTTCTCCGCATTCTGCAGTTTGCAGGGAAAATTTACAGCAGCGTCCCAAAATATACAAAACTACTAGGGGGGTTAATCTTGCGCAGAACAGCTCTTTTGTTAGCTATTGTACTAACTTTAAGCGCATTAGTTGCTGCAGTTGAGATTACAGCATGGGTTACTTACGGAGGGATCATGGGGGCGATCCTTCAAGAACTGATCGAAACAGACTTTACACCGAAAACAGGCATTAAGGTGAATTACCAGCCGTACAAGATTGACACGGCTTTCTTCCAGAAAGCACTGCTGGCGCTGGCATCAGGAGACGCACCAGATGTCATGACCTTGAGTGCTCCTCAAGTTATTGACCTGGCCATTCGCGGTGCTATTGTGGACTTAACCGAGTTCCCAGATTTTGCTGAAGCGGTTAAGGATATCTATCCGGGAGCTATGAGGTCGTTGACCTTCAAAGAACATGTGTTTAGTGTGCCGTTTGAGTTGGGGTGGACCATTGCCTTCTACCGCACTGACGTCTTCAGCGATCTGGGTATCAGTGTGCCGAGCACCTGGGACGAGTTCAAGGCCATTATTCCCAAGATCAAGGCTCAAGGCAAGGAGCCGTATCTTTCCACCATCAGCAACGATCCTGAAGGCCATGTGCGAGCGTTTTTCCCGTTCATCTATCAACATGGCTCGGACATCTTCACCGAAGACGGGCTCCGTTCCAATCTAGATTCTCCTGAAGCGTTAGATGCGTTCAAGAACTTCACTTCGTTCTTCACCGATTACCGGCTGCCGGTGGAACTGCCGGAGATCCAAGCTTTCTCAGACGGCACTTCACCGTACATGGTGGCGCTGAACTGGATTTACGCTTACCTAGTGAAAGGCCAGGCCCAACTGCTGGGCAAGTGGACCATCGCCCAGGCACCAGGCACCATCAGAAGCGACGGCACCTTAGATCGCACAGTACCTATCTCTTCCTATGCATTTGCTATTCCGAAAAATAGTAACAGCGAAAAGGTTCGCGCTGCGTGGGAGTTTCTAAAGTGGATAGCTTCCGACGAAGTGCAGAGGGAGTTCCAGAAGAGAGTCCACGAGTCTCCAGAGGGATGGTACTTGGTCTTTGGAACTAAGGGTACCGCAAACTCTGAGATCTTCCCGGAGAATGTACGGGCTGTGGTTGATGCGTCGCTCACTGAGTCTTTAGGAGCCATGCCGGTTGTGGGCGGCTATCAGACTTACCGCTACATCAGCTTTGCCTTCTCCAAAGTGATCACCCAGAACGCAGATCCAGAGCAAGCTCTGCTCGAGGCTGCCAGGGAGTCCAACTTGGAACTTGCAAGGAAGCAAAAAGAGTTTGAAAGGTTTGTCTCCAGGCTCTAAGTATTTGGGAGTGCTGCAACCTACTAAAAAGGATGCAGCGCTCCTTTTTTTTAGGCGAAAAAAAGCTGCTCTATGGCTCGCTTATTCAGCTAGTCATAAAGCAGCTGGTATAACGCTTAGGGGTTACCCCACCCTCTGCAGCCCGTTTACTTTATCCGTTTCAAAAGCGGGTTCTCACAGGCTCTCCTGCCGGCTTTAGCCATTGGATGCCAGTCGCCTCCGACCTTCACGCGGACGATATCTGCAGTGAAGTCGTTGTTGGTGCCGCACTTGGCGCAGTTGGTAAGGAGGGATGATCCCACGCCGTAGATATCCACCGGTACCTTCAGGGACTCGAAGAGTTTGATCTTGTTGACATCGAAGCCGCCTGTGACGGTGATCTTCACGCCCTGGCAGTACTTTCTTGCCTCTTCCAGATCCTCCGCTGGAAGATCCCAAGTGAGGTAGGAAGTGTCCAGTGCCTCTCTCAGCTTCCAGACCATTCTCGGATTGACGCCGAGATCGAGCTCTTTGGCACCCAAAGGCGAGATAGACTTGTCCCTCATGTTGCCACCTGTGTCCGGTCTTACTGCAAGGAGTCGGTACTTTTCGGCTTCCTCTTCATTGCCCTGCTTCTTGTATTCCAGGTACTTGTCGAACATGGCTTTGAGAACTGCTTTGGTCTCGCCGACCACGTCGTTGTGGAAGTCAACCAGCGCAATGCGGGAGTAGCTGCGGGGGAGGACTCTGGCAAACTGCAGCATGGTCTCTACAGTATCACCCAAGAAGCAGCAGATCGCTGCATGGGAAATTGTTCCGCCGCCTCTTCCGCCCCAGAACTCGCCCTGGGCGTCGGTGGAAACGAAGATCTTCGACTCTTTTCTGCCGTGGCGGTAGTTGTAAGCTTGGACTCCCAGGGAGAAGGCGTAGCCGCCGATGGCCTGCATTTTATAGTGGACGTACCTTGCAGGGAAGAACAGCACGTCTTTGCCGTTGCAGGCTTCAAGGACATTTAATACGTTGGTAGCGATTCTGGTAGGCTCTGACAGAACTCCCAAGATCACTGTCTCTAGGTGGCCGATCTCGCGGTAGCGGCCTCTGATCTTCATTACGGGCTTCACAAACGAAGGATCCCCTTCATAGGGAACCCAGACGCCGTCTTCCACGGCCCAAACTTCTAGGTGATCGTAGGTGTCTACCCACTTCCCGTCTTTATCGAAGTATCCCGTACATGACTCCAAAATGCTCAGGGCTTCATCGGTGCCAACAATAAGCGACCCCGGAGAGCGCCTGGTGAAGATCTGCATCTCAACCTCAATGTTGCCTGTATCAACATCGGAGCAGTCCACATCTTCCAGATCGCTTCTGCCGGAGAAGCGATAGCCCTCTTCAGCTAGCTGCTGAAGAATCCTGATTTGGTTTAGGAAGTAAGCGTCGGTATACCAGCCTTTTCTAATTCTCTCTTTATCTATTTGAAACAGCGATGCTGGTAGCCTCTTGTGGTCGAAAAAGCTCAACATTAATCCCTCCAGATCCTGTAGTACTCTTTGTTCAAAATGTTACTTTTTTGCCTGGTTTTTAATATTATATCATTAAGAACCTGGTTGGTCATATTTTGCCGCAAATGGTTATTTTTTTAACAAACCCGCGCGTTTTCCTTTTGAAGCCTCGGGAGCAGAGTCCCTGCTTTTTTCGTCTAATTAACAGACTCACATCTAAAAAGGAGAACGTATTATGATAAAGCAGATCTGGTGGTTTTTGATTATACTGATCATTGGAGGTGCAGCTATGGGTCTCAGCCGACTGCTGCCGCAGAGAAAAATGACCGATTTAGAATATATCTATATTGAAGATGCAGAAAGCCTCCCCAGCTATGCCGCAGATGATGAAGAGCTTCTCCGGGATCTTGAAGACGGACCGGTTCTCATCATTTCTCGGGGCGAAAAAAGCACCGGCGGCTATCACATTGAGCTGATCGCAAGCGAATTAGAAGACGATCACCTGGAGATTGAGGTGACGACCTCCGATCCCAAGCCTGGGTCTTTTTCCATCATGGTGATCACCCACCCCTACGTACATGTAAAAACAGAAGGTGCAATGACATACTCGGTTACTGTAAACGGAAGTGTGGCTGTAGAGCGGCAAAGCCTACTGTAGGCTTTGCCCTTTTCTATACTGACGTCCTCTCGTAACTCTGAGAGCCCAGTTTAGTCTTACGAGGCAAAACCTAAAAACTCCACTGGTTTTGGTACAAGCACTTTTTTCTACGCATTTTTCTTCAGTGTGATATCATTAGGTTAAGACGCGAGAGACCTTTTTTGGGGGTGGGAACATGTTTAAACGCGCAGCTGCACTATTTCTATTCCTTCTACTGTCTTTTGTGGTGTGTGCAGAGAGCTTGTCCGGCTTTCCCTGGAACGCAGGAGTGGATGAAGTTAAAGCTCAGGAAGAGATCGATCCTCTGTACGAAACCAGCAGCTTCATCGTCTACGAGACAACGCTCTTTGGCAGAAAGGTGCAGAAGATCTACAGCTTCGACGAAAACCGGCTCACCAGCATCATTTACATCTTTTACGAGCTCCCCAGCGAGCTGAAGGGCTATCTTCATGACTACGAAGCGGTAAGCGAGGAGCTTGAAGCCGCTTTAGGAACTCCTCTGGACTATATGGAGCGCTGGGAAGATGAGCGGTTCAAGGTGTTTCCAGAACTGGCGCTAACTCTCGGCGACCTGTCCTTCACAGCCGTTTGGCTTGCAGGCTCCGATAGCCTAGTAACTCACTCCCTTTATGCTAATGATCTCTCTATCAACCACGTCATCTACATCAATCCCCTAATGGACATCTTCCTTAACTTCGATCTAAACGAAGAGTTTGGAGAAGACGCTGATGAAGAAGCCGCTCCGACGGACGCTCCTGTCGTGCCTCTAGAAGAAGCGGAGGTCGGTGAAGAAAGCGATTTTGGGGACGAACCGCCGGAAGCAAGCTTAGAACCAGACCCAGCTCAGGCAGATCCCAACTTTACAGAATAGAAACTCAAACGAGCTCCACCTCGGAGCTCGTTTTTTTGCACGGAATATGCAGTTTGGAAGGGGTAAGACTGCCGGTTAAAACAAGAGACGCCAAGCTTCTCTCCCCTTGTTTCTATTCTCCTTGCCAGATTAGAACTGAGCTTCCAAAAGTGCACCGAGTTCTAGGTATTTGGAGTAGAGCTCTCTGTAGATCTGAGTGTCTTTCTCGTTGGGTGTGACTTTGAAGCTTTCCGGAAGACTCTTTTTGATCTCGGCAAAGTCTTTTACCTCTCCTGTAGCAACAAGAACGGTGAATGCCGCTCCCCATGCTGCATTGTGAGGCGTGTTTGACACGTGCACTTCCTCTCCGAAAACATTGGCGAGAATCTGCACCCAGAGTTTGGAGCGGGTAAGTCCGCCGTTTACCGTAATCTGTTTAGGCTTTCCGATCATCTTCTCCAAAGCTTTCCCGATCCGATAGATGTTGAAAGTTATACCCTCAAGTCCAGCTCGAGCAAGATGGGCCCTGGTGTGCCCTAAGCGCATTCCGAAGAGGTTTCCTCTGGCTTCTGCGTTCCAAATGGGTGCCCTTTCTCCATTGATGTACGGGTGAAAGAGCAGACCGTCTGCTCCGGGAGAGACGTTCTCCGCCCCTTCGAGAAACTCTCCAGTTGTGCCTGTAAAGCCTGCAAGCTCCATCAAAAAGTCCAGCACTATGCCTCCATTGTTAGTCGCACCGCCAATTACAGACATCTCCCTGTCGAAAGCGTAGGTAAAGGTTTCCATCTTATCGTTAACAGGGAATCCTGCGGCAAACTGCCTGATAGCGCCACTGGTTCCCACAGAGATGTTGACCTCGCCCGGGAGAATTGCGCCGCTCCCGAGATTTGCCAAAAGGCCGTCGCTAGAGCCGATGGCAATGGGTACATCCCTGGTAAGGCCGAAGTCCCTCTGCACTTCTGGCTTAAGCCCGGGCAGTATAAACGTCGGCGGTACCACTTCTGCAAGCTGCTCTTTGTCTACGGAGCAGAGCCTCAAGGCCTCATCGTCCCAATCCAAACTCTGGAGGTCAAAGAGTCCTGTTGAAGACGCCATGCCGTAGTCGATTACAGCTCTCCCAGACCATTTGGCTGCAAGATAGTCTTTACCAGTCATCACGTAAGCAGCTTTCCTGAACGCTTCATAACCCGTTTCCTTCATCCAGAGAAGTTTACAGAGAGGCGTCATGGGATGGATCGGCGTTCCCGTCCTTCTGTAGATCTCAAAGCCCGTTCCCTCTTCTAGAAGGGAGTCTGCCTGCTTTCTACTCCTTTTGTCCGACCAGATCAGCATGTTGGAGAGGGGACTGTAGTTTTTGTCCGTCAGGATCAACGAGTGCATGGCAGAAGAGATGCCAATGCCGATGAGATTCTTCTCTACGCCCAAGTCCACCACTTCAGGATTCTGGAGAATGTTGCGAACAGCTTTCCTCGCTTTGGCATCTATCTCCTCCGGATTCTGCTCCGAGAACAGCGGGTCGGGGTAGAGGGTTTCTACGACTGTCTCCGTCGTCATTACAACTCTGCCACCTGTGGTAAACAAAACAGCCTTGATGCTTGTAGTTCCCAAGTCCAGTCCGATTACATACTTATCCTGCAAAACCATCACCTTACCTTAAAAAAGGCTTTGAGCCGGAGCTCAAAGCCTTTTCAGCTTTAGATTGTCATGGCTCCAAAACCGCCGTCTACCCTGAGGAGAGATCCAGTTACAAACCCCGAGGCTTTATCCGACGCCAGATACAATGCCGCACCCTGCAACTCATCGGGCTCACCGAAGCGCTTCATTGGAGTGTGCCGCATAATCGAATCTACTCTGGCCTCATCCAAGATCCTACGGTTCTGCTCAGCAGGGAAGAATCCGGGAATGATCGCATTGACCCTGATACCGTAGGGAGCAAGTTCCCTTGCTAAAAACTGGGTTACGCTGTTTACCCCAGCCTTGGAGACCGAGTAGGTAAATACCCTGGACAGCGGCGGTCCCGAAGAAACCGAAGAGATGTTGATGATGCTGCCCTTTCTCTTCTGCTCGATCATTGCTTTGGCAAAGGTTTGAATGGTGAACACCAGACCCTTCAGGTTCACCGACATGATGTCGTCCCACTCCTCTGGGGTCAGATCGAAAAACGGTGTTGCGCTGTTTTTGCCGGGAGCGTTCAGGAGAATGTCCCAACCTCCGGTCCACTCCTTGATCTCATCGGCAACTCTGGTGATGTCGCTAAGGACGCTAACGTCGGCCTGAAAGGCTTTGGCCTTCCCGCCGTCTTGAACTATTTCCTCTGCAACCTGCGTTGCAGTTTCTATGTTTCTCCCTACAATAGCAACCTCCGCACCGTAGGCTGCAAAGACTTTTGCCATCGCGCTTCCTAAGGTGCTGTTTCCGCCAAAGGCTACTGCTTTCTTCCCAGTCAAATCAAACATGTCCTTCACAAGCTTCGCCCCCTTAAAGTAAACTGCTATCTAAAACAGGTTGCCTTCTTCGTCAAAGGAGAGTTCGTAGAGCTCCGAGACCAGCTCCAGGTTGGGTTCTTTCTGCACTTCTTCCAGAAGAGCTTCTGAAACCTCGATCTCTCCAAGCTTCAAAGTGTTCTTGATCCGCACCATACGCACCTTGGTAAAGTCCAAAATGTTGCTGGTTTTAATTGCTGCCTGAATCGCCAGTTTGTCGCTGGGAAGGACTGTGGAAAGGTGCGTCGGCCCCACAACAGTGGAAGTCAGGCCGTTGGCATAGGTAGCTGCAAAGTCCATCTTGTCTGCCAAGCGCTTGGTGGTAAAGTCAGCAGTTCCCACACCGTTGGCGTTTCCTTTGGAGTCTTTGGTTAGATCCAAGACCACCATCTTGGTGACCTCCGGTCCTCCCCAAGCATATGGGGTGGGATAGCGTCCGGTGATGTTGGGATCCATCCCGTCGCCGCTGATGTTCTTTCCAATCTCGTCGATAACCAGCACATCCAGCTGATTGAAGTAGAGCTTCGGCATCAAGCTCTTTGCCAACTTGAGGAGTTCCGGCTCTCTTTCTTCGATCTCCTCTGGAAGCAGCACTTCCACCTTGGCAACTTGATCGTAGGCGTTTTCCACTGTGGCAACGGCAAAGAGGAACGGTAGCTTATTCAAGATCACGTTTGCCATCATGGGCACGTATTCTGCCATGTGCTTGAAGCCCAGCTGGTGGGTAGCTTCGGCGCCTTTTTGCTTGCCCAGTCCGATGCTGATCATCTTCATGATGCCGCTTTCGACTTTGCCCCTGAATGCCGTATGGGGCTTTACCCTGTTAATCACAACGATCCCGTCTGCCTCATAGGCAAACTTGTCTACATATACCGGGAGCCCATTGGGTAGCTCACCCACTTGCACCACATCCATGGAAGAGAGTATCCTGCAACCGGCACTCTCTTCGGTGATGCCCAGGTGGGCAAGGACCTCCTTCTGTCCTTCAGCAGTGGCGCCGCCGTGGCTTCCCATGGCCGGAACGATGAACGGCTCTGCGCCCTGTTCTTTCAGAAAGCTTACAGTGACGGCAGTAAGTTCGGCGATCTTGTTGATGCCCCTGCTCCCCACTGCAATGGCCACTTTTGCACCGGGTTCGATCTTACCCTTAAATTTATCCAGCCCCAGCTGGAGGCGAAGTTCGCCTTCTGGGTCTTCGAGTTTTTCGCTGTCAAAGACCTGCCTAACCTTTGCAACTTTTGGGATCGGCACATCTTTCAGCAGCTCTTCTAATATGCCCACAGAAAATCTGCTCCTTCTAAAGAGTACTTTTAAAGTAGATCGCCGTAGCCGAGCTTTTCCAGGGCTTCTTTGGAGATCTTGAGGCTCTCAAACGGGTCTTTATCGTAGGTTTCATCCTGCTCGATGATGAGGTATTTCGCGCCACACTCTAGTCCCGTTTCTACGATTCCCTGAAGATCCAAGTTGCCTTCGCCGAGCTCAGCATATTGGACGATGTTTGCCAGTTTATCCCAGACCTTCTGTTCCTTCAGCTCTTCGTCGGTAAAGGAGACAGGTCCGATGCGGTAGTCTTTGAGGTGCAGAAGATCCACTCTGCCAACGAACCTTTTGATGATCCTGATCGGATCCTCGCCGCCTCGCTGAATCCAGTGGACATCCAGCTCGAAACCGAGCTTCTCGGTGCGTTCCCTCATGATGTCCAAGAGGTACGCACCGTCGTACTTTTGAAACTCGTAGTGGTGGTTGTGGTAGTAGAGCTTGATGCCTTCCTTCTCCAAACGCTCTGCCGCATCTTCCAAATCCCGGATAAACTCCATTGCCTTATCCTTATACCCCATAATGCGAAAGGGAATCATGCCAACTCGGACGTAGCGGGAACCCAGAGCTTTACAGTCGGATACAATCTTATCCAGATCCTTTAGCTCGTTTTCTCCTGCCGAGAGGGCAGCAATCTCCATACCGAAGTCTTCACTGGCTTTTTTGAGCTGGGAGACGTTTGCTTCTGTCATCTCCAAAGCCGATACCTCCACCGAGGTAAAGCCCAGTTCGTGGAGCTTCTTCAAGGTTTCGTATACGCCGAGCCTTGCCATCTCCCGTCGCAGCGTGTAGAGCTGGACGCAGATCTTTGCTCTGCTCATCTATATACCTCCATTGAAATAGGGATTTTCAAGTTGGACGACTTGTAGATGGCATCGATCATCTCCATAGTTATCAGTCCGTCTTCTACGTGGACGTAGTCGTCTGTATTCTCAATGATGGCCTTATAGAACTTACCTATCAACACGTTGTGACTTGCGCCGTAGTAGAACTTGGTGCCAGGAAGCTTTGCGTCTTCTTTGATGGGCTGTTTATTGCCATCGGAATCAGTAATAAAAAGCATGAAGTCCTTGATGGTTAGCTTACCTTTTTCCAGGATCACCTGAAGCTCTACAGAGGAGTTGTTAGTATAGGTAGTGGTGGCAAAGAACACTCCGGTAGCGCCGCTCTTAAATCTGATGTGGGCTGTTGCAGTGTCTTCCACTTCGTAGCCGTAGTTAACCAGCTGATCTACGGTACCCCTGATGGATTCGATCTCGCCGCCAATAACCTGCATCTGGTCCATGGTATGGATGGCCTGGTTAATCATGACACCACCGCCGGCATACTTCATCAGACCACGCCAGGGTTTGACATCGTAGTAGGCTTTCGGCCTGTTCCAAACTACAAGGCCTTTGATGCCTACAACCTTCCCCAGCTCCTCTGAGTCGATGATTCGCTGCATCTCTACGAAGGAATCGTTGAACCTGTTCTGCAAACTGACGCAGACCTTGACGTTTGGATGCTTCCTGCAGAACTCTACCAGTTCCACTCCTTCATAGACGTCTTTGGTCATGGGTTTTTCCAAGTACACGTGGATGCCCTTTTCCACACACGCCTTGGTAACAGGGAAGTGCAGGTAGTGGGGAAGGCACACGTGTACGCAGTCCAAATCTTCTTTGTCTAGCATTTCCAGATAGTCGGTGTAGAAGTTCACATCTGGAGCTGCCTCTTTTCTGCTTTCGTCGATGTCGCAGACGGCCACAAGCTCTGCCTCCGAGCTGTTTCTGATTGCCTCAAGGTGAATCCCAGAAACGTCTCCAAGTCCAATTACAGCTACTTTTAACACGCCTCGTCTCTCCTTTTGTTACGCGCCCATCAGTTTTTTATTGTGTTTTGTATTTGCATCTAGCTCGTTAAACAAGCCAGATCGGTATCCAAGATAGACTTACTCCTCTATCTCAAAAATCCTCTCAAAACCCCAGCATAATTCCGCAAAAATGAGCGGCAGTTTATGCAGCAAACTGCCGCTTACTATCTAAACGAACGCTCCTGGGTCTAGAACCACTGAGTGTGGAAAATTCCTTCTTTATCCTTGCGCTGATAGGTGTGGGCCCCGAAGTAGTCTCTCTGGGCTTGAATGAGGTTTGCAGGGAGATTTTCCGATCTGTAGCTGTCGTAGTAGGCGATAGCACTGGAAAACGCCGGAACCGGTATGCCGTGCTTCACCGAGATTGCTACAACCTCACGGAGTGCTGTGTGGTATTCTCTGACGATCTCGTTGAAGTAGTCGTCGAGGAGAAGGTTTTTCAGATCGGGGCTTTTGTCGTAGGCTTCTTTGATCTTCTGCAGGAACTGAGCTCTGATGATGCAGCCGCCACGCCAGATCATGGCGATCTTGCCGTAGTCCAGGTTCCAGTTGTAGAACTCGGAAGCCTCTCTCATCTGGGCAAACCCCTGAGCGTACGAGCAGATTTTGCTCATGTAGAGGGCTTTTCTGATCGCCTCGATCATTGCTTCTTTGTCGCCGGCAAACTCCTTTGCATCAGGTCCGGGGAGAATCCGGCTTGCAGCAACTCTTTCTTCTTTTAGCGCCGAGATGAAGCGTGCAAACACCGACTCGGTGATGAGCGGCAGGGGAACGCCTAGGTCCAAAGCGTTTTTGCTGGTCCACTTCCCTGTACCTTTCTGGCCTGCAGAGTCCAGGATCACCTCAACAAGAGGCTTGCCTGTTTCATCATCGATTTTCTTGAAGATATCTGCAGTGATTTCGATAAGGTAGCTGTTCAGCTCTCCTTGGTTCCATGAGGAGAAGACCTGATGCAGTTCTTCGGCACTAAGACCTAAAAGGTCTTTGAGAATGGCATAGGCTTCGGCGATAAGCTGCATGTCGCCGTACTCGATGCCGTTATGAACCATCTTTACGTAGTGCCCTGCTCCGTCAGGTCCGATGTAGGTGACGCATGGCTCTCCTTCAACTTTTGCAGAGATGGCTTCGAAGATTGGCGCTACCAGTTCATAGGCTTCTTTCTGTCCTCCTGGCATGATCGAGGGACCTTTGAGGGCTCCTTCTTCGCCTCCGGAAACGCCTGTTCCGATGAAGCGAATCCCCGCATCTGAGAGCTCTTTGTTGCGGCGGATAGTGTCTTCAAAGTAGGTGTTTCCACCATCGATCAGGATGTCTCCGGGCTCCAAGTAGGGTTTTAGAGCTTTGATAGTCTCGTCTGTCGGGCTTCCCGCTTTAACCATCAAGATGATCCTCCGGGGCTTTTCCAGAGAGTCTGCCAGCTCCTGGAGGCTGTAGGCAGCGGCGAAGTTCTTTCCTTTAGCTTCGTTTTCCATGAACTCTTCGGTCCGCTCAGGCGAGCGGTTGTAGACTGCAACAGAATAACCTCTCGACTCAATGTTCAGGGCGAGGTTCTTGCCCATTACGGCAAGACCGATTACGCCAATTTGCTGTTTTGCCATACTTCAATTCCTCACTTTTTCATGAGATCTATAAAGAGAAATACCTTTTTGCATTTAGGTAGCAGATTCGCTCAACGTAGGTCGAAAGAAGCTTCATGTCCTTCGGGGCTTTCCCCTCTTCCACCCAGGATCCCAGCATGTTGCAGAGGATTCTGCGGAAGTACTCGTGCCTAATTAGCGAGAGAAAGCTTCTGGAGTCTGTGAGCATGCCCACAAAAGCGCTGAGAAGCCCGATGTTTGCCAGGGTCTCCAGCTGATCCTCGATGCCAGAGAGGCTGTCGTTGAACCACCAGGCAGCACCGAACTGGACTTTACCCGGCAGCTCGCCACTTTGGAAGTTTCCGGCCATCGCCGCAAGAACGTTGTTGTCGTTGGCGTTTAGGCTGTAGAGGATGGTCTTTGGCAGCTGACCGCTTACCTCCATGCCATCAAGGAGCCTTGCCAGCTTGTCTGCACAGAGGGGATTTGCGATGGAATCGTAACCGCTGTCTGGGCCAAGCAACCTGAACATCCTGGTGTTATTGTTTCTCGTAGCCCCGATGTGGAGCTGCATAGCCCAGTCTTTTTTGTGGTACATAGCAGCTAGTCTGGTTAAGGTGTAGGTTTTGAACTGATCTACTTCCTTCCCCGTGAGTCTTTCTCCGTCCATCCTCTTTTTGAAAATCTCCGAGACTTCCTTGAGATCTGCTTCTGCAAAGAACAGGACCGTAAGGCTGTGGTCCGAGCTGCGGCAGCCGAGACTGTCGAAGAAGTCCACTCGCCTCTCAAGAGCTTCAAGGAACTTATCGTAGGTGTCTATGTTTGAGTTTGTAACTTTAGAGAGCCTTTCTACCCATGCGGTAAAGTCCTCTTTTTCTATGCCCAAAGCTCTGTCCGGCCTGAACGAAGGGGCAACGAAAACGCCGTAGCCTTCCTCGCGCAGCTTTTGGTGGGCATCTAGAGGATCTGCAGGATCGTCTGTGGTTCCAACAAACTCCACCTTGAACTTCTCCAGGATTTTGCGGGGAGTGATTTCGCCGGACTCCAGCTTCCTGTTTGCCTCTTCCCAGACAAACGGGGCAGTCTCCTCGTTTAGGAGAACGTCTATGTTGAAGTGTCTAAGGAGCTCCATGTGGCTCCAGTGGTACAGGGGACTTCCTAGAGTTGCAGGAACCGTCTTGGCCCATGCCAGGAACTTGTCGTAGTCGGATCTCTCCCCTGTGATGTATTCTTCTCCGATCCCGTTAGCCCTCATCAGACGCCATTTATAGTGATCTCCGAGCCAGATCTCTGTGAGGTTCTTGTACTTTCTATCTTCCAAGATAGCATAGGGGTCCAAGTGGTTGTGGTAGTCAATAATGGGAAGATCCTTTGCCGTTTCGTGGTACAGCTCTCTTGCAGTATCGTTGTAGAGGAGAAAGTTTTCGGTGATGAATGTTTTCAAAAAAATCACCTTCTTTTTTGGTTGAAATAAAAAGGACCTCTCGAAAGTCTCTTTGTCCCTTACCTTTTTATACCACCTTAGAGCCAAATCCTGCCCAAAAAAAGATAAACCTCCTCTTAGGAGAGGGTGTTTTTGGGCTACATCTTGCAGGTTAAAAGGGGATAAAAGAAAACGCCTCCACCGCTTGGCAGTGGAAGCGTTAGTTTCTTGTTTACTTAATGGCATCTGGAGCTAGATAAGCCACTATGTTTTGCATAATCTGATCGTATACCTTGTGGTTAAGGTATATGGACTTAATGATCTGGAAGGTCACGAAGATGTTGCCTTCGTACTCGAAAAATGCAGCGTTTCTTTCTTCAGGTTCGCTAGGCGTTGTAAGATCTGCGTTCACCCAGGTAGCAATAGCTTCGCCGTCCTGGTTGTTTACAACCTGCGTTGCAGATGTAAGCAGCTGCACGTGATCTACGTCAAGACCTTCAAAGATGGGGTGATCGGTAAAGACTACGTAGTTGTGCTTGCTGGGATCGTTTACCCACTGTACCCAGGTTACGCCAAAGACGTCTGCGAGCAGGTACTTGGTGAGCTGCAGCTCTTCATTGCGCACTGATGTGGAGTTGCAGCCGAAAACTCTTCCGCCTCGATCCATGAAGTCCAGGTAGTACTCGGCTTCCTCTTCACTCATTACCGCATTGTCGGGAAGAAGAACTGCTTTGTAGTCTTTAAGGGCTCCTGCTTCAACGTCGGCATCAGTAATGACGTCGAACTCGGCAAACTTGCTGAGCCATCTTGTGAAGAAGTCAAAGTCGCCTTTGTAGGTGGGATAGTTAACCGTGGCGTTTGCGGTTTTCTCTGAGTAAACTACCGCAAGTGGTTTTTTGGCGTAGATGGTAGCGCTAACCCAAAGCAAGACAATGAGAATCAAACCCAACGTTCTTTTCACAATTATTCCCCCTTTAACCTTTTCACCAAAAATCTACTCTGATCTACTTGGCTTTACCTGCTTCTTCCAGCATTCTTTTGATAAAGCGATCGTACTCGATGGTCTTTTTGCGGATCTCTTCATTGTGGTCCGCAGCAGCTTTCCTGATGGCCTCTTCAGGGTCTCTTCCCAAAAGCACCACTTCTTCAGCGGCAAACTGCAGGTAACGCCTTCTAAGCCTTGGCGCCACAAGTCCGTACATGGATGCTCTGGAACCTTCGGCTTGTTTCCGAAGTGTCAGGGCGTTCTCCTCGCCGACTGGCATGTTGCCGATAGCTTCGCTGTTTGCAGGGATGAAGAGGTTGCCCCTGATCTGCTGGGCAAGTCTTGTGGTGATTTCGGTCTGAGTCTCTACGCTGCATAGCCATTTGATGTATTCCCAAGCTGCCTGCGGGTTCTTGCTGTCTTTGGATATAACCAGAGCCACGCCGCCGATAAACGACTCGATGTGGAGCTCACCGTCTCTCATGGTACCGATGGCGGGAGTCATCTGCCACTTTCCGGCAAGCTGCGGTGCGCTTACCTCGAGGTTGGTGGCAAAATGCCCCGACTGCATAAGGATGGGCAGCTCACCTTGAGTAAAGGACTGGTAGGCCACAACCTGTTGAGGAATCTTGTACTGGGTGTAGATCTCGGCAAACTCTTTAAACCCGGCGATGGATTCAGGCGAGTCATAGCCGGATTTGGTCAGATCCTCGTTGTAGTCGTCGCCTCCGTACTGCCACATGAACATGTTGACATCAGCGTAGACCGACTCTGAGATGCCGAAGGTGAGAGCGAAGTTCATGCCTTGGGCCTGCAGCCTGGGTAGAATGCTTTTCAGTTCGGTCCACGTGGTTACAGGAGCTATCCCTAAGTCTTGGAGGATGTCCGTCCGTTGGTAGGTAAGGTAGAGGTAGCTTCTGTAGGGAATGCCAAAGACAAGCCCCTGATACTGCAGTGAGTTGAAGTACATTGGTGGGAAGTTTGCAGCGAACTCTTCATAGTCGGGAAACTGGGCCAGGTTAATGACCGCACCCCGTAGCCCCAGCTCAGGGGCAAACAACGATCCTACGCCTCCTACGTCATAGGCGGTGCCGCTTGCAGCTGCCATGAGGAACACCGTTTCGCTGTCTGCAGGGTTGACGTAGGTATAGTTAACCTCAATACCGGTTTTTTCGGTAAACTTGTCGGTGATCTCTCTAAGAATCTTCATCTCTTCATTGGTATGCTGCAACCACACATCGATGGTGACTGCAAAACTAGGAAGTGACAGGACAAGTACAAGGATTGAAACAAGTAGCTGTCTTTTCATGCAAACACCTCCGAAGGTTTTGAATCAATGACCTGACGTTACTTCTCCTCAATCCATGCTTTGTAATCTTCGTAGAGTACTCTGGTGTGAATGCTTCTGTAGGGATTCATGTAGTGATTGAACTCGAAGATGATTACTTTCTCGACGTGAGGCTCTACAGCCAAAAGCTGTCTTTTCAAAAGCTCAATAGGTGCTGGGCGCCAGGTTTTGATGTCGAAAATTTCCACATCAGCCCAGAGGGTGACTCCGTGTTTGTCTGCAGCTTCTTTAAACCCGGCGTAAAAGAGTATTGCCTGTTCGGGAGTGGCTCTCTTTGCGCCTACGCTGTCCTGGGGACCGATGATATCGACTTTTACAGCCTCAAAGAGCTCACTGTATTTCTTTGCCCACCATTTTGGTGATGTGGAGTTTGCATCGTACGACGGGCACATCAAGATAGGTTTGTCTGGAGTTAGAGCTTTCAGATATTGGACCTGCTCGCCGTAGTAGGCTTTGGCCGTCTCAAAACGGGTACCGACAAAGTCCTTTTCGTCTACCTCATCGGCAAGATACCAGCCGAAAAAGGCCGGGGCGTCGCTGTAGCGTTCGTAGAGCTTGTCGATGTCGGCTTTGGCTTTAACCATTTGCTGATCCAGCACAGACTTGCTGAAGCTCGTCCACTGGTAGTCTCTGTTGGAACATGTGCCGAGCATGATCTTGAAACCCTGTCTGTTCGCTTCAGCGAAGACCTCATCGAGTACGAGGAAGAGTGGGTCTTGATCTTCCGATACGTACGGTCTGATTACGATCAAGTCCATACCTAGGTCTTTCATAGCCTTAAACTCATCTTCCCAAGAGTACGGATCCCATCTAGCATTGGAGTAGTCCAAGCTGAGGAACGTGCCGGAAATTAGAGCATTGGGCTTGGGAAATCTATCGGTGTTTATCACCACATTGGGTAGTGGTTTGGGCACCAGTTCATCGGCTTTAACCTGGATATTTTTAAACTCCATGGTAGAGTTTGCTGCTTTGATCACTATACTGCCTGTGGGGTACAGGCCGTCTCGATCCTGGAACTGACCGACTTTACTACCGTTTACGTAGATGATGTAGTCGTTTACGGCGCAAACCACTTTGATGTTGTACCAAGTTCCGGGACGCACGCTGTAACCAAAAGAGCCGACCGTGGTATAGTCGTTCCAGTAGCCGTGTCTTGTCAGAACTCGGACGCTACTTGCATCAAAGGTTATGGTGTGACCCATGAAGTTGTCCTGTTCGTGAAGGGACAGGTAGATGTTGCCGTAGGTACCGTACTCCTTGACGTTGACGTCGAAGGAAAGTTCGAAGTCGGCGAAGTCGTACATAATCTCAATATATTGGGACCCCAACTCATCTACAATAAATCCCTCTGGGGTAAACTCAATGGGACCGCTTCCTGCGATCTTGAGCCATTTCTCGTCTTGGACCTCAGAGTTCACTTGCAAGGTCCAGGCCAGAGCCGAAACTGATAGACAAAGAAGTAGTATTAGACCAAGGTAACGTGATTTCAAATTTTTCTCACCTTCCCTAGGTTGCGTTGAGAATCTCGTTTGTTATGTTATATAACGCATAGAGCAGTTTTTACTGCTGGCTAGCTGCCAGCAGTGAGTTTGAGAAGGCCTCAAGCAACCTTGAGGCCTTCTTGTTATCAAATGCTAAACATTACAGCTCATAGACGGCTATTTCTGTAATGTAGAAGACTTTATCTGCATTGACTTCAAATACCAGAACGATGCCACCACCTGTGTGCTGGTACGCAACAGGCTCTTCAGCCCATGGATACTCGTGAGCTTCGTCGGTGTCGATCGCCTCAACAATGTGCTGGCCGTTGAAGTAGACGGAATAGTGGTTACCATCGTCGAGGTCTCTGATGGCTGCGGCGAAAACGTTCTCTTCATCTGCGATATAGCCAATACCCATCAAGGAACCTGGTTCAATGATCGGGTGGCCTTCGTCTCCACCAATCAGACCGTTATTGAAGTCTAGGTCTCTCATCTGACCCCACCACGGTTGTGCCATCGGTGCTCCACTGCCGTGGAACGAGGAGATCTGGAAGGCACTGCCTGTTCCTTTGACGTAAATGGCCGACTGGTAACCGGCAAACACGATGTTTTGGTCCCAATCATCTGGAACGTAAGCGTTGACTCTGTATGCCATTCCGTCGCCGTAGCCTTTGACAACAACAAGGTAGTCATTGGCAATGCCCATTTCTGTAGACTTGAGCCATGCGATGCCGCGAGCGCCTCTGTCTACACTGGTGAGCTTGCCATCGGCAATAGCTGTATTGCTGAGTACGAAGGCTCCAGTGTCGCTTGAGAAATCGTCGAAGAAGACCTTCCTGTCTTCGATGTCTGCAACTAGTGTCGTTGCTGTATCAAGCTCGGTTTCTTCTGTGAATCCAAGAGCTGCACCGCTTCCGGGAATCGGCAGATCGAAAGAGAACTGTGCATCGCCTTTAGGTGCGATGAGGGAAGCCTTACCTTCATCATTAGTGATGACGCTGTCGGCAAAGGTTCCAACTTTGACGTTGATGGTAACGCCTTTATGTGGAGCATCGGACTTGTCTTTGAGGGTAATCGTTCTTGTCAAGAGATCTGCGACGGTGATGTCTTTGGTGGCATTACCAGAAGGCATGTTGTAAGTTTCTGTGTAGACGAAGCCTTTGTACTCAACTTTGATCTGCTGCTGGCCAGGTTCTACGAACGTGGAGTAAGCGCCTTTGTCATCAAGCTGAAGCTGGATATTTCCGAAGGTTACGGTTGCTCCTACGAAGTCCGAACCATCGCCCAGCTTGACCTTTCCACTGACATGACCGAGACCTTCGATTTTGAGAACGACTTTTACGTCCTCTCTATCAACGTTGACGGTCTCTACAGCGGAAGTTCTTTCGCCGTATGCAGCTTTGACCTTATAGCTTCCTGGTTTGACAGAAATCTTGAACTTACCATCTGCGCCTGTTTCGACTTTCAGTTCATCGTCAACATAGATCTTGGCAGGACCCAGTGGGCTTTTTCCATCGCCCATGGTAACCTCACCCTCTATGTAGCGATTGGGCTTAGCGAATAGGTTACACCCGCTAACAAGAACTGCAATTGTTAGTAGAAGTACTGCTAGACGCCAATGCTTTTTCCCTTTCATCAACCTTACCTCCTCATGGTAGATTGTGAGTTTTTACTCCGCCATTAAGTTTCTCTGCATCTAAACAAACTCCTTTGTGATCATTGATAATTTCAATAAATTCGCCAATTTTGCGGGCAAGTGTTTCTACGAGTGAGTTATTTCTATTTTCGCATGTTTAATAACAGCAACGACTTGCAGACTTTTAGGCAGTTTGTAGGTCCGCTCGAAATTGTCAAAAAAACTGCTATTGTTGGTTTTGTCACCTCACGGAAGGGGATGCGCGGAAGCGTCTTTGTAAAACGAGTTTCTGCGAGTATAATAATCTTAGACTTTATCGAAGTTGGAGATGATGTGCTATGAAGTTTTGCTGGGCAACGCTCACCGTAAAGAACATGGAAGAGTCTTTGAAGTTTTACCAGGAGATCGTTGGGCTGGAATTAGAAAGCAGGTTCCAAGCTGGACCTGGTCTGGAGATCGCGTTTTTGGGAAAGGGAGAAACTAAGGTCGAGCTGAAAAGCTCCGAAAATCCTACAGAAGTAAATGTGGGTAAGGACATCTGCTTGGGCTTTTCTACAGACTGCCTCGATGAAAAGATGGAGTTTGTTAAATCCAAAGGTATCGAGATCCACAGCGGTCCGTTTCAGCCTAGTCCCACCATCAGGTTTTTCTACGTGCTTGATCCTAATGGCCTAAAGATCCAATTCGTTGAACAGAAGTAAGAAGGGAAAGCATCTCATTTTTGAGGTGCTTTTTTTGTATCTTTGGACACGCATCTAGAAGAATGTGTTGTCTCGTCTTGTGTTAGAAGAAAAAGATCGTCAAAGACGTTAACACACTTTCTGCTACACATCATTTACAAGGACAAGCAGGGGTTCTACAGAACTACATGGCAAAGGGGGTATGGGAAATGAGATCACCGGCAAGGGGTTGTACTAAGTTGTTAATTGGATTGATCGTCTTTTTTCTGGTCTCTTTTCTTGCAGCAGCAGAGGTTACCATCTGGACTTGGTATGGAGGGGTAATGGGTCAGATTTTGAGCAACATCATCAAAAGCGACTTTACTGCAAAGACCGGGATAGAAGTGAAGATCGTTACCGTACCTGAAGACGACTCCCACTTTCAGAGCTATTTGCTCTCCTACATCGGTGGCAACGCTCCGGACATCATCGAAATCTACTCTCACCATGCAGGAGAGCTGGGCATGCGCCAGGCTCTGACGGACCTTACCACGTTCCCAGACAGCGACGAGGTCTTTGGCAAAATCCCGGCAAAACTCCTGGATTCTGTGAGTTTCAAAAATGCCATCTTTGCCGTTCCTTCAGAAGTGAACTGGGCGCAGATGTACTACAGGAAAGACGTTCTTGCCGATATAGGCGTAGAGCCTCCAAACACCTGGGATGAGCTGGGCAGGCTTAGCATCAAACTGCTTGCCTACGGCAGGAACACCTACTACGAGTTCCAAGGGGACAACCAAGCGGCTTTCCTCTACTACCCGTTCGTCTGGCAGAAGGGAATCGACATCTACAACGAAGACGGCACGGCGTCCAACTTGGATGCTCCTGAGGCGGTAGAGGCTTTTCTCCAGTTCACAGACCTCTACACCACCTACGGACTGGTTGTGGAGACGCCGATTGTCACCACCTTCGCGTCTGCCGAGACTCCGGTAGCTATTTTGCAAAACTGGTACTACTCGGTATTTGAAAGAACAGCTCCTCAGGTAAGCGGCTTGTGGGGTATTGCAGAGATGCCAGGTACTCCGGACAAGGACGGAAAGCTAAACCGGACCAACACCGGCAAACTCCTTACCTGGGGCATCTCCGAGTCTTCCACTCGCAAAAAGGAAGCTTGGGAACTTCTGAAGTTCCTTGCCTCCGAAGAGTTCTTGGTGAAGTTCTCCGAGCAGGTCTATAACTCTGTGGAAAAGTGGCGGCTGGTGTTCAGTAATGCCAACATTCTCCCTCAGTCTCCCTTCCCTGAAGAGGTCAAGGGGATTCTGGACAGCTGCTTGAATGACTGCCGGCTGAAGCGAGTCGTCCCTGGAGGTTATGTGGCAGACCGCTACGTAGAGTTTGTCTTCAACAAGGTAGTTGTGGGCAAAGAAGACCCCAAAAAAGCCATCTTGCAGGCGGCAAACGAAAGCACTATCGAGATCCAGAAAAAGATCAAAGAGTTCTCGCGCTTTTTGGATAAGTTGGAGTAGCACTCGCTCTCAAGACCGTTCTGTTAAGTTCTTAATATAACGCATAAAGCTTATGGAGGCCTGTGCGCCTTGATGGGGCTTTAGCGTTTAAAACACTGCCCCCAATCTTCTGGGGGCAGCGATATTATTCAGGTATTTTATAGGTTCCCTTGACGAACTGATAGACGTAGTCGTAGTAGAGAGTACGTCTGTCGAAACTCAATGCGGCTCTCGCAAAGTCTTTATAGTTCTGATAGTAGCCGACAACAGCGTTTATATACCCGTACTTTACGCCGCCGTTCAGGTAGTCTCTCCACTTGTTTCGTTCCACGAGGGTATCGTTCCAGTGTTTCTCCATCTCCACTCCCATGCCCAGATAGCTGGCAAGATGCGCTGCATTCCGTACCCTGTCTTCCTCGCTATCGGAGAACATATAGCTCGGCTGGAGCATTACCGCATCAAATCCGAAGTTGTGCCAGTCGTAGCTACCGGGAGCACCGTAGAACGGTATCCAGAAGAACTTCAGTCCTCTGGAGTGGACGAGCTCGCTTACCTTTTTCACGAACTCTCCCTCATAGGGGCTCTGGTGGTAGGCGATAGCCTCTGGGTGCCAGTAGAAGCCGATGAGTTCCAGATACTGGGTATCGCCATTTTCGAAGCCTTCGATCAGCTTATCCATCAGCCACTCAACTGCAGTCAGTCGGTTCTCCATGGCCTCCTCCGCCCCAACCCGATCGTGGTTGAAGGAAAGGTTTTTGCCTCCGGGCTCTAGAGCTCCGAAATTGTTCTGCAGTGGCGAAGGGTTAACCAGGCTGAGAATGACCTTCACTTTGTGGTCTTTATCCTGCAGGATGTTGCCGCAGAAATCTACCGCTTTGTTTAAAGCAGAGAGCTGCCTGTCGGGTTTGAAGGTCTCTTCGAGATACCAGATCCAGTCTTCGATGGTTGCCGCATGAGACGCCTCGGTGGCGTAGAGCTTTTTTTTGTTGGGAGTTTCTCCCTGGGGTGAAAGCAGTATGGTGTCGAAGAACCAGTCCTGAGGAATGGCATCTTCCGAGATATAAGCCACGTAGGGAATGAAGTCGGCGCTGATCCAGGTTGCATCGCCAGTTAGAGGAGAGGCGTAGACGGCAATTACGATGTGCTCTGCACCCCCTGCATTAGGCGAGCCCTTGGGGATGTAACCTCTTTCAGGCAAAACATCCGGCCCGAAGATGGCACTCTTCCGCCACATTTCCTCTTCACTAATCTCGTGGAAAACTTCGAGCACTGCAGATCCCGGGACGATGCCTTCTTTTCCAAAGACTTCCAGCTCATCCATGAATACGTTGACATCAGTGGGGAACTGGAGTTTGACGTACCTTGCCTGATGGTTGAGGCCGTCCAGGGTAAACTCTTCTTTCTGCACCCTCCTGTGCCAAGGGCCTACGCTGGTTTCCACAGTCCCCATGTAGGCGTAGTTTTCGCCATCTGCTGAGAGGTAGTAGTCGATGTAGTGGGGCACGTAGATACCAGCGTCACGATGCTGCAGAAAGTCACCTGTGATGCGATTTACCGTGTGGACATCTCCTAGATCCAGAATAATCGTTCTTCCGCCTTGGCGGTAGAAACTGCGCCAAGCGGGATCGAGGTACTGGGTTGTAGCTTTTTTGCCATCTGTCAGTTCTATGCCACCGGTATCTTCGTAGCTTTTTTCGTAGACTTCAGAAAGGGCATCTGGCCACGGAACAAGAACCTGGTAAGGTTTGTTCAACGCAAGGTTTATCAGCGGCTCTTCGTCAGCTCTGGCAACCTGCACCATCAACAGCAGAAGAAGAAGAATAGGGAGATATCTCATCATGGGCAACACCTCGATCTTGTGGTCTTCCCGGTGCCAAGTCAGCCTCTGCGGTCTTTGAGCGCACCGGAATACTGCCACCGCCTACAGTAGATTCTTGATGAAGCGTTCGTATTCAATGGTCTTTTGCCGCAGGTCCGCTTCGGTAAGCGTATGAGCTTTGTACAGAGCCTGCTCCGGAGTTACTCCTAACTGCAGTGCTTCGTGTACGGCAAACTCCACGTAGCGGTTGATACTCATAGCCCCTGGATAGTAGGCGAAAGGTGTCGATACCGCCAGCTGTTTGTCTAGAGTAGGTCTATCGGATTCTCTAACAGGAACTGCTTCCAAAGCTGCTTTGTTCCCCGGGATCAGCATAGCTCCGGGCATTCTTCTGGGGAGCTCGGTAAGGAGCCTGGTCTGTATATCATCGCTGACCAGCCATGCGATGAACTCCATTGCTGCTTCTTTGTTCTTGGAGTCTTTGGAGATGGCAAGGCCTTGCGCGGCCATGAACGTCTGATGATCGATAGTGCCGTCGGGACGCGGAGTTCCGGGCATTAGACCGTATGCCCACCTTCCGGCAATCTCAGGAGCACCTTTATCCACAGAAGCATAAGCAGTTACCGAATCGAAGAAGATCGCCAATTCTCCAGTTCTGAACATAGTTAGATAGGTAATCTCTTGAGGCATTTTGTGGACGGTGTAGAGTTCAATGAACTCTTTAAAACCTGCAATGGTTTCCGGATCGTTCAAGAGCGATCTGTAGGTAACTGTGTCCACAAAACCTCCACCGTGCTGCTTCATGAGTAGATAAGCACCCCACTGAGGACTAGAACCAACGCCTCCGTAGCCAAACGCCACTTCATGACCTTGGGCTTTCAGCTTTGGCAAAATCTCGTACAAATCCGCCCAGGTCGTGGGGTATTCTACACCCAAATCGGCCAGAATGTCTGTTCTTTGATAGCCAATGATACCACCTACGTACTGGACCACACCGAAGCCCTGTCCTTGGTGATCCATACCGGCTCCAGAGTAAAGCCTTGGCTCGATTTCGGCAAGTTTTTCAGGGAAGACCTTACGGAGGGGCAGGATCGATCCCCTGATACCGTACTCGACAATGTGATCTACCGGACCCGTGACAATGTCTGGTGAATCCCCTGAAACCATCGCCAGAAGGACCTTGTTTTGGAAGCCCTCACTGGGATAGGCCAGGACGTTCACGGTGATCCCGGTTTTGGGAGTGAATTCCTGTTCGATCAGCTCTTGGTGAATCTTCACATACTCGTTGGCCATACCAAACATCCAGATCTCGATGTTCGCAGCAAAAACGGACGCTGCAAGCACACCGATCAAAGCTGCAGCAAACATCAACCTACGCATCATGTCCCACCTTCTTTTCAGATTGATTTTCAAAGCAACAGACTAAAGCATCTTTCTAGCTTCCCGGAGAGCGTACGCTCTAGGCAGTCAAAAACCGCGTTTCCTTCCGCTTAGGATTGATATGTAGTTTTGCTTTAGTCGTAGGTGAGAGTCTCTGGTCTCGGCAAATAGCCAAGACTCTTTCGAGGTGCTGTTTGGACTGCCTGTTGTGCTTGCGTCCGGTACATTTTGCTTGGAGTTTCCCTGCAGATGGTCAAGGGTCTTTTCTGCAAATACTCCTCTGTTTTCAGAACATCTTTTTTCATTTGAGGGGTTCTCTACACGAAAAAAATGTCCTTCTGAGAACCCTGGGATTATTCAAAAATCGTAAGCGATGCCTGTCCCAAAAAACCAAAGCGAGAGAATTGCTGCTCAAGCAGCGCTACCATGAGAAACCATGAAAAAGCACTGCGGGCAAACAGAAGGTTACGTTCAGCCCGCAGTGCGCACTTGGACGACTTGTTTTCAAGGCGTCTCTTTTTCGGTTGTTTCAGTATCTTCATTGGAAAAGCTTTGCGGTGTGTAGCGCCCTGTTTTCTCTTTTTGGCGGACACACAAGGTTAGCAGGTATTCGATCTGACCGTTGATGGAACGAAAGTCTTCCTCAGCCCAAGCGGCAATTTTGTTGTACAGTTCTTCAGGAAGCCTTAGGGGGACCTGTTTTCTGTTCTTGCTCATCTTAGGTGGTGTTAGTACAAGCTGCCGCTATTTACAACTGGCTGAGCATCTCGGTTTCCGCAGAGGACGACCAGGAGATTCGATACCATTGCAGCTTTCCTTTCAGGATCGAGTTCAACGATGTCCCTCTCACTGAGTTGGTGAAGGGCCATCTCTACCATACTGACTGCGCCTTCCACGATCATGGTTCTGGCATCAATAATAGCACTTGCCTGTTGACGCTGGAGCATTGCTGCAGCGATCTCCGGTGCATAAGCGAGGTAGGTGATCCTGGCTTCGAGAATCTCCAAACCTGCAACTTCAACCCTTTTCTGGATCTCGTCGCGAATTCTCTTGGCCACAGTTTCGCTGGAGCCGCGGAGGCTGCCTTCGTCTGGGATGCCATCACCAGTTGTGTCAATGTTGGGAGCAACATCGTAAGGGTAGATTCTTACTATATTTCTAACTGCTGCATCGGCCTGGAGCGAAAGGTACTCTTTGTAGTTGTCGACAGCGAACACAGCTTTAGCGGTGTCTACTACCCGCCAAATGACTGCAACACCGACCTCTACCGGATTGCCAAGTGCATCGTTGATTTTTTGCTTGGCGTTGCTTAACGTTGAGACTTTCAAAGAGATCTTTTTGCTCGGTATAGTGCTTTGAGAAAGACCTACAGTGGAAACCTCAATTACCTGCTTCCCTCTTCCTTGGGTGTCTACATCATGGCTTTGACCGAGCTTAGTCATTGCTGCTGGATTTACTGCAGAACAGAAAGGGTGTACGAAAAAGAATCCATGGTCTTTCAGAGTTCCGACGTATTTACCGAAAAGAGTGAGGACTAGGGCTTCGTTGGGGTGGATGATCTTCAAACCGAGAAAAGGAATGATTCCCAAAACCATCCACAGAATTCCTACGACAAGAAACGGTATGCCCCAGAGGTGACCTTTATCGAGTTGGATGCCTCCGAAGATGATAGACCCGATTCCCAGGAGATACAGTAGGATAAAGAGGATGAGAAACGGCAAACCTGGCTTGGCTTTCAAGATCTTTTCTTCCATCATCAATACCCCCTCAATCTTAATTGTCTTCTGATATCTTAAAGGTATCATTTTGATATCGTAAAAACAATACCTACTAAACAAAAAGTATGAAATCTTTGCAAGTTTATGAGAAGGGTTTATGAGGTGAAGATGGTCTCTATTGGCGCAAAAGCCTCTCACGTGGGCTTTTATCCACATGAGAGGCTTTGAAAAGTCAAAGCTTAATAGCATTTCCTGTGTAATCAACAGTCAACAGAGCAATATGTCGACTCCGCTTGTTCACACTAATTCTCACTAGCCAGACTGCTGTTTGTTCTTTAACCCAAGATATTCCGTAAACGATGATGCTCCCAATAACCTCCGCTTGCTTAGCATGTTTGCCCATATCTGATTTCCTTGACTCTCGCTTATAATACCTTGCTTAAAGGCATCCACTAAAATATCTCCCGTTGTCAAGTGTTTCAACGAGAATCTATTAATATAAACATTTATATCACTTAAATTATTACTGGCAACAATTCCATCATATATTTTGGCCATTGCAATGGAGGCTGCTTCTCCTGCTCCAATCACTTTATATCCCGGATCAGGATTTCGAGTTAATTTATGGTATAAATTGTACAACTCGGTGTCCACGTTGAGATGCTCCAGCTTAGCTTTGTGGTTATTAATCAACGAGTCTACCCCTTGTTTTAAGTGGGGAACATAAGAGAGTTCGTTATAGACCGGTTTCGGAATAACTACTCTGTCGGGGTAAAGCTGACTTAGCAAACGTTGCTCATTGACCCACAAAAACGCAGAGACGCAATCTGTATCAAAGAAGAGCGAATTAGTCACGTAATTCGCTCCCTTCAACTTCCTCTCCATACACAATATCTGGTCTGAAAGACTCCAGCAACAGCTGTTCGTACTTGCCTAGGGATATAAGTCCTTTTTCCAAGAGTTCTTCTGCTAGTTGAACATAGTACCCATACGTTTTTTTCTGTTTTTCCTCTGGAAGCGGTTTGTACAGAGAGTCATCGTAACCTAACTGCGAAGCTGAGCGTATGACGTTTTGCTTAAATCGTTCTGTTTGCTCAGTCGTTAACACCCTATCATATGCTAATCTGTAAAGCAATGCTTGTCTACTTACCCCAAAAAACTGCTCCAACCAAACCACGTGTTGAATATCTAAACCACTCTCAGACCTACTCTCGATTGTCTCGATCAAACCAGACAAAGCTACTGGTGGCATCAACAAAAACGAAGCAAATTGATCAGCAGCTTTTTCAACGTCATTGCCAGCACCGATTGTCCTCGCACAAATCGTCAGTTGCCGTTTCTCCGTGTAATAAGTCAATGGATGTCCTTCGTCATAATACAAATGATAAAGCTCGTGAGCCATGGAAAACCGCTGTCTTCCAAGTGACATAGTTGAGTTGATAGCAATTATTGGTTTACCATGATTCTTTATACACATCCCGCTTAAGCGCTCACTCATCGGATAAAACACCAAGGTCAGATTCGGAATCGAATGAGCTAACGAAAAAACATCGATTGGAGAAGCCTCATCTGCTCCCAATCTTTTCCTAACTTGACGTGCCCGGACATACATTTCAGTTCCACTATATCGGACTTCAGTGGCACTTCTTGGCTTTTCTCCTTCGCTGCCCTTTAGTGTCGAGGGTACTACCTGGCCTTGCAACAAAGTTGTCATAAAATCTAAGTTTAAAGCTATTCTATTGATTGCACTGATCGTTTCCAGGTCCTCTCCGTGTATTTCTCGAGCTCGGAGAGAATGGGAGATGGTGCTTTCTGGCGTGGATTCCGACATTAGGTCTTCTGGAGTCACCCCAAACAACACTGACAACTTGTCTAGCATGTCTGATGTCAAAGCTCGTTCGCCGCTTTCGATCTTCGAAATGAAACTTTGCCCAACGTTCAAATACGTCGCTAAATGGTCTTGGTTGAGATCACTTCGGTCTCTCAGAGCCTTCACATTTGCACCGATTCTTTTCAACAAGTCCTCCATTCCCTGTCCCTCCTCATTTTTATTATACACCTTTTTGTCATATTTTAAATACCATTTTTGTAAGTTTTTATGACTCGCTGCATTGTCTTAGTTTTTCCATTTTCTTCCGTAAAGAAGCTGAGATTAGGTTGGAACACCTGTACTATAGTAGGTTCGGTTTAAGTCTAATAAACGACCTTATCGGCAAACAGTGTTCCTTTGATCTATCGACAAAACGGGCTCGACGTGAAGAGTGATCACGGCGAAGAATATCCAGTCACCAAAAAAACAAGGTCGTCCCGTCCACCCTCCACACAGTGAAACGAACGCCCTACGTTATTGTATATCCATCAGAAAGAAAAAGGTGATGTCCACAAAACCTAAGTTGCAAAGTCTTTTGGCGCTTATTTTACCGAAAACTGTTAAACTCAGAAAGGTATGTGTGCAAACGGCTCTCCCTTTTTTGGCATAAAAAAGCCTCATGTGGAGGCTTGTCCACATGAGGGCGATGACTTAACCCCAGTAGTTCTTCAAGTTTGAATTTAAGCACTTAGGCGTCGCTGCTCATCTTTTTTGTAAACACGAGGATGGCTATGATTGTCATTGCCACTGCGTAGCCTATGACCTGTCTCTTATACACATCTCCGAGCCCACGAGACT
>CZCB01005356.1_pt1 | contig 44299 bp, 42 predicted proteins | sample 591991 | NCBI WGS metagenome assembly CZCB01 (sample SAMEA3556809, study PRJEB10932) | anaerobic digester metagenome
AAAATAAATTATTGGAGGATGCCATGAAATTTTTGTGGACTACGCTACTTGTAAACAATATGGAGGAATCAATAAAATTTTATGAAGAAATAGTTGGTCTTAAATTAGTGGAAAGGTTTCAAGCAGGACCAAAAATGGAAATATCCTTTTTAGGCGAAGGAGAAACGAAAATAGAACTTATCTGCAATGAAAATTTAACAAACCTATATGCGGGTAATCGTGTCACCTTAGGTTTCAAAGTTGAATCATTAGATGAAATGATAAACTTTCTTAATGAAAAAGAAATAGAAATAGTAACAGGGCCTGTACAACCTAATCCAAGGATAAAATATTTAATAATACAGGATCCAAATGGAGTTAAAATTCAATTTGCAGAGCAAATGGCATAGCAGAGGGAAAGTAATATGATCAGCAGAATTAAAGGAACTACGAAATTAATCGGCTTATTGGGAGATCCAGTCAAACACAGCCTGTCTCCCCTTATGCACAATACAGCTTTTAAAGCCCTTAACTTGGACTATGTTTATATGGCTTTCCAGGTAAAAGAAGGGTTTATAAAGGAAGGTATAGAAGCTGTAAAAACATTCAACTTAGAAGGTTTTAACCTTACTATGCCTCATAAGCAAAGGGTTATGGAGTATTTAGATGAAGTGTCGGAGGAAGCGGCATTAATAGGTTCCGTAAATACTGTAAAAAACATTGACGGGAAGCTGTTTGGTTACAATACAGATGGTAAGGGTTTTGTAAAGTCCTTGGAAGAAAAAAATATTGAATATAAAGGTAAAAAAATAGTACTTACAGGGGCAGGTGGAGCTGCAAGGGCTGTTGCCATTCAGTTAGCTTATGATGGAGCAGGAGAAATTACAATATTTAACAGGACTATGGATTCTGCCGTAGAAATCGTTGATATTATCAACAAGAATATACCCTCATGTAAGGGGAAAGCATTTAAACTGAAGGAAGAAGAATTAATGAAGGAAATAAGAGATGCTTCCATATTTGTTAACTGTACATCTGTAGGTATGGAACCTAATGCTGGTGAGTCTATAATATCTTCTAATAAGGCCTTTCATAAGGATTTATTTGTGGCGGATATTATATACGAGCCTAAAAAAACTAAACTACTTAGTATGGCAGAAGAAGCAGGATGTAAATATATGAACGGTCTTATGATGTTAATATGGCAAGGTGCAATAGCATTTAATATTTGGACGGGTAAAAACATGCCTGTAGATTTGATAAAAAAATTATTGGAAAAGCAGGGGTTCTATGTTTAAGATAGCCATATGTGATGATGAAAATGTAATATGCCAGCAATTAAATAATATTCTTATGGATATAGGGGTAAAAACAGGTGAAGAATTTATAATACATGAATTTAATTCCGGGGAAGATTTGTATAATTTTTTACTGACGGGTAACCGATGTGAACTTATATTTTTAGATATAGAACTACGAGAGATAAATGGAGTTGAAGTAGGAAAGAAAATTCGAGAAGAATTAGATGATGAAACAACACAAATCGTTTATATTTCAGGAAAAGAAAGCTATGCCATGGAATTATTTGCTGTAAGACCTCTTAATTTTTTAATAAAACCTCTTAAAGCAGAAAAGATTGAGCAAGTATTAAAAACAGCAAGAAAAATAATGCATTGCAGCAATCCATTCTTTGAGTATAGAATTGGAAATGTAAATTTCAATGTTTTGTTAAAGGATGTATTGTATTTTGAAAGTAGGGGTAGAAAAGTAAGAATTATAACAAGGGACGATGAAATAGAATATTATGGCAAACTGTCGGAAGTTGAAGAAAAACTTAAAAACGAAGACTTTTTCTTCATTCATAAATCTTTTTTAATAAATTATAACCATGTTATAGAGTATGGCTATGACTATGTAAAAATGTCCAATAAGGAACAATTAAGTATAAGTCAAAACAACAGAAAGGCAGTTCGGGAAAAATTGCTTAAGCGAAGACAGAGGAAAAGCTATGTCAAGTAATTATATTACTGTATATTTAGTTACTGGTATTTTTTCTACCTATACCCTGTTCAGATACATGTGTGTATTTTTTGACAGAAAAAATGTGGATAAAAAGCAGGAGGTTTTGTCCTATGCCCTGTTTTTTTGTATAGGGAGCTTGCTATATATATCCTTAAATAACCCTACTGTGAACATAATTTCTAATATTGTTATGTTTTTTTTACTGACCCTTAATTATGATTCAACTTTAAAAGTAAGACTGATTGCTGCAGTATCCATATATATGATTTTAATGACTATAGAAGTTATAGTAATGTTAATATTGGAATACTGCGGTATACCTATGAGTTTAGGCAATGACAGGGCTTTAATTATAGGAATTATATCAATAAGAATTGTATCATACATTTTCATGTTGTTTATTTCTAATTTTAAAATGATAAGTAATAAAACAGAAGTTTCTACGACCCACTGGTTATCGGTTTTTATTATACCTTCGGGTACATTAGTTCTGGCACTCATAATAATTTCCACTAATTATACAGAACACGTAACGCTGTCATTAATAAGTATAGTTATTATATTAGTAATAAATATTTTAGTTTTTTATTTTTATAATGAAGTAATGAAATTCTATCAATCCAAGTTTGAAAAAACACTTCTTCAACAGCAAAATAATGCCTATGAAAAACAACTTGAAATTATTAACCGCTCAAAAGAAGATATTAAAAGATTAAGACACGATTTAAGAAACCATGCATTATCACTTAAACATTTGATTGATAGTAATGACCTAAAAGGTGCTTCCAAATATTTAGACAGTGTATTTGAATATATAGATTATTCTAAAGAATATGCCAAATCAGGTAATCCGGAAATAGACAGTATAATAAATTACAAATTAGACTTAGCAGAAAAATATAATATTAAATCCCAAGTTAACTTATTAGTTCCGGACAAGCTACATATCGAATCTTTTGATTTAAGTATTATTTTAGGAAATTTATTAGATAATGCCATTGAAGCAGCTTCAAAGAATGAAAATGAGAAATTTATAAATATTTCAATGGAATTAGACAGGAATGTTCTTTATTTGAATATATGTAATTCTTACGAAGGTAAGCTAAAATTTAATGGGAAGAAACTATTATCAACTAAGGAAGGTAATAATCACGGACTGGGTTTGAGCAGTGTTGAAAAGTCCATAGAAAAATATAATGGTACAATGAATATTCGCCACAGCAATAAAGTGTTTTATGTTGATATTTTAATGTACAACCAATAGTAAACGATATGTCCCCTCCAAACATTACAGAATACGAAGATAGTAGAAAATAATACAGTAATCTCTTGCTAATTGGCAAGGGATTTTTTATATACGATAATTAAAAGCTGCAATCCAATAAGGAGGATTAGGTTATAAATAAAATAGAGATAATTAAAGTTTAAGTTTTTACATAAATATATATTAATTATTACATATTTTAAAATTAGGCATAGATTTATGGTATAATTGACACAATTTGAACTATTGGAGGGACACCTTGAAATTTAATGAATATACTACAAAAATATATAACATTGCCTTTCGATTGACGGGGGAAGAAAACTCTGCATGGAGTGTTGCTTCCCTTGCTATAAATAAATATTTAAACAATATAAAAGAAGATGTAGATGTAGAAATTTTGAATACTACAGCAAAGGAAGTATGCAAAATATTTCTTTTGCAGGAGGAAAACATTATAAAAAATAAAGATACGGCATTAGATATTCAAAGTTCTTTACTTGCTTTAGACACTCTAGGCCGCATTACCATTGTATGGAGAGATATACTGGGTTATAATATAAGTGACCTAGCGGAAATTTCCAAACATTCTAAATCAGAACTATATAAAATACTTAACAATGCCAGAAAACAGCTGATCTTGTCGAAGGCTTTTAAATGTTCACAAGCATAAGAAATCTAAAGATAATTAGTGCCTAGGGAGTATGTGATTATTAGAAAGGAAAGAACATGAAAAAATTCTCATTAATTTTATTATTTGTAGCTATTATTTTGATTATACCAATCTATGCTTATGGGGATGTAGGACCTAAACCCTCTGTAGTGGTTAATTTTGAAGGTTTTGAAGGAGAAATGTACTATGTAACCCTATTGTCTGAAAAACCAACAACGGGACCTTATAGTGCAGTAGGATTATTTGAAGGTAGCCGAAGGTATAGTGAAGAAGATGTAGATTATGAAATTTGGCAAAAGTTTGTATCTTTTCAAGATAGAGATGGATATTATTTTTTGCAATACTTTAATGAATGCACTGAAACTTCACAGTTTGTTTGGGGATACTACCCTCCTTACAAGTTTAAAATTTTAGTTTATTTTCCTGAATTAGATTGTTTCCTTCTTAGTGATATATATGAGCGTTATGCCTTTGATTCCTACTACAAGGTGGATGTAAGAGAAATAAAACTAGTACCTTCTGCAACAATAGAAGGGATTACTGCAGAAAGGAACTATAATTATACATGGGAGATTATATCACTCTTTGCGAGGATTATTGCCACTATAGGAATTGAAATTTTAATTGCCTTAGCACTTGGCTACAGACAAAGAACTCAGATAGGCATTATTCTTAAAACAAATATTGCAACTCAAACAATTTTAAATACAGTACTCAATTTAGTTGCTTATAAAATGGGTGGCCTGGCATTTGTAATTATTTACTTTTTGGCAGAAATAATAGTCTTTATTATAGAAGCTGTTGTATACGCCAATAAGCTTACCAAGTACGGTACCGGCAGGTTAGGGAAAAAATCCTATGCTACTTTTTATGCTCTTGCAGCAAATGTCCTGTCTTTCATAACTGGGATATATATCGCCCAGCTTATACCCGGTATATTTTGATCACTCTTTATTGGATTATTATTTTACCTTCTTATGCTCTTTGTATTCTAATACGGGTAGAGAAGAATAGAACAGTACAAACAAATGGAGGATGTATGGAAAAAGGATATATACATATATATACAGGTAATGGAAAAGGAAAAACTACTGCTGCCTTCGGGCTAGCAATAAGGGCAGCTCTGTCTGGCAAAAAAGTCTTCATTGGACAGTTTGTAAAGGATATGAAGTACAGTGAAACAAAGATAGAAGAATATTTAAAGAACATTGAAATAAAACAGTTAGGAAGAGGATGTTTCATTTATGAAGATGTGGAGGAAGTAGATAAGGAATTAGGGAGAAAAGGTTTAGAAGAATGTGGAAAAAGATTATCTAGCGGGGAGTATGACCTTGTTATTTTGGACGAAATAAATATAGCTCTTTTTTTTAAACTCTTTGAAGTAGAAGATGTTATAAAAGTATTAGAAAACAAGGCCTTTAATACGGAAGTTGTGTTAACAGGAAGATATGCACCTCAAGAACTAATAGATATGGCAGACTTGGTGACGGAAATGGTTGAAGTAAAACATTATTACAGTCAGGGGGTTTTATCCAGAAAGGGTATAGATTGCTGAAAAAATTAGGTTTGAAGAAATAATTATACTCGTCTTAGTGGCGAGTTCCTTTTGGAGGTATTATGGGTATTAGGAAACTTTTAGTACTATTATTGTGTGTAACATTCTTAACTTCCTGTCACAAATATATAATGCTGGAACCGGAAAAGTTAGATGTTCAGGAAGCGGAAAAACCGATGGAAGATGAAATTCCTTATGAGATTAAGGAAGTACCAGCGCCATGGAATATGAGCATTGAAACTTTATCTGTTGATGTTCCTTATGAAGTATTAGAGTTTACGCCTACTGTTGAGAAATACGAAGTTAAAGAAGATTTGTCTGACCTGGTAAATGCAGGTCAGTACACAGGATTTACAGAGGACCAAATTAAGGCTATTTATGAAGATGGTTTCGTTGTACTGAAGCCAAGTTATGATTTTTTAAAGATGCACCATATCTATGAATATCCCATGTATAAGGAAGCACCTGTATTTATTACTGTGGATTCAGCACTGCATTTATATCACATTTACTACGGTAATACCCTTAAGCTCCTCGAAGTATCTTCCCTTCATGAAAAACTGAAAAGCCTGACGGAAAGCATGCTTGTAAAGAGCTTAAAGGCATATTCTGATCCAGCATATGAAGATTTAAATGATGAATTGAAATTTGTATGCGGATACTTTTTAACCGGGGCAAAATTAATTGATGTTAATTTAGATAGTATGGTAATTCCTAATGAAGTGTCGGCTTTTGCAGATGAGGAAGTAAAGCTTATAGGGGAAGCTTTTGATTTTAGTAAGTCACCTATATTAGGAAAGGATTTGGATTATTCTCAGTTTACAGTAAGAGGCCACTACACAGGAAATGAAAAGTTAGAGCAATACTTTAAAACAATGATGTGGTATGGTCTTGGAGGTTTTCCTGTTTTTGACGAAAGTAAGGAAGAGCCAGTACTGGATATGGATAGTTTGATAAAATCCATGATAATTACATGCTTGGCCTTATCAGATGAAAATACTTTCATTGATTACGAGAACATCTATTTTGCAACTGCACTATATGCAGGTAAGTCTGATGATTTGGGAATCTTTGAATTCAGAGATTTAATAACCAAGGTTTATGGCCAAAATCCAGACATGAATTTATTTAAGGATAGTTCCTACCATGACAAACTCTTAGAGGAGGCTTTGCTGCTACCTAAGCCTAAAATCCAACCTATGTATACAGAAGTTTCAACCCCAGCTGGTAGGCAGTTTAGGTTTATGGGGCAAAGATATTCCCTAGATGCAGAAATAATGCAAAACCTTATTAAGCCCATTCTAAGACCAGTTCCCTCAGGATTGGATGTTATGTCGGCTTTCGGAAATAAAAGAGCGGAAGAACTGTTAGATATTTATTACCAACCTAAGAAGGATTGGGAGCAATATGAAGAAAATTTAATAGAGATGCGAAATAGGGTGGCGGAAGTAACCGATGAAGAATGGAAGTCAGATTTATACAAGGGGTGGCTATGGACAATTAAATCATCTGCTGTATCCTTTGAAGATAAAGAGGGTATGCCATCGTTTATGAGGAATGAAAAGTGGACGGACAAGAATATCCATACCGCTCTAGGCAGCTATGCAGAATTAAAACACGATAGTATCTTATACATGAAGCAGTCTGGAGCTGAAATGGGTGGAGGAGAAGAAATTCAAATTCCTTATAACTACGTGGAGCCTAATGTGGAAGTATATGCAAAGCTAAAGTGGCTGACAGAAAATACAAAAGAGCAGTTAAAGATAAGGAATATGCTTACGGAAGAAGTTGTTTCAATATTGGATGAAATAATTGATATGCAGGAAACTTTGTTGAATGTTTCTGTTAAGGAACTTACAAATCAAAATATTACTGAGGAAGAAAACTTAAAGCTATACAGATACGGAGGACTGATTGACAGTGTTATTCAATTATTACAGCATAATCTTAGGAGGCAGGGTGTAGATACTAGCAATGATTACACCACCGCTTTAATAGCTGATGTATCAACAGTTGCGCCAAACAAATTATTTCCCAAGGGAACTTACTTGCATATAGGAAATGGTCTCCCCTGTGAAATATATGTAGTGTGTCAAACAAACGGCAACACATATCTTGCTAAAGGAGCCTTGTTTAACTATTATGAATTTTTATCAGACAAAAGGCTTACTAATAAGGAATGGTATGAAATGATAGGAGTAAAAAAAGTTGCTATGGTTGAAGATGAAGAAACCAACAGCTATAAACCTATGGAAATCTATGATGACCGGGGTAATTTGTTAATCGATGATGATATATTCTACTTTGAAGAAATACAGATTACTGAACCTTCCAAATACATGGTTAATAAGCCTGCTTGGACTGAATCATTTATATCTCCGGAAGAGAACAAGGTAACTATAAATGATATTAATATTCAATGGCAGCCAAAATGAAGAAATTACTATTTATAATAATTTTATTAACAGGGGCTGTCTGCTACTTAAGACAGCCTGAATATTGCAGCATAGCAATAGGGCAGAACACATACGAAATATATGAGAAAAACAATTATTTGTACGCTAAAAAAGGGTATAAAAAGCAAAAAGTTATCCATGAGAAAATTATCGACTATAAAGTATATGATATTGATGGGGACCAGACTGAAGAAATATTAGTTATTACGCATATTGGCGACCAACTATATGGCGGGGACTTTATAGTCTTCGATACAGAAAGTGTAAAGGATCAGATAGTAACCAAAGAAATTTACAGGGAGGATTTTTCTGCTATTAAACCCTGGAAAGTTTCTGCCTGCAATTTGGATAATGACGGAGAAGCGGATATATTTATAGGAGTTCACAAAGATACTGTATTTTACAAGGATGAAAGAAACAGACCATTTTTTTATTCCTGGGATGGAAAGAGTTTGAAGAAAAAATGGTTGGGCTCCTTTTTTACAGACTGGGAACTAGTAGATATAACTTTTGGAGATTTTTTCAATTTAGGATATGATGCTGCTGCTATTTTAGAAAAAAGAAATGATGAATACAGAGTCGGAATATATAAATTTATAGGTTTTGGATTTGAAAATATGTATACCAGTAAAATTTATAGAGACCTAAATAGTATAAGAAAAGAGTATAGAAATATAAATTATTAATTTATAGAATATAATCTTAATAAAACAGGTATCAGTATATTAGTGTCAATAATGGAGGAAGAATGAAAAAGTTTATTACAGGTAAAAGAATAATTATTTTTATTGTAATAATTGCTTTAGTTGCAATTGTATTATCATTTATTAATAAAGGAATGGACGGAGCTGTAGCTACAGTAAATGTTGCAAAATTGGAAACAAAGACATTGGAGCAGGTTATTTCTATAAAAGCACCCTTAGAAGGAATTGAAAAAGCAGAGGTTGTATCCCCTTTAAACTATGAAATAATTGACATCAGAGTTAAAGAAGGGGATAAGGTTGTTAAGGATCAGGTTTTGGCAGTTCTTGACAAGGAAGAACTGGAAAAGCAAATCGAATATGAAGAAAATCAAATAGAATTAATTAAACTTGAGACAGAAGAAAAAATAAAGAACCTTCAGCTTGAATACGACAAGGCTGTAACCAACCTTAAGGAACTGGAAGAAGAATATGCCCAAAACAAGGAATTATATATGAATGGTGCAATAACAGAAGAAGCTTTCAAAAAGATTGAAAAATCCCTTTCTGATGCTAAGATGAGCCTGGAAAACTATAATGCTGTCAATGGCAGGATAGTGATGTCAGAAGCAGATAAAAAGCGAATTGAAATACAGGAACAGCAGTTAAATCTTAAGAAAGAAGATTTAGAAAAGGTATATATTAAGAGTCCCATTGATGGTACCGTAACCAGGGTGAACATAAATATTGGAAGATATGCCAAGGACACTGAAAACGGAGCCCCAATGTTTGTAGTGGAAAATTTGGAAAAGCTCCAAATGAAGGTATTTATAAGCGAATTTGACATTGGGAAAATTCACCTTGGCCAAGAAGCAGAAATATATTCGGATATAATGGGTGATGAATCTGCAAAGGGGATTGTTGCAAGGATATCTCCAACTGCGGAGCAGAAAGACAATAACAATATGGAAAGAGTGATTCCAGTAGTAATAGATATCACAGAAAAACCAGATAATCTAATTGCTGGTGTAATTGCCACTGCTAAAATTAAAGCAAGCAGGGCTGAAAATGTATTTACTGTACCTTCAGGTGCAATTCTTCAGGATGGAGAAGAATATAAAATATACATACTAAATGAAGATAACACATTAAGTTCAATACCTGTTGAAATAGGACTTGAAACGGACCTGGAATCTGAAATAAAAGGGGATTTAAAAGAAGGAATGAAGTTTGTGATAAATCCTGATGTAACTCTTGAAGAAGGTATGAATGTTATTCCTAATGAAAATGAGTAGGTACTATGGAAAAGATGATTAGTATTAAAAACTTAAGTAAAGTATATAAAACAGGTTCCGTTGAAGTCCATGCATTGAAAGATGTCAGTATTGAAATAGATTATGGAGAATTTGTTGCAATAATGGGGCACTCCGGTTCAGGGAAGTCCACCCTTATGAATATAATAGGCTGTTTAGACAGACCCACATCGGGGAAGTATTTCCTTGAAGGTATTGAGATTGACAAACAAAGTGCCGATGAACTTTCATTGATTAGAAATAAAAAGATAGGTTTTGTATTCCAGGCTTTCAACTTAATACCCCGTACCAATGTGTTAAAAAATGTTGAACTGCCCATGATATATGCCAAAGTAAAGTCCAAGGAAAGAAGAGAACGGGCAATGGAACTCTTGGAGAAGGTTGGCCTTATAGACAGGATAAATCATTTGCCAAATGAATTATCTGGAGGACAAAAACAAAGGGTTGCTATTGCCAGAGCTTTGGCAAACAATCCCCCCATCATACTTGCAGATGAGCCTACAGGGAATTTAGATACCAAGTCTGCTGAAGAAATAATGAATATTTTTCGGGAGCTTAACAGGGAAGGAAGCAGTATAATTTTAGTGACCCACGAGCCGGAAATTGCTAAGTATGCAGACAGAATTATCATGTTTAAGGATGGGTGCATAATCGAAGACAGAAGGAAAGAGGGTGTTGAAAATAATTTGGCTTGAAAATATAAAAATAGCTTTTCAATCAATTTTAGCAAATAAAATGCGCTCTCTTCTTACTATGTTGGGGGTTATTATAGGTATTAGTTCCGTTATTTCCATAGTTTCCATAGGAGACAGTATGAAGGGAGTAATGGACGATATATACAAAGATTTTGGCGAAAACAGAGCTGTTTTGTATGTGGGAAATATAGAAGACTTCAGGTCAACTGATTTTTTCTACCATGAAGATATAGATCTTCTAAAAGAAAGATTCAAGGAAAAATTATTGTATATTTGCCCTTCGGAATCCATCAGAAGTGATGTAGTTCAAAGCAGAAGCAATGTAAAATTACGTATGGAACTAATTGATGGAGGCTATGATAAAGTTCAGAAGGTAAAAATGCTTTACGGAAGAATGATAAATAGCAGTGATATAGATAGAAAAAGTAAGGTTATTGTGTTAGAGCAAAATGCAGCTTTAAAATTATTTGGAAAGGATAATGTGGTAGGCCAAACCATTAGGGTTAAAATAGACAATAACATGGAAGACCTGCTTATAGTCGGTGTCTACAAAAAAGAACAATCACCAGTTTTAACATTGCTTCAGGGACAGAATATGTATGAAGACAGCTACATACCTTATTCAATGCCTTATTCAAATAATTATGGATTTTATGCATTAGATATATTTGTAGCCGGCAAGTATTCCATGGGCTTGGTGGGGGATGAAATTAAAAATTACATTGCCAAAATGAAAAACAGAACTCCCGAAAACTATACCTATTATACTGTGGAAGAGGAGCAAACCCAGGTTAACAGTATAGTTACCGGTATGTCTGTTGCAGTTGCTGCTATTGCTGCCATATCCCTATTGGTGGGAGGAATAGGCATAATGAATATTATGTTGGTTTCCGTTACGGAAAGAACCAGGGAAATTGGTATAAAAAAAGCCCTTGGGGCAAGGACCAGAGATGTTTTGTTTCAGTTTCTAATCGAATCAGCTACACTTTCGGCATTAGGGGGAATAGTTGGAACTGTAACGGGCATAGGCTTAGTAATGTTAGGAGGGTACTTCATTTCAATTCCCATAGTGGTTAACCCGGCATCCATTATATTAGCTGTTGCTTTTGCAATGATTATCGGGATATTTTTCGGATATTACCCTGCTAAAAAAGCTGCAAATTCAGATCCAATAGATGCACTTAGATATGAATAATTCTATAAACAATCCCGCAAATGCGGGATTGTTTAATTTGAGCAAGCCAAGGGTTTACCTGATGAAGTGCATATATGTTTTTCTTTCTACTTGGGGTTTTTCTATTTTTCCTTCACCATACTGGATTAGTTTCAACAGCCATGCCATGTTTTTACCCAACACACGCATTATCTGAACTCCTTCATCGTCCTTTAAGGCTTCACCTGGAGCTCTTCCATATATAACATTCCAGTAGTTAGATGTTGGCATAACCATTTCTGAATAGGCAATATAATTATTAAGCTGATTATATGCAGGCAAGCCTCCAGAACGTCTTACAGCCGTAATTCCAACTCCTACCTTGTGTCTGAACAAGGAATTATTTGCACTTCCCACATATATAGCCCTGTCTAAAAATGATTTCATAGTAGCAGAAATATCAGAAAAATGAACAGGTGATGCGAATATAATACCATCAGCTTCCTTCATTTTTTGAATCCATCCGTTTACTTCATCATCGATAATACATCTTTCATCCCGTGTTTTAAAACATGAATTACATGCAGTACATCCCTGTATTTTTTTGTTGCCTACATGAATTATTTCTACTTCAATGTTTTCTTTTTCCAATTGTTCAGCCACAATTTTTATTGCTTCATATGTATTCCCTTCTTTTCGTGGACTTCCGTTAAATGCTACAACTTTCATGTCTACCTCCCAACTATAATATATATATAGAGGCATTATACTAAAAATTTCAAAAAATTTCAAGAAAATATATTGTTGTCTTTCTGTTCTTGTATCAAATTTTAATTTTAATGATTGAAAATTTTTTGGTTATACTATTAAAAATAATATCATAGGAGGTCAACATGAAAAAACTGGCATTAATAGTTTGTATAATGATGCTTATTAGTATGGTTGCTTGTACAACTGATGATGGAAATTTAGATAACAATAATAATGGTTCAAATATTGGCAATGACATTGAAGATGATATGGACGATGTGGTTGACGATATACAGGATGGTGCGAATGCTGATAACAATGACAATGCAGATGAAAAAACCTTGACAGGAACAGCTCAAGGCTATGGAGGAGAAGTAAGAGTAACTGTAAAGGTCAGTGGAGATAGAATAGTTTCCGTTGAAGCTGTAGGAGAAAATGAAACTGAAGGTGTAGGCACAAGAGCTTTAGAAGAATTACCTGATAAAATAGTTGAAGCAAATTCTACTGATGTGGATAGTGTATCAGGGGCAACTATGACCAGTGAAGCAATAAAACAGGCAGTAGATGAAGCTTTGGAAGGAAATAAATAATTAAAACCAGCCAGTGGCTGGTTTTAATCATATAAAGAAGACAAAATTAAAGATGTGGATGATTCTTTAATACATTCAATTTTATGTAGTTCATCTTGTATAGCTTTTAAACCCAAAGGTGTTTCGCATCTTACCTTCATCACTATACACCAGGTTCCTGTAACTATGTGACATTCTTCAATGACTAAATTAGGTATTACTAAACTTTTTAATTCATGCAAAAGTTTGTCGTAATCAGTGGTTCTAACCCTTAGAGAAATCAGGGCATATGTAGTAAAGCCAAGTTTAGACCAGTCTATAGTTGCCCTATAGCCAGTAATAACACCTTGTTCTTCCAACTTGGTAACCCTGTTATGGATTGCCGGTCTTGATAAATTTAACCTTTTAGATAGTTCCTCGTGAGAAATTCTTCCTTCCTTCTCTATATTTTCAATGATTTGCATATCTATGGAATCCATACATACCTCTTATCGTTAGTAATTATAGTAGTTATATAGTTAAAATATACCATAAAAATATAGGTATTGCAAAACCTTTTTATATGCAGATCCTATGTATTACTTATTTTAATCAGAAGCAATATGTGTTATAATTTTCATGACAAAAGTTCAGATCAATTTGGAATATTTTTGATTCAATATATTTCAGGAACAAAAAATAAAACTAAACGTCTAATATATAACCGAGGGGTGAAATAATGGATAATAATGAAAGGTGGCTAATAGAGGAAAGCAAAAAAGGAAATATTGATGCTTTTGAAGAGTTGATTAAAGATTATAAGAAAAGTGCCTACAACATTGCCCTTCGCATGCTGAGAAATGTTGAAGATGCCGAAGATGTTTCCCAGGAAGCATGGATTAAAATATTTAAGAGCATAAGAAATTTCAATATGGAATCCTCATTTAAAGTATGGATGTACAGAATCGTCGTTAATACCTGTATAGATTTTAAACGAAAGAAAAATATTAATGCAGTTTCAATAGATGAAACATTGGATTTAGGCTCAGGAAGTGAAATTCAAAGAGAAATTGCGGATGATTCCAATAATCCGGATATATTAATAGATAGAAATTACGATACTCAGATGGTTAATGATGCAATTAATAAGTTAGAAGATAGCTTTAAAACCATTATAATATTAAGGGATATTCAGGGATTTACTTATAAGGAAATATCAGAAATACTGTCCTGTAATTTAGGAACAGTGAAATCGAGACTTTCCAGGGCCAGGAAGAATTTAAAAGAAGTATTGGAAAATGAAATGAGAAGCTAAGGTGGTGAAAAAATGAATTGTAATGAAGTAATGGATAAATTATCATTGTATATAGACAGGGAGCTAAGTGATGATGAAATCCATCTTATGGAAGAACATATAAAAGATTGCGAAAATTGTCAAAAAGAATTAGAGGAATACAATAACTTAATATCAATATTACAGAATTTGCCGGAAGAAGAGCCACCTGAAGGTTACTGTCAAAGGCTTCATAATAAACTGAAGGAAGCTAATGCTAGTCAATCTAAAAACTTGAAGATCAATAAATTCAATAGATTTAAATGGATGAAGTACGGCAGTATTGCTGCGGCCTTAGTACTAGTATTTTTAGTCTACGGTTTAAACAACTTGGGACTAAGAACAAAAAATGAAGCTTATGATATGGCACAGCCATCGGAAAGTATGATTTTTCCAGAGGTAGCACCGGAGGTTATGGAGTCTTATGATGATGTTATGTCAGGTGAAGGTGGTCAGTCCTTCGCAGCTAGCGATGCAAGGGCTAAGATTTCATTAGACCAAAGAGAAATGAAAATAATAAAGTCTGGCTCAATATATGCACAAACTGAAGACTACCATAAGTTTTTTGATGACTTATCTTTAAAAATTACTTCCTTAGGGGGACTTTTGGAAAGTAACAATACGGAAGTATATCAAAGATATAATGACAAAAAACTTATGTATGGAAATTTAAAAATCAGGGTTCCCCAGGAAAATTTCTATGAAATGATTGGTTTTATTGAAAGTAGTGCTGAGGTAAGAAGAAAAAATATCAATGAAATTGATATGACCAAGGAGTATTACGAAAAAGACAACAAGGTAAAAAACTTAGAAATTCAGGAACAGCATTTAAGAGAGTTATTTGAAAAAGCTACCACTGTTGAAGAAATGCTTCTTATAGAAAATGAGCTAAGAAGAATAAGGACAGAAATAGATGGACTAAATATGAGTTTAAAAGATATAGATGACAGAGCTTCCATGTCTACAATCAACTTAGAAATTGAAGAAGTAATGCCTGTCAGTTTAACATTAAAGTCCCAACGCAGTGTATTGGAAAGGTCAAAGGAAGGTTTCATAAACACGATTAACAGTATAGTAAGAACTTCTGAAGATTTGCTTGTTAAAATTGTTTCCAGCTCCCCCATACTAGTTCCTGTAATAATTATCGCAGTAGTAGTTTTTCTTAAAATAAAAAAATACATTAATAGATAGCCTTATAGATCGCCAATGGCGGTCTTTTTCTTTATACAGAATTCTGTTTAATGATTTGACTATATATGTTATAATGGATTATAAAATTAAGAAATGAGGAATTTTATGGGTCAAAGTATTGCTGATATGTTAAATGATAAGTCAAGAGAGCAGATGAAAAGTATGATTAGGACAACTAAAACTATTTCAGAACTTAAGCCTGGTGAAAAGGCAGATGGATTCTTTCTAATAAAGAGCTTTGAAGTAAAGAAAACTACCAACGGAAAGCAATATATAGATATGGATTTGGTGGACAAAACTGGTGAAATTAACGGAAAAATTTGGGACTATACAAAGGATGCTGAAAAATTAGTATCAGAAAACCCTGTGGTTAAAGTAAGGGGAGAGGTTTTGGAATGGAACGGTACAAAGCAGCTTAAAATCCATAAAATAAGAGAAAAAACTCCCCAGGACAACGTGAAAATTTCAGAATTAATACCTTCTGCCCCCATTGAGTCTGGGGAAATGCTTAATTCAGTTAAGTCCTATATAAAGAAGATAAAAGATGCTGAAATAAGAATGTTAGTTGAAAATATTCTTAAAAAGTATGAAAACAAATTGTATTACTATCCCGCTGCAAAGAAAAATCACCACTCTTACAGGGGAGGACTCTTATATCATAATTTGCGTATGCTACAGGCTGGAGAAAAGCTATGTGAAGTATATGACTTCTTAAATTCTGATTATGTATATGCAGGTGTTATCCTTCACGACATATGTAAAATACTAGAAATGGATGCCGATGAACACGGTGTTGTTTCCGATTATACTATGGAAGGAAAGTTGCTGGGACATATTATTCAGGGAATAAAAGAAATTGAATCAGAAGGGTTGAAAATTGGTATGGACAGAGAGAAAAGCGTGATATTACAGCATATGGTTTTATCTCACCACTACGAGCCTGAATTTGGAAGTCCCAAAAAACCTATGACACCAGAAGGAGAACTTTTGCACTTCTTAGATATAATAGATGCAAGAATGTTCGATTTTCAACATGCTCTGCAAGGGTTGGAGCCGGGACAATTTACCGATAAAATATGGATTTTGGACAACAGAACCCTTTACAAAGCAAAGTAATAAAAAAAGATTCTTCCCCTAAATAGGATGAAGAATCTTTTTTTTACCTTCTTCTTGGGCGAATAGGAATAGGTTTCTGCCCATACTTATCATTTTTTATTGTTTTTGGTGAGGGAAGCTGTTCAGTCTTTATTCCATTTGTATTTTCTTCTGAAAAGTCAAAATTGGCGCTCTTAAATATAGGGTCTTCTCCTACATGATATTCTTCATCCTCTTTTAATTCTGTGGTATCTTCTGAAGGGGACATAATGCTGTTAAGCATGGGTTTGAATGCTTCCATCAAACTATTGAAATCTGTTTCTTTACCATCTTGAGAAGATAAATTTGAGAGCATCTCCTTTAAATCCTTATTATCCCTCAACAATGATGAGAGCATTTCATCTAAGCCTCCGTTTTTTGCCATATTCATAGCAAGAGCTCCCAATATTTTATCCATATTATTTGTCAACAGCGGCTGTGTCATTAATTTTGTTACAGGAATGTTGCTGCTTTTTAACAATGCTGCTATTTTATCCCCTGGTGTTTTGGCGTTTAAGGGTTGAATTGGTTTGTAGTTTTGGGCTCTGCTGATAAATGAGTACATACTCATCAATGTACTTATTTTTTCTATTGCCGGTAGATATGTATTTACCCTTTTTACCGTTTGTGATGAGGTAAGGGGTGCAATAGTTCTTACCATTCCAATGGCATTTTCCATTTTTCTAGGGTCTTGTAACAGACTTGTGGATAAATATCTTGTAGTTCCCGAAAGTTTAGATACTATTTTGTTCGGTTCAATGCTACCGGAAATATACCTTATTGCCAATAAATATAATAATATTTGAATAGGAATAATATCACCTTCTTTTTATATTTCTTATATCTTATTCTTAGAGAGTTAATTGTGTTACATATTATAAGGCCTTCCCAGTATAAAATTGTAATTATTTAATTGCTGTGGCATATTATGTAATGAATGGAGGTAGATGAATGTCAAATATTTTTAAAAACGAAAATGAAATAAAGAAAATAAAGGATAGCAAGGAATTCAAAGAGATTGCAGCCAACAAAAAAGTTAATGATTTTATAAACAATAAACAATTCATTGAATTTAAAGAGAAGTATGAAGGTAAATCAGAAGAAGAAATATTAAGGGATGCTAGAAATATGAGCCGAAAATTAAAAGAACAGTATGGAGAAAAAGAATACAAGAAAAAAATAGAAGATTTAAAAAACTTTGAAAGATATTTAAATCCAGAACAAAAAAAGAAACTCAGGAGGTTTATAGAAAGCTTAGATTGAACAGGGGGGAGGGTTAAAGCCCCCCATTTTCATATCTTTCATAGTGTTGCATAAATATTAATAATATAAATATATACATTGTATTTTCTTTTTCAAAAAATAATACTGTGTTCATTACAGAAACATTATGGACAAATTGTAAACAATTTGAAAGTAACGTTTTCAAAAGTAATTGACAATCAAAATATATTCAATTATAATATCTATGTATTTTATTATTCATTGAAAAATGAGGAGGGACAAGTAAATGAAAAAATTTATAAGTTTAATATTGGCTATAGCCATGGTGTTAACACTAGCTGCTTGTGGTCAGCAGGCAACTCAAACACCTGCAGGAACGCCGTCAGATGAACAGGCTAAGGATACTCCAGCAACTGAAACACCGACGGATGCACCTTTTGAAGGAAAGATAGCAATTGTTACCAATACTCTTTCTCAAAACGAAGAAGAGTATCGTTCGGCAGAACTTATGGTTAACAAATACGGTGAAGACAAAATTATGCACGTTTTGTGGCCGGACAACTTCATGACAGAGCAAGAACAAATGATCAGTACAATTGCTAAATTAGGCTCTGACCCTGAAGTAAAAGCTTTAATCATCAACCAAGCTGTTCCCGGAACAAATGCGGCAGTTGATAAGTTATTGGAAGTTAGGGATGACATATTTATAGTTTACTGTACACCTCAGGAAAACCCACCTGATGTTGCAGAAAGAGCTAATTTAATACTTAATCCTAATGAATTGCAAATGGGTGAAGCTATTCCAGTACAAGCAAAGAAATTGGGAGCAAAAACACTAGTACACTATTCATTCCCAAGACATATGTCAATAGTTATGCTTGCAGCAAGACGTGATTTAATGAGAGAAACATGCGAAGAAATAGGTATCGAATTCTATGATGCTACAGCTCCAGACCCAACAAGTGACGTTGGAGTACCAGGAACTCAGCAGTTCATATTGGAAGACGTTCCTAAGTTAGTTGAAAGATTCGGTAAAGATACTGCATTCTTCTCAACAAACTGTGCAATGCAGACACCGCTAATTAAAGCTACAGTTGATGCAGGAGCAATTTATCCACAGCCATGCTGTCCATCACCATACCACGGATTCCCATCCGCTTTAGGTATTGAGTCTTCAGGTTATTCTGTAGATGCGATGGCAAATGTTGTAAGTGAAACTGCTAAAGCATTAAAAGAAAAAGGAGTATTAGGCAGATTCTCTACATGGCCAGTACCTGTTGCTATGATGAATACAGTAGCTGGTACGGAATATGCTATTGAATGGATTAACGGAAATGTTGGTGATGAACTTAATATAGAAGTTCTTGAAGAAAAAATGGCAGAATATGCTACACTACCAGTTTCCACAAGTCCTTATACCGAAGAAGGTATAGAAATTCCACATTTCAGACTAATAATGATGGATTTCCTAACTTATGGAGAAGAACATATTCTTAATTAATAATATAAAAACTTACAACTAATAGCTAAGGGTAAGGAATGTTTCAGAATTTCTTATAGTAACTTCTGAATCATTCCTTTGCTAATTAGTAATGTCATAAAACGGGAGGTAGTAATGAGTGATAACCTTCTAAGCTTAAAAAATGTTTCAAAGGAGTACTCTGGAAACAGGGTATTAAAGGACATAAATATTGAGCTAAAAAAAGGTGAAATACATGCACTTATCGGTGAAAATGGTGCAGGAAAATCTACATTAATGAACATTCTATTTGGAATGCCGGTAATTCATACAACCGGCGGATTTGAAGGAAGTATCGAAATAGAAGGGAAAGAAGCGAATATTAAGTCTCCACATGATGCAATGTCCTATGGAATAGGAATGGTACATCAGGAGTTTATGCTTATACCAGGGTTTACTATAACAGAAAATATAAAACTGAATAGAGAAATCACAAAACCTAACCTGGTAAGTTCTATTTTCGGGAAGCGATTGGAAACTTTAGATGTAAAGAAAATGAATGAGGATGCAAGGAAGGCTTTAGATATATTGGATATGGACATAGATGAATTTCTTCCTGTAGCAGGTCTTCCTGTAGGCCATATGCAATTCATTGAAATAGCCAGAGAAATCGATAAAACAGGAATAAAGATTCTTGTTTTTGATGAACCTACAGCAGTTTTAACGGAAGCGGAAGCAAAAAATTTATTAAATGCCATAAAGAAACTCTCACAACAAGGTATAGGGATTATTTTTATAAGTCACAGATTAGATGAAATTATAGATGTGGCTGATAGAGTTACCGTTCTTCGAGATGGAGAACATATAGTTACTAAAGATGTAAAAGATACAAATAAATATGAAATAGCACAACTTATGGTTGGACGGAAAGTAAATCTTGACAGCAGAGAAGGTACCAATAAAAATGTTGTTGATGAAACAATATTGAGAATAAAAGATTTCTTTGTTGCTATGCCCGGTGAAAATGTAAAAGGTGTTGATTTGGAGGTTAAAAAAGGTGAAATAGTCGGTATCGGAGGTCTTGCAGGACAGGGAAAATTAGGACTAGCCAATGGTCTTATGGGTATATATCCTGCTAAGGGAGAGGTTGAATTTAACGGAGAAAAATTACCTCTGAACAACCCTAAAGCTGCAATCAAATCAGGGCTGGCTTTTGTTAGTGAAGATAGAAAAGGCATAGGACTGTTGCTTGATGAATCTATTGAAAACAATATTGTTTTTTCTGCAATGCAAATAAATGAAGATTTTTTAACCCATTTAGGGCCGATTAAAATAAAAAATTCTTCTAAAATTAGAGAACATGCCAACAAAATGATTAAGGATTTGGATATAAGATGTACATCCTCCATGCAAAAAGTAGGAAGGTTAAGTGGAGGTAATCAGCAAAAGGTATGTTTGGCAAGGGCGCTAACATTAAATCCTACACTCCTTTTAGTTTCCGAACCTACCAGGGGAATCGATATAGGAGCAAAGAAATTAGTCCTTGATTTGCTAAAACATTTAAATAATGAATACGGGATGACGATAATTATGACTTCTTCCGAGTTGGCGGAACTTAGAAGTATATGTGATAGAATAGTGATAATATGTGAAGGTAAAGTTGAGGGAGTTCTTCCTCCCGATGCACCTGATGCTGAATTTGGATTGATGATGTCAGGCAGCAGACATACAGAAGGGAGTGAGGAATAATGGTAGGTGTAAAAAATAAAAACACAAGCATTAAAGATGTTGTTAATAAAATAGGACTACCTACAATCATTATAGGCGGATTTTGGATACTGTTGCTTATTGCAGGAGGATTTTTAGGAATATCCATAAAAACCTTAATAAGTGACACCATAAAACGTGCCGGAATGAATGGGATACTTGTTTTGGCAATGGTTCCTTCCATACAATCAGGAACAGGTCCTAACTTTGCCCTGCCAGTAGGAATAGTGTGTGGACTGTTTGCAGAGGTGTGTGCAATAGAATTCGGATTTACCGGATGGGCATGGTTGTTTTATTCTATTGTTTTTGCAATACCCTTGGCTGTAATTGTAGGTTATTTGTATGGTAAACTTTTAAATGCAGTTAAAGGCTCTGAGATGACTATTGCTACCTACACTGGATTTTCAATTGTTGCTTTTATGTGCCTTCCTTGGCTTATGATACCCTTCAAAAGTAAAAATATGGGCTGGTTTATAGGAAAAGGGTTAAGAGAAACTATACAGTTAGATGCAATAGGTGGTGCACAAATTTTAAGTGATTTCCTAAAATTCTCACTCTTTGAAGACGGTGCTTTTATTACCATGGGCGGTGAAGGTGGAATAATAATACCTACGGGAATGTTACTAGTATTCTTTTTATGCTGTTTCATAGTTTGGTTATATTTTCGCTCCAAGTCTGGTATAGCCATTTCTGCAGGAGGTATAAATCCAAAGTTTGCCCAGTCTTCGGGAATTAATATAGACAGATGCAGAATAAAAGCTAATATATTGTCTACTGTAATGGGAGCTATAGGAATTATAATTTATTCTCAGGGTTATGGATATACACAGCTTTACACAGCACCGTTAATGATGGCATTTCCCGCTGTTGCTGCTGTTTTAATAGGAGGAGCTACAGCATCCAGAGCAAAGGTCTCACATGTAATAATAGGGGTTGTTATATACCAGGGTCTTTTTACCACAGCCTTGCCTGTGGCAAACCAATTGTTTGAAGGTACGGATTTATCCGAAATACTTCGTATGGTAATACAAAACGGGATAATCCTTTATGCTCTGACACAAGTTGAAGGAGGCGATAAATAATGAATAATACAAATATAACGGAAAGACTAAAAACAACTAAGGCTTCAACCTGGGTTGCAGACAACATTGTTTCATTAATATTTGTTGCCTTTACATTATTTGGATTCTTAGTATCAGATGGTGTAACCATGAATTTTTTCCTGACTGAATTGTCCAGTCGATTTTTCAGGAATGCTTTCCTTGTATTGTCCTTGGTTATACCTGTAGTGGCAGGTTTAGGACTAAACTTCGGTATTGTTGTCGGAGCTATGGCAGGTCAAATTGCAATTGCTATTATTAGGTTTTTTGAGCTGGGAGGAGTAATGGGACTATTTTTAACCATGGCTTTGGCATTTCCTATAGCAGCATTATTTGGATACTTTACAGGCGTCTTGTACAACAAGACAAGAGGACAGGAAATGATAGCCAGCTTAATAGTAGGTTATTTTGCCAATGGTTTATACCAATTTTTATTCCTCTTCGTAGTCGGGGTAATAATAAAAGTTCCATCTAACCACCCAATGATTAAACCTGATGGTGTAGGTGTCAGGATGACTGTTGACTTGGTTCCTGTCAAGGATGGAGGTTTGAAATATGCCTTAGACAAAATATGGGAAATACCCTTTATGTGGGCTATCCTATTAATATTTGCATGTATTCTACTGTTACAAATATGGAAAATATACAAAAATAAAAAGAATCCTACTTTGTACAGATATAATAAAACAATGGTTTTAATCAATATAATCTTGAGTATAGTTATGATTGGAATAAGTATACATGCAATTACCACAAATTCAAGTTTGATGATGGTTCGTAAAGTTCCCGTAGTTACAGGCTTATTCATAGTAGCCCTTTGTATTTTTAACGAGTTAATTTTAAAGACTAAATTAGGACAAGATTTCAGAAGTGTAGGTCAAAGTCAGCACATTGCAGAAGTTTCAGGAATAGATGTTGATAAAACAAGAATAATAGCTACCATTATGTCTACAGTATTAGCTTCCTGGGGTCAAATTATGTACCTGCAGAATATGGGTACATTAAATACTTACGGAGCACATACACAAATAGGTATGTTTTCTGTTGCATCCCTCTTGGTAGGAGGTGCTTCCACTCAAAAGGCAGGAGTGAAACATGCTATAATAGGAACGCTTTTGTTTAACTCCATGTTTATTATGTCTCCTGAAATAGGACTGTCATTGTTCGGCAATGCACTGTTAGGAGAGTATTTCAGAACATTTATGGTATACGGTGTTATAGGTCTTGCACTAGGACTTCATGTTTGGAGAGCAAACAAAAATAGTGAGATAACTTTGGATTAACGATATGGCGAGAAGGTGTTTCCTTCTGGTTAATGATTAGAGATCCTTCTCTTTCGACTCAGAATAATTGTGTAACACTGAGCGAAAGAAGGATCTCTTTTTGTATGGGCAGTCCCAATAACCAATACCTACCAGCCAGCTCCCCTTGGTCGGAAAAATAGGTCTCGGTCATCTTTTTTCTTGAATATGGATCAACATAGTAGTATAATCGATTCAGGAAAATGGAGGAAAATATGAAGAACATTAAAATACTTGCTATAGAATCATCCTGTGACGAAACGGCAGCTGCAGTAGTTGAAAACGGCAGGAATGTTATGTCAAATATAATTTCATCTCAAATAGAAATACACAAAGAGTATGGCGGTGTGGTTCCAGAAGTTGCTTCAAGAAAACATATTGAAAATATAAATGATGTAGTTGAAAAAGCAATGGAAACAGCTAATGTAACATCTGAAGAAATTGATGCCGTTGCAGTTACTTACGGACCGGGATTGGTGGGAGCACTTTTGGTGGGAATTAATTTTGCAAAGGGACTTTCCTATGGATGGCAAAAACCTTTAATTGGTGTTAACCATATAGAAGGACATATAAATTCAAACTATATAGAAGATTTGAATTTACAACCTCCCTTTATCTGTTTGGTAGCCTCAGGAGGTCATACTCACCTTACTTATGTGAAAGATTATGGAGAGTATGAAGTTATGGGGGCTACTAGGGACGATGCTGCAGGAGAAGCCTTTGATAAAGTTGCAAGATCCTTGGGACTAGGATATCCAGGAGGACCTTTAATAGACAAAGCAGCCAAGGTGGGAAAAAGAGATGCAATAAAATTCCCCCGGGCAATAATTGATGAAGAAACGTTGGATTTCAGTTTCAGTGGTTTGAAATCTGCAGTTATAAATTATTTGCATAATTCTCAGCAGAAAAATGAGGAAATCTGTGTGGAAGATGTTGCAGCAAGTTTCCAGGAAGCTGTTGTTGATGTGTTGGTTATGAAAACCATGAAAGCAGCAAAAGAAAAAGGTTGCAAGACTGTTGCTTTAGCAGGAGGTGTAGCTTCCAACAGTCGTTTACGTGAGAGGATGATGGAAGAATGTGAGAAGTATAATTATAAATTTGTTAAACCATCTTCTCTTTTATGTACGGATAATGCAGCAATGATAGGGTGTGCCGCCTATTATAAGTATATAAAAAACCAATTTGCCGATTCGTCCTTAAATGCAGAACCTAATTTAAAACTCACTAATCCATTAACAATTACTAAATAAAAATTATCAACAACTGTGGATAAAGTTGTTGATACAAGTAATATAGCAGAAAAGTTACCCACAAGTTATCAACAACATGTGTGTAACTTTTTTAATTCTCTAAAAATTCTTCCCAAAGACTATATAATTTCTCTAACTTTTCCTTATATATGTTTAATTTTTCATTTAATTCAATAATTAGAAATTTGTCGGAATATGTGGAAGGTTGACATAACATAATTTCTATTTGGGAAATTTCATCTTCATACTTTTCAATTTCTTTTTCAAGTTCTTTAATTGCTTTTTCTCTTTGTTGTCTGTTTCTGATCATTTCCCTTTCTTTTTTCTTTTCAGCATTAATTTGTGTCTTTGTTTTTCCCTTGGTTTCCTCCTCATCTTCTTCATCTAATTCTGCTTTCTTTTGGACGTAGTAATCATAATTTCCTAAATATTCAAAGGCGCCATCACTGGACAAATCATATATTTTATTTACTACCTTATTTAAAAAGTATCTGTCGTGGGAAACGACTAATACTGTTCCCTCGTAATTAATGAGGGCATCTTCCAAAACCTCCTTGGAGTCAATATCCAAATGGTTTGTAGGCTCATCTAGCAGAAGGAAATTTGCATTGGAGGTCATTAGTTTCAGCAGGGATAATCTTCCCTTTTCCCCACCGCTTAGTTCTCCCACAATATTGTAGATACTGTCACCAGTAAATAGAAATTGCCCTAGGAGGGTCCTAATTTCATAATAGGTCATGTCAGGATTATCATCCCATATTTCATCTATTACGGTATTTTCATCATTTAAACTGATTTGCTCCTGATCATAATAGCCGATTTGTACATAGTGTCCTAATGAAATATTTCCCTGGTATTCCTTTAAAATGCTTGCTATAATTTTTAACAATGTAGATTTGCCTATTCCGTTAGGGCCTATGATTCCTACCTTTTCTCCCCTGTATATATTTAAGTTTACATTTTTGAATATTTCCCGGGAATTAAAAGAAATAGAAATATCCTCTGCTTTTAATACATCTCTTCCGCTTTTTATTTTAGGAGAAAATTTTAATACTAGCTTTTTATTGTTTGAAGTAGGCTTATCTACTTTTCGCATTCTTTCTAAGGCTTTTTGCCGGCTGAAAGCCTGTCTTATATTACGCTTACTGCCATAGGCGTGTAAACGTCTGATCATTTCCTCCTGTCTTTCTATTTCTTTTTCATATTCTTCATATTGTTTAATGGCTAACTCTAAGTCAATTTTTCTTCTTTTCATAAATTCTGTATAATTGCCATTGTAAACGGTTAAAGATTTATTTTCTAAAAGAAAAATTTTACTTACAGTATTGTCCAAAAAATATCTGTCGTGGGAAATAATGATTACTGCCCCTTTAAAGTCCCTAATATACTTTTCAAGCCACATACTGGCTTCAATATCTAAATGGTTAGTTGGTTCATCTAATAGGAGTATGTCCGCTTTTTCCAAAAGAAGTTTCGCAAGCATAACCCTGCTTTTTTGTCCACCGCTGAGAATATTGATAGGTTTACTAAAATCTTCTTCTGAAAAACCTAATCCTTTTAAAACTCCCCGTATATTACTTTTGAAACTATATCCATCCAACTCCTCAAATTTTTCACTTAATTCTCCGTAAAACTTCATGAGGCTTTCTAATTCATCAGGACTATCTTCTTCTGTGAAGGTGCTTATCCTGTGTGACAATTCATGAAGTTGTTCTTCTAATTTAATAACGTCAGTAAAAATAGTGAGCATTTCATCCATAATGCTCCTACTGCTGTCTAAAGAGATATTTTGTTTCAAATATCCTAATTTTTTTCCTTTGGCTCTATATATTTCACCGGAATCTGGTTCTAAATTTTCTGTTATTATGTTAAATAAGGTTGTTTTTCCTGCCCCATTAAGTCCTATTAATCCGATTTTTTCATTGTCATGTATAGTGAATGAAATATTTTCAATAACATTTTCAACTATATATGCTTTTGAAATGTTATTGCATGATAAAACAATCATAACTAAATCCTTTCTGATTTCAAACTTACTATATTCAAGGATATACCATAAAAATAGTATTTTATAATTATATCAGTTTTTAAACTGATAATCAATTCCCTCGAGGAATACACTATAATAAGAATCCTGGTGATAATATAAGGATGTAATGCAACTTTTATATAGAAGGGTCTTTTGCAAAGGAATATTATGTGGTACAATTTAAAAAGCAAATTATTAATTTGGAGGAAGTATGGGTAGATTGTTTGGTACGGATGGCGTCAGAGGTATTGCCAACAAAGATTTGTCGCCGGAATTAGCATATAAGTTGGGAAGAGTGGGAGGATATTTTTTAACCAAGGGCAAAAAAAGACCTAAGATGGTTGTAGGTATGGATACCAGAATTTCAGGCAGTATGCTTGAAGGAGCACTTTCTTCAGGCCTGAATTCAGCTGGAATAGATGTATTATATTTAGGAATATTGCCTACACCTGCCGTTGCATCCATGATAAAAATACTTAAGGCAGACGGGGGAGTTATGATTACTGCATCCCACAATCCCGTGGAATATAACGGAATAAAATTCTTTGATGAGAAGGGACTTAAGCTAACTGATGAAACTGAAGATATAATTGAAGAATATATATTTAATAATATAGATATTGATTATTTACCAGTTTCAAAGGATATTGGAAGAAAAATATTCATAGACAATCCTACTAAAAAGTATATCGACTTTTTAAAAGAAACAATTAATGTGGATTTTAAAGGATTGAAAGTTGCTCTTGATTGCGGCAATGGTGCCGTTTATGAAGCGGCTCCTCTATTACTTAATGAATTAGGGGCACAGGTATACGTAATCAACAATGACCCTAACGGAATAAATATAAATGTGGATTGTGGTTCTACAAAACCAGAAGAAATACAAAAGTTAGTTATTGAAACGGGGGCAGATGTGGGGCTTTCTTTTGATGGTGATGCTGACCGTTTGATTGCTGCCGATGAAAAAGGCAATATTGTCGATGGAGACCATATTTTAGCTATTTGCGGTACATATTTTAAAGAAAAAGGAAGATTAAAAAATAATACAATTGTTGGAACAGTTATGACTAATATGGGATTGGACAATTGCCTTAGGGAAAGAAATATAAATATTATAAAAACCAAGGTCGGAGACAGATACGTCTTGGAAGAGATGTTAAATGGAGGATTTTCCTTAGGAGGAGAGCAATCAGGACATATAATTTTTTTGGATTACAATACTACTGGAGACGGTCTTTTAACAGCTATTCAACTTTTAAGTGTTATGAAGGAAAAAGGAGAAATGCTGTCAAAATTGTCGGAAATGATGAAAGATATGCCTCAAGTTTTAATTAATGCCGAAGTTGCTGAAGAAAAAAAGAACAGTTACTTAGATGATGAAGTGATTAAAAATAAAATTGAAGAAATAGAAAAGCACTTTGACAGTAAAGGCAGAGTGCTTATAAGACCTTCAGGTACAGAGCCCCTGGTAAGAGTAATGATTGAAGGCGAAAATTTAGAAGAAATCAATCTCTATGCCAAAGAGTTAGCAGCCTTGATTGAAGTGAGACTAAGATAAGCCCTTCTCTCTCATACCGAAAGGTATTTCCATGTAGGGAACATATATGGACCTTTCTTTAGGTTGGTAGTAAACTATTAGAGAATTCAAAGGATATTCAGGGTAGGGAGTAAGCTTTATTTCTGCCCTTTTTCTTACTTTTTCAATATCCACCTTTCGGCCAGGCCTTTGTTTTACTATAGTTAAATGTGGAATAAATTCTCTTTTATCTTTTTTGAGATTTAAATTTTCGTACAAATTATTATGTAAATCCATTAACCCCTTAGAATGAACTTTTACATACAGTACCCTGTTACCAAATTGATCAAGATTATAAAGCCTTATATTAAAAGGCTTTGTATTTTTACATACTTCAATAACTTTTTCAACAAAAATATCTTCATCTGGTAATGCTGGAGGTGGCACTAAAGTAATGTGGGGTTCCGTGGTAAAAAATCTAAATTCCGCCCGTAAAAATTCTATTTTATTTTTAAAATTTTTAGGAATGGAAACTCCTATAAAATATTTCATTTTATATCCTTTCTTTCCGTTTATATAAATTTTATAACATTATTATAGTTTATACAGTGAAATAATCAAGGGAATAATATAAACAAATACAAACTAAAGAGGAAGTAATGAATTATACAGAATATACAGAAATTTTTTTAGAATATATCGAAATGGGAGGACCGGTGGTAGGAGTTTTACTACCGGTTATGGAAGCATTTTTTCCAATGCTGCCTCTTATTGCATTGGTTATAATTAATGTTGCTGTTTTTGGATTTCTCTTCGGCTACTTATACTCTTGGATAGGTACTTGCTTAGGTTCATTCTTTTTGTTTTTAGTGTTGAGAAGGGTAGGAGGAAAAAAGCTTGAAACCAAAATTCAAAAAAGCAAGTATAGGGGAAAGTTAGAGAAAATTAGAAAGAAAAAATTAAATGTATTATTTTTCCTATACTGTTTCCCCTTTTCTCCTTCCTTTCTCTTAAGCGGTACAGCTGCATTGACTAATATGAAGACTGAAGAATTCTTGTCAATATTACTGCCTTCAAAACTAATTATGCTTTTATCCTTGGCCTTTATAGGAGAAAGTGTAAGTTCATTTTTTGAAAACCCCATGAAGTCTGTATTTTTTATAATAATTATTATACTTATTAATATGTTAAGCAAATTTTTGTTTGAAATATATGAGAAACATAAAAATAATTAAAAAAATTATGCCTTACCAAGGTAAGGCATAATAATATTTATAAAAAAACAAGGGGGAGAGGGAAGTTAATTAGTGTAACTATTAACTTACAAAAGTATTCTACCCTTAAAAGCTTTAACTAATCTTAAGATTACAATTTTTTTATAATTAATAATTAAAGGCCTGAATTTTCAGACCTTCTCTATGGATTACCATATGTTCCCGGAGGAACATATGGTTGTTTACTTCCCAAAGGGGGTATTACATATCTTCGCAGCACTCGTTGAATAAAATTACCAATAACAAGAAGAAGAATAGTAAACTTGAACCGCCTGTGCCGGCTACTCTATTTCTTCGGAAAAAACCCATATTTAAACCTCCTTAAATTATTGTGTTTATCCTATTATATGTCTGAAGGTTTATGCTGTGACAGGGATTATTTTAAATTTTCCTTATACGTTGATTTACAACGTTAAAATCAAGATTTTGAAAAAAAGCATCTATGTAAATACTTCTGTTGGTTCCGAAATCAATCATGTAAGCATGTTCGTAAACATCCATTACTATTAAGGGTTCTGCATAGAGCATCACCCCATTGTCATGGGAATCCTGACCGTAAATATAAAACTCATTGTTATACCTGTCATAACATAACAGCACCCATCCCCTCATACTCATTCCAATACACTTAAATTTATCACGAAAACTGTCATAGGAGCTAAAATTATCCTCAATAATTTCTTCAATGGGGCCGTGGATTTTAGTGTTATTACCCGTTAAATTTTCGAAATACAACTCATGGAGCTTTACAGCATCGAAGCAAAAAGTTTTTGCTTTTTGTGCAGACCTTATATCACTGTAGTTTGAGTTGCAGTTATTGTATATTTCATTTTCTTTTAAATCTCCGTTAACTTCATTCAGGCTGTTAATATACCTTGTATATAAAAGATAATGTTCACTTAGTTGTAATGGTGAAAAATATTTCACATTGGAAAAATTATAATTTTTTGCTTCTAATATTTTCATACTCTACCTCCATAATAAATTATATGTTTGAGTAAACTAATCTATGAGCTGAAAGTTTTCCTTTACCCCTCTTGTATAAGTTGATATAATAAAATAAGATTTCAAAATGCAGGATTATTGAAGATACTGGAACTTATTTGTAATTTAGAAAAGGAGATATTATGAAAAAATTTATGATATTAGACGGTAACAGTTTGCTGTTCCGTGCATTTTATGCACTTCCACCTTTAAAAACAAAAAAAGGACAATATACAAATGCCGTATATGGATTTTTAAGTATGTTGTATAAAATTATAGATACATATTCACCGGAATATATATGTGTTGCTTTTGACCCTGAAAAACCTACCTTCAGACATAAACAGTACAAGGATTACAAAGCAAACAGGCAAAAAGCTCCTAATGAATTAGTTCAACAGTTTCAACTAATAAGGGACGTACTTGAGGTTCATAAGATTAAATGCTTGGAAGTTGAAGGTTTTGAAGCAGATGATTTGGCAGGTACCCTTGCAAATGCTGTAAGGGATAAGTTTGATGTATACTTAATAACCAGTGACAAGGACTATCTTCAGCTTATAGATGAAAATATAAAAGTAATTTTAACCAAAAAAGGTATCACTAATATTGAAGAAATGGATTTAAAGTCCATGGAGGAGGAATACGGTTTAACTCCCTTACAGTTCATAGATTTAAAAGCTCTTATGGGGGATCCTTCCGACAATATACCTGGTGTTGCTGGTGTAGGCGAAAAAACTGCTTTAAAACTTTTGCATGAGTATGAAAGTTTAGACAATATATACGAAAATATTGACAATATTAAGGGAAAACTTAAAGAAAAGCTAATGACAGATAAAATGCAGGCCTACATGAGTCAAACTTTGGCACGAATTATTACGGACATACCCATTGAATTCAATATTGAGGAATATAAAGTAGAAACCCCGGATTATAACGAGTTATCAGAATTATATGATCAATTGGAATTTAGACAATTTAAAAAACGCCTAGGTGAAAAAACACCTGCAGATGCTCAAATATCAATGTTTGATGATAAAAGTACAAAGGTTGAGGCGACAGAAATTATCTATGCTATTAGAGAGGAACAAATATCAGATATAGTAAAAGCTATAAATAGAACTAACAAAGCAATTGTTAAGTTTTTACTTGATGGGGAACGTGCTCTTAACAGTAATTCCTTGGCCTTAGGTATTTCTGACGGTGAAAACTATTACTACATAGACTTTGAAAAGCTTAATGAAAAAATAGTATTAGAAAAACTAAAAGATATATTTGAGAATAAAGATATATCCATTTGGGGACATAATTTAAAAAACGAAATAATTTACTTGATGAAAAACAATATTGAGTTAAATAATATAGCTTTTGATTCAGAAATAGGTAAGTACCTGCTAAACCCTTCCGAAAGTTCATATGCTATTGATAAAATTGCCTATGAATTTTTGAATTTCGAAATTCCATCAGAAAATCAAATTTTAGGTACAGGAGTAAAGAGAAAAACTTTCAAAGATATTGCCCTTGAAGACAGGAAAGCATATGTTTCCAATTATTTAAACACAGTTAATAAGTCTCAGGATAAAATAATCAAAAGTATAGACGAACTACAGATGACGTCCCTTTATGAAGAAATAGAACTTCCTTTAATTGAAGTATTAGCTTACATGGAGTTTACAGGTTTTAAAGTAGATTTAAACGTTATTAACAAATTAGGGGAACATTTTTCAGAGAAAATATTAGAGTTAGAAAAAACTATTTACCAACTGGCGGGAGAAACATTTAATATTAACTCGCCGAAACAACTGTCTGTTATATTGTTTGAAAAATTAGGTCTTTCAGTAATTAAAAAAACAAAAACTGGCTATTCAACAGATGCAGAAGTTCTTGAAAAATTAAGCTCAGAACATGAAATAGTGGATCAGATAATTGAATACAGGCAAATGGTAAAATTAAATTCCACCTATGTGGAAGGATTGAAAAATGAAATAAACCCTGGTACTGGCAGAGTTCATTCTGTTTTCAACCAAACTATTGCATCTACGGGAAGAATATCTAGTACAGAACCTAATCTTCAAAATATACCCACCCGAACGGCAGAAGGAAGAGAATTAAGAAAAGCTTTTGTACCAGAAGAAGGGTATGTACTATGTGATGCAGATTATTCACAAATCGAATTAAGAGTTTTAGCCCACTTGGCAGATGAGAAAAACTTAATTGATGCCTTTCGCAACAACTTAGATATACATGCTAAGACAGCCTCACAGGTTTTTCATGTGGATTTGTCGGAAGTTACCCCTGAAATGAGAGACCGTGCCAAAGCAGTAAATTTCGGGATTGTATATGGTATTAGCGATTATGGCTTAAGCAGGGATTTAAACATACCCAGGAAAGAGGCAAAAAAATATATAGATAATTACATGGCTTATTATTCAAACATAGAAAAATATATGAAGGATATAGTGAAACAAGGTAAAAGAGATGGTTACGTAACTACCTATTTCGGCCGAAGAAGATATATTCCGGAGCTTTCATCAAGAAACTTCAATATTCGTTCCTTTGGAGAAAGAATCGCTTTAAATACTCCTGTACAAGGGACAGCTGCAGATATAATTAAAGCAGCCATGGTGGGAGTTTACAAGAGATTAAAAAGCAGTAAAATGAAATCAAGGCTTATTTTACAGGTTCATGATGAACTTATTATTGAAGCCCATAGGGAGGAAATTGAAGAAGTAAAGAATATCGTAAAAGAAGAAATGGAAAATGTGGTTTCTGATTTCAAAGTTGACCTAAAATCAGATATTAATATAGGCGGTAGTTGGTATGATGCAAAATAAACCAAGGGTTATAGTAATAACTGGTAGTATAGGAACGGGAAAGTCCACAGCAGTGTATTTTCTAAAAAAATTAGGCTTTAATGTCTTAGATTCGGATAAAATTGTCCATGAAGGTTACAATAGGGGAAGCACATTGTACAAAAAAATTTTAGACCATTTTGGTGAAGAAATTTTAACTAAAGACAAAACTATAGACAGACAAAAGCTAAGTAAAATTGTTTTTAATGATGAGGAAAAACTAGAAAAACTCAATTCAATAGTACACGGTTATGTATATGAAAAATTAAAAGATGGTGTTGAAAATACTTCAGATGATGTTATTTTTTTAGACATACCCCTTATTTTGGAAACCAAGGATTCTTTTGAACTGCCTTATGACGAAGTATGGCTAATATACGTATCTGAAGAAATACAAAGGAAAAGACTTAGAGAAAGGGCTATTAAAGAGAATAAAAACCCTGAGGATGTGCTAAAAATAATAGATAAACAAATATCTATTGAAGATAAAGTTACCATGGTTGATGAAGTTATAAACAACGAAGGCAGTATTGTAGAACTAGAGGAAAATATTAAGAAACTTCTTCAAAAAAAAGGTATAGGGGTGAGTTATGGCTAGGAAAAAAAGAATGTATAGCAGAAGGCGAAGAATTAATTACAAAGGTATTTTTCTTTTACTTGCTGTTATAATAGTGCTTATAGCACTATTATTAAATATTTTTAAAAAAGACAGCTATATTTCTAAGATTGAAGAAGCATTAGAGTCGGATATAGTTCAGATACTAGGTACTCTTAGCACTGTAACGAAAATTGATGCAACTATTTATGAAAATGATGGAATTAAGTATACCAACCAACATGAGGGTATCAAAAAAATAAAAACTTTTGATGGCACAGACCAGGAGAAAGTTAAGTTATTATTTAAAAACCTGTTAAAGTCCCAGGAAACAGAAATTGTAGATAATCCCAAAGATATAGAAGAGGGATACTATTGGATAGAAGCAGATATTATTTCTAAGAATAAAGTATTATTTTTCACCAAAGAGAAGGAATATAATTTTGATTTCTACTACGATATAGAAAATAACAGGGTATATGTTAAGGAAAAATACTTCGATGAATTTAATAAGAGGTATAATAAAACAAAGTTTCAATGCTTAAGTGTAACTGATGAGTTTAAAAATATAATTGTAGAGATGACTGATACAAATAATTAATAATATTATTTCAGGATATTAGAGGTGTCTATGTTTTTTATTGGAGGAATATATCCTAAGAGAAAAGAATTAGAATATTATCAAACTATGATATGCAGCTGCTGTTCTAAATACGGTCGTTATGAAGTATTTATGGAATGCAGTGTATTTAGTTTATTTTTCATACCCCTAATTAAATTTAACAAAAAATATTATGCCAAAACTACTTGCTGTAACAGTTTATATTTAATTAAAAACCAAGAAAAGGCAATGATGTTAGAAAAAGGCCAGGGACAAAATGTTACATTAACTGAATATGATCTTGAACCAGTATATATAGGTTCATGCTATTCAAAAATGTGTCCAAGCTGTGGCTATGAATTAAGTGAAAATTATAATTATTGTCCCAACTGTGGAACAAATTTATCTTAAGTAGGTTACTACTAAAAAAATCCACAGAGGTCACTAGTGGCCTCCTGTGGATTTATTCCTTAATTATTTCATAGGAACCTCTTACCATGAATATGGCATAATCGTCTGTATAGGCTCCACGTCCGTCATCCCTTGGAACTATCATTAAGTGGTTAGCTACAAACTCCATACCTGCAACAAAATCCTTTCCTGCCGTTACATTGGAGATACCACCTAGTTCACTTCCTATTACGTAGGCTTTGCCCCCTCTTAAAATAAGCTCCGTACCTGCTCCGGCAATCAATCTCTCTCCTCCGAATAACTCCACTACTTCCAATCTTGTGGAACCTTCTGAACCCTTAGTAGAGGAAAGATCATCAACTTTTTTCAGTAAAAGAGGTATTTCATCTAATTTGAATTCTTCTTTTAAAGCATTAAGCCGGTCATTTAGGTAACTGAGTACCACTATGGGGTCATTAGTATCTCCTGGTGCTGCAAAAACAACGGCAGTAAATGCTATTGCTAAAATTAAGATTAAAACAAGTATCTTTTTCAAAATAACCTCCCTAAATTTCATATAGACATTTTACATTAAATAATAACATTTTTCAACAGAAAGAAGAACAAATTTATCTAAGAGGTGATCCATAAGATTAAAGCTCAAAAGAATTATTTCCAAATTGTTGTAACTATGGTATAATTCTTAAAAGGCGGTGATGTTGTGAATAATACTCTTGTAAGAGAATTAGGTAAAAGATTATTGTTAACAATAATTATAAGTTTTTTGGTTAACAGATTTCTTGGATTTGATTTTGCTTATTTTTTTGCATGGACATTAGCTTTTCTTAATATTCCAGCAATTATGCAAAATAATAATATTAAATATGGATTGAGATTATTAATGGCTTTATTGATAGGTATAATAGGTACTGGAATTATTTTTTCCGTTTATGGCAGAGGGAGGCCTTTCGCAACATACTGTATTGTACTTGCTGCCATATATATAACTTCCATAGTTGTTACTTATAGTAAAAATAAAAGAACTAGTTAAAGGTTATAAAACTTGGAAAGTGTGCCAAAAGATATTCAGAAAGTGACTGAGTGTTCTTTTGGTTTTTTTTAAGGAATCATAAATCTGTAAGTGGCTAAAATATTAACTTAACATTGAATAAACTAAAATGAAATGTTATAATTGCAAAGTACAATATTAAAAGGATGAAGTAGGAATATGTATAAAATATGTATGTCAGTTAACAAATTGTTTAAACTACCAGTACATCCCTTTAATTTAAACAATGAAGGTAAAAAAACATATGCCCAATGGCAATATGAAAAGGGAATGGACACTATTAAGTTCTATCTTAAGCACAGTACCTTAGATGAAATGTTCAAAGATAAGGTAGTCTTGGATATTGGTTGCGGTGCGGGAGGTAAGACGATTTTTTATGCCTCTAAGGGAGTAAAAAAAATAGTTGGTATCGAAATTTTGGATAAATATAGGGAAGAAGCACAGGCTTTAGCAAAAGAATACAATTTACAAGATAAATTTGAATTTGTTACAGGCGATGCCTCAAATATGCCCTTTGAAAGTAATTCCTTCGATACTATTATAATGAACGATGCCATGGAGCACGTGGATGAGCCGGAAAAGGTATTGGATGAATGTTACAGAGTGTTAAAAAAAGATGGAAAACTATACTTGAATTTTCCACCCTACAACCACCCCTACGGTGCCCATTTAAGCGACGCTATAGGAATACCTTGGGTACATGTATTTTTCAGTGAAAAAACCCTGATAAAGACATACAAGAAATTAGTAAAAGACCTTCCTGACGGTAAGGATAGAATTGACTTTAGAATAAGTAAAAGGGAAGACGGAAGTGAATATTTTTCATATATAAATAAAATGACAATTAAAAGAGCTAATAACATATTAAAAAACAGCAAGTTTACAATAGAGTATTATTCGGAAGAACCATTGAGAAGCTTTTTCAAATACCCTGCAAGAATTCCTTTTCTAAAAGAGTTCTTGGTGAAAATGGTAGTTTGTGTTTTAAAGAAATAATAGAACTAGGGATAGTGGAATGTCCCAAAATAAGGATAAATCAATAATAGGGAACAATAGGAGAAGAAATGAAACTGAAAGTTGAAAAAATAGTTTTTATATTTATTTGTCTTTCTTTGCTTGTAGGTTTATATACCTTGTACCAGAGAACAGAAATTGAAAAAAAATATAAAACTGCTGAAATAGTTCTCGATTACAATGAAATGAAAAAGTTAGCAGACAGTTCTCAAGAAGATTTAAGTTATTGGTTTAAAAAATTTAAAGAATTTGGAGCAGAGTCTGTTGCAATACAGGAAGAAACTTTAAATTTATTAATTGAGGCTGGCCACGATATAAGGGCTGAAATAGTTTCAGAACTTATTAAGGAATATAAATGGCAGGATAAATATCATGAAGAAATAGTAAAAGGTATAAGAGAAAACAACATTAAACCTGCTGATGTAGTAGTTACCACTGAGGATGAAGCCCTGTTTAGTTACCTAGTTTCTGGTTTGGAAGAAAGGTACAATAGTGATTTTTACGAAACATATATTTTGGACAATGTTTACTACTTAGTGCTAAAGGGTACAAATGATGATATGTACTACGGTGAAACAGACAAGGTAATTAATATACATGGGAAAGGTGTATATGAAACTGCAAAGGTTGTAGATTCAAGACTGTTGAACATAGGTATTGGCTATGATCCTGAAAAAATATACTTGGCCAAGGAAGCAGGTCTGGATGTGGTATTAAGGCCTATTAACTTTCCTACATATAATGAAAAACTAGCGGATGCCTATAGGGCAGCTAATGAAAAATATGGTTTGCAGCCAAGAATTTACTTGGTACATGGAAAAGAAATACTAGGTTTTCCTGAAAATGAAGAAAATCTTTTATCTTATATAGAAGAAGAAAATATAGCAATTGCTTTAATTGAAAGTTCTAATCAAAGAGAACACTTAGAGCAGGAAGGCCTTGATGACCTAGTTAAGGATTCTGGGTACCAGGCTTTACGTGCCTTTACCATGTGGGACTATATAAGAGAAAGAAATAAATACTATAATTATAAAGGTGCTGAAGAAATTGAAAATACCATGTTCAGGGCCATCACGGAAAGGAATGTAAGGGTAATATATTTTAAGCCTTTCTTTGAAAAAAAAGACAGCACTAAATTTCTTACAGATACAGAAGAATATGAAAGAACATTTCGCAGTTTGGAAAACAGGTTGTCAAAGCACAATATAAATTTGGGAAAAGCTCAGGCTATGGACGAGTTCAGCATTGGTTCTAAAAGAATGGCAGTAATGTCTTTTGGAATAACATTGGCTGCAATAATGCTCTTTATTAAAATGTTTAATATTAAACACAAGTATGCAAATTATCTTTACTTATTTTCTTTGCCAGGAGCCATGGTCCCACTAATAATGAGAAACTTGGCAGAAAAAGGTTTTGCCTTTGGAGCTGCGGTAGTATTCTCAGGGCTTGCAATTTACTTCTTCACGATTAATGTAAGGAAAATTTACTATTCTTCAAAGAAGTATACAAATACGGAAATAATGCTTCGTTCAACTTTAATACTTGCAGGATCTGTTATGATTTCCCTGGCGGGAGCAGTATTTGTTGTATCTCTTCTTGCTGACGTAAAATATATGTTGGAAATGGATATATTCAGGGGAGTGAAGCTTGCACAAATATTGCCCTTTGGAATTTTTATGGTAATGTATATAATTTACTTTATGAACAAAGAGGATGATTCAATAAAAAGTGTAATAAATACTACCGTAAGGTTATTAAATAAAGAGGTTAAAATTTATTACGGTATAATTGCCGGAATTTTAGGAGCAGTAGCATATATTTATATTTCAAGGACAGGACATGAAACTAATGTCCAGCCTTCAAACATTGAAATGATATCGAGAAATTTCATGGAATATGTTCTTTTGGCAAGACCAAGAACTAAGGAGTTTTTAATTGCTTTCCCTGCCATATTTGCTGCTGTCTATGCTGCAAGTAAAAAATCTGAATTTTATACGGGAATTTTTATGCTGGCGGGAGCAATTGGTACATCGTCAGTAATTAATACTTTCTCTCATATAAGAACACCTATTTACCTATCCTTTGCAAGGACTGTTATTGCATTATTATTTGGAATAATTATCGGTTGTGTCTTAGTATTAATATGCGATGCATGCTATAAATTATTTGTGAAAGTGCAGGAGAGACTGAAGTGAGAATGTTGTTGGCAGGATATTATGGTTTTGGTAATTTAGGTGATGAAGCAATATTGGAAATGACTTTAAAACAAATATTGGAAATAACAGATAGGGAAAATATTACGGTCCTTTCAGGAAACAAGGAAGTAACCAGGAAAAAGTACAATATAAGTACCATAGACCGCTACAATATATTTTCCATAATAAATGCATTAAGAACTTCCCATGTCCTTGTTTTCGGTGGTGGGAGCCTTCTTCAGGATGTGACCAGCAAGAGGAGTATTTATTACTATCTCTTTTTAATAAGACTGGCAAAGTTTATGAATAACAGAATAGTAATGCTAAGTCAGGGTATAGGGCCTATAATTAGTGAGAAAAGTAAAATAGCTGTAAAAAGAACATTGGCCTTGGTGGATTACATAACAGTAAGAGATAAGCATTCAAAGGAATTCTTGGAAAGTATAGGGGTTGATGGAAGTAAAATTTTTCTTTCAACTGATCCAGTGATAAATATGAGGGAAGATGAAAGTCTTAAATACGAAAAATCGGATACATTAAAAGTTTGCTTTTCTCTTAGAAACTGGAAGGATTCTGATGTAAGCGAAAAAATAAGCAAGGTTGCTAAGAAGCTAATTGATAAAGGAATTGAATGCCACTTTATACCCTTTTACTTTAAAGAAGATTTACAGTTAGTAGATCAAATTGAAAAAAACCTAGGCAATAAGGCATTTTACTACAGACAAAAGCTTACTACCAAGGAGGCTTTCAACATAATAAAAACAATGGATGTAATGGTGGGAGTAAGACTTCATGCTTTGATTTTTGCAGCAGCTGCCAATGTACCCATTGTTGCCATATCATACGATCACAAGGTAGACCATTTTGTAAACAGCGTTAATATGAAAATAGCATGTACCATCGATAATATTGATGAAAATACACTTTTTGAAGAAATAATGGAGAAAATAAAAAACGAAGATGAAGAAAAAGCAAATCTTCAAGAACATGTGGAAAAACTAAGAGAGCTGTATAACATTAATTATAAAATTTTAAAGGAAATAACAAATGGATAAACTGAGTATAATGGATGTAAGAATTGACAACTGTTCTATGGATGAAGTTTTAAAAATTGCTGAAGAAAAAATTACCAAGGATGAACAGTATATAATTTATACCCCCAATACTGAAATAGTAATGATGTGCCAAAAGGATGAAGAATTCTTAAATATAATAAATAAGTCTCATATCAATGTTCCAGATGGAGTAGGTTTAATTTATGCCTCAAAAATCAAAAAGTATCCCTTAAAAGAAAAAGTAGCAGGATATGATCTCTCTGTTAATTTGTTGAAATTAGCCAATGAAAAGGGCCTAAGGCTATATGCCCTAGGAGGAAAGCCAGGGGTGGCGGAAGCTGCTATGAAAAATGTAAAAAAACAATATCCTGGGATAAAAATTGCAGGTACCCATCACGGATACTTTAAGGGTGCTCATTTAGGCATGGGAGGCCATGAAGAAGAAGTAGCAGTTATAGAAGATATTAATAAGCAAAGGCCCCATATATTATTTGTGGGTTTCGGTGCTAAGAAACAAGAAGAGTGGATAGAATATAATAGAGATTTATTAAAAGCCAATATAATAATTGGTAACGGAGGAACCTTGGATGGGTTAGCGGGAATTGTTAAAAGAGCACCGGATATTTTTATAAAATTAGGTTTGGAATGGTTGTATCGGCTTATGAGGGAACCAAAAAGAATCAATAGACAGATAGTACTGCCTATATTTATGATTAAGGTGGTACTTGGAAACAAAAATATTGTAAAAGAAATTAAATAGTAAGGGAAGCCCTTAGTGGTATATCCTAAGTTAAGTCTATGAAGGGTGCCCTATAAAAGGGAGGAGGTACAAAGTGAAACTATTTATTGATACTGCTAATGTGGATGAAATAAGAATGGCAAATGAAATGGGGGTAATTTGCGGAGTCACCACAAACCCTTCCTTAATAGCTAAAGAAGGAAGAGTTTTCGAAGATGTTGTAAGGGAAATAACCTCCATAATCGATGGTCCCATAAGTGCAGAGGTAATCAGCCTAGATTCAGAAGGAATGATAAGGGAAGCTGTAGAACTGGCAAAAATACATAAGAATATCGTAATAAAAATACCAATGACTTCTGAGGGTTTAAAGGCAGTAAAGGTTCTTAACAGGGAAGGAATAAAGACCAATGTTACTTTGATTTTTTCTGCAGGTCAAGCTCTTCTTGCAGCCAAGGCAGGAGCTAGCTATGTAAGTCCCTTTGCAGGAAGATTAGATGATATTGGTAATGATGGAATGAATTTAATCAAGGAAATAGTTACTATTTTCAAAAACTATGAAATAGATACAGAAATAATTGCTGCAAGCATAAGGCATCCTATGCATGTTATAGAGGCTGCCAAGTTAGGTTGCCACATTGCTACGGTACCTTATAAAGAAATAATGCAGCTTACAAAGCATCCTTTGACAGATAAAGGCATTGAACAATTTTTGAAGGATTGGGAAACAGTACCAAGATAATGAGGAGGAAAAATGAAGAACGATGAACTAAAAGTCATAGCACGAAGTATGCGAAAACATATATTGACTATGATATACAAGGCAAAATCCGGTCACCCGGGCGGGTCTTTGTCTGCAGTTGAAATTATGACATATTTATATTTTAAAGAAATGAATATAAATTCACCTATGGATGAAGACAGAGACAGATTTGTTTTATCAAAAGGCCATGGAGCACCAGTTCTCTATGCAGCCTTAATGGAAAAAGGGTTTATTAGCAAGGATTTAATTCCAACTTTGAGACAGATTGATTCAAAACTTCAGGGACATCCCGACATGAAGAAGTTACCTGGTGTGGAAGCTTCAACAGGATCCTTAGGACAAGGACTTTCTATAGCCAATGGTATGGCCTTGGGATTTAAAATTGATAACAAGCCCAACAGAGTCTTCGCTCTTTTAGGTGATGGTGAATTAAATGAAGGAATGATTTGGGAAGCTGCCATGCTTGCAAGTCACTATAATTTAGACAACTTAACAGCTATATTAGACCATAACGGTCTTCAAATCGACGGTAAAAACGAAGAGGTTATGACTACTGAACCTATAGACAAGAAATTTGAAGCCTTTGGATGGCACGTAATTAAAACTGATGGTCATGATTTTGAAGAGCTAGAAAAAGCATTTAAGGAAAGAAAAACTATTAAAGGTAGGCCAGCAATAATAATTGCAGAAACTACAAAGGGGAAAGGCTGCTCCTTTATGGAAGATGAAGTAGGCTGGCATGGTAAAGCCCCTAATGATGAGGAGTTTTGTATTGCTATGTATGAAATGGGAGATATAGGAGATAAAAGGGAAGGAGGCGGATTAAATGGCTAAAGCAACCAGAGAAGCATACGGTGAAGCCTTAAAAAAACTAGCAGCAAATCCAAGGGTAGTAGTATTAGATGCTGACTTATCCGGTTCCACCAAGACTTCTGAATTTAAAAAAGTAAGTCCTGAAAGATTTTTTAATGTAGGAATAGCAGAACAAAATTTAATTGGAACGGCGGCTGGACTGTCCTTGGTAGGTAAAATCCCCTTTGCCAGTACCTTTGCCATATTTGCTGCAGGAAGAGCCTTTGAAATAATACGTAATACAGTAGCCTATCCTTCTTTAAACGTAAAAATTGCAGCTACTCATGCAGGACTTACGGTAGGAGAGGACGGAGGCTCTCATCAAGCTATTGAAGATATTAGTTTAATGAGAAGTATACCAGGCATGACAGTTATAAATCCTGCTGATGCCAAAGAGGCTGAACAGGCAGTATTAAAGGCTGCTGAAATTGTAGGGCCTGTTTATATAAGGCTTGGCAGAATGGCTGTGGAAGATGTATACGATGACTCCTACGTTTTTGAGTTAGGAAAGGGAGTTCAACTAAGAGAAGGAAATGATTTAACCATTATAGCAACGGGTTTGATGGTTCAACAATCGTTAATAGCAGCAGATATGCTAAAGGAAGAAGGAATATCTGCAAGAGTTATAAATATTCACACAATTAAACCTATTGACAGGGAAATAATAATAAAGGCAGCCAAGGAAACGAAAGCTATAGTTACTGCAGAGGAACATAGTATTATCGGAGGTTTAGGAAGTGCAGTTTTAGAAGTGCTTTCAGATGTATATCCCGTTCCTTTGAAAAGAGTTGGAGTATTAGATACCTTCGGAGAATCAGGAAAACCTGCGGATTTATTAAAAAAATTCAAATTAACTCCGGAAGATATAGCTATTGCTTCCAAAGAAGTTCTTAAACTAAAATAATACAATACCCCATTTAGGGGTATTATTTATTAGTGCAAAAATTTAAAACTTCCTCTAACAGTTTATTGTTTTGGGCAGCAATAAGGATGGTATTTGAGGAGGGGCTTTTATGATTAATAAATTTCTCAACATGGTAATCTCCGCCACATTCTCTTAAGATAATACCACCTGCAGCATAATCCCAAAGGGCAAGGTTAACTGAAATATAAATATGTATTCTATTTACAGCAAGATGACATAAGCGTAAAGCTGCTGATCCTAAATGTCTGTGTTCTAAACTGTGAAGACATAACTTTTCAATATTTAAGCCTATTAGTTTTTCGATAATGTTTTTTCTTTTTAAGTTTACATCTATAATACTGTTTTCCAAGGTACGGGGGGAAGAAGGTATTATTTTCTTTCCGTTTAAGAAGGCTCCTCCACCCTTAATTCCCAAATACATATTATCGTCGGATACATCGTATACAATTCCAAATACAGGGGTGTTGGATTCATAATAGGCAGCGGAAATAGCAAAATTTTTTTTCTCATAAATAAAATTAAAGGTTCCATCAATTGGGTCTATAATCCAACACCTGTCTCTTATACACATCTGACGCTGCCGACGAAGAGGATAGTGTAGATCT